>Ga0315274_10003279_pt1 | contig 24114 bp, 21 predicted proteins | sample YL17G02_20_MG_FD_203700 | JGI IMG/M metagenome (GOLD analysis project Ga0315274, IMG submission 203700) | Sediment microbial communities from Yellowstone Lake, YNP, Wyoming, USA - YL17G02_20 | ecosystem: Environmental > Aquatic > Freshwater > Lake > Sediment | place: USA: Wyoming | collected...
CTTTAAAGACCTCTTTTCTGAGGTCCCGCATGGAGTGGTAGAGATATTCGAAAATCTCCTGAGAGGATTTATAAACTGGCTTATCAATGATTTTCTCTTTGAGAAACTCCCTGGCTACTTCCTGCATTAGCTTGATACCGAAAACGCTGTGAGGGCCAATCCCCTCTATTTTTTGTAGCTCTTCTGGTGGAGCTTCAAGTACTCCCCGCAGGTTTTTGAATCTCTTAATTGCCTCTTTTGCCTGCGGTTTACAGTCCTTGCGGGGAGTGCCCAGACTCAGGAGAAGCTCGACTATTTCATAATCATGGAAGCCGGCGAGTCCGGACTTAAGAAATTTTTCTCTGAGTCTTTTTCGGTGTCCCTGATGTATATCGTCTGAGGGCATTTTGAGATTTCCTATGAAAGTTTATGGAAATTATATACTCTTTTGCCTTTTATTTGAATACAAATCTCTAGGCGCTCTCGGTATCTAATCTCAGACTATTTTCTCCCACCATCTGCGCCAGCTGCTGTTGAAGCTCAGGGCAGTAGTTGATTTTTATATTAGACAGACTGAGGTTAAAAATCTTTTCTCCGTTGGTCATGCGAAGGCTCACTTCATCCTGACCGGGGAATTCTTTGAGAATATCAGTCAATTTATGCAAATAGGCTACATCGCGGGCTTTATCATTGGTCTGCGTGATGCTAATTACCAGATGTCGGATTCTGGCTGGCACAGGCTCAGTTACAGGCTCAGGAGGTAGCTCCGTCGTTTCGGTGGGTTTAGAGACTATCGTTTCTTCTTGAGATTCTTCCGGCTGATAGCGGCGCACGCGGTCGCAAGTCAACTGTACCCGGTCATCTTTCAGCCTTACCTTGCCTTCAACTAGTAATAAGCTTCCATCCTGCCATAAGTCTCTGGTTTCGGCACAGACCCTGGGCCAGACCATAACCTCAATGCTGCCGTCGAGGTCTTCCAGAACTGCGCTGACGAAGATATGCCTATCTCTGGTGAACATCTGGCGGACTGAGGTTACGATTCCAGCGACGACAACGGTTTGCCCCGCCATCTCAGCATCTATCTGACCACATAGAGTGGTCTCGGAGCCTATTTTATTAGCAAAGGCGCTGAAGGGGTGTTCAGATAGATAGACTCCAGTGAGCTCCTTCTCCCAGGCAAGCTTCTCGGTGACGGAGACATCGGCAGACTCAAGGTCAAGACTGGGCATAGGTGCAGACGTTGCTGCGCCCCACAGGTCAAACATGGTGGACTGTCCCGTTTCCCTGAGGCGGTGCTCCCGCTGAGCTAGAGAGAGGATGCGGTCAACGTTATTTAGCAGAGTGCCTCGACTTCCCAAGGAATCCAAAGCCCCGGCTTTAATCAGGCTTTCCATTACCCGCTTGTTGAGCCCACTGAGGTCAGCACGTCGGCACAGGTCTTCGACGGATTCGAATAAACCGTTCTTATTTCTTTCAGCGATGATTGGCTCTATAGCGCCCCGCCCCACATTTTTGATAGCAGTCAACCCAAAGCGGATGACAGAAGTACCACTGCTATCTTTTTCGATTGAAAAGTTAGCCAGGCTCTGGTTTATGTGTGGCGGCTGGACGGTTATGCCGAGGCGGCGGCATTCGGCGACGGCGCTGGCAACCTTTTCCGGCTGGTCGGTGTGGGCAGTCAGGAAGGCAGTCATATATTCCACAGGGTAGTTAGCCTTGAGATAGGCAGTTTGATAGGCGATTAGGGCGTAACTAACGCTGTGTGCCTTGTTGAAGGCGTAGCCGGCAAAGGGTTCAATGAGGGCAAAAACCTGCTCAGCCAGCTCGGTGGGGAATCCGTTCTTCACTGCCCCTTCAATGAAGTTGCGCTTCTCCTTCTTCATAACCTCGGGTATCTTCTTTCCCATCGCTTTGCGGAAGATATCAGCCTGACCGAGGCTATAGCCGGCGAAGGCTTGCACGATGAAGAGCACTTGGTCCTGGTAGACGATGACCCCGTAGGTTTCTTCGAGGATGCTGGTCAAAGCGGGGTGGGGGTAGTGAATAGGCTCTATGCCGTGCTTGGCTTTGATGAAGGTGGGGATGTGCTCCATGGGGCCGGGGCGATACAGAGCGACCATGGCAGCGATATCGCTGAAGGTGGTTGGTTTAAGCTCCTTGATATAGCGGCGCATACCGGCGCCTTCCAGTTGGAATACCCCCGTAGTTTCTCCTGCAGCCAGCAGTTCAAAGGTTCTGGCATCATCCATCGGGATATGGTGCAGATCAATGTCAATGCCCCGGTTTTGGTGAATAATTTCCTTTGCCTTGCCCAAGATAGTAAGGTTAGCAAGTCCGAGGAAGTCCATTTTGAGAAGACCAACACGGGCAATGTCTTCCATGGTGAACTGAGTCATAACGGTGGTATCACCGTTTCCTTTACTTACTCGTTGAAGGGGCACATAGTTGGTGAGAGGCTCTTTGGAGATGACTATGCCAGCAGCATGGGTGCTGGCGTGGCGGGAGATACCCTCGACCTTTTTGGCAGAGTCAACCAGATTGCGTACTATGGGGTCTTCGCGATAAATTTCATGCAGTTCTCTATTTTCCTCCAGTGCTCTCTCTAGAGTCATACCGAGGGCAAAAGGAACAAGTCTAGCAACACGGTCGACATCACCATAGGGCATACCGAGGGCCCGGCCTACATCTCTTAAGGCGGCTCTGGCACCTAGTGTGCCGAAGGTGATTATCTGAGCGACGTGGTCCCGTCCGTATTTCTGCGAGACATAGGCGATGACCTCATCACGGCGGTCATCCTGAAAATCGAGGTCTATATCTGGCATCTCCTTGCGTTCAATATTGAGAAAGCGCTCAAAGACCAGCTTATGTTCGATAGGGTCGACTTCAGTGATACCGAGGCAGTGGAGGACAATGCTGGCGGCAGCACTACCCCGGACTCCGAACAGGATATCGTTCTTTTTGGCAAAGGAGATGATATCCCAGACGACAAGGAAGTAGTTGGCGAACTGGGTCTTTTTGATTACCTCCAATTCATAGTCAAGCCGCTTCTGTATTTCGGGAGCATGGTCAGGATAATAACGAGATAAGTTCTCATGGCAGAGGTCGGCAAGAAACTGGTCAGCGGTTTTATCTGGGGGTAGCTCTATCTCGGGAAGATGAAGGCGCCCAAATCCAAGATTGAGGTTGCACATCTCGGCAATGCGTTCGGTATTCTCTATCGCCTGCGGAATATCCTTAAATAATTCTGCCATCTCCTTCGCGCTTTTGAGGTAGAAAAAGTCGCCCTTCATCTTGATTCTCTTTTCGTCATGAATTGAGGAGTTAGTTCCGATGCAGAGAAGGATATCGTGGGTTGGGGCATCCTCCCGGTTAACATAATGAACATCGTTGGTTCCAACCAGCGGGATATTCAGCTCACCGCTCAGGGAGATAAGCCCCTTGTTTATTTGTTCCAGCTCAGGAATGGGATGCCTTTGGATTTCGAAGTAAAAATCGTCAAAGGTCTGCTTATACCAAAGGGCGGTTTGCTTTGCTTCCTGCAGTCGCCCTTCCAGAATGAGTCGGGGCACTTCACCCCCGATACAGGCAGTGAGGGCGATAAGTCCGTTGTGATACTCCTGCAGAAGTGCTTTATCAACTCTGGGCTTGTAGTAGAAGCCCTCGAGGTGGGCTTTGGTGTTTAACTGGATTAGATTGCGGTAGCCGGTCTGATTTTTAGCGAGAAGAAGGAGATGGTAATTGTCCTTATCTCCTGTACCGTGGTTGAGGCGGCTGTCCGGAGCCACGTAAACCTCGCAGCCGATAATGGGCTTTATTCCCGCCTCTTTGGCTTTGAGGTAAAACTCGATAACGCCATACATGACCCCGTGGTCGGTTATGGCTAAGCATCCCATTCCCAGCTCTTTAGCCCGTTCGATAAGCTTAGGAATGCGGCACATGCCGTCAAGCAGACTATACTCGGTATGTATGTGAAGATGAGCGAACATGATGCCTTTCGTGCGAGACAGTGGACTAGATATTATAACACAGGGGCGGTTTTTAGGGGGTATTATTTTTGAAGGGCAGAAACTGGGCAATAAATTTATTTAGAGTAATAAAAAACTATGATTTTTAGGTGAGGGAGTGTAAAATCTTAGTTAATGAATAAAAAGGTTCTGGGCATTATCGCTAAATGGCTATTTATACTGTCTCTTCCCATTCTTTTGCTCACAGCGAGTATTGCTGCGACGGCTAATAGCACCTGGCTCTATACCGGTGGCTACGAGAAATACGGTGTGAGCCAGACAACAGGCTTGGATAAAGCGGAGCTGGAGAAGGTAGCCAAGGGGCTGATTAGCTATTTTAACTCTGATGACGAGTATATCAGCCTCACGGTAACAAAGAATGGCGAGTCGTTTGAGCTGTTCAACGGGCGAGAAATAATGCATCTCAAGGATGTCAAAGGGTTAATCTGGCTGGACTACCGTATCGCGCTGGGGACATTTATATACTGTCTGGCTTATGCCTTAATCTGCCTTTTCTGGCAAAGAAAAAAGCACTGGCGGAAGCTGGCGCACGGGCTGATTGTTGCGAGCGGAATTACTCTCGGACTGATGGTGGCTCTGGCGATAGGGGCAGTTACGGACTTCGGGGAACTATGGCTCCAGTTTCATTTCCTAAGCTTCGCCAACGAGCTATGGATGCTTGACCCGGCGAGGGACTACTTGATAATGCTCTTCCCCGAGGGTTTATTCTATGATATGGCGCTATTCTTCGGAAGCGTAATCGTGGGGGTGGCAGTGATTTTTGGGGTGGTGGGTGGAATATACCTAAGACGCAGCCGAAGACAGATTAAATCTTAACTAAGGCTTTCACAAATACACGCCGAGCAAGAATAATATTGCCACAATTATTTTAATTGCCGGGCAAATCTTGATTGGCACAATGGATGTTCTGGCGCCGGTGGATGCAGTCAATATTGCCATAATGATGAGCATAAGGGCGGACGCTCTAAACACATTTCTGGAGATGGGGTTTTGGGGTCCTCCTAATATGGTGATAGCCAGCACGAGCGCACCTATGAAAATGAGCGTCAGTCCTTCAGCTATCCATTCCATTTTTATGATGCGTTTATTGTCCTCTGATATTTCTCCAAAACCCCTGACGACGGATTTAGTGGGGACGATGTGAGCTATTCCCCATACGATGATGACAATAGAGCCAACCTGCAGCAGGATGTCATTTATCATGAACATTGCCTCCTACTAACCGACTAAGTCTCCTTACCGCGTCATTCTTCTCGCTTAACCCCAGTTTAGACTTGTTTATGGCTTTCCGCAATAGCTCAATTGACTGGTCGTAGGTCTTTCTATCAACGGGGTAAGGGATGCCGTCTTTGCCGCCGTGGGCAAAGCTGTAGCGGGCGGGGTCGCGGTAGCTGGGGGCGACTCCATAAATAAGCTCGGAGATAAGGCTGAGGGCGCGGATGGTCTTGGGACCGACTCCCTGTAAACCAAGCAACTGCTCGAAGTTCTGCGGCTGGCGCTCATAGGTGCTCAAGAGAATTCGGCTCAGGCTATCGGGGTGGAGGTCTTGGGTAGTGAGATAATGACGGACATAATCCCGCCTCAACTAAAGGCCGCAGCTACTGCAGCTAGCAGAGCTACAGCTGGAGCAGGAGCTTCCACCTATGGGCGTGCTGACTCCGCTCTCACTCTTGGAGACCGAGCGGAAGGTAGATAAAACCCGCTTTGCCGTGTTCTGGCATTGAGGGCAGGAAGCTCCCTCCGCAGAAGCACATAACGGGCGTAATTCTTCAAATTTCAGGTGGCATTTGGTGCACACATATTCATATATGGGCATTTCAGTTACCTCTATGTTTAGTTTATCCTTTTGAAGCGGGCGAGTCAAGCAGAGATTAGGTCAGAGGTGACATTATGAATAACTGTTTTTACAGAAACAACTCGAAGCTAACCGAGGCTAGGAATTGTTTTTAGAGTTATGTAAAGTAGTTATGTTAAGTGGAGATTAGGAAAATAGTATCGAGTCAAGCTTCCCAGACTACCTTGCCGTCGATAATTGTCATAGCGACACGGATGTCCTTAATTTCTTCTAAAGGTGCGTTAGTGGGGTCATTGCTTAAAACGACGATATCAGCAAGCTTGCCCGGCGAGATTGAGCCTTTTGCCTTTTCTTCGAAAGAGGCATAGGCAGCATTTACGGTATACATTGCCAGTGCCTGTTCAGCAGAGATACCTTCTTCGGACAGAATTGACTGCTCTGATTCGGCTTTTCTGGTGACGGCGGCATATATGCCAACCAATGGATTATCCGGGACTACGGGAGAATCTGAGCTGGCTGCCACGGTCAAGCCGCTGTTGAGCATGGACTTGATACGGTAAAGCCAGGGCTGCTGGTCGGCAGGAACAGTTGCCAAGTATCTCTCGCCGCTATAGTAGAGAAAGAGAGGTTGAGTAACAATAACCGTCCGAAGCTTGCGAAGTCGCTCAAGCAAGGGAGGGGGGCATACTGAGCAGTGCTCTATGCGGTGGCGTCTGTCTTTCTGAGGAGGATGGCTGTGGACGTATTCCAGAGCGGTGATGGCTGCTTCTACAGTGGCTGGCTCAATGGCATGAATAGCTAGTTGAAAGCCGGTTTTGTGTGCAGCAAGAGCCTGCTGGTTTAGTTCTGACTGAGATGGCTCCAGTTGTCCTGTAGTTTCCTTCACCATTATTTTTACGCCACCCAGGCGCAACTGGCTGTCGCCTGACCCTGAAGCCAAGCTTGCCTCCTGAAACTGGCTCATGGCGTCAATCCCGGAGATGACATAAAGTCGGCTTTTGAGCCTGTCCGATTCTTTGAACCGGCGGAAGGTCTGCCAGCGCCCAAGGTTATTGCCAATGGTAGCGTCTTGCAAAGAGGTTATGCCGCAGGAGAGGTAGTGCTGGTTGGCTAAGGCTATGCCTTCGTTTAGCTCCTCTTCGGATAGCGGGGGCATAACCTTTTCTCTGATATAGCCTAGCATTTCAAACAGGATACCGGTTGGCTCGCCGGTGACAAGGTCGCGGTCAATGAGGGCACCGGGTGGGTCTTCGGTTTCCTGGGTGATGCCAGCTAAGGATAGCGCCAGGCTATTGAGAGTGCAGGCATGCAGGGAACGGTGAGCCAGAACTACGGGGTGGTTGGGGGCTACCTCATCTAGATCCCAGCGATTGGGGCAGCGCTTTTCGGCAAGGTAAAACTCGTTGTATCCAGTGCCCGAAAGCCACCTGCCGGGCGGGGTATTCTGAGCTTTCTGGCGGACGGCTGCTTTTATGTCAACAATAGAGCGGACTGATTCAGGACTAAGGGCGATGCTAAGCAGTTGCCTTAAGAAGGAGAAGATGTGGCAATGGGCATCATTAAAACCAGGCACAACGGTCTTGCCTTCACAGTCGATTATTCTTGTTTTTGCCCCGGCGAGTTCTCCCAGTTTATCATTACCGGCAACTGACATAATCTTGTTGCCCTTGATTGCGACAAGTCCAGCGGCAGGTTGCTTCGGGTTCATGGTTATTACATTGGCGTTTTTAAGAACGAGCTCGGCGTATGGCATTTTAGAGAAAATCGCCTTTCTTAATCTTTTGACCGAGTAACTATAGAGTAGTATACTACGGACAATATAGCAGAACAAAAGGGATTTATATGGACACGAGCCAACTGGCTGAAAAGCTGGTTTTGTGGATAAGAGATAAAGTATTGAGTGCCGGATGTAAAGGGGTGGTGTTAGGGATGAGTGGCGGGGTTGACTCTTCGGTGGTCGCCGTGCTATGTATTCGTGCTTTTCCCAGCAATACGCTTGGATTGATTCTGCCGTGCTACAGTATCCCGGAAGACATGGAACATGCACAGATGGTGGCGGATAAATTTTCTATCCCGACTAAAACCATAGTTCTTGACCCCATTTTTGATGCACTACTTAAGATATTGCCTGTTGAAAGAGCTAAAGGCATGGCTGAAGCCAATATCAAGCCCAGATTGAGGATGCTCACTCTCTACAGCTTTACCAACCAGCTCAAATATGTGGTAGTCAGCTCAAGCAATCGGTGCGAGCTGGCTGTTGGCTACTTTACCAAGTATGGGGATGGTGGGGTGGATATCATGCCTATTGGTAATCTGGTAAAAAAAGAGGTGAGGGAACTGGCTAAGTTTCTGGGTGTTCCCCAGCCGATTATCGATAAGCCGCCCTCGGCTGGCTTATGGCAGGGGCAAACCGATGAGGGCGATTTGGGATTCACCTATGAGGAACTCGACCGCTATCTGCTTACCGGTAAGGCAACGAAAGAATTGAAAGCGAAGATTGAGGCGATGGCTGCTGCCAGCGAGCACAAGCGCCAGTTGCCGCCGGTGGCCACCTTTGGTTGAGGAGGGTGAGAATTTGACACCCAAGGTAAAAATCGTTACTGATAGCTCGGCTTACCCTGAACCGGCGGTGATTAAGAAATACGATATTCATGTCGTGCCACTTAAGGTTGCCTTTGGCGCTGATGTTTATTCGGAAGGGGTGGATATTACCGTTGAGGAATTTTACAGAAGATTGGCTAAATACAAGGTGTTGCCAACCACTTCACAGCCTTCCGTCGGTGATTTTACAAAAGTGTATTTAGAGCTGACACAGCAGGGTCATTCCGTTCTCTCGTTTCATATCTCTAGCAAGTTAAGTGGGACGGTAGCATCGGCATTGGCTGCCAGAAACGCACTGCCTCAGGCTCAGATTGAGATTATAGACTCACACTCTGTAGCAATGGGTATGATGATTGCCCCTGCCGCCGAGGCTTTAGAAGAAGGGAAGAGTCTATCTGAAGTCAAAACTTCCATTGAAAGACTCAACAAGTGTATAGATAATGTTGGCGTGTTTGACACACTGGAATATCTCTGGAGGGGTGGAAGAATTGGGGCAGCCAGAGCTCTGGTTGGCACTTTGCTGAGGATTAAGCCTGTTCTGACCCACCGGGAGGGAGATGTCAAAATCTTAACCAAAGCAAGAACCATGAATAAAGCTATAGACTATATGCTGAAATTTGTGGAAAAACAGGTAAGTGGACGTAGCCGTTTGCATGGCTGGATTTGCCATGGCCACGTATTGGGTGCAGCCCATGCATTTGAAAAGAGGCTTCGTGAGAACTTCGACTGGGTTGAGCTGCGCCTTTTTGAACTGGGGCCCGTGCTGGGAACTCACATGGGGCCGGGGTTCTTTGGTTTGAGTTTTTACTGTGATGAAGACTGGCAAGCGGAGAAATCTGGCAAGTGACATCTTGTATTGTATTAAGTGAAATGTTATGTTATAATATTAAGGTGATATGACTACGGAGAAAGAGAAAGCACTTGAACTAGCCATAAACCAGATTGAAAAACGATTTGGCAAAGGCTCAGTGATGAGGTTAGGAGAATATGCAGCCACTTCAGCAGTGGAGGCTATTCCCAGTGGGTCACTGGCGCTAGACCTAGCCTTAGGTGTGGGCGGTATCCCCAAAGGAAGGGTTACGGAAATATTTGGTCCTGAGTCATCAGGGAAAACTACTCTGGCTCAGCATATAATTGCTGAATCTCAGAAGCGGGGAGGTACAGCCGCCTACATTGATGTAGAGCATGCTCTAGACCCTACCTATGCTGCCAATTGCGGAGTTAATGTTGATGAGCTTTATATCTCTCAGCCTGATACGGGAGAACAGGCTCTGGAGATTACTGAAGCGCTGGTGAGGAGCGGGGCGGTGGCAATAATCGTAATTGACAGCGTGGCTGCCTTGGTACCTCAGGCTGAAATTGAGGGTGAGATGGGGGAACCTCACGTTGGATTGCAGGCCCGTCTCATGTCTCAGGCACTGAGGAAGCTGGCTGCGACTATCGGTAAGTCAAAGACAGCGGTGGTATTTATAAATCAGCTAAGAGAGAAAATCGGAGTTGTCTTCGGGAATCCAGAGGTGACGCCGGGGGGCAGAGCTTTGAAATTCTATAGCTCTGTAAGAATAGACCTCAGGCGTACGGAAATGATTAAGCAGGGTGATAGGATAGTAGGCAGCCAAATCAAGGCAAAAGTAGTAAAAAACAAGGTTGCGCCTCCTTTTAGAAGTGCTGAGTTTGACATCATGTTCGACCATGGGATAAGTCAGGAGGGCAATCTTATTGACCTGGGTGTAGAGCTGGGGCTAGTGGCGAAAGCCGGCGCCTTTTTCTCCTACGGTGATATTCGCCTAGGGCAAGGCCGGGAGAATGCCAAGCAATACTTGGAGCAGAACCCTGAGCTTGCCAAAGAAATTGAACAGCAGATTAGAGCCTCAGCTACCACTATTACTACTCCTAGCTCCGAAGCTAGCAGTTAACAGAAGATTTACCAAATAGTCGATAGACTAAGGAGTAAGTGAGGCCGAGGCTTATACCTCAGCCTCTTGTGTTTATGAGGGGTAGTAAAGACGATGGCAAAGATTACCGCCCTCCGTAAGGAAGGAGGGCGAGGAAAGCGGGTAAAAGTATTTTTGGATGGCAAGTCTGCCTTTAGCTTAGAAGCGGAGGTGGCGGCGAAGGAACATCTGCAGGTGGGTGAGGAGCTTTCTACGGCTCAGATTGAGGCTTTAGGTAGGTCTGACGGATTTCAACGATGCTTCAATGCTGCTGTCCATTATCTTGGTTATCGCCCCCGAAGCGAGGCCGAGATGAGGGAGCGACTTTATCGTCGTGGCTTTAGAGATGAGAGTGTAGAAGCAGTGATTACGAAACTGAAAGAGAAGGGTTTACTGGATGATGTATCCTTTGCTCAATTCTGGAAGGATAACCGTGAGATGTTCAGTCCGCGTAGCCAAAGGCTAACAAGGCTGGAACTGAGGCGGAAGGGGATAGCGAATAACATTATAGAGCAGATAACCGGCTCAGTTAATGATGAGGATAGCGCTTATCGCGCCGCCTCGGGTAAAGCTGGCAGGTTGCTTCTGTCTGACTATCAGAGTTTTCGTCGCCGCTTAGGTGGGTATCTCAGGCGACGCGGATTTGATTATGAAGTAATAAATCATACTGTAGAGCGGATGTGGCGGGAACGTGGAGGTAGAGCTAAAGATAGCATTTTATCCTAACATAAACATTTAACGGCTATCCATCTACCCCTGCCCGAGGGCTGTAAAGAAAGGGGGGTGAAAAAATGGAATTATTCGGAACGCAAGGAATACTGGTAATCCTGTTTAGTTTCATAATAGGTCTGATATTCGGCGGCATGGCTCTCTTTCTCTCGCGGAGGGTGCTGTTTAACCGGCAAATCCGTATTGCGGAGAGGAAGGCAGCCAGGATAATGTCCGATGCCAGGAACGAGTCCCAGAACGTGCTTCAACAGTCAAAGGAGGAAGCAGTAAAAATAAAGTCAACTGCTGAGGCAGAATATCGGGAGCGGCGTGGCGAACTGCAGCGTCTGGAAGACCGCCTCTCTCAGAAGATGGAAACGCTGGAACGTAAGTTAGGGGAGTTGGGCTCTCGTGAGCGTAATCTATCCAACCGGGAGAAGGAGATAGAGTCTATCCGGGCTAGTATAGCAGAGATGAGGGATAAGCGGCTAAAGCAGCTTGAGCTTATCTCTGGCATGTCCACTGCCGAGGCTAAGAAAGAACTGCTTGATACTGTAGAAACGGAGATGCTTGAGGAAGCCTCAAGGCGGCTTCGAGAGTGGGAAGCCAAATTGAAAGTGGAAGCCGATAAGAAGGCGCAGGAGATTTTATCCCAGGCTATCCAGCGCTGTGCCTCTGAGGTTGTGGCTGAGACGACGGTTAGCGTTGTCCCTCTTCCCAGCGATGAGATGAAGGGTCGGCTTATTGGACGGGAGGGGCGCAACATCAGAGCTTTGGAGCAGGCTACTGGAGTTGACCTCATAATAGATGATACCCCGGGGGCAGTAACCCTCTCTAGCTTTGACCCGGTGCGGCGAGAAATAGCTCATCAGTCTCTGAACAAGCTCATGCTTGACGGCCGTATCCACCCAGCGCGCATTGAAGAGATAGTAACCAAGACAAAGGGCGAGGTGGAGGCTGCCATTTATAGTGCTGGTGAACAGGCAGCCTATGAGGTAGGAGTGCAGAGATTGCGCCCTGAGCTTATTCGTTTATTAGGTCGCCTCAAGTATCGTACCAGCTATGGGCAGAATGTCTTAACACATAGTCTCGAGGTTGCTCATTTAGCAAGCGTGATTGCTTCTGAGTTAAATGCTGACGTTTCCATAGCTAAAAGGGCTGGTTTACTGCATGACATCGGTAAGGCGGTAGACCATGAGGTGGAAGGCACCCACGCTGCTATTGGCGCTGACCTGGTTAAGCAGTGGGACAAGTCACCCGAAGTAGTGCAGGGCGTTGCGGAGCATCATGGTGAGACGGGAAATATGAGCTTGTGGGGCTTCATCATCTCAGCGGCTGATGCTATCAGCGGTGCCAGACCCGGCGCAAGACGTGAGTCGCTGGAGCATTACCTGAAGCGCTTAAAGGCGCTGGAAGATATCGCCGATAGCTTCAAAGGAGTGGAGAAGTCCTACGCTATTCAAGCCGGCCGCGAAATACGCATTTTAGTCAAGCCAGAAGAGATTGATGATGTGGGCGCAATGAGGCTTGCTAGAGACATTGTGAAGAAAATAGAAGAAACTCTGGAATTCCCCGGTCAGGTGAAGGTTACAGTAATCAGAGAGACAAGGGCTGTAGACTATGCTAAGTAGGCAAGGCAGATGTTAATACTTGCTGTGGGAGACATAGTCGGCAAACCCGGCAGGCGGGCAATGCAAAAGTTTATACCTGAGCTCAGGCAACAATATGGGTTGGATGTGATTATTGCCAATGCCGAGAATGCAGCTGGAGGCATAGGTCTTACTCAAGATACAGCCGATGAATTGCTTGATGTTGGGGTTGATGTGCTTACCTCAGGTAATCATATATGGGCGGAGAAAGATATCATTCCCTATCTAGAAGGTGAGATGCCTATTATCCGCCCATTAAATTATCCGCCGGGGGTACCGGGGAGGGGGTATACGATTTTCAAGCAGACAATGGTAGTTAACCTGATGGGGCGGACCTTTATGGGTAATTTTGATTGCCCATTCCGGGCTATGGATAAGTTGCTGGCTGAAGTTAAGCCAAAACCGGCGGTGATTATTGTGGATTTTCATGCTGAGGCAACCTCCGAAAAGATGGCGATGGGGCGGTATCTGGACGGCAGGGTTAGTGCGGTGTTGGGCACCCATACCCATGTAGGAACAGTTGATACTCAGCTACTTTCTTATGGCACTGCCTATGTTACCGACATCGGCATGACCGGACCCTCCGATTCAGTTATAGGTGATGAGCCGGAGGCAGTGCTTCAGCGTTTTTTGACGATGTTGCCGCATCGTTTAGCTGTGGGCAAGGGTAAGCCGGTACTTAATGCTGTCCTAGTTGAGGTAAATGAGGAGAGTGGCCGGGCAACAAGGATAGAGCGAATCTATCGAAAGGTTGAGTAGTGGCTAAGATAGACCTTCATATACATTCCACTGCCTCCGATGGAAAGTTCAGTCCGGCAGATATTGTACGTAAATCGGCGGAGCTGGGTTTAACCGTTATCTCTATTGCTGACCATGATACCGTAAACGGTATTGCACCGGCTCTGGCCGCTGCCAGATCTTTTCCCTCATTAAAGGTCATACCCGGCGTAGAAATTAACACTGATGTCCCTCACGGCGAGGCTCATGTCCTGGGCTACTTTATTGATATTTCTAATCCGGAGTTACTGGATACGTTAAGCAGGTTACGCGATTCTCGGAAGGAGCGGGCTCAGAAAATGGTTGCCAAATTGGGGAATCTTGGCATTCACATTGACTGGGTGCGGGTGCAGGAGATAGCCGGCAGCGGGGCTATTGGTCGTCCCCATATTGCTCAAGCTATGCTGGAGAAGGGTTATATCACCTCGAATAAGGAAGCGTTTATCAAGTATATAGGGCGAGAAGGACCAGCCTATGTTGAGCGGGAGAAAATAACTCCTGTAGAAGCAGTGGAGCTAGTATTACGTTCTAATGGGTTGCCAGTGCTGGCGCACCCGCTGACTGTGGATGACCCAGAGGCGATGATGATTGAGTTGAAGGCTGCTGGACTGGCAGGTGTTGAAGCTTACTATAATGGCTATTCGGCGAAGGAAGTTAACAGATTGGTCAGTTTAGCTAACAAGCATAATTTTATCGTTACCGGTGGCAGCGACTATCATGGTCTGGATGCCAGTACCGAGACCATGATTGGCGATGTCTGTATGCCATCCAAGGCAATTGAGCGATTTCTAGCCATGGCTAAACACCGAGGGCTGAAGTTAGCTGGTTCTTAAGGCAGGTTAGCAATCTCATATGGAGTATTCGTGAGCATTGAAAGTGTGCTGTTGATTATAGGGGCTTATTTGGGGTCAGTGCCTGCCTCATACCTTGCTGCCAAGTGGTATAAGGGTATAGACATCAGGCAATATAGCGCCGGGCATGCAGGCGCAGGCAGCATATGGCGGATAACTCCCAAGAAGGTCTCTCTTCCAGTAGTGTTTTTCGACTTCGGCAAGGGGATGGGCATGGTGGTGCTGGCTCAGCACCTGGGTATAGGTATCTCTGGGCAGGTAGCAGTGGGTTTGGCGGCAATTGTTGGGCATAACTGGCCGGTTTTTCTCAGTTTTAACGGTGGCAGAGGCATTCTAACTGCTATGGGTGTCATTACCATCTGGTGGCTACCCTGGGGACTGGTCACCTTTCTGGCGGGAGCCTTGCTTACTCTGCTGGGCAAAGGCTCACCACTACCGGTGCTTATCGGCATAGGAGCGCTACCCGTGGTAAGCTGGAGGTTAGGGCAGCCCCTTGCGGTTATCATAGGTTTTTTGGTTTTGTTTCTAATAGTAGTCATCAGGCGGTTGACGGCACCGAAGTCGGCTGAGGCTGCCTCACTCAGCAAGAGGGAATTAATGATTAGCCGGCTGCTTTTTGATCGCGATATAAGAGAGAAAGAGACAACGCTGCATATCATACGTCGCAAGAGGCGCAAAGTCGAGAGTTTACATCAAGAAGACGAGGAACCAAAGAAAGAATAACTCAGTTTTTGTCATTATTTTTCATTTGCATTAAAATGGACGGCAGTGGAAAGGAGGCATGAATAATGGAGCCGAGTCGGGAGATATTTGGGAACATTGAGTTTGGTGAGATTCTTTATATATTTGGGGCTATTGTAATCGGCGTCATTATTTATGCTTTGTATCGACGCTACAAATTATGGCAATTAGGTAAGCCAGATAATAGGTTTACCAATCTGAACAAGAGGATGCGAGCATTTATAAACACAAGTGTTATTGATGGTGCAATGCACCGGAAATTTTTCGGTGTGTTGCCCAGTATGGATTATAAGCGTCCTACCATTGAGGATTTTACACCTGAGACATCTGCCCTTAAAGCGTATAAGCTTCCATCACCGAAGGATTTTATTCCCAGAGAACTTAACCCCAGAGAACTTTACCCCGGACTAGCCCATTTTCTCCTTTTTGCGGGTTGTACTGTACTGGTTCTGGGCGCTTTTCTTGATTTTCTTAGCCACTATTTCTTTCACTTTTTGGAGGGCACTGTCTATCTCGGTTACTCGATAGTTGTTGACTGCTTCGGCGTTTTGGCTTTAATTGGCGCAGTCATGGCGCTTGTCAGGCGTTATGGGCAAAGACCCGAGAGGCTGGACAATAAGAAAGAGGATTTGATTGCTCTCCTTTTAATCTGCGTAGTGATAATTACCGGTTTTATTGTCGAGGGATTTCGCATTGCAGCCACCGAGCTTAGGACTACGCCAGATTGGGCGTGGTGGTCTCCCGGGGGCTATGTCCTTGCCCGGTCTTTCAGCGGATTGAGTCAGGCTACTCTGCTCACGCAGCACAAGATTTCGTGGTGGTTCCATATAGTCTTTAGCTTTGGGGCGATAGCTTATATTGCGCTCTACTGGAATCGGCTGTGGCACATAATCATTTCTCCGTTGAATGTTTTCTTCAGGTCACTCGGGCCGAGAGGAGCGCTGGTACCAATAAATTTGGAGGCTGCTGAGAGCTTCGGGGTATCCAAGGTTCAGGATTTTACTTGGAAGCAACTGCTGGATGTGGATGCCTGCACGCGCTGCGGGCGATGCCAGGATGCTTGCCCAGCTTATGCTAGTGATAAGCCATTGAATCCCAAGAAAGTGATACAGGATATAAAAAGTCAGCTGCTGGAAGAAGCGCCATATTTGCTTAAAGGTGCAGCGCCAAACCCGGGGCGTGACCTTATCTCCGAGGTGGTGCAAGAGGAGCCTATTTGGAACTGCACTACCTGTTATGCCTGCAGTGAAGTGTGTCCAGTATCTATTGAGCATGTTGATAAGATTATTGCTATGAGGCGGAACCTGGTATTGGAGCGGGCAAAGATTCCTGAGACGGGAGAAGGAGCGTTGAGAAGCATTGAAGCCAGAGGTCATCCCTGGCGTGGAACTACGGCAACAAGAACTGACTGGGCTCAAGGTCTTGGTGTCAAGATTTTATCTGAGGATAAGAATATAGATGTCCTATACTGGGTGGGCTGCACTTCGGCGCTTGAAGAAAGAAGTATGAAGGTAGCTCAGGCTATAGCTAAGGTGATGAAGCTGGCCGGGATTAATTTTGGTATTCTGGGACCCGAAGAGACCTGCTGTGGCGATCCAGCCCGGCGATTAGGCAATGAGTACCTGTATCAGCTTCAGGTGCAAAAGAATATTGAGCTATTTAAGAACTATGGTGTTAAGAAGATAGTTACCGGCTGCCCTCACTGCTTTAACACGTTGAAGCACGAGTACCCGCAATTTGGCGGTCAGTACGAGGTTATGCACCATAGCGAGCTTATTTCCCAGCTGTTGAAGGAAGAGAAGATAAGAATTATAAAAGGTCCCAGAGGCAATGTGGCTTACCATGATGCCTGCTATCTGGGGAGGTACAATTATCTTTTCCAACCGCCTAGAGAGATACTGAACAGCATACCCGATATTACGCTGGTGGAGTTCGAGCGCAACCGGGAGCGCGGCTTCTGCTGTGGGGCTGGTGGTGGTCACATGTGGCTGGAAGAACGCACCGGACGCAGGATTAATGAGCTTCGCACCGAGCAGGCGATTGACGCTAAAGCCCAGATTATAGCTACTGCCTGTCCTTACTGTCTGCAGATGTTCCAGGATGGCATAAAGGCGAAAGCTGCTGAGGAATGGCTCAAGACCATGGATATTGCCGAGCTTGTGGCGAGCTCAGCAGTATATCGCCCTTATTCGGTTCCTGAAGCCCGGCAGCAAGCGTAGGGCGAAATTGACACTGAGTGTAGAATTATAGTAGTCTTTTAGTGAGGCAATTTTATTGCCTCTATTGCTGTAAGAACGGAAGCGTAAGAAGTTAGGAGGTATTGAATGAAGAAGCAGAGAAAACTGGGGAGAGGGGTGGCCATAGTAGGCGCCGGAATGACGAAATTCGGCGTGTATAAAGATAGAGATTCCAGAGATTTTATCGTCGAGGCCTATAATGAGATGCTCTCCTCGGTGGATAAGGGCATAGACCCCAATGATATTGAGGCTATGTGGATAGGTAATTTTTCCAACGATTTCTATGTGCATCAGGGACATTGGGGACCCATTGTAGCTGACTTACTCGGACATACACCAAAGCCGATAACAAGAACAGAGGGCGCATGCGCCTCAAGCACGCTTGGTTTTAGAGATGCCATCTTTTCCATAGCCTCAGGGTTTTATGACATTGTTGTAGCCGGTGGGTTCGAAGAGATGTCTAAGGTCAATACCGAGCAGGCTACGGAAGGCCTGGCGCTGGCGCTTGACAGGCCTTATGAGGGTATAGTCGGTTTCACTTTCCCCGGGGTTTTCGGCGCTTATGCCAATGCTTACTTTGCGAAATACGGAGCCAGGCATGAGCACCTTATGAACGTTACGATAAAAAGTCATAATAACGCGCCCCTGAATCCAAAGGCGCAATTTCCAGTTACCATTCGTGATATTATGAATAGCCGGATTGACCGGTGCAAGCAGAAGGGTGAACCTGTTCCAACATGGAAAGATGAAAAGGACTTTCTCAGCGACCCTAAATTCAATCCGCCGGTTGCCTGGCCAATGAGGCTTTTCGATTGCTGTCCAATAAGTGATGGAGCGAGTTTTGTTTTGCTTGTGGCTGAGGAATTAGCCAAGAAATTCACCGATAAACCCATACATATCATGGGCATAGGCCAGGGCAGCGGCAGACCGTTGCATACGGCATCCAGCCTTACCTCTTTTGAAGCCAATAAAAATGCCGCTAAGGAGGCTTATGACATGGCTGGGATTACACCCAAGGATGTCCAATTCGCTGAGGTTCATGACTGCTTTTCTATCGCTGAGCTTATTCACACAGAGGACCTGGGATTCTTCAAGCCGGGAGAGGCGTATAAGGCAGTGGCGGAGGGTGTGACCAGACTGGATGGCCCCATGCCAATCAATACCTCTGGCGGGCTCAAGTGCAAGGGGCACCCGGTTGGGGCAACCGGAACGGCTCAGATGTATGAGATTTTCAGGCAGTTGAGGGGCGAGGCCGGCAGGAGGCAAATTCCGAACAAGAATTTGCGAATTGGAGCGACCCAGAACCTTGGTGGCACTGGGGGGACTTGCACATTTTGTATTTTTGAAAGGAGATAAAGAGAATGCAGGAGAGACCGATTTCGCCAATTTCTTTCCATCAGTATCTAAACGAGGAAAAACTTATGGGTTCAAAATGTAAGAAATGCGGCAAGCTATATGCACCGCCGCGTCCTATTTGCATTAGTTGTCGTGGTAGTGAAATGGAATGGGTTCCATTGAAGGGGAAAGGCAAGCTCGTTACTTTCACTTGTATATATGTGGGGCCGCCCTGGATGATAGAGCAAGGATATGATAGAGAACATCCGTACTGTTCTAGTGTGGTGGATTTGGAGGAGGGGGTAAAGATTGATGCTCGTCTGGAAGGGGTCAACGCAAGTAAGCCTGAAACTATAAAACTTGGCATGCCCCTCACCGTTCAATTTCTGCATCGCGGTGAAGGGGAGAAAATGCAGACCTTTCTGGCATTTAAGCCTGTTTAGGTAGTGACAGAGACAGACCACTCTTCAGTTCTGAAATCTGACAATTTGTCAGAAAAAGAAAAGCCCGCTCTTGCTGATGCAACGGGCTTTTCTTTACTGTTATATTTTCCGAGGAATGTATTAAAGTTACAGTGCTTTCCACTCTGGTAAGTTACTTTTTACATAAAGAGGAGATGGTAAGTTATGGGTGACGAACAGAAGAAAAAGGCGATAAATAGGCTGAAAACAATGTATGCACTCCGTAGTCTGGTGGATAAAATGTATGAGAGGGCAGTTGAAGCGAGCAAGGAGGGGAGACCGGTAGCCTGGTGCATGGTCAACTGGTGGGGTGGCGATTCTCTTCTCCGGGCGATGGACATAGCTGCTATCTACCCGGAAGACTACGGTGCAGTTTGTGCTGCTTTTGGGGTAGCTCAGGATTATATGGAGCAGTGCGATGCTGACGGTTACCCTACCCATATGTGCGGCTATGCTCGAAACTGCCTCGGCTATGCCTCTAAGATGTCAAAGTTGGGTCAAATACCGCCGAACGCACCCATGGCAGGAATGCCTAAACCGAATCTGCTACTGGCTTCAGGCTATTTCTGTGATACCCGGTACAAGTGGTTTCAGGCGCTGGGACGCTATCTGGATGCACCGGTATGGTTACTGGAAATGCCCCATCCCGGAGTGGCGGAGAGCCAGGCAGAAGGCACCCAGGAGCACATAATCAATTTCATGGTTGAAGGGCTGAAGGAGTTTGTTGCTTTTTTGGAGAAGCTTGTGGGTAAGAAGATGAACTGGGACAGGCTGGATGAGATAGTCAATGACACAATAGAGATGAACCGGGTATGGTATGAGGTTAACGAGCTGCGTAAGGCAAAACCGTGCCCGATGCATTCCCGAGACTTCTGGAGCAGCATGCCCGCCTCTCTTTATGTGGCAGGAGACCCCAAAGATACGGCTGCCTTATATCGTGAAATGTATAAAGAGGTAAAAGACAGGGTAGATAATAAGATGGGTGCTATTGCTCAGGAGAAATACAGGATGGCATTTGTCGAATTACCCCCGTGGCACAGTCTGGGCTTCTTCGACCAGCTGGCAGAAAAGGGCTGGAATTTTGTGGTTGAGAGCTGGGCTTATCACCCACCCCGACCGATAGATTTAAGCAGGGTCAGTGACCCGTTGGAGCGTATTGCCAGACACACGTATCAATATTTTTCTGGCTTCTTTAAAGATGCCTATAAAGATGGAGAGTACATGGGGTATTTTGCTTATCCTTACATGAAGTATGCCCGGGAATATCAGTGTGATGGAGTGGTTCTTCATACTCTTCTTACCTGCCGTACTGCCACTAACCATTTGATGCTGGTTCAGGACAGATTGATGCAAAAGCTAAAGGTTCCGTCCATGGTAGTGGAAGGAGATATAGTTGACCTTAAGCTTTTTAACCCGGCTGAGACCTTAAGGAAAGCGGAGACCTTTGAAGAGGCCATGGAGCATTATCGAAGGGTCAGAAAGAAAGAGGGTTTTGAGTGGTAAGAGGGGGAGCAAAGGCGATGATAAGGAGGTTATATTGATGGCAAGAGTAGCAGTAAGTAAAGGGCTTGCCAGAGCGAAGGAGATTTATCAAGACAGACCCCAAAGGGCTAAAGAGCTCAGGGCAGAGGGGAAGAAGGTCATAGGGTATATATGTATCTATCCGGTCTTGGAGCTGATGACTGCGTTTGACCTGGTTCCGTACCGGTTATTTGGAGATATCAGGGAGCCGATAACCAAGGCAGATGCTTGTTTACCTACAGTGGTCTGCCCCTTTTTGCGCAGCACTCTGGATATAGGTCTGAAGGGTAAATATGATTTTCTGGATGGGATGGTTATGGCTCATAGCTGCGAGGTGGCAGAGAAGCTGACACACATTTGGCGAGACTATCTACCATCTCGTTATTCTCACTTCATTGATACCCCGCACACAACTCACGAAGCGGCACAGAAAGAGCATAAGGAGCAGTTGAAGGACTTTCAGAAAAGCTTAGAGGCTTACACGGGAAAGCAGCTTACTCCAGAAAAGCTCAAGGAAGCCACTAAGGCTCACAATGAGGAGCGGGCTCTGGTGCGGGAACTGTATGACCTCAGGAAGCCAGACCCACCGCTTATCTCGGGGACAGAAACTCTCCAGGTAATGTCGGCGTTGATGAGTGTCCCTGTGCAGGAGGGAGTTGAGCTACTGAAGCAGGTCATAAGCGAGGTCAAGGCGCGCAAAAACGGGCGACCTCAGAAGAAACTAGCCAGATTACTTCTCTGGGGCAGTATTATAGACGATATTGCCCTTGTCGAGATGATTGAGAGCCTTGACGCTAATGTGGTGATGGATGACACCTGCGTGGGTAGCCGAGCTTATTTTGCTGATGTGAAGCTTACCAGCGACCCACTGGAGGGGTTAGCCTATCGCTATCTGGTGGACATAAAGTGCCCCCGCACTTTCAGGGCGGCCAGCTATGGTGAGACCAGGAAAGACTACATGCGAGACCTGGAAAGTCGCTTTAGCTATATAAAGGATTATGCTAAGGAATGGAAAGCCAACGGAGTTATCCTTGAATCTCTAAGGTTCTGCGATATTCACGGTTATGAGGTGCCTGGTCTCAGGCGTTACCTCGACCACGCCGGCTTGCCAAACACCTACATTGAGTGGGACTACAGCGAAGCAGCTCTGGCTCCGTTGAGGACGAGGGTTGAGGCTTTAATCGAGGTAATTGGTTAGGGATTATCCAGCCACAGTGCTGCCGGAGCGATAATCCATGAGGGGTTGGCCATGTATTTTGCCGGAGTTGATATAGGTTCCACCATGACCAAGGTGGTAATTCTGGACGATGCTGGGGCAATTCGCGCTCGGGTGATTGGTCCTACCGGTGCCGAGCACCGGCGGCTGGCGAACAAGGTAATGGAGGAGGCGCTGGGGCAGGCCGCCCTCTCCTTCGACGAAATATCCTACGTGGTAGCTACTGGCTATGGAAGACTCAATGTTCCTTTTGCCGACCGCCAGATTACAGAATTAAGCTGTCATGCCAAAGGGGTAGCCAGTTTCTTTCCTTCCGTCAGAACTGCTCTCGATATTGGGGGTCAGGATGCCAAGGGACTCAAAATACGGAATGGAGAGCTGGTGGACTTTGTGATGAATGATAAATGTGCGGCCGGAACAGGCAGGTTTCTGGAAGTCCTCGCAGATACTCTGGGGCTCAAGCTGGATGAGCTTGGGAGCATTTCCGCTAAATCCAAACATAGGGTCAAGATTAGCAATACCTGCACGGTCTTTGTACGAATGGAGGTTGTTTCCCGTCTCTCTGAGGGAATACCTCTGGAAGACATTGTGGCTGGCGTACACGATGCTATAGCGAGCCGGGCGGTGAATATGCTCAAGCGGTTAAAGATGGAGCCTGATGTGGTGTTTACTGGAGGCGTTGCTAAAAATATCGGGGTGGTTAAAGCAGTAAGGGAGAATCTGGGATGCGAGGTTTTTGTCCCTGAGGAGCCGCTTCTCAGTGGAGCGATAGGTGCTGCATTGTTAGGCAAGGATTTGGCGCTGAAGGCTTTAGCAAAGGGTGAATCTATACCGAGAAAGGAGCGCACTCTTAAGGAAGCCACCTTTTTTGGTCAGGGGTAACTTGAAATGGCTTGGTTTATGGGCATTGATATCGGTTCAGGAACGAGCAAGGGAGTTATAATCAGGGATGGTAAGCCTGGGGCTTACCATTTGCTTCCTTCCGGGATGAACTACAGGGAAACCGGCAAGAAGCTGAGAAAGGAACTGCTGGCAAAAGCAGGGCTGTCCCCGAAGGATATATCTTATACTATTGCCACCGGCTATGGTGCGGACAGGATTCCTTTCTGTGATGAACAGGTTGCGGATATTCGATGTTGCGCCAGAGGTATAAACAACATCTTCCCTTCCGTGAGAACGGTCATTGATATACAGGGGATGACAACTCAGGTGATTAGAATAAATGAGAGGGGGCAGGTAATTAATTTCGTTGTCAGCGAGAAGTGTGCCGCTGGTAGCGGACGCTTCCTCGATATCATGGCTAATGTGCTGCGGATAAAACTTGAGGATATAGGCCCACTTTCTCTGAAAGCCAAAAATCCGGTCGCTTTCACAACGGGCTGTGCTGTCTTTGGAGAATCGGAGGCTATCTCCCGGGTATCTGAAGGCGCCTCCAAAGAAGATATTCTCGCTGGGGTTCATAAGGCACTGGCGAAGAAGGTTTCCGCTCTTGTTGAGAGGGTTGGTCTGGAGAAGGACTGTGCCATCAGCGGTGGTGGTGCCCTTAATATTGGTCTGGTCAAAAGCGTAGAAGAAGAGCTGGGTTGTAAGTTGCTTGTGCCTACCCAACCGCAGTTTGTCACGGCATTGGGTGCCGCTATTATGGCTGAGGAGAAGTACAAAGTCGTCTCTAAAGTTTAGAAAATAGGAGGTAGATAATGACAGAAGAGAAGACAATCCTGGATAAGCTTGGAGTTGATGTTGGCAAAAAGGTAAGCTATATAAAGACTGTTTCTGAAGTTGACATCAACCAGTTTGCTGAGGTCTCCGGAGATTTTAATCCTGTCCACTTGCGCGAGGAGTATGCTAAAAAGACATTTTTTGGCGGCAGGATTGCTCACGGAGTGCTGACACTGGGTTTTCTATCGGCTGCTATGGCGAAGCTGCCGGGGCTGGTGATATTCCTCGGTGCTACCGATAAGTTCCTGTCTCCGGTGAGAATCGGTGATACCATTACTGCTACAGGCGAAGTGATAGCAGTAAGAAAAGACAAAGGAATTGTCACCCTCAAGGCTACCTGCACCAATCAAAAGGGTGAGAAGGTAGTTGAGGGTGAGTGGACGGTAAGGCTTTTCGAAGCACCAGCCTAGGCCACGGCTGCCCTCTTTTAACCAGCCTTTTTCTTGACGGCGATAGACTTTTCTATGCAGGAAACTATTTCTTCCTGCGTTGCCGATAGGAAAGTGCCGTCAAAGCCTATCTTTTTCAGCTGAGGTATATCCGCAGGCGGGAATATCCCTCCGAT
>Ga0315274_10003280_pt1 | contig 24112 bp, 27 predicted proteins | sample YL17G02_20_MG_FD_203700 | JGI IMG/M metagenome (GOLD analysis project Ga0315274, IMG submission 203700) | Sediment microbial communities from Yellowstone Lake, YNP, Wyoming, USA - YL17G02_20 | ecosystem: Environmental > Aquatic > Freshwater > Lake > Sediment | place: USA: Wyoming | collected...
CCGGTCCGGGTCGGCCGCACGGAGCTGGCGGATGGGCGCACGGTGCGAGTGTGCCGCGAGTGCGGCGAGACGATGGATTAAGCCATGGCGGACAAGGCAGAGCGCAAGGCCCGGGCCCAGGGGGCGGCCCAGGCGGCCAAGGCTGGCAAGGGGGAGCGAGCGGCCAAGGGGAAGCCCGAAGCCGCCCCAGCGGCTCCGCAGGTCCTGCGCGTCCCCGCGCGGCTCCGGGAACGCTACCGGGCCGAGATCGTTCCGAGCCTGATGAAGCAGTTCAACTACGCGAACCGGATGCAGGTCCCGGAGGTCACGAAGGTCGTCATCAACATGGGCCTGGGAGAGGCGGTGGGCAACGTCAAGGTCATCGACGCCGCCGTGGAGGAGCTGTCGGTCATCACCGGCCAGAAGCCCGTGGTCACCCGGGCCCGGAAATCCGAGGCCGCCTTCAAGCTCCGGGCGGGCATGCCCATCGGCTGCAAGGTGACCCTCCGGGGAGAGCGGATGTACGAGTTCCTGGACCGGCTGCTCTCCGTGGCCCTGCCCCGCATCCGCGACTTCCGCGGGGTGCCGACCAAGTCGTTCGACGGCCGGGGCAACTACGCCCTGGGGATCCAGGAGCAGCTCATCTTTCCCGAGATCCGGTACGACAAGGTGGACATGACCCGGGGGATGGACGTCTGCATCGAGACCTCGGCCAAGACCGACGAGGAGGCCCGGGCCCTGCTCACGCACCTCGGGTTTCCATTCCGCAAGTAGGCGAGAGGCGCCATGGCCAAAACCTGTCTGATCCTGAAGCAGCAGCGAGCGCCCAAGTTCTCCGTGCGCCGCTACAACCGGTGCCGGATCTGTGGGCGCCCGCGAGGCTACCTGCGGAAGTTCCAGATGTGCCGCATCTGCTTCCGCACCCTGGCCCTGCGAGGCGAGATCCCCGGCGTCATCAAGGCCTCCTGGTAGGCCCCGCGGTGCGGGGCGATCCCAGGACGAGTCGAGTTCCGGCGCCCGCGGGGCGTCGGTGGAGTCGCGCATGTCAATGACGGACCCGATCGCGGATATGCTGACCCGGATCCGGAACGCCAACCAGGCGCTCCTGGAGAAGGTGGACATCCCGGCCTCCCGCTTCAAGGTTGAAGTCGCCAAGGTCCTGAAGGCCGAGGGCTTCATCCGGGCGTACAAGCTGATCGACGGCAACAAGCAGGGGATCCTGCGCATCTACCTGAAGTTCGGGCCGGGCAACGAGCGGGTGATCCTGGGTCTCCGGCGGGTGAGCCGGCCGGGACTTCGCGTGTACCGCAAGGCCACCCGGATCCCCACCGTGATGAGCGGGATGGGGGTGGTGATCCTGTCCACGCCCCAGGGCCTCATGACCGGGAAGGCGGCCCGGCAACGGTCCCTGGGCGGTGAGGTCTTGTGTTACGTCTGGTAGGTTCGGTTCCCCGGGCGCGGGTCGCACCGGATCCGCGGTCTGGCGCCGCTGACGGCGGGGAGCGTTGAAGGCATGTCACGCATCGGCAAGCTTCCCATCCCGATCCCGGACGCGGTGCACGTGGAGGTGTCCGACCACACGGTCACGGTGAAAGGGCCGAAGGGGACGCTCAGCCTGACCGCGCATTCCGCCATCGACGTCCAGGTCAAGGATCGGCAGGTCGTCTGCGGGCGGCCGTCGGACCAGAAGTTTCACAAGGCTCTCCACGGCCTCACCCGGACCCTCATCGCCAACATGGTGGAAGGGGTGACCAAGGGATTCGAGCGGAAGCTGGAGTTGGTGGGCGTGGGGTACCGGGCGGCGGTCCAGGGGCAGAACCTGAGTCTCGCCTTGGGGTACTCCCATCCCATTATCTATCCGGTGCCACCCGGCATCCGGATCGAGGTGAAGGACCAGACCCAACTCACGGTGAGCGGCACGGACAAGCAGCTCGTGGGAGCCGTGGCCGCCAAGCTCCGCAGCTTCCGGCCGCCCGAACCCTACAAGGGGAAGGGCGTGAAGTACGCCGAGGAGCGGATCCGGCGCAAGGCCGGGAAGACCGGCGCGAAGTAACGCGCGACAGGTAAGGGGCGGGATGGGGACCCGCCCGGGAGACGATCCAGCGTGGCATCCGGGCTTGGCAAGCGAGAAGCGCGGCAGCGCCGGCACCGCCGGGTTCGCCGCCTGGTGCGGGGAACAACCGAGCGGCCCCGCCTGTGCGTTTTCAAGAGCGCCCGCCACATCTACGCCCAGATCGTCAACGACGAGGAGGGCCGCACGCTGGTGGCCGCCTCGACAGTCTCCAAGGAGTTGCCGAAATCGGGTGACCGGGTCAAGAAGGCCGAGGCGGCCAAGGCCGTGGGGACCCTGGTGGCGGAGAAGGCGCTGGCCAGCGGGATCCAGGCGGTGGTGTTCGATCGGGGCGGCTACCCGTTCCACGGGCGGGTCAAGGCCCTGGCGACCGCGGCCCGAGACAGGGGGTTAAAGTTTTGATGGTCGGTGCACGGACGGTCCAGCGCATCAGTTCCGAGGGGCTGCGCCTCATGGAGCGCGTGGTCCACATCAACCGGGTGGCCAAGGTGGTCAAGGGCGGGCGGCGCTTCAGCTTCAGCGCCCTGGTGGTCGTGGGCGACCAGGCGGGCCACGTGGGGATGGGTCTGGGAAAGGCCAATGAGGTTCCCGAGGCCATCCGCAAGGGCATCGATGAGGCTAAGAAGAGCCTGATCAAGGTAGCGCTCAAGGACAGCACCATCCCGCATGAGATCCTGGGCGTATACGGGGGCGGCCGCGTCCTGCTCAAGCCCGCCTCGCCCGGGACCGGCATCGTGGCGGGTGGCGCGGCCCGGAAGGTGCTCGAGGTGGTCGGCGTGCGGGATGTCCTGTCCAAGTCGTTGGGCTCCGACAATTCCCACAACGTGGTGAAGGCGACCCTCGCGGGCCTGCAGGCGCTTCGCTCCTTCGAGGAGGTGGCGCGAGTGCGCGGGCGGGAGGCGCCGCCCGCGGCACCGGCGCGGGCAGCCGCCGCGCCGCTTGCCGCCGAACCGCCGGCCGCCGTCGGCGAAGGAGCCCAGCCGTGAGCGGACAGCTCAAGATCACACTCCGCCGCAGCCGGATCGGGAGCACGCCCAGGCAGCGCGAGGTGCTGCGCGGCCTCGGGCTCCGCCGCATCAATTCCAGCGTGCTGCGGCCGGACGATCCCGCCATCCGCGGCATGGTGACCAAGGTGTCCCACCTGGTGGAGGTGGAGCCCGTCCCCGACGTGAGGCGTGAGGCTTCGTCGTGAGCGTCTCGACTGAGCTCGACGAAGTCTCAGCCGAACGGGGTGAGGAGTGAGGCGGGAACAGCGATGAAACTGCATGAGTTAAAGGCGCCGGCGGGTTCCCGCAGGCGGCGCAAGATCGTGGGACGCGGCCCCGGCTCGGGCCACGGCCAGACCTCGGGGCGCGGGGAGAAGGGACAGAAGGCGCGCTCCGGCGGGAGCAGCCGGCCCTGGTTCGAGGGCGGCCAACTGCCGCTGCACCGCCGCGTCCCCAAGCGCGGGTTCACCAACATCTTCCGGAAGGAGTACGCGATCCTGAACGTGAAGGACCTGGAACGCTTCGAGGCGGGTGCATCGGTCACGCCGGCCACGTTGGCCGAAGCGGGCCTGGTGCGAACCGTGGGCATTCCCGTCAAGATCCTGGGAGAGGGGAGTCTCAGCAAGGCCCTGGCGGTGTCGGCCCATCGATTCTCGAAGAGTGCGGCGGAGAAGATCCGGGCGGCGGGCGGCACCCTCGAGGTCATCGCGTCGTGATCGAGCAGTTCCGCAATATCTTCCGCGTCCCCGAGCTGAAGCGGCGGGTGCTCTTCACCTGCCTGCTCCTGATCGTGTACCGCATCGGGGCGCACGTTCCCACGCCCGGCATCGACGCCCACGCCCTGGCCCGCTTCTTCGAACAGCAGGCCGGAACCCTGTTGGGCTTCTTCGACCTGTTCTCCGGCGGGGCCCTGCGACGCCTGTCGGTGTTCGCCCTGGGCATCATGCCGTACATCTCCGCCTCCATCATCCTGCAGCTCCTGGCGGTGGTGGTCCCCGCCCTGGAGAAGCTCCAGAAGGAGGGGGAGCAGGGGCGCAAGAAGATCACCCAGTACACCCGGTACGGCACGGTGGCCCTCTCGGCCATCCAGGGGCTGGGGATCGCGGTGGGCCTGGAGAGCATGCAGGTCGGCGGGGCCACGGTGGTGCTGAACCCCGGCTGGGCCTTCCGCCTGATGACCACGATCACCCTGACCGGCGGGACGATCTTCCTCATGTGGCTGGGGGAGCAGATCAGCGAGCGGGGCATCGGAAACGGCATCTCGCTCCTGATCTTCGCGGGGATCATCGTCCGGATGCCCGAGGCGATTTTCGCCTCCTGGACCCTCATCACCCAGGGGGAGATGAACCCGCTCATCTTCCTGGCGCTCCTGGCCTTGATGGTGGCCGTGGTGGCCGGCGTCATCATCATGACCCTGGGGCAGCGCAGGATCCCGGTCCAGTACGCCAAGCGGGTGGTGGGGCGGCGGGTCTACGGCGGGCAGAGCACCCACATCCCCCTGCGGGTGAACACGGCGGGGGTGATCCCGGTCATCTTCGCCAGTTCCATCATCGCCTTCCCGGCCACCATCGCCCAGTTCATCAAGCACCCGTGGGCCCAGGCGGTCTCCACGTTGCTCCGCTTCGGAGGGGTGCCCTACACGCTCATCTACGGGGCGGGGATCATCTTCTTCACGTACTTCTACACCGCCATCATCTTCAACCCGACCGACGTGGCGGACAACATGAAGAAGTACGGCGGCTACATCCCCGGCATCCGCCCGGGGAGCAAGACCGCCGAGTTCATCGAGCGGATCCTGGACCGGATCACCCTGGTGGGTGCCCTGTACCTGGCGGGCATCTCGATCCTCCCGGAGATCATGATCACCCAGATGAACGTCCCGTTCTACTTCGGGGGGACATCCCTCCTGATCGTGGTGGGTGTCGCGCTGGACACGGTGCAGCAGGTGGAGTCACACCTCCTGATGCGGCACTACCAGGGCTTCCTCAAGAAGGCGAAGGTCCGGGGGCGGATCTCGTAACACGAGAGCCGACTCCGCCCCGCTACGCGGAGCGGAGCGGGGGAGCCGTGAGCCGGGAGCCGAGAGGCTGGCTCGGAGCGGCTGGGCTGCGAGGGTCGAAAGTCGGGCGATGCGGCTGATCCTGCTGGGACCTCCGGGCGCCGGGAAGGGGACGCAGGCCAAGCTGCTTGTGGAACGCCTCAAGATCCCGCAGGTGTCCACCGGGGACATGCTGCGGGCCGCGGTCAAGGCGGGGACGCCGCTCGGCCAGGAAGCGAAGCAGTACATGAACCGCGGGGCCCTCGTCCCGGACGCGGTGATCATCGGGCTGGTGCGAGAGCGATTGCAGCAGCCGGACTGCTCCCGGGGGTACATCCTGGACGGGTTTCCCCGGACCGTAGCGCAGGCCGAGGCGCTGGAGAAGACCCTAGCGGGCCTGCAGGCCTCGCTGGATTCCGTGGTGAGCCTGGAGGTCCCCACGGAGGACTTGGTCCTGCGGATCGCGGGCCGCCGCACCTGCCGGAACTGCGGGGCCATGTACCACGTGCGGTTCTCGCCGAGCAAGACGGACGGGCGCTGCGACGCCTGCGGCGGGCCGACGTACCAGCGGGATGACGACCGGGAGGAAACGGTCCGGCGACGGCTTGCCGTGTATGCCGAGCAGACCGCGCCCCTGATCAGCTTTTACGCGGCCCGGGGCCTCTTGCGGCGCGTGCCGGGAACGGGAGAGATCGCGGAGATCTTTCAGCGCATCACCGCCGCCCTCGGCGCCTGAGCGATGAACGATCAGATCGTCCTGAAGGCGCCCTGGGAGCTCCAGCTTTTGCGCCGGAGCAACCGCCTGGTGGCCGAGACGCTTCAGGCGCTGGCCCAGCGGGTGAAACCCGGGGTGGCGACGCTGGAGTTGGACCGGTTCGCCGAGTCGTACCTGCTGGCGCGGGGGGCCAGGCCGGCCTTCAAGGGGTACCGGAACTACCCGTTCACCCTCTGCGCCTCCATCAACGAGCAGGTGATTCACGGGCTGCCGTCCGCGCGAAAGCTCGAGGAAGGCGACATCCTGAGCCTGGACATGGGCGCCGTCGTGGACGGGTACTACGGCGACGCAGCCATCACGCTTCCGGTGGGGCGGATCTCGCCCGAGGCGGAGCGGCTGCTCCAGGTGACCCGGGAATGCCTGGATCACGCCGTCGCCGCCGCCAGGAACGGGGCGCGCCTGGCGGACGTCAGCAGCGCGGTCCAGGAGCAGGCTGAGGCCAACGGCTTCTCCGTGGTGCGCGTATTCGTCGGGCACGGCATCGGGAAAGAGCTGCACGAGGCGCCGCAGATCCCGAACTTCGTGGATCCCTCGCGCGGCCGCGGGCCGGTGCTCAAGCCCGGCATGGTGCTGGCCATCGAGCCCATGGTGAACGCGGGGGGGCCCGAGGTCCGAGTGCTGGAGGACAAGTGGACCGCGGTGACCGCGGACGGGTCGCTGTCGGCCCATTTCGAGCATACGGTGGCCATCACGGAGAAGGGGACGGAAGTCCTGACCGCCCTCGAGGGCGCGCACGCCTGAGCGGGTGCCGCCCCGGGATGCACAGGGGTATCTCAGGCTCATGCCGAAGGAAGAGGCCGTTGAGGTCGAGGGGACGGTGGTAGAGCCGCTCCCCAACGCCATGTTTCGGGTCCAGCTCGAGACGGGCCACAAGGTGCTGGCCCACATCTCGGGCAAGATGCGCATGCACTTCATCCGGATCCTGCCGGGGGACAAGGTCATCGTGGAGCTGTCGCCCTACGACCTGACCCGGGGACGGATCATCTACCGCTACAAGTAAATGCGGAAGGCGGAATGCGGATTGCGGAATGGGAGTTACCGTACCGGGTGTCATTCCGCATTCCCCATTCCGCATTCCGCATTGGCGCGAGGAGCGCGATGAAGGTTCGGGCGTCGGTGAAGGCGATCTGCGAGAAGTGCAAGGTCATCAAGCGGAAGGGGATCATCCGCATCGTCTGCGAGAACCCGAAGCACAAGCAGCGCCAGGGCTGATACGAATGCGGAATGCCGAATGCGGAATGCGGAGTGCGGAATTCCGAGGAGGGATTCGGTCCATTCCGCATTCCGAAATCGTCTCGCCTGCCCTCGCCCCGGCTCGGGCCGGGGAGCTCGACGCAGGCCGCAATCAGCAATTGGCGATAGGAGGTTGACGTGGCCAGAATCGCTGGGGTGGATCTGCCGCGGGAGAAGCGGCTGGAGGTCGCCCTGACCTACATCTACGGGATCGGCCGGCCCTCGGCCATGAAGATCCTGGCCGAGGCGGAGGTGCCGCCGGAGGTCCGCGTGAAGGACCTCACCGAGGACCAGGTCAACAAGCTGCGGCGGGTCATCGAGGGGGGCCACCGGGTCGAGGGCGACGTCAGGCGCCAGGTCTCCATGAACGTGAAGCGGCTCATGGACATCGGCTGCTACCGGGGCCTGCGCCACCGGCGCGGGCTCCCCGTGCGGGGGCAGCGGACCAGCACCAACGCCAGGACCCGCAAGGGCCCGCGCCGCACCGTGGGGGTGAAGCGGTCCGCCAAGACGACCCCCACCGGCAAGGTATAGGGAATGACCAATGACAAATTCCCAATGACCAATGGGGCACGCGTCTCGCCCCAACGCATTGGGATTTGGTCATTGATCATTGGTCATTGAACGGAGGAACGGATGGCGACACCAGCCAAGCGACCTGCGACAGCGCGCCCCAGCAAGAAGGAAGGCCGGGGGGTCACCCACGGCCTGGCCTGCATCCAGGCGACGTTCAACAACACCATCGTCACCATCACGGACGGGACGGGTAACGTCGTCACCTGGGCAAGCGCCGGCAGCGTGGGGTTCAAGGGCTCACGCAAGAGCACCCCCTTCGCGGCCCAGATGGCGGCCGAGAACGCCGCCCAGAAGGCCATTGCGCAGGGGATGAAAGAGGTGAAGGTCTACGTGAAGGGGCCCGGTGCCGGCCGGGAGGCGGCCATCCGCTCCCTCCAGGCGGCTGGGCTGGAGATCACGGCGATCAAAGACGTGACCCCCATCCCCCATAACGGCTGCCGGGCCCGGAAGCGCAGGCGCGTCTAAGGACACCGGCGCGCCGGGGAACCGGGGCGCCGGAGCACAAGGAGTGATTTTCGTGGCACGACACACCGAACCGGTTTGCAAGCTCTGCCGACGGGAAGCCCTGAAGCTCTTCCTGAAGGGCGATCGGTGCTTCAGCGTCAAGTGCGCCCTCGAGAAGCGGAACTACCCGCCCGGCGAGCACGGCCAGCGCCGGTCCAAGCCGTCCGACTACGGCCTACAGCTCCGCGAGAAGCAGAAGATGAAGCGGATCTACGGCATTCTGGAGAGGCAGTTCCGTACCTACTTCAAGATGGCCGAGCGGCAGAAGGGCGTCACCGGCGAGAACCTGGTCCGCCTGCTGGAGCAGCGACTGGACAACGTGGTGCACCGCCTCGGCTTCGGGGCGTCCCGCGCCCAGGCGCGGACGTTGATCGGGCACCGCCACATCCGGGTCAATGGCCGCCGGGTGACCATCCCCTCCTATCTCCTGCGGGCTGGCGACGTGGTGGAGGTGGCGCCAGCTAGCCGCGACCGGGATGCGATCAAGGCCGCCCTGGAGGGGGCCAAGAAACGGCGGGTGCCGTCCTGGCTGGAGCTGGACGCGGCCAACTTCAAGGGGACGGTCCGCAGCCTGCCCAGCAAGGACGAGATGGCCATCCCGGTCCAGGAGCAACTGGTAGTTGCCCTGTACTCGAAGTGAGGCGGCCGGGGAGCGACCGAGGGAGAGGCGCATGATGCAGAAGTTCAAGGGATTCCAGAAGCCCAAGCGGCTGGAGTGCGAGCTGGAGACCCTCACCAGCACTTACGGGAAGTTCTTCGCGGAGCCGCTGGAGCGTGGCTTCGGTCTGACCCTGGGGAACTCGCTGCGGCGGGTGCTGCTCTCTTCCATCGAGGGGGCGGCCATCACCTCGGTCCGCATCGCCGGGGTCCTGCACGAGTTCTCCTCGATCCCGGGCGTCAAGGAGGATGTCACCGACATCATCCTGAACCTGAAGCAGCTCCGGCTGAAGCTCAACGTGGATCACCCCAAGACCCTGACGCTCAAGGCAGCGGGTGAGGGAGAGGTCCGGGCGTCCCAGATCACCCCTGATCCGGACGTGGAGATCCTCACGCCGGACTTGTGCATCTGCACGCTGGACAAGGACGGCAAGCTGGACATGGAGCTGGAGGTCCGGCACGGCCGCGGCTACGTCCCCGCCGAGCGGAACAAGCGCGAGGGGATGCCGGTGGACGTGGTCCCCATTGATTCCATCTTCTCCCCCATCAGGAAGGTCAACTTCCAGGTGGAGGACACGCGCGTCGGCCAGGCCACGGATTACAACAAGCTGATCCTGGAGGTCTGGACCGACGGGTCCGTGCTACCCCAGGACGCCGTGGCCTACGCCGCCAAGATCCTGAAGGACCACCTGACCATCTTCATCAACTTCGAGGAGGAGCCGGAGGAAGAGGAGGAGGTGGCGGACGAGGCGAAGGAGCGCATGATCGAGAACCTGAGCCGTCCCGTGGACGAGCTGGAACTCTCGGTGCGGTCCGCCAACTGCCTGAAGAACTCCAACATCCGGCACATCTACGAGCTGGTGGAGAAGACCGAGGCCGAGATGCTCAAGACCAAGAACTTCGGCCGGAAGTCGCTGAACGAGATCAAGGAGATCCTGGCGGGAATGGGCCTCAGCCTGGGCATGAATAAGCTCGAGGGCCTACCCATCTGGGAAGCCGCCAAGAAGAAGGCGGCCAAGGTCTAACGCGCGAATCGGGCAGCCACGGAGAGTCTGAGGAGAAGAGCGGCGATGCGGCACAGGCGTGCAGGACGCAAGCTGGGTCGGACGACGGCGCACCGGGAAATGATGATGCGCAACCTGGTGACGTCCCTGTTTCTGTACGAGAAGATCATCACCACGGCCGCCAAGGCCAAGGAGTTGCGCGGTGTGGCCGAGAAGATGGTCACGCTGGCCAAGCGCGAGGATCTGCCCGCGCGGCGCCAGGCGGCCGAGGTGTTGAACGACGACAAGGCGCTGAAGAAGCTCTTCGACACCATCGGGGCCCGCTACCGGGATCGGAACGGGGGGTACACCCGGATCACCAAGCTGGACTATCGCATGGGGGACGGGGCGCCCCTGGCGGCCATCGAACTCGTGGGGGCCGAGCCGACGCCCGAAGCCAAGGGGGAGAAAGCCGCGGGAACCGGGCGGCGCCGGCGACGCCGGCGCCGGGGCAAGGGGGGCGGCGCCCCCGCGGAAAGCGGGGCTGCGACCGGATCAGACGCCTGAGCCTCCCGATCCATTTCAAGAAGACGAGTGAGCCCCCTGGCCTCCGGGTCAGGGGGCTTTGTGTTTCTCGGGACGAGTTCGATGGCGTCGCGGGTGTCGGCCCGCCCGGGGCGGCGACCTGGGGTCGGGATTCTGATTGACACGCTAAAGCGGTTTCGTTAACCTGACGTAGGAGCGTCACCGGACAGGTCGGTAATTCGTAAGGACGCTCGTCCCCTCAGCATTCCTTCCAATGACCACGGGAGCCCTTGGTTCGCGTCGCTGTCCGATCGCGCATCCAGGGGCACTCGCGGGTGCCCGACCGTTACCACGCAAAGCGATCAGGTCTGGAACAGGGAGATCCCATGGTGGCCATCCTGTCCGTTGCGACAGCTTCTTCCCCCGTTGCTCAGCCCTTGCAGTAGCGGATCACGGAGCGTCGCTGATGTCGAAGGTGAATTACAAGGCCTTTCGGGCCGTCCGCAAGACCCGAGTCTCGGAGAAGGTCATCGAACAGGTCCGGGACCTGATCACGTCGGGCCGTCTCCAGCCGGGGGACCGGCTCCCCGCAGAGCGCGAACTTGCCGAGACCCTCCAGGCGGGACGCTCGACAGTCCGGGAGGCGATCCGGGCCTTGGAATCCCTGGGCCTGCTCGAGGTGCGCGCCGGCCAAGGGACGTTCCTGGCCGCCCGTTCCCAGAGTCCGGAGAGCCACCCCCTCACTGCAGGCCTCCTCAAGTCCTGGGATGACCAGCATCAGCTGTTCGAGGTCCGCCAGGTGATTGAGCCGGATCTCGTAGCCCTCGCCGCCCGGCGTGCCACCGGCGAGCAGATCAAGAAGATGTGGGCGGCCCTGGGCGACCAGGAGGCCCAGATCCAGCCGGGCGAAACCGGGATTCACGCGGACACCGGCTTCCATTTCTTGCTCGCTGAGGCTGCGGCGAACGGGATCCTCCTCCGGATCATGCGCAGTCTCTGGAGAAAGGCTGCGAGAGACCCGCGAGGCCTCATTGCAGAAGGGCGGTCGGCCGGCCCAGTCGCTGGAGCAGCACCAGGGCATCCTGAGCGCCATCGAGGCTCGGGACCTGAAGGCCGCCGGGCACCGGATGCTTGCGCACATCCAGAGGATGGAAGAGTTTGGCTTCCTCAGCATGGGACTGCTCGAGGGGCGGGGCCGTAAGCCGTCCCTTCGTCCACTGGAGCGAAAGGCTATTCTGGCGAACCGGCAGACCTTGGACAATATTACTCTACAGAAGGCGAGGGGCCCCGTGGCCACCGAGGATGTGAGCCAGGCGAGGAAGAACGTTGGTCAGCGACGATTTGCGCGGTTTCCGGTTGTCCTGCCGGTGATTGGTCGAGCAGCGCAGTCCGGTGGGAAAGAGATCCGCGGGATGGCATGGAATGTCGGCGGTGGGGGGCTGATGGCGGAGTTCCCCGTGGACATGGCGCCCCGCGAGGCTGTGAGCCTCGTTCTCGAGACCCGGCGGGGGCCGCTCGAGGTGGACGGCAGGGTCGTTTGGACCGCCGCCGCCAACGGCAAGATCCGCCACGGTGTGGCCTTTTGGGAACCGAAAGGGCAGGAATTCGCCGTGGATCTGTTCGTTTCCGAGAGTCGGTAGAAGGGTGTAGCCTGAGATCGGAGGGTCGAGGACGTGGGCCATGCGCGCCTGAGCCAATTCTTGGCTGGCGGAATGCCGATATGGAGATAACCCGTCGGGATTTCACTAAAACATCCCTCCTCGCGGGCGGGTTACTCCTGCTTCCCGTCATTCCCTCCTGGGCCGGTTCCCGCAAGGAAGAACTGTGGCAGCCTGCCTTCGAGAAACTGGAGAAGGAAGGGTTATTCGCGGCGAGAGTGGAGCAGGCTTACGCCGTGTTCGACCACTGCGAACTCTGCCCCCGGCGGTGCGGGGTGAACAGGACGAAGGGAGAGCGGGGATTCTGCCGCGCTCCGGCGCGGCCTGTCGTCTTCAGTGCCCAGCCTCATTTCGGGGAAGAGATACCGCTGGTGGGACAGCATGGATCCGGCACCATTTTCTTCTCCAACTGCAATCTCCGCTGCGTCTTCTGCCAGAACTGGCCCATTTCCCACGAGGGGAGAGGGAAGGAGATCACCGATGAAGACGTGGCGGAGATGATGCTGAACCTCCAGAAGATCGGCTGCCACAACATCAACCTGGTCACGCCGACACACGTCATGCCCAACATCCTGGGCGCCACACGGATTGCCCTGAAGAAGGGCCTGCGCATTCCCCTGGTCTACAATACTAGCGGGTACGAGCGCCTGGAGATGCTCAAGATCCTGGACGGGATCGTGGATATCTATATGCCGGACATGAAGTACATGGACTCCGATCAGGCGGCGAGATATTCGGCCGGGGCTTCCGATTATCCTGAAGCAACGAAGCGGGCCATCATCGAGATGAACCGGCAGGTCGGTGAGCTCATGGTGGACAAGCGGGGGATTGCCCTGCGCGGTTTGATAATCCGGCACCTGGTCATGCCCAACCGGGTGGCCGGGACAGAAAAGTTCGTGAAGTGGGTCGCGGAAAGCCTCCCCAAATCCACCTACGTGAACCTCATGGCCCAGTATCGGGTGGAATACAAAGCCTACGAATACCCCGCCATTTCCCGCGGCATCACCGTGCAGGAATTCCTGGAAGCGATGGAGTGGGCCGAACAATATGGCTTGACCAACCTCGACCCCATGTCCGTGACACTCAGGGACCTCTACCGGCGGCGCTGATTGGACGGCAGTCGTCAGAGAACCCGTTCGGCCTTCATCCCCAGATTCCCGGGATCGGGTTCCCGCAGTACGCGCACCTTCCTGCCTTGAGGCGCACCTCTCCGACCATGTAGCCCGTCCGTTGGATGATGAGTTTCTTACAGCGAGGGCAGAAGCTGTTCTCCCCCTGATGGCCCGGAATGTTTCCGATGTACACATACTGAAGGCCCGCGGACACGGCCGCGGCCCGGACGCTCTCCAGGGTCGCGACGGGCGTCGGGGGGAGGTTCCGGAGCTTGTAGAGGGGGTAGAACCGCGAGAAATGGATGGGGGTGTCCTCGCCGAGTTCCCTCTTGATCCAGAGGCACATCTCCTTGACCACGGACGCGCCGTCGTTCCTGGTGGGGATGACGAGGTTGGTGATCTCCAGGTGGACCTTCTGCCGCTTCAGCGTTTTCAGGGTCTCGAGCACAGGGGTCAGCTCCCCGTTGCACAAGTCACGGTAAAAATCCGCCGTGAACCCCTTCAGGTCGCAGTTCGCGGCGTCCATGACCTTGGCCAACTCCCTGAGGGGGTCGGGATTGATGAAGCCGTTGGTGTGACAGACGTTCAGGAGGCCGGCCTTCCTCGCCAGCTCGCAGATGTCCATCATGTACTCGTAGAATACGGTCGGCTCCACGTAGGTGTACGCGATGGAACGGGCCCCGACCTCCTTTGCCTTCTGCACGATGAGTTCCGGCGGGAACTCGTAGCTGTACACATCCTCAGGCGAGACCTGGGAGATTTCCCAGTTCTGGCAGAACTTGCACTGGAGGTTGCACCCAGCGGTGGCCAGCGAAAACGACGAGGTGGAGGGGAGGACATGGAAGAAGGGCTTCTTCTCGATGGGGTCCAGATGGACCGCGCAAGGGTTCCCGTAGACCAGGCTGTAATACTTCCCGTCCCGGTTTTCGCGAACTCTGCAAAAACCCCTCTTCCCGCTGGGCACCCGGCAGCGCCTGGGGCAGAGTTCACAACGGATGTCTCCCCCACCTAGACTGGTGAAATAGGGGGAAAGCTTTGTCTTGATGAGCCCTTTCTTTGCCATCTGGGCACGCGAGGGTTTCGGAAAACCGAACAGGTGGGCCGCTGAGAGGAGGCAGAGGCCCGTTCCGCAAACTTGCAGGAACTCCCGCTTGGTCAGTCGATGATTTTCGAGACCTTCAGAGTGGCCCGGGCCCCCGGAGGGGAGGGTATCCAAAGGAGATGAAATCGATTCGCTCATGGGATTGCTCCATTGTTTGCTTTCATCTATAAGATATAGTCGTTGGCGGCCAGAAAAACAAGGGAATCGTCCGGGATTAAAAGGACAAGGTGATAAATCCGTGCTAAGAATCCTCGGCGTGATGTGCTCGGATGGGGGAGGTATCCCGTGCTGGGCTTTCTTGGCGCCATACTGATCCTGGGCCTGAGCGGCATCATCGCACAGCTCTTGCTGCTGAGGGAACTCCTCATTACCTTCCTGAGCAATGAATTATCCATCGGTATCACCTTGGCGAATTGGCTGATCCTGGAGGCCGCGGGTTCCTTCCTCGTAGGGAGGGGCATCGAAAAAGCCAAGAACAGAATGGCCGCCTTTGTCATACTCACCCTTCTTTTTTCATCGGCCTTTCCCCTTTCCGTTTATCTTGCTCGGACATGGAAGGACATCATTGGCGTGACTCCCGGTGAGGGATTGGGGCTTCATCAGCTATTCTATTCCTCTTTCCTCATTCTTCTGCCTGTGAGCCTTTCCCACGGGGCCCTCTTCACGGTCGCCTGTAAGATAGATGCGGCCTTTTCCAAACAGGAGGCTTCGGGTATAGGGCGGATCTACTTCCTTGAGATAGTCGGAACCCTCCTCGGAGGGCTCGTTTTTACGTATCTTCTCATCACCCGCCTCACGTCCTTCCAGATCGCCTTGGGGGTATCCCTGCTGAACATCATGGTATGCGTGTGGCTGCTGCGCCCTCGATGGCACGTGGTATCCGCCTCCGGGCGCGAAAGCGAAAGCGGGAGCGGCTTTTCCCTCCTCGGCAGGGTGTTGTCGGGCATCTCGGTTATCTTGCTGGCCCTCTCTGCCTATGCCGTCTTCGGCTCGCCCGCGAAGAGGATTCATGAGCTTTCGATACAGAAGCAATGGCAACCTCAAGATGTCGTTCACTATGAGAATTCCATCTACGGAAATGTGGCGGTCATACAAAGGGAGGGGCAGTATACGTTCTTCTCTGGCGGGATACCCGTCATCACTGCACCAACGCCGGACGTAATCTTCGTGGAGGAGTTCGCCCACCTGCCCATGCTTTTCCATTCCCATCCGAAGGAGATTCTCGTCATCAGTGGCGGGGCTGGAGGAGTGATTCACGAGCTGTTGAAGCACCCGGTGGAAAGTGTCCACTATGCAGAACTCGACCCGCTCATTTTGAGGTTGGTCAAGCGATTTTCCACCCCCCTGACCGATGCGGAACTCGCAGACCCGAGGGTTCGTGTTCACTACGTGGACGGTAGGCTCTTTCTCAAGGAGACGTCAGTTCTGTTTGACGTGGTTTTCGTCGGACTGTCAAACCCACAAGACTTGCAGACAAACCGGTTCTTTACCCGGGAGTTTTTCGCTCTGGCGAAGAAGAAATTGAAGCCTGAAGGCATCGTGGCCTTCAGCCTGCCCGGATCCACAACCTATATGAGCAAGGAACTGAGAAACCTCAATGCCTGCATCGTCAACACACTGAAGGACGTCTACCCGGGTGTCCGCGTCATCCCGGGGGACGGCTTCAATCTCGTGCTGGCCTCGCCGTCCCAGAACCTCTCTTCCGTTGGGATGGATGGTGTCATCCGAAGATTCGAGGATGCGGACCTTGCTGTGCGCTTTCTCACTCCGGCTCACATCCGATATAAACTGGATCCCCGATGGTCCCGCTGGTTCTCTGATTCTCTCAGAGGAGCCACCGACAGGATCAACGAGGATTTCAAACCCTTGGGTGTTTATTACAGCCTTTCCCATTGGAACGCCTTGTTTTCTCCTGGTCTTCAGCGAGTGTTTGCGCGAATTGAAGACGTGGATTTCAAACACATTATCGCTTTCTTGACCGTCATTGCGGTCGTGTTCATTGCCTTGTGTGTAAGGTCGAAGGCACTTGCCAAGGCAAGCATGCCTGTGGCCGTCGCTTCAACTGGGTTTGCCGGGATGATTCTTGAGTTGGCGTTGATCTTTACATTTCAAGCTCTTTACGGATTTGTTTTCTTCTGGGTTGGACTCCTGGTGACTGCTTTCATGGCGGGGACCGCGGTTGGGAGCTTTGCGGTGACTTCGCTGATGGAACGCATGCGAAAGGATGTGGCGTTCTTTCTCAAGATTGAGGTGGCCATGGTCATGTTCTCGGGGCTGCTTCCCCTCATATTCCTCGGGCTCAGCCCTTACTTGGACCGTCCCGTGGCGAAGCTGTTCCCGCAGATGGTATTCCTGGGTCTCTCTATCCTGGCTGGTATGCTCATCGGCATGGAGTTTCCCCTGGCGAGCAAGATCTATCTGAACTTCTCTAGGAATGTCGGCGGCACCGTAGGTTTGCTCTATGCGGCCGACCTGTTGGGAGGCTGGGCAGGGGGAATCGCCGGGGGAGTGGCGCTTCTTCCCGTTCTCGGCCTGGTGGAGACCTGTCTGATTGTGGGGGTCTTGAAGCTGATCAGTGTGGTGGTGATTCTCATGTCTATTCTCAAGCTGGATACCTTCCTGACCACGTAGTTTCCCCGCATTCACCGTCCGTCGTGTTGGGCAACTCGTGTCGCGTCCGCCGCGGAGGCCACGGATGGATTTGGTTGTAAGCACTCCGCTCCGCCACCGCCCGCGCAAGAATGGCGAGAATGGACCTGTGTGACACGACGGTGCCTCCCCACCCGATGCCACCTGGTACCCACTCGGCGCTCGGCCGAGCCGCCACAGGGCATCACATCAGGGTGGTCGGCGGCTATTGCCAGGGTGCGTCTGTGGTGGCCTGATCCTCGCAGAACCGCTGTGGGCGCGGGATTGACCACGCTTGATTACCCAAGCATACTCGTGCTAAAAGAGCACGATCCGGCAGGAGCGCTTTTCATTTCCCCCGCCTGCCTTCCCCCTCTGAGGGAGGGCGGCGCGAGGGGCATCGGAGGAGGACCGGACTTCGATGGAGATGGCACTCAAGTACGGGCGCGGCACCCGAACCCTCCGCATCCCCGACGGCTCCGTTCGGCTGGCGATCCTCACCCCCGGACGGGTCGCCCCGACCGCCGATGAGCCGGAGCTGCTCCGGGCCGCGTTGGCGGCCCCGATCGACAGCCCCCGGTTGGCCCATCTGGCGCGCCCGGGTCAGCGGGTGGCCATCGTCACCTCGGACGTGACCCGACCCTGCCCATCGGCGCGCCTGCTGCCGTTCTTGCTGGAGGAGTTGACCCGGTCCGGGGTGGCGGACGACGACATCACGGTGGTCTTCGGCCTGGGCACCCACCGGGGCCACACCGCAGCCGAGCGCGAGGGACTGGCCGGTCCGGCGCCGTTCCGCCGGGTGCGGTGCATCGATTCGGATCCGACCGACGTCATGTCCGTCGGGACGACGCCGCGCGGGACGCCGATCGAGGTCTTTCGGCCGGTCCTGGCGGCGGACCTCCGCATCGCGGTGGGCGTGATCGAGTACCACTATTTCGCGGGGTACAGCGGGGGGGTCAAGGCCCTGGTCCCTGGGGTGTGCAGCGAACGGACCATCCAGCACAATCACCGAATGATGACGGAGCCGGGGGCCACCACCGGAAACCTCGACGGCAATCCGGTGCGTGACGACATCGAGGACGCGGGGGCCATGATCGGCGTCCACTTCATCCTGAACGTGGTGCTGGACGAGGCGCACCAGGTCGTGGCGGCCGTGGCCGGACACCCTCGGACGGCCCACCGGGCGGGCTGCGCGAAGCTGGACGCCTTCGGCCGGGCGACACTCGACCGCCCCGCGGACGTGGTGGTGGTGAGCGCGGGCGGCTACCCCAAGGACATCAACCTATACCAGGCCCAAAAGGCGTTGGACAACGCCCGGTTGGCGGTCCGCCCCGAAGGGATCGTGGTGCTGATCGCCGAGTGCACGGAGGGCCTGGGCAGCGGCACCTTCGAGGCCTGGATGCGGGATCCCGGCGGTCCGGACGCCATCCTGGCCCGCATCCGCCAGCAGTTCGTGCTGGGCGGGCACAAGGCGGCCGCCGTGGCGCTGGCCATGAAGCAGGCGGCCATCTATCTCGTGTCGGCCATGCCCGCAGCGGAGGCCCGGGCCATGGGCTTCGTGCCGTTTTCGGACCCCGGGGCGGCCCTGACGGCAGCCCTCACGGCGGCGGGTCCGCGGCCCTGGGTGGCCGTGATGCCGGAGGGTGGATCCGTGCTCCCGGCCGTCCGGACGGGTGGCGCAGCCGGGCCGGCATGAACGGAAGGGGAGTTTTCCCTTGCGCGGCTGGATGTAAATGTGTTACCTAAGCAGGTCTGCTAGTTCCGCGGGCCGCGCCGGGGCGACCCGCCAGCCGAACCCGATCCATTCCGCTGAACAACGAGGCGCACGATGAAACGACCTGAAACCGCCAAGATCCGAAACGTGGCCCTGGTTGCCCACGGGAGCGCGGGCAAGACGACGCTGACCGAGGCCATGCTCTTCACCGCTGGGGCCACGACCCGCCTGGGCCGGGTGGAGGATGGCACCACCACCACGGACTTCGACGAGGACGAGATTCGCCGCAAGATCAGCATCAGCGCCGCCATGGCCTGGTGCGAATGGAAGGGGCGCAAGCTCAACCTGGTTGACACGCCGGGCTTCGCCGCCTTCCTCACCGACGCCAAGAACGCCCTGCGGGTGGTGGATGGCGCCGTGGTGGTGGTGGGCGCCCCGGATGGGGTGAAGGTCCAGACCGAGAAGGTGTGGAGCTACGCCGCCGCCTACGACCTTCCCCGCGCCATCTACCTCTCGAAGATGGACCGGGAGCGGGCCGACTTTGCCCGCGCGCTGGAGGATGTCCAGAAGAACCTCTCGCCCAAGGCGGTCCCGATCCAGGTCCCCATCGGGCGGGAAGCGGGATTCGCGGGCGTGGTGGACTTGGTGCGAATGCGGGCCATCCGGTTCCCCACCGACGGCTCCGGGAAGGCCACGGAGGGGGACATCCCCAACGAGGTGAAGTCCCTGGCCGAGACGCAGCGGACCGCCCTGGTCGAGGCCGTGGCCGAGGCGGACGATAAGCTGCTGGAGAAGTACCTGGAGACCGGCGAGCTGACCGAGGCCGAGGTGCAGGAGGGGCTGGCCCTTGGTATCCGGGATCAGAAGCTCTTCCCGGTCCTCTGCGGCGCGCCGGCCCGGAACATCGCCGTGTCCCCCCTCCTGGACGTCGTGGCGGAGTGCTTTCCGTCCCCCCTAGACCGGCCGGCCGTGGAGGGGACCGATTCCAAGGGAAACGGTACCGTCCGGCGTGAGGTGAAGGATGAGGTGCCGCTGGCGGCGCTGGTGTTCAAGACCGTGGCGGATCCCTATGCCGGCAAGGTCACGATGTTCCGGGTGTACTCGGGGACCATGACCTCGGATTCCACCGTCCTCAACCCCACCAAAGGCGTGAAGGAGCGGGTGGGGCAGATCCTGCTCTTGCGGGGCAAACAGCAGACGCCGGTGGAGTCGCTGGGCGCCGGCGACGTGGGGGCCGTGGTCAAGCTGAAGGAAACCGGCACCGGCGATACCCTGTGCGACGAGAAGGCGCCCATCCGGCTGCCGGAGATCTCGTTCCCCCCGCCGGTCATCTCCTTCGCCGTCGAGCCCAAGGCCAAGGGGGACGAGGACAAGATGAGCACCGCCTTCACCCGCCTGCGGGAGGAGGACCCGACCATCCAGATCCGCTACGATCCCCAGACCAAGGAGACGGTGGTGTCGGGAATGGGCCGGGCCCACGTGGAGATCCTGGCGGAGCGGCTCAAGCGCAAGTTCGGGGTGGACGTGACGCTCAAGACACCCCGGGTCCCTTACAAGGAGACGATCAAGACCAAGGCGCGGGAGGTCCAGGGCCGGCACAAGAAGCAGACCGGGGGCCGGGGCCAGTTCGGGGACTGCTGGATCCACATGGAGCCGCTCACGCGGGGCGGCGGCTTCGAGTTCGTGAACCAGATCGTGGGAGGCGCCATCCCCCGGAACTACATCCCGGCCGTGGAGAAGGGCATCCTGGAGGGGATGGAGCGGGGCCCCATGGCCGGCTATCCAGTCGTGGACCTCAGGGTGACGCTGTACGATGGATCCACCCATCCCGTGGATTCCTCCGAGCTGGCCTTCAAGCTGGCCGGGCGGCTGGCCTTTCGGAAGGCCATGACCCAGGCCAAGCCCACGCTGCTTGAGCCCATCATGACGGTCGAGGTGATCGCCCCCGGCGACTGCATGGGGGACATCGTGGGGGATCTCAACAGCAAGCGCGGGCGCGTCCTGGGCATCGAGGCCAAGGGGCGCAACCAGGCCGTGAAGGCCAACGTCCCCCTGGCGGAGATGCTGGAGTACGACTCGCGGCTCCGGTCCATCACCGGCGACCGCGGAGATTACAGCATGGAGTTCTCTCACTACGAGGAGGCCCCAGCCCACATTCAGGAGAAGGTTGTGGCCGAGGCGAAGCGACCCGAGGAGGAGGAAGAGGAATAGCCCCGCCTGTGGCGGGGCCGAGGGCGCGCCGGGCGATTTTTCCCTTGCGCGCCTCTTGATGCCGTGGTATCGTCCAGGCATCAAAGAGTGGGCATTTGCCCACTCTTTGTTTTTCGAGGGCCACGCGGCCCGGTTCCCCATCGCGGGTTGAGGCGATTCGGGAGGCGGCAATGCGGCGCGCCGCGGGGCAGGGATTCGGGCAGCGCACGGCCGAGATCGTAGAGCGCGTCCGTGCCCTGGCAGAGCCGATTCTCACCGACCGGGGGCTGGAACTCGTGGAGGTGGAGTTCCAGCGGGAGGCCCGGGGCTGGAACCTCCGGCTGTACATGGATCGGCCGGGTGGGGTGATCCTGGACGATTGCCAGAAGGTGAGCGAAGAGCTCGGCGATCACCTGGACGTCGCGGACGTCATCGATTTTCCCTACCACCTGGAGGTCTCGTCCCCCGGCCTGGATCGGCCGCTCACGCGCGACGCGGACTTCGTCGCCTTCGCCGGGAAGGCTGCCCGGATCACGACCCGCGAGCCCATCGAGGGACAGCGCAACTTTCGCGGTCGCCTGGCGGGCCTGGTGGATGGGGCGGTGCTCCTGGACCTGGCGGACGGCCGGCAGGTGCGAATTCCCCGCGGCCTCATCGCCAAGGCGCGCCTGGAGATTGAATTGTAATACTGGAGTACGGAACGTGGGGTTCCACCGGTCGCGGTGCCGGAGTTCGGCATGCGAAACGGCTGGCACCCCGCGGGAGGCAAGGTATGGACCTGATGCAGGTCATTGATCAGATCGGGCGGGAGAAGGGGATCGAGAAGGGAATCCTCATCGAGGCCGTGGGCGCGGCCATCCTGTCGGCGTCCCGCAAGAGCCTTTCCCCCGCCCAGGCCACCCTGGATCTCAGGGTGGATTTCGACGGGAAGTCGGGTCAGTTCACGCTCTACGCGGTGAAAAAGGTGGTCGAGACCGCCGCCAACTCCAAGGTGGAGATCAGCCTGGAGGACGCGCTGAAGATCAACCTGGGGGCGCAGATCGGCGACGAGGTGAAGAGCCCGGTTCCGGTGCCGGCGCAGAGCTTCGGTCGGGTCGCCGCCCAGACGGCCAAGCAGGTCATCATCCAGCGGGTCCGGGAGGCGGAGCGCGACTCGGTGTACCAGACCTTCAAGGAGAAGGAAGGGGAGTTGGTCCACGGCGTGGTGCAGCGGGTCATCAAGGGCAACGCCATCCTCAACATCGGGAAGGCCGAAGCCATCTTGCCGGTGCGCGAGCAACTGCCCCGCGAGGAGTTCCGGGTCGGGGACCGGATCCGGGCCTACATCCTGGACGTGAAGAAGACCTCCAAGGGCTCCCAGATCGTCGTGTCGCGGACCCATCCGGGGTTCCTGAAGCGCCTGTTCGAGCTGGAGGTGCCCGAGATCTACGAGGGGATCGTGGAGGTGCGCGCGGCGGCCCGAGAGGCGGGCGAGCGCGCCAAGATCGCCGTGCTTTCCAAGGACAGCAACGTGGACCCGGTGGGGGCCTGCGTGGGATATCGGGGCGCCCGGGTGCAGGCCATCGTGCGGGAACTCCAGGGAGAGAAGATCGACATCATTCCCTGGCGGCAGGACCCGGCCGCCTTCGTGAAGGCTGCCCTGGCCCCGGCCGAAGTCCAGCAGGTGACCGCCGACGCCGAGACGCGGGCGCTCAAGGTCGTGGTGGCCGACGACCAGCTCTCGCTGGCCATCGGCCGGCGGGGTCAGAACGCGCGGTTGGCCGCCAAGCTGGTGGGCTGGAAGGTGGACATCCGGAGCACCTCGGAACTCCAGCGCGAGGCGGAGGCTGCCCTGTCCGCCCTTATGGCGGGTGAGGCCCGTCCGGAAGCCGCAGCACCGGTGGATGAAGGGGCAGCCGTGCAGCAGCTCACGGCCCTGCCGGGCGTGGGGGAGAAGCTGGCGATGCGCCTCGTCGCGGCCGGCTTCAGCAGCCTCGCAGCCCTGGCGGACGCCACTCCCGAGACCCTGCAGGAGATCGAGGGGATCGGGCCCAAGAGCGCGGAGAAGATCCTGCTGGCGGCGCGCGATGCGTTGGGCGAGGCCAGCGCGGCCGGGCTCGCCCAGGGGGCACCCGCGGAGGCGAGCGCAGCGCCGGACGGGCCGGCGCGAGAGGCGGAGTGATCCCCCGCTGCAAGCGGGGCGGGGCGGGTGGAGGCTGTCGAGGCGGGGAAAGACCGATGAGCCGCCCGGTGCTCCGGACCTGTGTGGGCTGTCGGCGGGTCCGGGACCGACGAGAGCTGGTCCGGCTGGCGATCGATCCGGGGGAGGGCCTGGTCGTGAATCCGCCCTCCGCGGCAAAGGCGCCGGGTCGGGGGGCGTACCTGTGCCCCTCGCTTGTCTGCCTCGAGAAGGCCTGGCATCGCAAGGTGTTCCCGCGGGCCTTCCGACGGGAGGTGCCGGGACTCCACGAGGCGGGAGTTCGCGAGCGTTTCGAGGCGGAGTTACGACGGCGACCCATTGCAGGGTGAAGCGGCAATGGGCGACCCATTGCAAGGTAAAGACGCAATGGGTGCCCCGGCTGGCCGCATAACGAGTGGCGGTTTCTTGCCGGGAGAGGGAACGGCTGGAGCCACGAGGGGACGTGAGCGGGCGGGAGAAGCGCGGCATCCGTCCCGTCCGGGAAGCGAGAAGAAGCGGTCGGCGCCACTGTCCCGCGGATGGTAGTGGGGCGGGTGGAGCCAGGGTCCCGTCCGGGAGGATGGGGCCGCTGGAGGAATGAGGCGTGGGTACGGTTCGAGTGTACGATCTGGCGACGAAGTTCCGCCTGACAACCAAGGAGGTCCTGGAGCGACTCCAGGCGGCGGGAATCGAGGCGGCGACGTTCAGCAGTTCGGTGGATGAAGCGTCGGCGCGCGAGGTCCTGTCCCGGCCGGCGGCGAGGATTCCAGCCCGGACGATCCGCCCCGGGACCGGGACGACGGTCAAGTCGACCACCCGCCGAACGACCCGCGCCAAGGCGCCAGCCTCGAAGGCCAAGGCGGCTGCCACTACCGAGGTGGCGGCCAAGCCACGCGTCCGGAAGAAGCCGACCGCCGAGGCGGAAGCCAAGGCAGAGCTGAAGCCTCACACCCGGCGGACGCCACCGACGGTCAAGTCCCCAGCGAAACCGCTGGTGGTGACATTGGACGCCCCCACGGTCGAGCACGCGACTATTGTGGCGCTGCCCGCCGAGCCCCTGACCCCCGAGCCCACGATCCCCATCATCGAGGTCCCGCCCGTCGAGCTGCCGAAGGTCGAGGTTCCGGCCGATGTGGCGCCCCCGACCGTGACGCCTCCGACAGAGGCGCCGCCGATGGAGCCCGCGAAGCCCGTCGAACCTCCGAAGCCGGCGGAGCCACCGA
>Ga0315274_10003281_pt1 | contig 24108 bp, 15 predicted proteins | sample YL17G02_20_MG_FD_203700 | JGI IMG/M metagenome (GOLD analysis project Ga0315274, IMG submission 203700) | Sediment microbial communities from Yellowstone Lake, YNP, Wyoming, USA - YL17G02_20 | ecosystem: Environmental > Aquatic > Freshwater > Lake > Sediment | place: USA: Wyoming | collected...
GCCCGAGACGGCGCTCATGATCACCTCGGCGTTGGGCACGTCGGTCACGGTCACCCGCCAGGTCACCTTCTTCTCGGCGTGGGCGGGGATGGTGATGGTCTGCTTGTCGGGGTCTTGCAGGGTCAGCCCAGTGCTGCTCAGTGCTACCTCGGTCACCAGCTCCTGGTCGGTGTTGTTGCTGACCAGGGCGGCCAGGTAGGCCTCGTCGTCCACCACAAAGAAGCGCGGGGCGACCGGACGCACCAGCAGCGGCTTGGTGACCAGCAGTTCGACGGTTGCCTCGCCGACCTTGGTGGTGGTCGTCACGCCGACGCCGCGAAAGACCCAGGTGGTCAGGTTGTCGGGGACCTTGATCTCTACTTTTCCTTTGCCTGTCTGGTCGGTGACGAAATCGGCGCGCCAGTAGGCGGTGTCGGCGAATTCTTCGCGTAGCGAGACGCCAGGAGGCGGCGCAGCGGCCGCGCCGGCAGCGTCTCGCTTGCCCTCGGCGGCCATGGGCGAGGCAGTGGCCATGGCGACTCGCTCCACTTCCTTCGTTACCCCGGCCTGGTGTTGCACCTGGTCCGTGAGCTGCTTTTCCTGCTCGATCAACAGGCGATTGAGCGAGATCGACAGGCCGCTGGCGGTGTTGACGCCCAGGGCACGTCGCCCGTAAAAGGCCTCGAGGATCGCGTTGGGCTGGCGCGGCTGAAGCGATAGGACGGCCTTGTCCACCAGGTCCAGCGAGAAGGCTGCCGACACTGGCTCGCCGGTGGAGTCGGTGGCCCGGATGTCAAAGGAAACGGTATCACCTGGCCCGGCCTGTTGCACCGCAGGCTGCAGAGCAATCGTGAGCTGCTGGGGCTCTGGCTTGACGGTCAGGGCGGTATAACCGACCTTGTACGTCGACACCGGGTTGTCCTTGTCCTTGCCTTTGACGATCACCACCGACACGTACACATTTGGCACATGGCGGTCCGTGATGGGCAGGCGAAAGACGTAGCTGTTGCTGGGCAGTTGGATCACCTGCTGCGACAGGATGCCGGCGCGCTCGACGGTGATCCAGGCCCACTGCTCGCCCTGAAAGGGGGAGGGGATCAGGATCTCGGCGGTCTCGCCCGGCACATAGATCCCCTTGTCGGCGACGAGATCGATGCGGTCGTCGTTGGTCTGGCGCCAGGGGATATACTCCTTGCCGCTGACCCAAACAAAGATGGATGACCGCGCGGCAGGCTGGACGTCTACCGACTCGGCGATGACGTGGTAAGAGCCGCCCTGCCGTGGGACAAAGGTAAAGACTGCCTCGCCGTTGGCTCCGGTGGTGATCCGCTGTTCAGTGACCTTGTGGTCCTCGGTTGACCATTCCCAACGGCCCCCGCCCACCTGGTTCTCGACAAACACGTTCTTCCACTCCCGGCGATAGACGGAGACCAGGAGCGCCTGATTTGCCTGGCGGGTCGCTTTCCAGTCTACGGTCAGAAGGTCGACAGACATCTCTTTTTCTGCCTGGCCCACGTACTGCTTGGGGGCCAGACCGATGTACAGGCTGCTGCGATGGGCTATGACCTCGCTGCGGCCCGAGATGGCCTGTCCATCCCGGCCCCGCGCAGTGGCCTCCACGACCAACTTGAGGCTGTGGGTGATTGGCTGTCCCCCTTCGTCCTTCCACTCACCGGGCAGGTCAATTGCCAACTGGCCATCAGCGGTGGTGCGTCCGGAGCCGCTGAGCAGCACCGCAGGGGGCGGGGTGGGACGCCACCAACAGTAGCGGCAGATCCACGGGTCATCGGTGTCGCTGAACGAATAGCGACCGAACTGGGGTGGCTCAAAGGTGTAGGTTTCGCCCAGGATGTTCCATTCGACCGGCACATCCTGCACCGGCCCGCCGAAAAAGTAACGGACGTCGACGGTTGCCCGGTTGCCCTGGCCCAACGTTAGCTCGGACCGACCGGGCTTGACGGTCACCTCGAACTCGGGTGCACGGTAAGCAGCCACCTGGAAATATGCGGCAAAGCCAGTGTCTCCGACCTCCACGTTGATGTAATAGCTGCCCAAGGGCGCACCTGCTGCCAAGGAGAGGTCACTGTTGAAGGCGCCGAATGCATCCAGCGGCAGCGACGTGTCCAGGATGGCCTCGCCGTTGGGGTCGTGGACCAGGACGTGCACGCTTGACAGATCGGGCATGGTGTAGGCCACGTCCTGTTCGCGGCGCGCGATCCCGCGCAAGTGGACCTGCTGCCCCGGGCGATAGATGGGGCGGTCGGTGTAGGTGTGCACCCTGTACTGCTGGTACCCCTCACCTCCGGAAAAGCCAAACTCCCACGGAGAGACGCCCTGCGACCAGTCGTTGGCCCCGGCGACAAAGGGGGACTCGCTCAGTACGACTAGGTCATAGTACTGGGTGGCGGCTATGGCGAACCGGGCCATGCCATCACCGTCGGTGCGCTGCGGGCCGCCCACCAGCTCGCCGTCGTGCCAGCTAAACAGGGACAAAGACAGACCCGACACGGGTCGTCCGGTATCCAGTTCGGTAGCCCAGACGAGCATTTCCTGGTCGGCGCTCTTGATGGTCAGGTTGATCGTTGAGACGACCAGCAGGTGTCGCTCCTTCCAGCTTTTCTCCCGGACGTCAGGGGAAGTCGCCTCGACCAGGTAAAAGCCGGGCTCCAACCTGCCTCCACCTTCAGCCAGGTCAATGCGCGCGTACTGCCACTCGTTGAGAGGCGCGGTCACCTTTTCGCGCCAGGTGCGCAGCACGCGGGGAGGCTGAAAGCTGTATGGGTCACGCTGAAAGGCCAGAAACTCTGTGGCGGCCAGGGCATAGAGCTTGAGGTCCAGCGTCTGTGCGTTGATGTAGGAAACGACGAGACGAGCCGGGTCGTTGGCGTTCGCGGTGCTGATGTAGCCAGGCACGTGCAGGCGGACAGATGGCTCAACAGGAGCGGTGCGGAAGCGGACCGTCATGCGCTGGCCGGTAGTGTTACCGAATGGGTCGGCGATATTGGAGCCGATACGCACCTCATAGTCGGTCGAGGGCCGGGCGCCGAACTGAAGGATGAAGGTATAGTCCCACTCGTTAACGTAGGTGTACACCTGGGTGGGTGACAAGGGAGGGGTCATTTGCAGGTTCGGCATGACCGTCGCCGGGTCGATGATGGTGTTGAAGGTGATCTGGAAAGCAGTGTAAGAGTCTGCATTGCGCTCGCCGTCTTTGGGCGTCGTACTGACGATACGCGGCAGCGGAGCGGTCTTGAATCTCCACTCAAAGGGCTCGCGCATGCCTTCACCGCCAGCGGCACCCTTGACCCCGGCCTCGATGCGAGCGGTGTAGGTCTGGTCAAAGGCGAGCCTTTTTTGCGGGGTGAACATCAAGGTGTTGCTGATGACCTGGAAATCACCGCGCACCTTGCCGCCGAGCAAGCCTCCCCCACTCAAGGTGAAGGCTGACCTGGCAGAGGCAGCGTCGATCGGCTGGTTAAACGTGACAAGGATCTTGAGGTCGGGTGGCACCGGGCGCTCGGCCTCGGCAGGCGGGTTGGTCCACACGACCTGGGGTGGCTGAGTGCTGAACGACCACGTGTAGGGTGCCTCCAACAGGCCACCAATGGTGTCAGTCAGGCCAGCAGCTATGGTAGCAGCGAAGCGCACGCCGCCAGGAAGAGGCCCCTCTGGGGTGAACAGGTAGACGGAGGTGTTGAGCCACTCTCCCTTGCCGGCGATAGGCGGGTGAAAAGCAACCGGATCGGGCAGGGCGGCCTGCTGGGCCAGCGGAGTCAAGGGTACCACCGGCCGGTTGAACATCAGCGTGACCACGCTGTCGGCGGCCACGTCTACACTGTCGGGCGCAGGGATGACCTGGCTTACCTCCAGCCGGCCGACCGTGGCAAAACGGAAACGGTAGGCGCCGGCGAGCATGGCGCCCTGCGTGTCACGCGCGCTCTGTGCGATGTAGACATTATAGCCGGTTCCACGGTTGAGGCCGGCAGGAAGAAAGCGAATGGTGCGGCTGTCGCTCCACTCGAACCGGCCAGACACGGTCGGCGAGATTTGGAAGGCTTGCTCTACCGATCCCCTGTCCATGGCTCGGTCAAACACCAGCTCGACCGCACCGTTGAGCGACAGCTCTTCACCGGTCTGGGGGCTGTGCTGGACGACGATCGGCGAGACCATACCTGCGGGCACCGGTTGGTCTGTCGGCAAAGGGGTGGGCGTTGCTACGGGCGTGCTGGTTGGCGGCACGGGGGAAGGAGTCAGTGTGGGCGTGGCTGTGGGTCGGGCGCGCGGCCTCCGCCAGCAGCCGCCAAGCGCGGAGGCCAGGATCAGCACAACAGCCAGGACCAGGTACCCAGAGTGGCGTTTCATCGACATCCTCCTCGGATCTGAAAGGCAGTGGCCGGAGCGAACACGCGCACGGGCCTATCGGTGACCCAGGCCGTCCCGGCTCTCGCCAGCGACAGCGCTGCACCCTTTAGACGGTGGGGGCCGGGAAAAGGTTCCTGTCCGGTCACTCGCCCAATGCGTCAATCTGAGGCAGAGATCACGTCCAGACTGGCGCCGTCCCAGAACACCTGATTCCAGCGCAAGGTGGCAATGGTCGGATTGGCGCAGACCCACACGCTGACGCGCGTGTACATGGCGGTCGCCGTGACCTCGAACCGGTGCCAGGCATCATATGGTAGAGGCAGGCGTCAAAGCTCCTGGAGTCCGTCCAAGACAAACGCTGGGCCTTTGCGCCAGCGCACTTGTGCTGAGCTCTTCCCCTGCCCTGGGCGGGTCAATCCTGTCTCTCTCATCAGGCCATGTCGTGGCATCGCCGTACCATAGACTCCACCCAGGGGCGATCATGCGCTCGGCCGAGCCCCAGGGCTGGTAGTTTCCCTCGAAGCCGCCGTTCACGAAGGCAGCGCCCTGGGCCGTGACCGGGCCGTGCGACATGGAGGGCAACCAGGCAAGAACCTCCAGCAGACCCAAGGCCACAGCCAGACCTGAGACACACACAGTGAGGATGCGCGCGATCTTCATACGGACCTCCTGCTCAGAGCTCCTGGCGCCCTGGCGGGCAGCCTGACCGAGAGAGGAAGCTGCAGCAGAGTCCTCCATCGGCTCTCGCGGGATGCATTGTGCGAGCCCGCTTCTTTCCATCCTCATTATATCACAAAGGGTGGTTCTTGTCCCGTGCGAAACAAAGGTGTACGTCTTGGCGGAGTATGGTATAATGTGGTAAGCAAACAAGGAGGTCGTCGTTATGGATCGAGATCGCATCAGGCTGTTGATTGACCAAGCCCTGCAGGAAGACGTCGGAGAGGGTGACCTGACGAGCCTGTGGACGCTGCCGCAAAATGCGATCGCCCGCGGGCGGATCGTGACCACCGAGAATGGCGTGCTGGCGGGCCTCGAGGTCGCCGGAGAAGTGTTTCGGCGGGTCAATGCCCTGGTCGGGTTCACGCCTCTCCAGCCGGATGGCCAGGCGATGTCTGCGGGAGACGTGCTGGCAACGGTGGTGGGCCCGGCGACGAGCGTGTTCAGTGCTGAGCGCACGGCGCTCAACTTTCTCGAGCGCATGTCGGGGATTGCCACGCTGACGCGGCGCTATGTCGATGCGGTCAAGGGGACCAATGCCGTCATCCTGGGGACGCGAAAGACGGCTCCGGGTCTGCGCGAGATCGACCAGTGGGCGGTCCGCCTGGGGGGTGGGGGTGACCATCGGTCGCGGCTAGATGACATGGTCCTGGTCCGAAGTGGACACATCGCTATCGCTGGCAGCGTCACTGCCGCTATCGAGCGGGTGCGGCAGCTCAACACTGGCCTGCCGATGGTGGTTGAGGTACGGACGTGGGAGCAGTTGGACGAGGCGCTGCCACTGGAACCGGACCGCCTGATGCTGACTGGTCTCCCGACCAAGGACATTGTCGACGCGGTCAAATGGGTGGCTGGGCGGGTACCGTTGGAGGTGGCGGGCGATGTGACGCTGTACAACGTGCAGCCGATTGCCGAGACGGGAGTGGACTATATCTTGGTTGGCACGCTTACCCAGCACGCCCGGGCGCTGCACATTACCCTGGAGATCGAGACACCTTAAGCGGGCCCAAGGGCAAGCTCCTCAGGGAGTGTTTGGCGCAACTCTGCCGCGCCAAACACCCCCTTTTGGTTTCATCCGTTGTCACGGCACATGCATCGGGCTGCCGAACTCTGGCAGGGATAGATGCACTCCTGTCCCTGCCAACTGTGCCTGCCACCAGTCAGGGTGCTCGGTGTGGACGGGGATCAGCATTCTGGGACTCACCGTCCTGACCAGGTCAGCCAACTCGGGTCCGGCAGCGTGCCCGGAAGCGTGGAGAGGCACGGCGTCTGGGTCATCGGGGTCGCCAAAGAGCGTCAGCCCCATATGCTTCACCCATTGGCGCGGTCGCTCCAGGTCCGCTGCCTGCTCGTCGTCATAGGCCCTGCTGTTCGAGTAGAGGTAGATGCCTCCCTCGGTTCCCTCCAGGTCCAGCAGATCATTGAGATCCCACAGGCTCCAGGCCAGGATATAGTCGCCGGGAGTGGCACAGACAGCAGCAGGCTGCACGGTGGAGGTTGCCCACTCTTTGCGCAGCACTCGTTCCCAGGGCCTGGGTGCAGCCTTGGGATCTGCGTACAGCTTGAGGTCTGGTAGCGTGAGTGGATCGGGAAAGGCGGCAGGATCGGCCAAGGCGATGGCTCGTAGAAGGTAGATGTCCTTGCCGATGCTAGCCCTTTCGTGCCAGAAGATTCCTCCCACCATGCCCGCGCACCTGTGGCAAGCTCTCCATCGAGAAAGAGATGTGGACGCGCGCGGCAGGCTGCTTGCCGGTCGGATACCAGTTCGTCGGTTTCTGCAGGGCAACGAGGGTTGATCCAGACCATTTCGCGCTCGAAGGTGGACACGCCGGTGACCTGCATAGCCCTGGTGATGCAGGCCGTCACCCGAGTAGTGTGAACCGGGATCGCCGCATCCAGGAAAGAGAGGTCGCCATTGTGGTCCAGGTGAGCGTGGGAAATGAATACGGCGTCCATGGCCGGACGCCCATCATGACGGCGCAGGTCCCGGCAGAGGCCCTGGTGCTGGAAACGCTCCCAGAGGCCAGGCAGAGCCAGATCCTGGCGGTACAGGCCCTGCAAGGGAGGGAGCAAGCCTAGCGCCAGGGGATCCAACAGGCCTCGCGCCGCACGGGGACGCAACAGCTCATTGTAGAAACGCTGCTGGCGGCCAAAGGGGATGCCAAAGTCCAGAAGCAGGCGGGTGTTGCCGTCTTCGAGCAGGATCTTGTTGCCGCCGATCTCGCCAACACCGCCGTAGCAGGTGAGGGTTACCGACATGGGCGCCTTTCTGAGAGCCTTTCCAGCGGATCGCCCGCGATCTGCGTCAGATATCGAGGTTGCGGACCTGCCTGGCGTGGGTCTGGATGAAACGCCTCCTGGGAGGGACAGAGGGCCCCATCAGCATGTCAAAGGTGCGGTCGGCTTCCGCTGCGTTGTCGATGCTGATCTGCAGCAGCAGGCGACGTTGGGGATCCATGGTCGTTTCCCATAGCTGCTCGGGGTTCATCTCACCCAGTCCCTTGTAACGCTGGATGGCATGCGCCTCATCGCCGAGTGTGCCAAGGAGGGCATCCTTCTCTGCCTCGGTGTAGGCGTAGGTGACGTGCCGTCGGTGCTCGATGCGGTAGAGGGGAGGCTGGGCGATGAAGAGATGTCCCTTGTCGATCAGGTCGGGCATGTAGCGGAAGAAAAAGGTCAGCAAAAGCGTGGCGATGTGCGCGCCGTCGACGTCGGCATCAGCCAGGATGATGACGTACCCATAGCGGAGGCCATCCAGGTCAAACTGGTCGCCGATGCCACAGCCCAGTGCGGAGATGATGGCCTGAATCTCTTTGTTGTCCAGGACGCGGTCCAGGCGAGTGCGCTCGGTGTTGATGATCTTGCCACGGAGCGGCAGCACGGCCTGAAAGTTGCGGTCCCGACCCTGCTTCGCACTGCCACCCGCAGAATCACCTTCGACGATGAACAGCTCAGCACGAGCGGGGTTGCGCTCGGAGCAGTCTGCCAGCTTGCCGGGCAGGGACAGGCTCTCCAGGACACTCTTGTGGATCACCAGCTCGCGTGCATGCCGGGCAGCGGCACGAGCGCGCGAGGAAGTGAGGCATTTCTGGACGATCGACCTGGCCTGGGCAGGACTGCCCTCCAGGAAAGCGGCCAGGCCCTCAGTGACCACCGACTCGACCTGGCTTCTGACCTCGGCATTCATCAACTTGACCTTGGTCTGGCTCTCGAACTGTGGCTCACTGAGTCTCACGCTGACGATCGCCGTCAGCCCCTCGCGGGTATCATCCCCAGAAAAGCTGGGGTCGTTGTCTTTGAGCCACCCCTGCCGGTGGGCACAATCGTTGATCGCCCGGGTCACTGCCGAGCGCAGACCCGTGAGGTGAGTACCCCCGTCGACGGTATGAATGGTGTTGGCAAAGGAGTAGAGTGAATCCGTGGTTGCGTCGGTGTACTGCAGAGCGGCTTCGATCCAAGTCCCGTTCACCTGTTTCTCCACATACACCGGATCGTGGAGCACGGCGCGGTTCTTGTTCAGGTAGCGGACAAATGAACGGATCCCACCCTCAAAGTGAAAGGTCATCTCCTGGGGAAAGTCAGTCCCTACCCGCTCATCACGGGCATAGACGGTGATGCCGCGCGTGACAAAGGCCATCTCGCGAAGCCGCTGGATCAGGGTCTCCCAGCGGTATTCGCCGTCTGTGAAAATGGAGTCATCTCGCAGGAAAGTGACCTGGGTGCCACGGCCCTGGGCTGGGCCGATGTCCTCTACCGGGGTGACTGGCTTGCCCTGGGCATAGCGCTGGCGGTAGCGGCGCCCGTCGTGTGCCGGGGAAGGGTCATCGACGATGACCTGCATCCACGCCGAGAGGGCGTTGACCGCAGACACACCGATGCCGTGCAGCCCACCCGACGCCTTGTAGGCACCGCTGCCAAACTTGGCGCCCGCATGCAGCATGGTCATCACCGTCTCCAGGGTGCTCAGCCCCGTCTGATGATGGAGCTCTACCGGGATTCCGCGCCCATTGTCGCGCACCGTCACGCTCTGATCGGGATGAAAGACCACCTCGATCCGGTCGCAGACGCCGGCCAGAGCTTCGTCGATGGCATTGTCAACGACCTCGTACACCAGGTGGTGCAGCGCCCGGGCGTCTGTCCCTCCCACATACATCCCGGGACGGCGTCTGACTGCCTCCAGACCCTCCAGGACCTGGATCTGGGCCGCGCCATAGGACTGGACCGGGTCCTGTGTGGTCACCCATCAGCTCCCATCATGGCGCTCAGGCATCCGTTGCCTGGTCTTGGAGAGCAACTCGATGATTGCTTGCTGCCAATGCTGATAGCGGTCCTGGTAGAACACCAGGCTGGCGGCGACCAAACTGCTGCCGATGTATGCGTTTCCGGCGATGGCAATCCAGGTCAGCCATGAACCGGTGCTCAACCGCTGCCACAGGATCGTCAATCCTCCGCCAATCAGGTTGATCAAGGCAAACAACCATAGCGTGGACCAGAAGTTGCGCAGCACAACATTAAAGCTGTTCCAGATAGCACGCCAGACTGAGACATCACTGGTGACGAGGGCTGCAGCGAGAAAGGCGCCGTAGAATGACAGCCAGGTGCCGAGGCCCAAGGCAATGGTGCCAAAGAGCATCGCCGCGCCGGTGCTGATAGCGGACAAGAGCGCCAGTATCATCAGCAAAGGGATGCCAAGGATGACCAGAGCCACCGCCCGCACGACGAGGAATAGCACGAAGCGTCTACTGAGTTGCAGAGCTCTCTGCCAGAAAGGCGGTGGATCCTCAGCCATACCAAGGCTGTGCCAGATGGAGGTGAGGTAGATCGATCCGGTGCCAATCCCCGCCAGAGTCAAGCCCAGAGTGAGCAGGAGCCAGGTTCCCTGGTTCGGGATCTGCCAAACTGACGGGGGTGCGAACCTGGCATCTGACACCGAGACCATCAGGTCGGGCATGTTGGCGATGCCGAGAAAAGAGACCCACAGCGCCTCATACATGGGCGGCGAGCCCAGCCGTGCGCCTCCCCAGGTGAGCAAGCTCGGTACGCCCAACGCTCCGACGCGCAGCGCGGCAAAGGCATTGTACCTGGAGACCGCATCCTGGAATGTGCCACGCAGGGAATCCACCCAGGCAGAGTCGCCCTGAGACGACATCTCGTTGAGCTGAGCATCCACAGTTTTGATGGCTTCCTGCAGCAACTGGTCTACCGACAGGCGCGGTCCGAGCCAGAGGAGCGAATCTAACAGGATTGGGATCAGGACCAACCACCAGCGGCGGTACACGGCCTGAAACCCCTTGCTTAGGGAATCGATCACGCTCAAGGCCTTGCTCCTTTCTTAATGCTATTCTAGCATGGTTCAGGCGCAGGCGCAATTGCTGGGCACGGAGCATCAGGAGCACTGGTTTGGGCCTGATAGCGCTGCCCAAGTGAGCACTGAGGTTCGTAGCGAGCTTTGGGGCTTCTTTGCAGCGCGGATGGGTACATGCCCGAAACGCCGATGAAAGCGTCACTGCGAATGCCAGATCGGTGCTCCTGCTCGGGGCATTGACGAATCGGGCCAATGTGGTACAATAGACATAGGGGGCGGTGGATGTGGCGATTGGGGGGAACGAAGAAAGGCGGACGGCCATCCGCCTTTCCTTTGCCTGGGACTTTCCTACTGTTTCAGCACTAGCTTCCGGTAGGCAAAGCGCACGATGATGCACAAAACGCTAGTGATAACGAGCGTGACGATGCTGGGCAGCAACGCAGAGGAGAAAGCGCCTCTGCCACCTGCCGCCTGGCTCATCATCCCCAGCACAAACAGAACGGTGAAGGGGATAACCCATGAAAACACTGCAACCACAAAGAGCCAGAAGGTGACAACGTTCATCTTTTTCTGATCGTCGGTCAAGTTTTGCTGTTTCTGAAAGAGTGGCATCTTTTACCTCCCTGCTTGTAGAATCGCATCTGTTGTAGCCGCCAGTTACCTTATATAATGGTAACATATCCGGAAGGGAATGTCAACCCGACTTGCTGTGCCATACGTGAAGATTGCGTGTAGATTCCCGCCGTGGGAGGTGCAACCATGGAAATGAACCACCCGCTCGTTCAACTGGCTCGCCAGACCATCGAGGCGTACGTCCGCCACGGAATCGTGATCGAGCCGCCAGACGAATTGGCGCCAGAGATGAGACAGCGTGCTGGCGTATTCGTCTCGCTCCATGAGCCAGATGGCCAGTTGCGGGGCTGCATCGGCACGTTTCTGCCGACCGAACCCAGTGTGGCACTGGAGGTGATCCACAATGCGATCTCGGCCGCCACTCGGGATCCCCGCTTTCCGCCGGTACGTCCCGCAGAGTTGGAAGGGCTCGACATCAAGGTAGATGTACTGAGCACCCCTGAACCAGCGAACGGGCCCGAGGACCTTGATGCCAGGCGGTATGGGGTAATCGTCGAAGCGACGCGTGGTTGGCACAGGCGAGGCCTGCTGCTCCCGGACCTGGAGGGCGTGGACACGGTGGAAGAGCAGATCCGGATCTGCCGCCTCAAGGCTGGCATCGGCGCAGAGGAACCGATCAAGCTGATGCGCTTTGAGGTAGCACGGTACATGTGATTGCGAGCTAGAGCAGCAACAAGGCCTGCGTTACAGGAGGTGATGCGTCCCTGCAGCGCATCCTGACCGATCAGCGGATCGCCATCCCGGTGTGGCGATCAAAGATGTGCATGCGGTCCATGTTCAGGACAACGGTCATGGTATGGCCGACGCTGGCTTGAGAGCGCGGGTCGACGCGGGCCACGAACTCTTGGTTGCCCGTGAGCAGATAGAGGATAATCTCGTTGCCCATCAACTCGATCACGTCTACCCGGCAGTCCAGGTTCTGCGCTGCGATACTGATCGCCCTATACTCGACATCAAAGATATCGCTGGGACGGATGCCAAAGACAACCTCTTGCCCGGCGTAGCCTCGTGCGGCATACACCTTTGCTTTGTCCGACGGCACCAGCAGCCGGAAGGTGTCGGACTGGACGTGCATCTCTTGAGCGCTGCCCACCAGGGTCACATCGAAAAAGTTCATGCTCGGGCTACCGATAAAGCCGGCGACGATAACATTCGCTGGCGTATCATAGAGGGCGTGCGGCGTATCGATCTGCTGAAGAATCCCATCACGCATGACGGCGATCCGACTGCCCATTGTCATCGCTTCCACCTGGTCGTGGGTGACATAGACGAACGTGGTTTCGAGTTGCTGATGGAGCCTGCTGAGCATCGCGCGGGCTTCTACGCGCAGCTTGGCATCCAGGTTGGATAGCGGCTCGTCCATGAGGAACACAGCGGGGTCGCGCACGATGGCCCGTCCCACGGCCACGCGCTGTCGTTGGCCGCCCGAGAGCTGCTTGGGCCTACGGTCCAGCAGATCCAGTATCCCCAGGTCGGAAGCAGCCTGCCTCACACGACGGTCGATGTCGGTTTTGGGGATCCTGCGCAGGCGGAGCCCAAACGCCATGTTCTCGTACACTGACATATGGGGGTAGAGAGCATAGCTCTGAAACACCATCGCAATATCGCGGTCTTTGGGAGCGACATCATTGACCAGACGGTCACCGATGTAGATGCTACCCTCAGTGAGCTCCTCCAGGCCGGCGAGTAATCGCAGGCTGGTGGTCTTGCCGCAGCCTGAGGGGCCGACAAAGACCAGAAACTCTTGGTCGGGGATCTCGATGCTGAGGTCATTAACGGCTACGACGTTGCCGAAGCGCTTGGTGACGTGCTCATAGTTGACGCTGGCCACAGAGTTCCTCCTGTCTCACTCCCAAGGGTCAGGCCTGGATGGGCTCAATACCCGGGTCCGTCCGGTCCCAGGCCATGGCTGGCGGGGCGCGGCGGTCCACAAGGATGACCGAACATCCTCTCGTGGATACGCTGTCTCTCTGGCGGTCAATAGGTCACGGATACTCACCCTGAACTGTCCCGGCTCACGCCGGTAATGACCTTTGTCCGTTCGTCAGTGAGCATGCGCTCTCCCATGGTGTGGCGCAGACGGCTCAATGCGCGGATATGGTAGCACAAGGCGCGGGCCGCGTCAAACCGTACATAGCCAAGTGCGATTGCGGCATGTGGTGCGTGTTCCGTCTTGCAGCAGTGCCTCTCGTTCCGCTTTGCTCGGCTGCGCCACGAGGGGCACAAGGGAAGCTCAGGCCTGTTGCTTGAATTCCGGGGCAGTGATACAATACCATTGATCGGGACAATGTTGCACTCACTGCTCTGTCCAAGAGAATGTGGCATGGACGCACCCAGATCGAGCAAGGCGTACCTGACTCTGGCCCTCATCCTCATCCTTATCGTCGCCGCCGGGCTGCGGCTGTACGGCCTGAACTGGGACCAGGGCCAGCACGCTCACCCCGATGAGCGATGGATCGCCATGGTCGCCCCGACGATCGCCTGGCCGCAGCGGGCAACAGACGTGCTCGATCCACGTCGCTCTACCCTGAACCCTCTGTGGACTCCAGATGGCCAGGGGGGAGGCGAGGTACGCAACTTTGCCTATGGGCACCTGCCGTTGTACCTGCAGTCGTTGGCCGGGCATGCCTTGGCTGCCCTGGGAAGGGCCATGGCAGGCTGGGGCCCTCGCTATAGAGACCTTGCACACGAGTTGACCAGCTACGGACAGTACGAGGGGATCACCCTGGTGGGCCGTATGCTGAGCGTGCTGTCTGACCTGGGCGTCATCTGTCTGGTGTACCTGATGGGCCGGCGCATCTATGGCCAGGCGGTGGGCCTGTTGGGGGCAGCGCTGGTAGCGTGCGCGGTGATGCACGTTCAGTTGTCGCATTTCTCCGCCTTTGACGTCGTTACCAACCTGTTCATCGTGTTGTCCTTATATGGCTCGCTTTGTGTGGTGCAATCCCGAAGGCAGAGTGTGTGGTCCACGATCGGAGCCGGTGCGGCTGCGGGGCTCGCTGTGGCCTGCAAGGTCAATGCCGCTCCGCTAGTCGCCGTGCTTGTCTTTGCCCAGTTGTTGCAGGCTGCGCGCACTGCCCAATGCCACGAGCGCGCTGTGGATCAGTTGCTACGGCGCTCCTGGCCCGGTATCGTCACCAGCCTGGTCGCTGCTATGCTGGCTTTTCTGGTCACCTCTCCGTTCGCCATCCTGGATCTCAGACTGTACTTGAGACAGATCATTGAGCAAGGGGCGATGGTGCGCGGGCAGGCGGATTGGCCTTTCACGCGCCAGTACTGGAACACCGTGCCTTTTGTCTACCCGATCGTGCAGCAGGTGCGTTGGGGACTGGGCTGGCCGCTGGGGATCGCGGCTTTTGCAGGGTTTGGGTGGGTCATCGTGCGGCAGTTTCGGCACGCGCGCGCCGAAGAACTGGTGCTGCTTGGTTGGGCGATCCCGTATTTCGGCTTGACTGGGTCCTTCATGGTCAAGTTCATGCGTTATATGTTGCCCCTGTTGCCAGTGTTCATTCTGATGGGAGCTGCGATGTTGTGGGAGATCAGGGGATCGGCAAGGCGTCGCCTGCTGGGGGCGGGACTGCACGAGCCACGCTCCAGTGTCGCCCTGGCGCTGCGCTGTGTGCAACACCTTGTGCCTGGCGTGGTTCTGATCGCCACTGCCTTGTATGCGCTGGCGTTCATGCGCGTATACGCTCAGACGCATCCCTGGGTCCAGGCTTCGCGGTGGATCTATGCGAACCTGCTCGATGGGACAGCGATCGCCCGCGAGCACTGGGATGACGACCTGCCCTTGTCACTCTCTGGCCAAGCCAATCCCGGAGCACGTGGCTATGACATGAGTGCTGACCTCAAGCTGCCCATGTATGAGCCCGATACGCCGGCCAAGTACCAGCAAGTGCGGTCGATACTGCGCCAGGCTGACTATGTCATACTGGCAACCAATCGGCTCTATCGCACGATCCCACGCATGCCGGAGAGGTACCCGATCAGTACCCGCTTCTACGGCTTGCTGTTTGAGGACAAACTGGGGTATGTGCGCGACCGCGACTTTACCGCCTACCCCGGCTTGGGGAACTGGTGGCTGGTGGATGATGACGCCGATGAGAGTTTCACCGTCTATGACCATCCCAAGCCAATCGTCTTTCGCAAGGTCCGTGACCTCGATGATCAGGAATGGGACAGGTTGTTCGCCGACGCACTGCTCAAGCAGGCGGTGTGGCAACCCACGAAAAAGGTGGATCTGTTGGGCTGGACCCGGCGTCGTCCACCGAGTGAATCAGAGGCCAAGCGCACGTTGCTGCTGGATCGACCGGTAGGTGATCTGCCAGTGGTGAGCGACTTTGGCTGGAACCATTGGGCCAGCGGATCGACCTGGGGGGCGGTGCTGATCTGGTGGCTGCTGGTCTTGGCGCTGGGATGGTTGGCCTGGCCGCTGACCTTTGTCATGTTCAGGGGCTTGCGCGATCGGGGATACATGCTGTCGCGGCTGGTAGCGCTACTGATCATCGGTTACCTGGTCTGGGTGCCCAGCAGCATGCACTGGCTGAAAAACGGACTGCCACTGACCTATGCGGCCATCGCCGTGCTTGGGGTCGTCTCTGCCGTGGTGCTGTGGCGCCATCGTGAAGAGATGATCGCTTTCATGGATAGCCACCGCATGGTCTTGCTGCTGGGGGAGGCTGTCTTCGGTCTGGCTTTCCTGCTGTTCGTCGGCATTCGGTTGCTGAACCCCGACTTGTGGCAGCCGTGGAACGGCGGCGAGAAACTGATGGACATCGCCTACCTCAATTCCTGCCTCCGTAGCGCCTACCTGCCGCCCTACGACCCCTACTATGCGGACGGGTACCTCAACTACTACTACTATGGCCAGTTCCTGCTGTCGATCATCGCCCGACTAACTGGGATCGAGGCCACCGTGGCGTTCAACCTGGCAGTGCCTCTGCTATTCGCCCTGACCGTATCTGCCGCTTTTGCCATCGGATACACACTGGCGGGTACCTGGTCCAGATCTGGAGACAACCGGAGTGCTCGGTTCGGGATCGGCCACGGGCTGCTCACCGTGCTGTGCGTGACTGTCCTGGGCAACCTGGCCAGCATGACGCAGGTCGTCAAGCGGTTAGGCGAGGTGGGCAAAAGTACCTTTGCCAGCCAGCTCCCGGGATTGCAGGCGCTGGTGCACGCCGGCTCGGGCGTATGGCAGATCCTGTTCTACGGTGCTCAGTTCCCTGGTTTCAACTATTGGGATCCTAGCCGTGTCGTCGGGTCGACAATCAACGAGTTTCCGTACTGGAGCTTTTTGTTCGCCGACCTACACCCACACATGATCAACATACCGTTCACGCTGCTGGTGATCGCCCTGGCCCTGAACTGGATGCGCCGCAAGCCAGCTCCGAGGCGGGCTGGCCTGCCTGGGCAGGGACGCACACCGACCACTGAGCTTGCCCTCGTCCTGCAGAGTGCCCGTGGCGCGTGGCTGCGGTGGGACTGGGACGAAGTGCTGAACTGGGGCTTCTGGCTATTGGCGCTGGGGGCCCTGGCAGCGATCAACACATGGGACTGGCCAGCCTACGCCGGGCTCTGTGGGCTGGTGCTGCTGTTCACGTGGATCCGCGCGTGGGGCAAGCAGGGCGTAGTCCCGGCACTTGTCGCTGCTGCGGGGCTGGCTGGCGGCAGCCTACTGCTGTATGCGCCCTTTTTCCGCTACTATGCAGCGCTGTATGTGGGGTTGGGGTGGAGCTTGGGCCGAGGGTATACCAAGTTGGGCGAGTTTCTGACCGTCTGGGGTTTCTTGCTGTTCGCCTCGGTCACGCTCTTGCTGGTGCTGTTGGTCAGCCAGCGCTCGCGCTGGGCTTTGCTGCGCATGTTTCGCCTGGTGATCCGCTATCTGGCACGGCTGCCGCGACTGGATGAGCTGTATGCGCTGCTGGTCCGCAGGGCACGGATAGGCTATCGCCTGTCGGTGGCGGGCCTGATCGCGCTGATCTTGGCTGTAGCCTATCTGGCCTGGCGTGGGTACTGGGTGTTGGCCCTCATGGTACCGCTGTTGGGCTTGGCAGCGGTGTTGCTGGCCCAGCCTCGGATGCCGGATGGCCGGCGTTTTGTGCTGGCGCTCATCTTCGCCTCTTTCCTCCTGCTGGTGGGTGTTGAGTTCTTTTACCTGAGGGATCATCTCGACGGCGACCAAACGGGGTGGTGGCGGATGAACACGCTGTTCAAGTTCTACCTGCAGGTCTGGGTGATGCTTGGCGTGGCTGTGGGGGCGACTCTGCCGGAGCTATGGGGGGCGGTCCAGCGCTGGGCCAGAGGCTGGAGATGGGCCTGGCAGGCGGCGTTCGGGGTGCTGCTGGCCTCGGCGGCGTGCTTTGTTGTCCTGGGTACCCCTGCGAGGGTTGTAGACCGCTTTCCTGGGGAGCGCCCGCCGATCGGCACGCTGGACGGGATGGCCTTTATGACGGTGGGTACCTATTCCTGGCCGGCCGCAGAGAATCGTATCCCGCTGTGGGGGGACTATGAAGCGATCCGTTGGCTGCGCGAGAACGTGTGGGGGACTCTGGTGCTGGCGGAGGCCCCGATCGGCTATTATCGCGAGTTCGGCGTGCGCGTGGCCAGCTTCACGGGGTTGCCTACGCTGGTCGGCATGCACCAGTCAGAGCAGCGGTACGACTGGCAGGTGGGACCGCGCAGCGGGACAGCGCGCGAGCTGTATGTGACTGCAGATGTGCAGCGGACCATGGCGCTCATCAGCGAGCTGAGGATCCGGTATGTCTACCTGGGCCCGCTGGAGAAGACCGAGTACCCCGGCGCCGCTGCCAAGTTTGAGCAGTTGGCCCGGAGCAACCTGTTGTCGGTGGCCTACCGCAATGACCTGGTGACCATCTATCGCGTGGGCCAGTGATCTGGGCATGATCGTGGTGGGGAGCGTAATACTCTGGCTTCTGCAGCATCCCTGTAGGTAGAGTCCGAGATGAGGAGCGCCAGGTGACCTGCCGAGGCAAGCAAGGCCCGTCCGGACGGTACGAAGTCTTTGCTCAGTGGTACGGAGAGTACCTGCCTCGCGTCCTGAACTATATGCGCTTGCGCGTCCACGAGGAGGCATTGGCCCAGGACCTGACTGCGCTGACCTTTGAGCGGGCGCTATCCAGGCTGGATACACTGCGCGACGAGGCCGCATTCGGAGGTTGGCTGTTCAGCATTGCCCGGACGGTGGTTGCAGGCTACTATCGGCATCGAAAGCCTCTCCTACCACTGGAAAGCGCCCTTGACTGTCCCGAATTGTGGGCATCGGTTGAGAGCCAGGTAGCGCAGGCTGAGGAGTCGGACATGCTGCGCGCCGCTTTGGCCGGGCTGTCGGACCGGGAGCAAGAGATCATCCGTCTTCGGTTCGTTGCCGGGCTAAGCAACCGGTCTATCGCCCGGGCCATGGGGATCCGGGAAGGCCACGTGGCGGTGATCCTGTACCGGGCTCTGAGAAAGGTACGGCGCGTGCTGGGAGAGAACTCGACTCAGCAGGGGCGGCGCGGAGGGTAGAGGTGAGAGAGAAGCAGGCAGCTCGTCATCTGAGTGACGAGATCGAGCAGATGCTCGCCGGCAGTGAGGTTTGGTCGGCAGACAGCCCGCTGCTCGATACTGCGCGCCGATTGGCGAAGCTTGGCGAAGCCCTTCCGCCGGTGCCGGAAGACATGCGTCGGCGCGTGAAAGCGATTGTGCAGTCTCCCGTGGATGCGCGGCTCAGGCGGACCTTGGCCCGGGTACCCTCGGTAGGGAGTGGACACCGGCGACTGCACCCAGCAGTGTGGGCCATCGCGGGGGTAGTGATCATGCTCCTGGCAACCTCATTCGTCGTACCTGGCGGACAACGCGCGTGGGCTAGCATGGCGCAGTCGTTGCTCGGCCAGACCCGGGTGGAACTGACGCCCCGGGTGGGTTCTGAGACACGGTCGGTGCGCGAGCCACTGCGCGACCTGATGGCGGCTGAACTGCTGATCGGACGTGCGCCCTCTGTACCCAAGTCACTGCCCGAGGGGTATGTCCTGCAAGAGATCACCGCGGTGTCCTATCCGGACCTGCCTGCCTGGATCAGCCAACCACTGTTCGTGGAACTGTGCTACGGTGTAAATGAGGCAGCGCCGGCTGTGTGCCTGCGTGAGTATCGGCTGGCTTTCAGGCAACAGGGCAGGTTGGGCAGCGTGCAGGTGGCAGGTGACGTGGTGACCGAGTTTGAGCAGGCGGATATCGGTGGCGTCCCAGGGGCACTGCTGACGATGACACCGCGCAAGACCACCAGGAATGAGCCAGAGGTCGAGTACACTGTGCTCTGGGAACGCGATGGTCTCCTACTGGAGTTGCAGAGCCATGCCTTGTCAAAAGAGGGCCTGCTAGAGATGGCCCGGTCGGTACGGTAGAGGAGGAAGCCCGTGCAGTACACGCCCAACACTGCGCTCGAGATCGGCTATGCTGTGTTGTGGTGGTTGATGCTCGAAGCCATTGGCCTGCTCGTGCTGCCGATGACCTTCCGCTTGTTCCGGCACCTGCCTGACCGTGGTTATGGCTTGTCCAAGCCGCTGGGGCTGGTCCTGGTCAGCTATGTGCTCTGGATGTCGGGGACGCTGGGGTTTTTACGCAATACCCGAGGCAACATCCTGCTAGCAGTAGCCGGGGCATGTGCCTTGTCGGTATGGCTGTACTGGCGTGGGCGGCGCAAGAGCGTTCCGGACACAGGGGGCCTGGTTGCCTGGCTGCGCAGTCACATGAGCACGGTTGTGGCCAGCGAGTTGGTCTTTACACTGGCCTTTGTGCTGTGGGCGGTGTACAAGGCCTATGACCCCAACATCGCGATCACCGAGAAGCCGATGGAGTTTGCCTTTCTCAACGCCATCGTGCGCGGCGATCGTTTTCCGCCGTACGATCCCTGGATGTCGGGTTATGGCATCAGCTACTACTATCTTGGCTATGTGATGATCGCCACACTGGCCAAGCTGGCCCAGATCCCACCTCGCTTCGCCTTTAACTTGGGCATTGCCGCGCTCCTGGCCCTGACCGCCAGTGGGGCGTTCAGCGTGGTGTACAGCATGGTTCACACGGCGCTCGGCCAGCGGCATCGGGGAAACGCTGTGCGGACCGCGATCGTGTATGGCCTCATGGCAGCAGTGCTGATCCCGCTGATGGGCAACCTGGAGGGCGCGCTCGAGTTTCTGCACGCCAGAGGCGTGGGGGTGACGGTCAACGTGGCCGGGAATGTCACCGGGCCATTCTGGGAATGGATCGATGTCAAGAACCTGACGCAGAGCGGCACGGTGAGCGAGTCATGGTACCCGACCGATGGCTGGTGGTGGTGGCGGGCGTCACGGGTGATCCACGACAAGGGGCTGAACGGCAGTGACATGGAGGTTATCGACGAGTTCCCGGCGTTCAGCTTTCTACTGGGCGACATGCATCCACACGTGCTGGCCTACCCGTTCGTGTTCATGGTGGTCGCCCTGGCGTTCAACCTGCTGCTGGCGACAGAGGCGGTCGAGTCCCATGACTGGTGGCCGATCTATCTGTGCCTGGGAGCAATCGGCTTTCTGAATACCTGGGACATGCCATTCTACTTTTTCCTGTTGGTCGCAGCCTATGGTCTGAACCGGTATGCACGCCCCGACCTCGATTCCCCGTCCCTGATTGAGCGTGCGCTCAGGAGGGTGGAAGGCCGGCTCAGGCTGGCACCTTGGGTGCGCCAAGTGTTGTGGCGGACGATCGAGATGGGGCTTGCCAGCGTGCTGCTGTACCTTCCATACTGGATCTACAGCCGCCCCAAGGCTGGGGCTGGCATCCTACCCAACCTGTTCAACGTCTCTCGTTTTCCGCAGCTCGTGCTGATGTTTGGCACTTTCCTGTTCGTCCTGGCCGCGTTGTTGGCGGTGCTATTCGCTGATCTGTGGCGACGGGGAGGGCTGATGCGGAGGGAGTTGCTGCGGCAGGGGCTTCCGATCTGGGTGGGTACGATGCTGTTTTTCCCTGCCCTTCTGGCATTGGTTCTGATTCCGGTGGTAGCCTCGCCATCGGTCCGCACGTACATTGATGATGCCCTGTCCAGTCCTCAGGTCCAGCAGTTCCTGGGGCCGCAGAGATTGGGGTCGCTTCTCCTCGTGAGCTTGCGTATCAGGCTGGGCCTGCTACCGGAGCAATTGCGGCAGATACGCATGCCGGCCGGACCATGGACGTTTATCGTGCTTACCGCCCTGATCGCTGGGATTGTCCTCTGGTTCGTGCGTACCACCCGGAAACGCGGGCTAGAGGGCGGCGCCGCTCCAGCCGACAGCGGACGGGAGCTATCCCGGCCCAGCGAGAGGTTTGCCATGCTACTGGCATTTCTAGGGCTGATGCTCATTTTCAGCGTCGAGTTTGTATACCTGAGAGATGCGTTTGGCACGCGCATGAACACGGTTTTCAAGTTCTACTTCCAGGCCTGGGCTCTCCTGGGGCTGGCAACAGCGTTCGGTGTGTATCACCTTGTCGAGGGGAGTGTGGGCCCCGAGGAGAGTAGGTGGGCCAAGGCAGGGCGGATGGCCTTTGGTGTGGTGTTTGCCATGCTGTTCGCTGTTGGCTTGTTGTATACCCTCGGGGCGAGTATCAACCGCACCAACGGGTTCGCCGGCCCGGCAACTCTGGACGGGCTGGCATTCGTGGCTCGGGAGCAGCCAGAAGAGTATGCGGCGATCGACTGGCTGAATCGAAACGTGCCGGGCCAGCCGGTAATCGTGGAGGCCGTCCGGGGGTCCTTTTCCTACGAGTACGCTCGAGTGTCCAGTCGCACAGGCTTGCCGGCGGTGATGGGGTGGACCGGGCACGAAGGCCAGTGGCATGGGCTGTACGACGAGATCGGCCAACGCGAGCGAGATGTCAAGCTGCTGTACGGAGGCAGTATCGCAGATGCCCAACGGATCATGGGCCAGTACGATGTGACCTATGTCTTTGTGGGATACCTGGAACGAGCCGAGTTTGGCGGTGCATTGGACAAGTTCGACCGGTTCATGGATGTGGCATTCCGGCAAGGGAGCACGGTGGTCTACAAGAGACGGGGCGGATCGTAGCCTTCTAATGAGCGCTCGCACAGAGGCCGGATCTGTGGGAACGGCCAGTAGAGAGGATACGTGAATGACGGATCAAGGGGCAAACGGAAAGAAGGCATGGGCACCCTGGCTGACCGGGGAGGTGGCTCTGTATGGCCTGATCTTGGCTCTGGCCCTGGTGGTACGCCTGTCAGGGCTGGAGATGCGCATCATGGACGTGCCGGAGGCGGAGCAGGCTTGGCAGTCGTGGCTGCTGGTGCAGGGGAAAGCGCCGCCGGGACAGTACAGCCCATTGCTCCTGACCGGCCAGGCACTGATATTTCTTCTGTTCGGGGCCGGAGACGGAACAGCACGGCTGCTGCCGGCCCTGGCTGGCAGCGCCCTGGCCGTGCTGCCGTTTCTCTTACGCCGGCGCCTGGGGCGCGTTGGGTCTCTGGTCGCGGCCGTGGGCCTCGCCCTGTCGCCCACGTTGGTGTACGCCTCCCGGTACGGAGATGGAGCCATGCTGCTTGCTGCCAGCGCCCTGGCGGTGGTGGCGCTATGGCTGGCTTACCAGGAAAGTGGTCGGCCAAGGTATCTATACGCGATTGCTGTAACGGGCGCGCTGGGGTGTCTGTCCGATCCACGAGTGGTGAGTGTGCTGATTGTGCTGGCGCTCATATGGGCTGTCTGGCGCTTGTTGTCACGGCAGACGCAGCCGGAGGCGCAAGAAAGGGCCTTGCCTGCCGCTGATGCTCCGGACTTGCCATCCAAGGCCACGGTTTCCTGGAAGCGCATGGGCCTATTCTTTGGCGGGACGCTGCTGTTGGGGGCTACGGGTTTCATGTTCAACCCCGGCGGGCTGGGCGTGTGGGCGGATTTCCCCTCGGCGTGGGCGCGGCATCTGGCGCCAGTGGTAAACGGACAGCCATGGCACTATCCGCTGCTAGCGCTGGCGCTGTATGAGCCCTTTGTGCTGTTCCTTGGGGTAATCGGTGCAGTGACTGCGGCGCTACGCCGTGACCGGATAGCAGTTCTGGGCTGCATGGCCATGGGCCTGTTGATCGCTGCCCTGATAGCGGGTGGCCGCGGCGCAGGGGATGTCGCCCTGTTGTGCGCGCCATTGGGCTTGCTGGCCGGACGCACCGTTGAGGATCTCGTCCAGAGTTGGTGGAAGGGCGCGCGCTGGTGGCGAGAGGGTCTCTTTGTGCTGGTGGTATTGGTTATCCTGGTCTATGTTGGCCTGCAGGCGGCGTTCTATGCGCGCTCGCTGTACCTGAACATGCCCCAGGCTGCACAGTTTCTATGGTTCTGGCTGTTGGCGCTGGCGTTGTTGGTCGTTCTGTTCGGCTTTTCCCTGTCCTGGTTTGGGTGGGACGTCACCTGGCGAACGGGAGCAGCAGTACTTGTGGTGGCCTGTCTGTTGGTCAGCTTTGCGGCCATGGCGGGCCTCAACTTCCGACACGCTAACGACGTGCGAGAGCTCCATGTGATGTCTGCTCCAGATATCGGCGTCCGTGACCTGCTGCGAGTGATGGCTGATTTGTCTTACCGCCAACGCGGCTATCCGACATCCATCGCGGTGACTGTGGAGGCCAAACTAGGATCGCTTTTCCCCTGGTACCTGCGCAACTGGGAGCAGGTGACGTTTGTGGAGGAACTCACTCCTGAGGTGACAACGCCTGTGGTGGTGTCGTCTGTCGAGCAGGCGAACCCGACGCTCGGCGATCGCTACATGGGGCAGGACTTTGTGACGCGCACGTGGTGGCAACCCACACAACTGGCGGCGAACGATCGGTGGAGTTGGTGGCTATACCGCAACAGCGTGCAGAAGCCGGTCCCAATCCAGAAGGCGATCCTGTGGATCAAGGCGCAGGATCAGGTCGCTGGCACGCCATAGTTGCTGCCGATTGGCCCTGAGGAAAGTGCAGTCGAGCCTTGCTTCGTGGTAAGCCTATTCCATGCTAATAGACAAATCGAATAAAAGTTGTACAATATAGGTATGGCGACACGACGATTCCAACTAACCGAAGAGCAGGTCAAAGAACTGGCAAACGCATACACAAACTGCAAGGATGGTCC
>Ga0315274_10003282_pt1 | contig 24102 bp, 15 predicted proteins | sample YL17G02_20_MG_FD_203700 | JGI IMG/M metagenome (GOLD analysis project Ga0315274, IMG submission 203700) | Sediment microbial communities from Yellowstone Lake, YNP, Wyoming, USA - YL17G02_20 | ecosystem: Environmental > Aquatic > Freshwater > Lake > Sediment | place: USA: Wyoming | collected...
TCCTCGAGAATAAGGCTCGTTGGGAGAACTTGGGCGTCGAGTTCAAGATACAGGACTTCAAGGGCACTTACCTCGGCGTCAGCGGCGAGGGTTTGAAGGAGTACACGGTTGAGGACATACGTTTGATATCCCCCGAGTACATCCGGAACCTTTCCGACTGCCGGTGCAAGCACGGCTACACGCAGCTGATCGTCATGAGGGACGGCAAGGTCATACCGTGCTACACCTTGCAGGAGTCCGTCGGGAACATGGTCGACGGGACGTACAAGCCCGGGTACCGTGTCAACATGATGGACAGGAGGGTGTCGTGGGACTGACGTCTGACATGGGCGCGTATGCCGACATTCCCCGTGGCACGTACCGCTGGTACGTCGGGCTCTACAACGACTATTGGGAGCGCGTGCTCACGCACATCGACGAGTCGGACAGGGGGGCCATCATCGAGGTCTTCAGCAGGCTCCGGGACGAGCACACCATAAACTGGAACAGGAACTACCTCTACGAGTTCCGGCATGAGGACAAAGAGCAAGTCAAGTCATTGATAGAGAATAAGATACGTACTACGGACAGGTTCGACGTGCTGAAGGCATGCCTGTACCTGTCGAGGCACATGGAGAAGGATTACGTAGTCGACGACCATGTCATCAGAAAAGTCCCGGAGCTGAAGGCGTTCATCGACGGCTACACCGAGCCGGATCTGACCCCGCTTCAGAAGACGATCCTTCACATGGCTCGGGGCGAGCACTCCCTGCTGGATTGGGAACTGCTGGAGATAGGCAACCGCGGATTCAAGGGCCTCATGGCCCGGCGCGCGATCGAGAGGTCGGGGGATAAGTACCATCCGACCAACCTCAACGCCATAGAGCTGAACCTCACCTACGAGTGCAGCTTGAAGTGCTACAACTGCGACAGGATGTGCGGCAAGGCGGAGAGCGACGACAGGATGACGGTGGATCAAGTTCGGAGGTTCATAGAGGAGAGCAAGGCCCTCGGCAGGGAGTGGGAGCGCGTGCGCGTGACGGGCGGAGAGCCTACGACGCACCCTGACATCATGGAGATAGTGGGGATGCTTCTCGACTACCGGAACGCGAGCCTGCCGGAGACTTCCTACGTCCAGGTCGTGTCCAACGGCTATGGCGATGCGGCGCGGATCGTATCGGACATACGATCCAAGTACACCCAAAAGGTCGTCCCCGATACCGCCGCGAGCGCTCTCGTGAGGTGCAGCAACAAGCGCAACAAGGTGGTGCTCCACAGCCCCGTGAACATGGCGCCGGTGGACGACGACACCTTGAAGGGCAAGGATTTCCGCAACGGATGTTGGGTGACCGAGCAGTCGGGGATGGCGCTCACGAGGCATGGCTATTACTGCTGCGGGGTGGGCGCGGCCATAGATCGCGTGATGGGCTTCGACATCGGCATCAAGTCGCTCAAGGATGTCAGCATGGGGAGGTTCGTTGCCCAGAGAGCCAAACTGTGCGCGCTTTGCGGGAGATTTGGGGATTTGTCAATAAGCCAGGAATACTATGGCCCAACATGGGTGATAGAGGAAAAGACATCCCCCACATGGGAAAAGGCTTTCGAGGCGTATCGGTTGAACAGACCACCACCCATCGTTTGTTGAGGGTGAATAACCTCTTTATTAGTTCATCAAAGCAACAGGTGAATAAATGATCCACATCGACTCCTCGAAGACGTATCAGACAATGGCCGGGTTCGGAGTGACCGTCCCGGGCCACACGCAGGCGCTTTCCCCGATCTACGGCCGCCCGTTGTACGAGCAGCTCATAGGGGATCTCGGATGCAGCGTCATGCGCACGCTCCTTCCCACCCAAGATGGAAAGACGCCAGACGGCGGACTGTTGGAGATACAGGCGCGCGACCTCGCCGACATGGCGTCCATCAAGCCCGGGTTGAAAGTGATCGCCAGCATCGGTGCGCCACCGGGCGTCATGCGGGACGAGTCGGGGTCTCTCAAGCAAGGATGCGAGGCCGAGTTCGCGGAGTACCTGCTTGGCCTGTGCGGCTTTTTTGCACAGCAGGGATGCCCCATAGACGCCCTTGGGCTGCAGGACGGTCCGACGACCGCAGGTTCATGCCGCTATGACGCCGAGTCCTACTATCGCATGTTCAAGGCCCTCTACAACTCGAAGCTGAGGCGCGGGGACAAGGTAATGCTTCTCGCCCCGGAGGACGAGTGCTTTATCCCGTCCAAGGTGAAAAACATCGTCAGCCGCATCAACGCGGACAAAGAGGCATGCCTCTTCTTGGACATCCTCGCGGTTCGTGGAAACGTGGACACCTCGTGGCATTCGCTCATGTGGGCGCGCCGGGAGAACCCCGCCGCCAAGTTGAGGGACCTCTACCGGTACGTGTATCGCAGCTTGTTCGACCTTGTGCAGCCAGAGACGCAGGATGTTTGGGTTGTCCATGCGTGCGGCGAGACACCGGAATGGAAGCATGAGGTGGATTACTCGAAGACAGTCAACGTCAGGGACTCCGCCTACATGATAAGGTTGCCGACGGGTGCTATGGATTTGGCGCTCAAGGTATCCGCCGCCGTGAACAGCGGGTTCAGCGCGTACGTCTACGGGCTTGCCAGCACCGTGCCCCCGGTCGACGAGGCTGTCACGACCGACTTCACGGATCCGACGAAGGCCCTTTGCGACAAGGGGATCAAGACGAAGAAGTACCATGCGGCAAGGCACTTCTTCAAGTACGTCGCCCCGGGCATGGTGCGCATAGGCGCGTCGTCGGATGATGCGGTCGTCAGCGCCTTCAAGTCGGACAGGATTGTGGTCGTCGCGATAAACGACGGGAACTCGATATTGGACACAACCGTTGAGATAGCGGGGGCGGACGTCGCGCGGTACACGTCCTACACGTCGGTCGGTAACGATTTCCATGCCGAGGAGTCTGGGGTCGTCACGGGAAACAAGATTCCGGTCACAATGCTGCCCAACAGCATCGTGACGTTCGTGGCGGACTGAAGCTATGGCCAACACGATACTTGCAGCGCTAAAGAACGGGCCGCTCGGAGCCACGGCCGGCATCGCCCTGTCGACGGACTCCGGGTCGACTTGGTCCCAGGCGTACACGTACGGGACTGCCGACATGGTGGGTCTGTGCAGCACGCCCAGCGCCCTTTTTGCTATCAGCAACGACGGGCACCTCCACACGTCCGTGAACGGCGGCGTGACGTGGGTTGACCTCGGACTGATCGACGCGACGGCCACCACATGCGCCGACATAGGGTACATCGGCAACAGCACGCTTGTGGTCGCCAACGGCGCCGGGGCCAACTCGGCGTTCATCTCCTACAACCTCGGATCCAGCTGGTCGGTGCTGCTCACTGCCCCGGACGAGGCCAACAGGGTCCTTGATTTGGGCGGCGGGACTGCCATCATACTCGGCTCCAACTACAGCACCACCACCGGCTTCGAGTACAGGACGACCAACTACGGTGCGGGTTGGTCGACGGTGTCCATAGGAACGTTCGTCGGAGTGGATGCGGCCGATGTCGGCGGCGGCATCGTTATAGCGACCGGCGCGGAAGACCCCTATGGCAGCCTCAACAACCAGGTCAAGCGATCGACGGACTACGGAGCCACATGGTCTGTCGTCTACAACAAGGGCAGCGGTTGGTGGGGAAACACGATTGGCGCGCTCCCCGGAACGGCCTACGGATTTGTCACGGTCTCCGCGCTGACGGGACCTTTCATCGTGACAAGGGAACTGCGCAGATCTGCGGACTCGGGAGCGTCGTGGGGCACCAACATGGGCGACGCCCATGAGATGACGTTGGACGGCGGCAGCGGATCAGTCCTCTACGGCGGAAGGTTCGACGGGCCATGCCCTGGCGCAGTGATGTACGCCATATCTATCTCGACCGATTTGGGTGTCAGCTTCGCGGATACGACCGGATACGCCCCGAGCAGGTACATAGAGATCTCCGGGGCGAGCCCGCCCGTGGCGGACTTCGAAGGGTCGCCGACGGGAGGCTGTTGGCCGCTCGGTGTCACATTCATGGATCTCTCCACGAACTCCCCCACGGGATGGGCGTGGAGCTTTGGCGACGGCAGCCCTACGGGAACTGACCAGAACCCGTACCACACCTACACGGGGGTGGGAAGCTACACCGTAGAGTTGACGGCGACGAACTCGTCGGGAAGCGACACGGAGACGAAGCCTGACTACATCATAGTCTCGCAGGTAGCCGACTTCTCCGGCTACCCGTTGACGGGCATAGAGCCGCTCGGGGTCACCTTCACCGATCTGTCCTTGTCCAGCCCCACGGGATGGGCGTGGGACTTCGGTGACGGCTACACGGGTGCCAACCAGAATCCTTACCACGCTTACTCGAGCGCGGGCCTGTATACGGTCTCCCTCGTGGCGCTGTACACGGGGGGAAGCTACACGGAGACGAAGGCGGACTATGTTGAAGTCTCGCCGGACACGCCCGTGGCCAACTTCACAATGAACAAGACGTCGGGCTATACCCCGCTTAGCGTACACTTCTCAGACACGAGCACGTCGATTAGTCCGATCGTTTCATGGCTGTGGACCTTCGGGGATGGCAACACGTCGACGTCTCAGAATCCCGCGCACGTCTACACGGCGCCGGGCGTGTACACGATCACGCTCACGGCCACGAACGCGATGCTCAGATCGGACACCGAGATTAAGTCCCGTGTGCTCACAGTTGTCTTGAGCACGCCGAGCTTGAGGACTCACGACGAGGCGCCTCCGCAGGGGGATGAACTGCTCTCCCACATGGTCGACACAGGCAGCGCCTCGTACAACATCTATGGCGTCGGCATCAGATACTACATCTCGAGCGACAAGATTTCCCCGGATCGCAGTGGTTTCAAAAGGCCGGCGGGCCCGTCGCTCATATTCGACTAGGACAGACGGATGCTCAAGCAAAGAAAAGGCCTTGTGGGCGCGATGACGACCCCGAACTACTCGGACAACTCTGTCCGGATAGAGGCGGGCTCCGTCGTCATCGGCAACAGCTGGGTCAACTACAACGCCGCGCTCTTCAAGCTGACAGACTACATCTCGTCGGTGGTGAAGCCACCCAGGACGAGGTTCTTCAAGAACCGGGGCTACGCGGTGTACCTGCTCGTCGGCTTGGACATCAACGAGGGCATCAAGGTCGTAGAAGGCCGTCATGTGCCGTTCACAACCGTATGGTCCGTGCCTCGGCCAGAGACCCATGATCTCGTCCCGCTCGTCGGCGTGGTCGTCGTGCAGAACGGGTCGAACGACTTGAACAACGGCTATCTGCCACTCAAAGACGAGTATGTCGAGTTCTTCAACGGGATGGGAAACGTCGTCGACTCTGACTTGATGGGCATCACCGGTGTGAACTGTGATGTGGCTGGAGCCACCGGGGCTTTGGGATACACCGGATTGGCGGGGGAGTGGGGCGCCAGCGGCTGGGAGGGCGACCAAGGGCACACAGGGGCCATGCCGCCAGTGCCACAGGGGGAAACGGGTCTTCAAGGGATGACCGGCATCAATTGGCAGATCCACGTTCCGCTCGAGACGTTCTTCTACGCCTGATCCGACCCGATCCGAATACTCTCCTAATGCACGCTACCTTTCGATAGGTGGTGACGCACATGGCTTTGAAGTTCAAGAACAAAAAGGACTTCGGCCTCAAGGTGCGCGACGGTAACCTCCGTGCGGAAAACACCGCGTTGGTCAAGGGGGGTTCCGTCGTCGTCGGCGAGCGTTGGGTGCCTTATGGCGACTTGAGGCTCGACGTCCAGCAGCTTGTCGTCGACTACATGGCATCCGCCTCGCGGAGGGTCTTCAACTTCCGTGGCGACGTCATGTATGTCCTCGTGTGTGTCGACGGCTTTGGGACACCGACCGTGATCCCGAGCGTCGCGATGAACAGGAAGAACTTTGGGGACATCAAGGTGTTCCCGGATCTTTCGGGATTGCTGCCTTTGATGCTCGTGAAACTGCAGCATGATGGTTCTGAAGATTTGACCGCGATGCTCCCCGTCACGCCTGCGGACATCGAGATCTACAAAGGATACGGGAACTTCACTCCCCGAGGACTACGTGGAGCCACCGGGCACGTCGGCGTTACCGGATACCAAGGCGTGACCGGCTGGTCCGGTGTCATCGGTGTGGGCGGAGAGACGGGGGCGCTGGGGTTCACGGGCATACTTGGCTGCTGGGTACAGGGTGTGACCGGTCCGAAGGGACTGCCAGGAGAGACCATACCGGCCTACCAGAGCAGTTCGTCGACCTACACACAAGACGTGATTGATGACAGCATTGACGCTTGGCTGGATAGCAGTGACGACACGCTGCCCACGATACAGGACACGGTTTAAGGGGAAAAAGAAATGGCCCTCCAAGAAGATAAGCACATCAAGCGAATCGTAGAGGACAAGTCCGTTCTGTCGGGGGCTGGCCCGGATCGACTCAAGAAGAGTCAAGTCGCCATACAGCGCGACGGATCCAGCAGGCGGCTCTCCTTCCGTGACGAGAACAACAACTATTACGAGGTATCCAACCTCGGCGAGGTCTCCGGTCCAACAGGTGTGCAGGGCGATACCGGCTTAATGGGTCCCACAGGTATTGAAGGCGACACAGGGTCACAAGGCCAAACCGGATCACAGGGCTATACAGGGTCGCTGGGTGCCACAGGGCTGCAGGGATTCACAGGACTTGAGGGCGATACAGGGTCACAGGGCCAGACGGGGTCTCAAGGACAAACAGGGGCACAGGGTATTACCGGCTTGCGGGGTGCCACAGGAGTCCAAGGTGACACGGGTTACCAAGGCCAGACCGGGTCACAGGGACAGACGGGCTCAAAAGGAGATACGGGAGTTCAAGGGAACACTGGTCTTCAAGGAGACACCGGCTCCCAAGGACAGACAGGCTCCCAAGGACAGACAGGGTCGCAGGGGGAAACCGGATCGCAGGGCGCCACGGGACTGCAGGGTCAGACGGGGATAGAAGGGGACACAGGAAGCCAAGGGCAAACCGGCGCGCAAGGGTGTACAGGTCTGCAGGGCACCACGGGACTACAGGGTCCCACGGGTATAGAAGGGGACACAGGAAGCCAAGGAGAAACAGGGTCTCAAGGAGAAACAGGAGGCCAAGGCACCACGGGCCTACAGGGCGCCACGGGACTTGAGGGTGACACAGGCTCTCAAGGAGAGACCGGAGGACAAGGACAAACCGGGGCACAAGGACATACAGGGCTCCAAGGCGATACAGGATCCCAAGGCCAAACCGGTTCTCAGGGTCAAACCGGGTCGCAGGGTACTGCAGGGTCACAAGGTGAGACTGGATTGCAGGGTCCCACGGGAGCGCAGGGATTTACGGGCTCGCAAGGGGAGACAGGTGCACAGGGTAATACTGGAATGCAAGGCGCCACGGGAATCCAAGGCGAGACGGGTTCCCAAGGAGAGACAGGGTCGCAGGGACAAACGGGTTCGCAAGGCATGACCGGGGCGCAAGGCTCCACAGGGTCGCAGGGACAAACCGGGTCACAAGGCCAAACCGGATCGCAGGGCGAGACCGGCCTGCAAGGAGACACAGGCTCTCAAGGTCAGACAGGCTCTCAAGGTCAGACCGGATCACAAGGAAACACAGGGTCACAAGGTGAGACCGGTCTGCAGGGAGATACAGGCTCTCAAGGTCAGACAGGTTCACAGGGTCAAACAGGCTCCCAAGGACAAACGGGGTCACAGGGTAACACCGGATTACAGGGGGATACGGGATCTCAAGGCCAAACGGGGTCTCAAGGACAAACAGGGTCACAAGGCCAAACCGGATCACAGGGCGAGACAGGGCTGCAAGGAGATACAGGATCTCAAGGCCAAACCGGCTCTCAAGGCCAGACAGGGTCGCAGGGACAGACAGGGTCACAGGGCGAGACAGGCCTACAGGGAGATACGGGATCTCAAGGCCAAACGGGATCCCAAGGACAGACAGGGTCACAAGGTCAAACCGGAGGTCAAGGCGAGACAGGCCTACAGGGAGACACGGGCTCTCAAGGCCAAACCGGGTCTCAAGGTCAGACAGGTTTGCAGGGAGAGACGGGATCCCAAGGACAAACCGGGGCACAGGGCATAACCGGTTTGCAGGGCGCCACGGGACTTGAGGGCGACACAGGCTCTCAAGGAGAGACCGGGGCGCAAGGGCAGACCGGGGCGCAGGGTAACACAGGCGCCCAAGGCCAGACGGGCGCACAAGGATACACAGGGTCGCAGGGCATCACGGGCGTAGCCAACTTCACGCGCGGATCGGATTTCCCCGTGAGTCCGGTGAACTTGCAGTTGTTCTGGGACAACGAGGACGAGATCCTCTACTTCTACGACGCAGTCAACGAGGTTTGGATAGACATATCGTCTGGCTCCATGGGCATGACCGGGCCACAGGGCATCACCGGTCTACAGGGTGCCACCGGCCTGCAAGGACAGACGGGATCTCAAGGCCAGACAGGAGCACAGGGATACACAGGACTGCAGGGTGCAACCGGCCTAGAAGGTGATACGGGCTCTCAAGGCCAGACAGGGTCGCAGGGAGAGACAGGAGGCCAAGGAGAAACAGGGCTGCAGGGCGATACGGGCTCTCAGGGTCAAACAGGATCTCAAGGCCAGACGGGGGCGCAGGGTAATACTGGACTGCAGGGTGATACGGGCTCTCAAGGCCAGACAGGGTCGCAGGGAGAGACAGGAGGCCAAGGAGAAACAGGGGCACAGGGCATTACCGGATTGCAGGGCGCCACGGGTTTGGAAGGCGATACAGGATCGCAAGGTCAGACAGGGTCGCAGGGAGAAACCGGAGCGCAGGGTAATGCAGGCGGATACACTGGCGTTGCCAATGTCATATTGGACGGCGGCGGGTCAACCATCAGCACTGGAACAAAGGGACACGTCGAGATGCCTTTCGACTTCAAACTTTACAGTTGGGCGTTGAGATCTCTCGAAACAGGATCCATACTCCTTGAACTTCGGAAATCTTCGTATGCTGGTTATCCGCCGGGGGGGTCTGGGGTCATGCACATTGGTGCCACCGGTCCTTTCATCGGAAACGATTGGAAGAATCAAGAGACGGGTTTGTCGGGATGGGCGAGTCCGACAGGCGCGGCGGGCGACAGTATTCAAGTGGCGGTGAGTTCTGTAAGCGCAATAACGCAGGTGTCCTTGGCTTTGAGGTACAATAAGATTTGAGATCGTAATGACGAATAGAGCATAGGATGGCCATCGTAACCATATCTGGAGACTTGACCGAAGCCCTTGACCTTGTGGGTGGCAACACTTACAGTTTGACCGCTCTTTGTAACCTTGGATCTTACAATGTCACCAGCACCACGGTCGGTCCCAATTCCCGCGTGACGGTGAAAACCAACGGCACGAGCGGGTTTCGCATCAACAGCACCGGTACTTGGAACACCTCATACATAGATTTCACGAGCAAAAACGACTTGTCGCGCGGCGAGGATGTCGGAGGAAGCGGAAGCCCCGCAGCCGGAGATCAGACCGTTGGGTACTTGATTCAGACGGGGACATCCGCCAGCAGCATCACGATGTCGAACTTCACGGTGAACTACTGCACGCCTGCGACACAAACGCCAGCCATCGGACACTTAGCGAATTCGACGAGCACACCATGGACTTTGACGAACGGTCGCTTTTCTTATGTGACCGTGGCGAATGGGACAGGCGATGCTACGGTCATAATTGGTACAGCAGGTCCCTCGTCGGTGTTCATTGGAAATGTGGCGCTCACGAATGTGCATGTGGATGACACCTGCCAAATCAATCAAACAACCGGAAGCGCAGCGATTCGGGTACTCAACTACGGAACGTTGTCGCTGACGGACGTCACGGTGCGTTATACCGGAACTGGAAACCGTTCGATAGAAACATACTGCAACTCCGGCACGCACACCATCAACATGACGAATGTGACTTCCGATGCCAAATCCTCCAGCGGAATTTATTCTGGGGTTTTCTTCAACTGCAACGGCGTCGTGGAAAACATAACCATATCCCGCTGCTTCATGCGGAACAGCACCGGACACGGTTTTAACTTTTTCAACAACGGCGGGACTCAGACAGCGACAATTATCAACTCGCTCATAACCGGATGCTCAACAGGTGGGACGTATGGCGTCTACAGATCTTTGGGGTCAGCTTCTGTTACGCATACTTACAATGATTATTACGACAACGCGAACAATTGCTTTGAGGCCCTTCATGGCACGGAGAAGACCACGAATCCAGGATTGGCTAATCTTCCCGCAGGGTGCGTGATCAAGACCTCCACTTGTGATCGTCCCGACGGTTACGCGATCACGGGTTATGACAAAAACGGCTCCGACACGTTCGACAATCTTGTGGTCAACGAAGCGGTATACTCGGGAAGAAGGGACGGAAGTACTCCGGTGCGGATCTTGTGACGATGGGCCCGATGTACGCATTGGATCATTTCAAAAACATGCCAACTGTCACGACCGTCATTGTAGGATGAAAAAGCACTTCGTACCGAAGGATTTTTGTGTCGATACCTTCAAATCCATACAACGGACAGGAATACCGTAACACCAACGGTAGTCTTTACGTTTATGACTCTTTCCGCGCGAGATGGGTCAAGAGCACGTACTCCTCCACGGGTGAGACCGGTGCCGTTGGATGCGTAGGGATATCGTTCCCCGGAATTCAAGGACAAGTTGGGTCAGTCGGTGCCGTAGGTGTTGCTGGAGCCGCAGGGCTCGCAGGTGCGACAGGCGGTACGGGAGAAACAGGCACCATTGGGATGACAGGCGCCGAGGTTGCTGGTTCTGCAGGCTTGCCTGGGTCGGATCCTGGTGTTACCGGCTACATCAGCTTCTCCATGAACAGCCCCTCGACGGGCATTGGCGGGCAGTTCATGCTGCCTTACGGCTTGCGGATAGGGTCGTGGGAGGCCGTGTCGTCCGATGGAACAACCATCAGAACGGATGTGAAAATAGGTCCGGCGGCGAGTTGGCCGCCGACCTATGTGATGAACGGCACGGTAACCGGACCGCACATAGCAGTTGGCTTCAAGAATACGTCGAGCGATTTGTCAGGGTGGGCGGGGACGACGGGGGCGGCGGGAGATTGGCTTACGTTGGACATTGTGGAGACGGAAGTGCCAGAGAGTGTCACCGTGGCTTTGGGGTACTACCAGACTTAGAGAACGACGATGGTCACCAGATACGTCAATACAGCGAGCACGGCCGGTGGCGACGGCACGACCAACGGGACGGCGGGCGCCAACAGGGCATTTGAATCAATGCAGGCGGCGGCAACCGCGCTTGTTGCGTTGAATGCCCTTGACGATGTAGAAATCCTGTGCTGCGGGCTTGCGGCGGATACCTCCGCTCCGTACTTCTCCGGGGTGTACGTGCAACCTGGTTTTACTTTGTACATTCGTGGTAATCCTACTGATCCCCATGGTGCGCACCAAGGCATATACAGTGCTGACCGGTATCGCCTAGCCGTGGCGGGTGCCAGCGGGGATGGAATCGCATTCACTAGCACGACACAACAGCAGTTTGTAGTATCTCGCCTTCAATCCTTGTGCGACAATGCGGGCGGCGGAAATGAGGCGATCTACGTTTCTCCCGGTGTCCTTCACGCCTCTACGATTCTGGTAGAACGCTGCATATTGCGGAGCGTGAACGGCTCTTATATCGTGTACATTCGTGGTGGCACTGTGTTATTGATAAATGATGTGATTACGACCAGCGGGACCGCGTGGATGGCGGTCTATGCACATGCTGGCGCGCCTACTGTCGGTATCTATAATTCGGTGATCAGTACGAATGGAGCCGGGCAGGGGGTTGTAGTCGCAACCGGCGCTACGTCTGTTGTTAACTGCTCGGTCTTTGATAATACTGATGATTTCACCGGCGCATTCGCGGCGATTGATCATTGTGCCAGTGACGACGGCGACGGCACCGATCCGGTCACCGTGGTTAGTTGGGGTGCCCAATTCTACAACACCAACTATGACACTGACAGCGACTTCAGATTGAAGAGCACGTCGGTGCTGCTGGATGCCGGTGTGGGCCCCGGAGTAGACGTCAATGTCCCGACGGACGACATTCTGGACAATGCCCGCTCTGGTTCCACGGCGACCGTCGGGCCCTTCGAGCATAAGTGGGATTATGTGCCCTGCATTGCGGGGACGCTCCATGGGTCAACTGGCGGACAGACATGGATCACGGAGTGCAACCCAGCACGTTACATCCAATACTCAAGGGGGCTGACTGACAAGCAGGGCGCGACAGGTCTTGCAGGCGCGGCCGGGACGAGCCCGCAGGGTGCAACCGGATCGCAAGGAGTCACAGGATCAAACGGAGCCCAAGGGTCGCAGGGTGTGACAGGACCAAGCGCCGGCGGAGCGACAGGCCTCCAAGGCGCCACAGGACCGAACGGTTCCACGGGATCTCCCGGCGCGAATGGCGCGCTTCCAGGTGTCACGGGAGCGTTGCAGTTCTCGTTCTTCGGTGGAGACACGTCTATACAGGTCGGCGTCAGGGGGCGCGCGAAGCTTCCTTACAATGCCGTGTTGGGATCGTGGGAGGCGGTGCTCACCGAGACCGGTACGTTGGTAACAGAAGTTTTGTTAGGGAACTACGCCGGCTGGTCCACGTCCACGGTGATGAACTCAGGTACGACAGGTCCTTTCGTGACCGACGGTGTCAGGAACACATCGAGCGATCTTTCGGCGTGGGCTGGGACGACGGGGGCTTACGGCGACTACGTCCAAGTCAACGTCCTCCAAGCGAACGTGAAGCAGGCGTCAGTCGTGTTGAAGCATTACGAAAAAAGGTAAGGTGGTATGGCATTCCCGACCGGAGCGGTGAATGGAGAGGCGTACGCCTCCAAGTACGGGACGCGCTACGTCTACGACTCCGACAGGAAGGCTTGGACACAACAAGCCGCCCCGCTCTATGGTACCACAGGGCACCAAGGTCTTACAGGGCCTCAAGGGACAACAGGGTCGCAGGGGGCCACCGGAGCGCTGGGATACACGGGACTTCAAGGTCCCACCGGAGAACAAGGAGTTACCGGTTATGGATCGAATGACGGTATCCAAGGTTCCACGGGGCTTCAAGGTGCCACGGGGTTGGCTGGCGGTTACGGGTCGGCCACAGGCATCGTTGGCATGACCTTCGACGCCAATGACGGATACCTCGTGCCCGGTCTGCAGTCCAATGTGAAAGTCCCGTGGGCAGTCACCTTGGACGGTTGGCAGGTCGTGGCGCAGGAGACGGGCTACATCACGATGGATGTCAACAAAGCCGCCTACAGCACTTGGCCGGGAAAAACCGTCATGAACAGCGGAGACACGGGACCTTACCTCAACAACGCCATCAAGAACGAGGACACGAATCTTTCCGGGTGGGCGTCGACGTCGGTGTCGGTTGGGGAATACGTGCAGGTATTGGTGACTGGAGTCACCGGCGTGAAGAGCGCGACGGTGTCGATGATGTACCACAGGGGTTAATGAGGATTCGGGTATGATCACCAGATACGTGAATAGGGCTTCAACGGCGGGTGGTGATGGCACCACGAATGCAACAGCAGGGGCTAACCGAGCGTATGCCGATCTTGCAGAGGCAGAGGTTGGAGTCAGGTTGAATGCTGCTGAAGACATAGAGATATTGTGTTGTGGAACGACATTAGATACCTCTCGCGCGGCATTCGGCAGCACGTATGTTCAAACCGGATATAGCCTTTACATTAAAGGAAACCCCGCTGATCCCAACGGCGCCCATGCCGGATTTTACGATTCGACCAAATATGTAAAAGGTAGTGACCCGTCACAGTGGGAGGGTATTAACTTCTCGTCGACCGTCGCCGGTCAAAAAATCGTGGTATCGGGGTTGCAGATAGTATCGAATAGATCTCAAGATTTATGTATATACATGGCAAGTTCAACATGCGCTTCGGCTGTCACGATAAATAGGTGCATTTTACACTCCATAATTGAAGCAAACAGTACCGGGATAGTATGGCAAAGAAACAACACATCAACTCTTTTGATGACTAACTGTGTAATGAACGGAAGGGGCTACGCCCCGTATGGAATTAGCGCCCAAGGAACAGCAACAAGCATATACAACTGCTTGATAACTGGAACGACGACAGGTGTAGTTAGGTATGGGGGCACTGTAACAGTCAAAAATTGTTCGGTTTTTAACAACAACGATGATTTTGGAGTTTCCATTACGACAATCGACCACTGCGCGAGCGACGACGGCGACGGTGACAACCCCATTGCTGTGTCCTCTTGGTCGGCTCAATTCGTCAAGGCGAACTACGCGACGGCCAGCGATTTCAGACTGAGGACCGACTCGGTGCTCCGGAACGCCGGCGTCGGGCCCGCCTCGGACGCGAATGTCCCGACGGACTCGATGGGTAGCGCTTACCGCTACGGATCCACCACGGACGTAGGCCCCTTCAACCGCACCGATTACAAGGCCAAAGGATCGTCCTCGGGTGTGTCCTCCCAGAGCGGGGTGTAAGCCTGGAATCCGGTGCTCGCCTTAACCTATTCATATTGCCTCCCCGTTGTCCGGCCTGTCGTCCATGGACGCAGGAGATCGCTGTACACGTCTGTCGCTCATGGCGGTAACCGCCCTATGAATATGGCACATCCGACATTTAGGTAACACATATGGACACAACCCTCGGACAGCAGAAGATAGGCGAACAGCGGTTCAAGTCCGGGATTGAGTACGAGAAGCAGCTTCTCAAGCTCACCCGGGCGATACAGGATCGCATGATCTCCGGGCTGCCCAGCAACTACGCCAAAGACCGGAACACGAACCTCGCTGAATTCTTCAGGACATCGGCTAAGGAATTCGCGCGCCTCCAGACATCCAGTTCCGACGTCAGCGATGACAAGTACCATGCGGACACCCAAGTCGAGTACCTGTGGCAGATACTCGGGGACACGCTTTTCCTAGGCGACAGGGCGATAAACGAAAATCTCACGGACGTGGCGTACCGTCAGTTCGTGTTGCGTGTGAGGAACGCGTACTATGGCGGATCCCGCCCGGCGAACATAGAATCCGCCGTATCGGACATCCTCGGACTACCCGTCACGCTCAAGGAACTGTACCTCGAGGCCCGCAAGGAGGGGTCAGCCTACGGCCTCAAGGACACTCACAGGATGTTCTTCGATGTCCTTATGGACGGCGTGGATTCGACGTCCTCCATAGGGCTCATCTTGGAGGATCTCAAGTTCTTCATCGACATCCTCAAGCCGGCCCACGTCCAATACGACACAAGGCTCATCTGGACGGACGAGATGAGAATCCGCGACCAAGCGTGCGTGCCGGACTACAACATGGCCACGGGATCGAACGTCTCGTACGGCGCCGACCGCATCCACATGGTCACTTGGTTGGCGTCTAATGTCTATGGGGTATCTGGTGTTGGCCCGTCTGGTCCGTGGGAAAATGGCATCGTCTCGTCGGTCGACCTCACCCGCAAAATCATACACACGGATGACGACCGCTTGGTGGTGTACACGTCCAACACGAACTTCTACACCGGGTTGGACAATGCCACTACAGAGCCGGAGAAGCTGATCGCAGGTGACGAACTCAAATACTACGCAGTGAAGGACTCCCCGGCATCATCGGCGGTAATCGAATCAACATGGGGGTACACCGGGACGGTGTCATCCGTGGACGAGTCGACGGAGGTCATACATCTCCTCGGCGGTGCGGCTATATCCTACGGGGACGGGCTGCTGGCCTACACGAGGGATGGAGCGGGTGAATACCGCATCGACGTGGGCGACCTTCTGCCGAACAAAGAGGTCGCCTTCCGTGGCACCGAGTACGATCACACTCAGTTCCAGTTCTACCAGACGCCTGCGCAGGTCATCGCGAACCCTTCCAAACAGTTCGACGGAGAGGTGATAGCACGGCCGTTCTTCCAGGAGAACGTCGTGAAGAACCTCGAGTATCCGCCTGGCATGACCGCCGGACCGAATCTAGTCGTCATCGACGGTGTGGTCACGGTGGTCGAGGTTGATCCCCGCTTCTACGCCAGGGAGGGCGACAAGAGATATCGCGAGAGGAAGATCGACCGATACAGCCTCTCCATCGGAGGAGAGTACCAAGCCCAATTCTCGGTCAACGACCCGGAAAAGACGTACACAAAGGAAGAAACGAAGACGATTTTTACGGACGTGTACGGCTACACAGGCATCAACGACCCGACCGTCAGCTACGCGATAACGGTCACCCACACCGGGGATCTCGTCGAGGATGGCGTGGCGGCAGATGTCGCAGCGATAGGGGATGCGACGCAGGCGTGCGAGCGCAGCGCGACTTGTCAGCTCGCCCCCTACTACGAGGATCTGAGGAAGTATTGGACGTGGCCCGACCTGCAGCTGACGTCGGGGTTCTTCATCATCTACCAAGACTTCCCCGACCTTCCGGATATCCCTGGCACTGAAGATGTGCCGGCGTGGTTCCGCATATCGTCCGATCCGGATCTTTACCGCATGCCGTCGTTGCCGATGCTCGGGCCGACCGGACTTCCTGCCACAGCCTCTGACGTCGTCGTGTACGTCAACGGTCTGCGTGTGGACGATGCGGTCGCCTATATCGATCCTTGGGCGGGCATCGTGGGGTTGAACTTCCTGCCGCCCTTTGACGTGACTTTGAGGATAGACTACTGGTACAGCGCGCGATATCCGTCGCAGCAGACGCACCTCGTCGAGGTTGTCTCTTCGGCGCATCCGGCGCCGGGCGACCTCGCCGCGATAATGACCATCATCTCGACGACTGGTGTGAGCGCGCGCCTCTATTGGCCGTTCCCCGTCTCCGATCCAGCCCTGTACGGGGACGACAGAGATTATCAAGTCAATAAGTTCCCGATCCTCAATGCACGTGGCGAACTCGCCATGCCGGAGGACATAACGGTTTCCGTGGGGGCTCCCGTTGTTTCCGGCACCACCGAGATAGTCGGGCACGTGGACGGCGACACGGTGCTGAGTTCGATGGGAGATGACTGGTCGGGCGTCTCCGAGGGAGATCTCATCATCCTGCAGGCCGAGAACTACCTCGACAGCACGCTCATATACACCATCCAGTCCGTGGACTCAGGCGTAGGCACCCTCGTTGTCCCCGGTAGCATGCCATCTCTGACACCGACGTACCCCTACCAGATAATCAGGTTTTTGGAGGTGGAGGATGCGGTCACGGACGTGCGTCCGCTTCTGGGGCACATCCGCGTCAACTTCCTCGCGCCGCTGGGTGTAGTGGTCAAATTCGACTACTACTACACAGCAGAGCGCCGCGAATACCTCATGTTCCCCGACGCATGCTGCGCCGGGCTCACGGGGCCGGACTATTACGGATCGTCGCAGTACACGGCTGACACGTACTACGGTCCCCGCTATGGCTACGGCCTGTCGGTCGACTATGGCTTCTCTGGCGCCGAGATACCAAGGATGTCGTTCGACTCGCTGCTCAAGTATGGCTACCGCTACAGGGCGTTCGACTTGACGGCCTCCTCAGTGCTAAACTCCGAGACGATGCTGCTCAACGGCTACACCGTCCCGTCGCAGCGTGGTTCGTTCAAGGGATCGGGCAGCAATCTCAACGAGGAGAACCTCGTCTTCAGCCCCGAGCACTTGGTCGACACGGGCAAGAACGTCATCCTCAACGACCCGTACCTGCACAATGGCCTGCCGCCGTACACCGTGCTCAACCCGGGGACGCCACTTTTCATAGAGACTATGACCGACGACGGCCACCACAGGCTGTTGAACTGGGCGGACGAGCACCCCAGCTACGACCCGGATCTCGAAGGTGGGCACGACCTGCAGGCCGGCTTCTCGATCATCAATCCGGATGACTCGGGCATAATCGACCGCAACGGCGTATGCGACATGGACACGAACGGCCGGGTGACTCTGTATTCCGACCTCAAGGTGGTGCGCTCGGATAATGGCGGCTACGACGCCCAGCTTTCGACGTTGTCGGACAGCGGCAACAGCCTGCCGTTAAAGTCGACGATGATCGAGCGCTACTACCCGAACAGGGAGCAGCGCGTAAACGACTACTTCGACTACATCAACCAAGTGCCGAGCGAATACAAGACGGGCACATTGACATTCATGCGCGGATCCAACATTGCCAAGAGCAGAACTACAAACCTGCTTGGCATGCGCAGGGGTGACGAGTTACTGGTCAGGGATGTTCCCGTCGGATCAATAGTCAAGGACATCACGTATGTCATCATCGCCATTATCGATGTCCAGACGGTGCAGATCAACAGTCCGTTTGAGGGTGAGCGTGGCGAGTACACCTACGATTTGACAAGAAGTTTCGTCTACAATGCCGACGTGCGCTTGAACGAGGTGAACAGGATCCTCATGGTCGGCGCCACCGGCTTCAATTATGGCGTAACCGGAGTGGGTACGTTCGAGACCGGGGTGGGTACGTACTTGAACTTCGCCGACCCGGATCCTGACCCTTACCCCAGCAGCCCGGACAACCCAAATCTCAGGCACCCGAGCGCATACTACTACCCGATCGAGGACGTGGTCATCGACGGGGTTACCTGCCGGACGAACCGTACGCTTGGCGTCACCGGCGACGTGCTCACGTCGGACATCGTCGATGCAGACGGCAACTCCTATGGGTACACGGGTTATGCGACAGGGTTCACGGGCCCGAGCGGCGCCCTCAACCTCGGCATCACGGGTCCGGTGGAGTACGCCAACCCGAGGACGATCGAGGACTACGACGTGTACCGGGTGCCGGGCGGGGAGACAGGGTACTTCTTCTCTTACAGCGAGGCGGAATATCGGGTGCAGTGGAGGAACTGGGATCAAGGCCTGTGCATAGTCAGCTTCGGGGACACGGGTACTGGAGGCTTGACCGGGACCTTGGCAGGGCTGACAGGAACAGTTGTTGTCGTCCTGTAGGAGAGAAATCGAAATACTCTACTAATAGGTTCACCCTTATAGGTTATCACATCTACAAAACGATGCGAGGGAAAAGACGATGGCACGATTCCTTGAATACCTGAAAAAGACGGCTGCCGGCGCCTTGAGGCTCTCGGCCTCCATGATCTTCCCGGAGGACACCAAGACCCTCAAAGGCGAACTGTTCGTCAAAGCGTACGATGATGGCAAGCTGGTTTACGACTACCACCACTCCAACATCATCGTCAACGTCGCATCGATTTTGATAGCCCGGCTACTCAAGGACAGCGCGGAACCCGCAGGTGGGATAACCTACCTCGCCGTGGGCAGCGGCAACGAGAGCTGGGACATGTTCGACCCGCCCGCCCCGACCACCTCGCAGACCCTCCTCGAGAACGAATACTACCGCAAAGCCATAGACATGTCGACCTTCGTCCACCCGACCACGGGCGAGCCGACGACCACGGACACGAACATCGTGGACTACGTCGTTACGTTCGGGGAGGCGGAGGGCGTCGGGCCCATGGTGGAGTTGGGGCTCTTCGGCGGGGACGCAACGTCCGAGCGCAATACCGGCACGATGATCAACTGGCGCACTATACCGGTTATCAACAAGACGGCGACGATGACCTTGACCATCATTTTCAGGATCACCTCTTAGATGAAGCACCTCATCCGCAGGATGGCCACGTCGGGCATGAAGGTCGCGGCCCACATCAAGGTCGGCGCCGACAGCCTCAACGTGGTGTCGGACAGCCGGGATCGCAAGCTGCTGCTCAACGGGCACGAGACCGTGGCGTGTGCCGAAGATTCCTCGCAGGATGAGACCTTCGCCGCAGTGATCGCGGACATGCTGTCCCGGATGTTCAAGGGTGGGAAAAGCAAGGCGATCGTCGTCACACAGGGTGACTCTGGAAATTTGATGAAGAGCGTGGCCGAGCGATTGAAGAAGGTCATCGGGGACGACAAGGTCTCCATCAAGGACGGCGAGCCCTCCAAGACGACGGTGTCACCCGCTGAGTTCAAGGTGGATGACGCCGTGAATATGGGCGCCTTGGCGAAGAACGTCGAGGTGCTCGCGAGCAAGTTGTCCCGCGCGGCGGCCTCAATCGATTCCGCCCGGGATGCGGGGCTGATGATCACGAGGAAGAAGTTGGTGGAGAGCATGTGGGGAGCCACCAAGATGCAGGGGATACTGGATGGGGTCCGGGGGCGACTAGAGAGCAGCACATGCCCGTGGTCGAAGGTGGCTGTGTCCGCCGAGATCACGTCGAAGTCGGCCGAGAGGCTGTGCAGGAAGCTGTCGTCGACCGACCCGGAGGACGGCAGGATGCTCGTCAACGTCCTTATACCTGGCATCAACGAAGGGTACTCGAACATAAGAAGCGTCGCGGCGAACGCGGCCGTCTCCCTAGCCCCGCTGGTCTACATCAACGATGCCTTCCAAAAGAACACGACCTATCCGGCGACATGGTTCTTCGACGAGGACATCATGGACGGGGTCTCGCAGGGGTACGACGGGATACTTAACTTCCTGCTTCAGATCCCGGCCATAGAGTCCAAGGTGATTGACCCCCTGTCGTTCGTCCGCATGCGCATCATCGACGGCGCGAAATAAGGAATCGAAATGGCAGATTACTTCGGCAACAGTCAAACCAGGGTGCTTACGGTCGCTGACAGGAGCATCGACAATGTCGTGTTCCTCAGCTGCCGGCCGCCTTTGACGTCTGAGTGGAACCTGATCAACCAGATCGGTAACAGCAAGGCCCAGGACGCCGCGAAGCTGGCGATTCCGTCCGGGTGGCTCCGTGTGGGCGCTGTGTCGGGCACCGTCTCCGAGTCGAACGCACAGTCCGGGGACGCGTTGACTTCCGAGTCCTACGAGGCCAACACGTTTAAGCTGGTGTCCAAGAACAGTAACGTGGCCGTCGTGAATGGCTGGCGTCTGCTCGTACAGGGATGGAACTCCCCAGACGACAACAACGTCATAGAACTTGACGTGGCCGCAGGGCAGCGCTACGACTTCGTGTTCCTTGAGGTCTGGCGCAAGCTCGTGGCCTACAATGAGTCACTCTACCCCTACGGCAACGTCTCGAAAACACCCTACACGGACAATGAAATTCTGTGGGCGACTGTCGGGACGGAGACCTCCAAGAGGGTGCAGATCCAATACCGCGTCAGGTCGGTGCCGGTGACCACAACGCTTTCGGGTGACAGCAGCGTCTTCTCTGACATGAACATCTACCCGATAGGCGGAAGGACAACCGGGGAGTACACCTTCTTCACGTTCTCAAAATGCAGCGCTGACGACATAGGGCTCTTCAGGGCCGGTGACGGGTCATCGACGAGTCAGTCGGATCTGGCCACCGTGGACGGCTATGTCTATGCCATCCCCATGTTCTTGGTCTACAGGAGGACACCGTCGGGCAGCGTGTTCACACCGACGTCGTTCACCTCCTGCTACACGACTGCCGCGAGGAGCGTGGACGGCTACGTCAAAGACAGGCCGGACGATGTGCTCGCTGACGTCGTGTATGCCGAGGATGTCGTCGACTTCAGGCACCAGATAGTGGCTAGTTCCGGGGACGTTTCGGACGCCATGAGCAGGACGCTATCGATGCTCGTGTCCGGGAACTTGACGACTGCGCTCAAGATGGGCTACGATCAGAACGGGACGACCAGCCCCGCCGTGAGTGGGGGATCGATCTTGACCAAGACGGAGCGCATCAACAGCACAGGCTCGGACAACATCCCGAACATGGGCACGGGGGACGCTTTGACGTGGTCGGGCAGGCGCGCCTTCTGCAACGCCGGAGTGACGCTCGACCACAACGTGGTTGCTGTGCCGTTTAACGGTGGCGGTTCATGGGCCGCAGGCACCATACTGCTGTCGAGCTTCTTCTCCAAGGCCTATGGATCGGTGGACTCCGTCGAGGGGGTGTATTCGACCGACTTGGGCTCCCTCGTCACAGGGGTGACGTTCAACACCACCAGCATAGTCATTTCAGGATCCAGCAACCTCGTGGGACAGGCGTGCAACCTGTACATGGAGTTCACCTTCGAGTACGACCATTCGGACGCCGGCTTCAAGGACGTCCCGCGCAACATGCTCGAGGCCTCCAAGGGCACATTCGCGCCAATATCGCTGGGCGAGCAGATCAAAGTCAGGATCAACGCTACTGGCGATCTCCTGTATTACGGGCTCACGCCGAACTGCGGCGACACGACGGTTGACGACTACGTGGTCTACAACGGCGGAGAGTACACCGAGAACTACAGGTTCGGGCACGACCTCGTGGCGTACCGGACGACCAACGGTAGCTCCATTGTGACTTTCTCGTTGACCAACAGCAAACTGAATGGCTATTACATCCTCGGCGTCAAGCGCGTGAGGGTCAAGTCCGGAGGGGTTTACGGCAGCCCAGTGTCGTTCACGGAGGGCAGATCCGTTACGGTAGGACCACCGTATGTCATTGGAAGCTATACGGTTACGGTGACCGGTTATCCGAATGCGGATGTCGAAGTCACGCTCATAACCGGGAGCAAACCTCCCGACGACGCTGGCAGCGCATACGATTTGGCGGGGAGCATGAAGCTCTTCGACGTGAATCGCCAGGGACGCGGCGTGACGGACACCTATGAGATGCTGGACGTCGTGGCCACCGAGGACAGTCCGGGGCAGTACACAATCGACACGACAACGATTGGCAAGCCGATTATCGCCCTCGGTACGAAAACATACATGTCCCTCGGGTACGAAGTCGGTGACCTCGTGGCCTTCAGGCATGACACGGGCGCCTTCTTCAGCATAACGACCACGAACGTGAACGCATCGCTGCCCGTGCTGCAGTCGGGTGAGTACCAGACAACTTGGCTCCCGACGAGGATAGTCGTAGCGGGAACCACGGGGGCGACAAAGATACGTGTACCGGTTTTGGTACACTCCGCGCCGACGGCGGTGGAGACCCCGTACTCGTTCTTCTACAAGATGACCCCGTACCAGGGCATCCTTTCGTCGTCCACCGCGCTCAAGGGCAAGATGCTCGCCGAGGGAGGGTCGTTTGTGACCAGCCTCGGATCCGGCTCGGTCGATGACTACACCTATGGCGTCGGCCGTATCACCGTGCTGCAGGGCAGCCGCCTCGTCCTCGGCGTCTCGTTCGCTGGGAAAAGCCCCCAGTGGTTGACGTACGCCAAGCCGGGCGACTACATCATCCCGTCCGGAGGGAAGAGGTATCGCATACTCTCCGTGACCGATAACACGCACTTGGTCTTGGCCGAGATCTTTGCAGAGGCCAACTACATCGCCGGAGGGTATGCGATCGTCCGCCAAGACATCCCCTCCACGGGCATTTCCAACGTGGTCGACCGGCTCCCGTCGTATGTTGTCACCGACCCAACCGACGTGTACGTGACCGACGACTCCTGCGTGTCTGATGGGCTTGACAACGGTTTCCAAGAGAGCGCGATGCTCTCCATTCCGCCTCTCATGAGGAGCCAAGATCCGCTGTCGTCCTTGGCTAACGACTTCGTGCTGGGATCGCAGACGAAGGCCAACATCCGCGGTAGGTACGATCTGCTGCTCTCGTCGGTGCCCACGCCGGCCTACCGCTTGAACCCGGACTCCCCCCGAGCGCACATCGTCTATCAGAGCCTCGACGTCGATCAGGATTCTGGCAACCGCAGGAAAGCCTACCAGGCCTACCTGTTCGCGCGGTCGGCGGAGGGCTTGGTGGCTGGGTCGAAGGATTTGACCGGAAGGCTCTACTTGGTGGTCATAAGCGGCGAAACCTGTTCTGAATTCAGCAACCTTCTGACGACGTTTTCGTCGGCCGACACGGTCGACATGTTCGAACTTGTCGGTCGCCCAGTCGTGAAAGTGCCATAAGGAGCAAGACAATGGTTTCGATCTATGGAGTCCTGCAGAAGTGGGCCGCGAAGGCCGAAGCCCAGCCGGGTATCGAGGCACCGGAGGTCGCAGAGCGTGGTGCCCCGTCCGTGCAGACCAAGCGCTACTACTTCTATGAGGCACCCCCGGAGAGCGCAATCAAGTTCACGGAGCTCAACCAGATGCTGAGTAAGGACTCTCCGGAGAAGGCTACGACCATCAAGAAGCTTGAGGGCGGCAAC
>Ga0315274_10003283_pt1 | contig 24098 bp, 18 predicted proteins | sample YL17G02_20_MG_FD_203700 | JGI IMG/M metagenome (GOLD analysis project Ga0315274, IMG submission 203700) | Sediment microbial communities from Yellowstone Lake, YNP, Wyoming, USA - YL17G02_20 | ecosystem: Environmental > Aquatic > Freshwater > Lake > Sediment | place: USA: Wyoming | collected...
GTTTCGGCCTCGTTCTGGTGACGGGTCTCATCAATCAATCCGAATTCATTTCCTACGCTACCGTTGTACTCGTCTACAGTATAGTAACAGGTTCAATCCTGTCGTGGCTGCTACTTCATAAGGCCGAAACCTACAATCCCCAATTGAACGCCACCTAACCCGCGCATCTGCGATCGGTTCACCCGAAACCGCACAATGCGAGGAGACTCGTCTGGCGCGTGGGGGATGGGTGGGTAAGGTTCGCAGTTCAGTTAGTGAACCTTGGACCCACTCGAACTCCACCTGGTAGGTGAAAGCGACGCTGAGCGTGTGGACTTTCACAGCGATGCCATTGCCTTTGTCCCCGACGCCGATGACCTCCTGGAGCTTGTTGACAACCAGATCAGAGCTGCCGGTAGCGATCCAGCCAGGAAGGCGCTGACCATTCGATACGACCCGGCTTACGCGCTTCTGCACCAGCAGGGACTTCCTCTATCCTCCCTCGGTGAGCGGGCTCAACAACCGTGAGCCTCGCGGCAAAACGGGGCGACACCGCCACGTGTCGCCCCGTCCACAGCTTCTCGCTGCCGCGCCAGACTTCGTAGCTGTACTGGAGGATGCGAGGTGGCTCCAGATCGAAGCGCAGGTACTCGCGCACGCCGAGGCGCAAGTCGCCTTCAAACTCTACGTCCCCACGGAGTTCGGCTGTGTCCTGGCCACGATGAATGATGGTCAGTGTAGCGCGACGGATGATGGGGAAACGATCTCGCAGTGAGTAGACGAAAATCTCGTAGTCGGCAAGAGTGGTCAGGGACGTCATCACAATGGAGTAGCCACACTGATCAGTTGTGACAGGCTGGCCGGACGTTCTCGTAGCCGACGCACAGCGGCCCTGTACTCTCGCTGGCGATCCAGCCAGGTCTGGTATGTCCCGGCCCATATCGCAAAGTCCGGCACCCAGGCGTCATCTTCTGGCTCTTCCCCACTCATGTAGGCCTCGAAGAACGTCTCAGACAGCACGCCGTATTTGCGTTCGTAGAACTCTAGTTCGGCGGCCAGGGCATGAATATCCTGTAAGATACTCGCCAATGTCGAATCTGGCATCGCACATCCCCCTGTTTGTAAGCCTATGCCTATTCTAACACCATCTTCCCGACCTAACCACTCGCAGGAGGGAGAGGCGTATTTCACTTCTAGGGCAACAGCCATCGCAGTGGGCAGCACCGCCGTGAAACAGGCGGTGCTGGAGCGCTTTCCAGCGGCCCATGCGAAACTCGCCCCCAATCTGAGATGCGCCTTGGGGGAAGACACAACCGCGGCTCAGGGTTGTAAGGACAGGGGAACCACTTCACAAGGCCCTGGCTACCGCCCCCAACTCCTGTACAGCCGTCCGCACCAGCGGTTCGTTGGCCAGTTTCGGGAGCAGATTGGCGGGTGAGCCAGCGTTGCCCGTTCTTGCCTGTCCCTCCAGCGATGCCGGAGGCTGCCCTGTACGCACCGCAGGAACAGCCTCGTTTGCGACATAGAGGGGAGCGCCGTCAGGCTCGACCGTACATCGCCCCCGCAGCAGAGGGGAGCATCGTTTCACTTATGGCTCAACCGTGCGCGTGCGGATGGAAATGGAATCGAAAAGCATGATCATTATAGGTGCGAGTTCCTACAGTTCCCCTATCCCCTACTCCAACATCCCCCCCATCTGCTGTGTGTATGTGCCATTTCGGTCGTGCCGCTGTAACCGTTCAAAATAGCTATGCGCCTGAGCGCGTTTCCCGATAATCCAACAATACTTTCCCAATTCAAACAGACTCCGGAGATCGCCCGGATCAAGCACAAGGGCCTGGTTGAAGTATGAGAGCGCCTGACGCATATCGCCTTCCAACATATGGGCCCAGCCCAGTTTGCTGTAGACTACCACCGCATCGGGGCGCTCGCGCCGCACCTCTTCCAGCAGACCGATGGCCTGCCGATAGTCGGCGTCCAGCCCCAGGGCGATGGCCAGCCGGAACCGGGCGTAGACTGGCTTGTCGGTCACAGCCAGCAACCGCGCATAGGTTTTGACCGCCTGTCCGTACCGCTGGGCCTGGATGTACAGTTGCCCCAGCCGCTCCAACACGTCGCGCATCTGCGCGTCGGTGGCCGGAAAGTCGCGCTCGTATGTGGCCAGGACCCGCTCGTAGACCTCCACGGCCTTGTTGAGATAGTCCATCCGCAGGTAGATGCCGCCGAGCAAGCGCAGGTAGTTGGGATGCCCACCGCTGCGCTCGGCGGCGATCTCGGCGGCCTGAAGTGCGCCGGGCAGGTCCTCCGCCGCCAGACAGGCTTTGGCTTTCTCCAGGTAGTATAGGGGCGACGAAGAATCGGGCCGGAACGAGATGCGAGCGGCGCGGGTGCGGTCGGGGGGTGCTGCGACCTGGCCAGCGTCCATCTGTGTGAGCAGAGTCGCCACGTCGGCCAGTATGGCACCGCAACCAGGGTAGCGATCGCGCGGATCGCGGGCCATGGCCTTCAGAATGATTGCCTCCAGTTGAGGCGGCACGTTGGCATTGACCTCGCGCGGACGTTTGATGACCCGGCCCGCTGCCAGCTCGAAGGGGGACCTGTAGGGCAGCTCCCCCGTCACCATTTCGTACAGCAGCACCCCCACCGAATAGATGTCGCTGACCAGGCTGCGCTTCTCCTCAAAGGCCACCTCCGGCGCCCAGTATGCCTCGGTGCCCTGGCGGCGGGTCCAGACCCATACGTCCTCCAGGCGGCGGCTGGTGCCAAAATCCACCAGCTTGGCCTCACCCTCGTCGCTGATGAGCACATTCTGGGGTTTAATGTCGCCGTGCACGACGCTGACAGCGTGGATAGTTTGCAGGCCGCTCAGGATCTGCTGGGTCCAGGTCAGGATGCGCCGATACGACAGGGGGTTATCGCGGTTCACGCCGTCGAGCATATCGGCCAGGTTATGCCCGGCGACATATTCCATCTCAATGAGGAAGAGGGAGCCGATGGTGTGGCAGCCATACACGCGTACGATGTGGGGATGGTCAAAGGCGTGCATCAGGTCAGGCTCGCGGCGCAGCATCTCTTCCCCCAACTCCTGGTCGCGCGGGATTTTGAGAGCAACGATGGCCTCGTCGGCCAGACGGCGCGCTTTCCACACGTCGCCGAAGGAGCCTTTGCCCAGCACCTCCAGCAATTCGAACTTATCGCCCAGCACTTCGTGGGGCGCTGCAAGCAAGGGCAACAGAGGCATCAGGTCACCTCGACCGGCAAGATGTCGCTGACAATCATGCCCCTGGCGACCGAACGCCAGGCGCACTTGAAAACCCGCAGCGGACAACCGGCAGCCGGTAGCCGGACGCCGTGGCGCACGAAGCCGGTTTGATACGCGGCCGAGACTTCACGCACAGCCCGGGGTGCGACGCCACTCCGCACCCAGTAGATCAGAACGGCCAGTTGAAGATGTTCCCCACTGCGCAGGTAGGCAATACTCAGGTTTTCAACCTTGGTTCGCAGTTTGGCCTCGCTACCGCGGTCGAACCGCTCAAATTCAAAGACAGCTACCGGCGCATTGTCTGTTTTGTCAAACCAAACCACATCGGGGCGCACCTCGCTCAGGGCTGCCCAGCGTTCGCCCGGGTTGGCCGGCAGGGGACATTCGACCACGCCGCTATAGCCCAACGGCTGCGCCAGCACTGCCAGGTAAGAGAGAAAGTGCGAGTGGATGGTCAGGTCGGTGTCGGGAACGCCGTGCCGGGTGAGCATCGGAAACTGGGCATCCATCACCTGCCGTGAGCCGAATTCCTCCATGAGAGCCGTAGTCAAGTCCACACCACACTCCTGAGTAGTAGTTCACCATGGGATGCAGAGGATACGGAGTTCTCTGCTTTGTTTTCTCCTTGTCTCTGTAGCTCTTACTCAGACCCACCCCAGCGGGCGATGACGTTGGGCGAGACCCCGCCATGGATCAACGCCTTGCTGCCCACCTTGACGATGAGCGGGGCGATGATAGCCCGACCTGTCACCAGCGCCTCGCCGGTGGACAGGGAAGGCAGTTCGGCCAGGTCGGCGGCCGAAAAATAGTCCGACGTACGTTGGATAAAGTGCTGGTCGTCGGGGTTCTTGATACGCATGGCAATGATGGTATTGCACTGGCTGGTCACGTCGGCGTCGAGCTTGCTGGGTCGCTGGCTGATGATGGCAAAACCAACGCCGAACTTGCGCCCCTCGGCGGCGATGCGCTTGATGATGTTCTTGGAGATGGAAACCTGGCCCGCCGGGGCGAAGTTGTGCCCCTCCTCGTAGACCACAAATACAGGCCGGACCGGGCGCGATTTGTGAGATGCAGCCCGCAGGATCTCGCTGGAGAGCAGCGCCACGACGACCTGTCGGGCGCTATCCGACAGGCCCTGCAGGTCCACGATCACCAGCCGCCCACGCCGATCGTCGGGATAGCCGATCATATCATGCACGTCGGTGGGCTGGCCGACGGCGGCGGTGTAAAAGCTGCGCGCCTCGTTGATGACTCGCCGCAGGCGGATGGCGGCCACCGCCGCGCTGACGCCGCGCAGCGCCTTGGCCTCGGCGTCCGAGAGTTCGCCCCACTCGCGCAGCACGTCCAGGTCGTCGGTAAGCAGCTTGAGCAACTGCTGGATGTCGCGCGGCTCGTCGCTGCTGGTCTTCCAATAGCGGATGGCGACGTCGAGCACCCGTTGCTGGGGCTCGGTCAGGCCGGGCAGGATGCCGGTCAGGTCGTCCATCTCAAATTGGTCGAATTGCAGGGCCAGGGGTACGTTGCGGCTGCCGTACTTGGTGTCGAACGCCGGGTCCTGGGGTGTGTAGACGACGATGCCCGCTTTCTGCTCCTGCAAGGCGCTCAACTGCTGCTGGATCTGGAGCAGTTTGGACCGGTCGCGGTCGTCTTCGACGCGCTCAATGGCCGGGTTAAAGTTGAGGTGGCCCCCCAGGAAGGCCCGGCCGTACTCACCGTGGGGGTCAAAGACGATCACCGAGCCGTTCATCAGCGCCACCAGCCGCTCAATGATGCGCCCTACGGTGTACGACTTGCCGGCACCAGTCATGGCCAGGATGGCCAGGTGCTCGGTGGCCAGGGTGTTGGCGTCCAGGTAGATGGGCACGATCGTCTCGCCCTTTTCGTAGCCGACCAGATTGCCCAGGTGGATGCTGGTGTCCTCGGAAAAGTCGTAGAACTGGGTGAGGAAGCCATAGTTCACGCCATAGACCCTGGCTCCGGGATCGAGCGGGCGGCGCGGGATGTGGATCTCGCCGGTGGCCGGGTCCTTGTAGCCCACCAGCTCGACCCGGCCATAGACCGTCTCGCCCGACAGGCGTGCCGTGGGCAGCAGTTCGACCTCGCTGATGCCCTCGCCCATGGCCTCGGTGTACATGATGTTGCTGCGCGAGAGGGACACGATGCGCCCCAACACGTCGGTGGCCGACTCGCCGCGCCGCTCCTGGTGGGCGATGCGCACAAACTCACCCCGCCGGGCGCTGTAGCTATCGCGCAGGGCGACGGTCAGTTTGTCCGGCTGGCCGGTGTTGCCAATCAGTTTGCCCAAGTAGTTGTCTGCGTCCATTTCGCCTCCCTATGCTTGTCTCCCAAGCACCTGGTCAATCATCCCCTCCACCTGTAGCGCCAGTGCTTGCATCTGGTGCCGCCAGTAGCGCATTGAGCCGTCCTGCCAGTACCAGCTCAAAGAGGTGTGCAGGCCGGGAAAGTGGACCATCTGCTGGGTGTGCAGCGCCGCTTCCACCTGGGCAGCCAACGCCGCCCGTTGCCCCGCCGCGATCTGGGGCACTTGCAGCAAGCCGACCTTGCCCACCGAGACGCTGCGCACCGTGGTGCCCGAGGCCAGCGCCCACAACTGCTCGCCCAGAAGGCGGTGGTGCAGCAGGCCCAGCAGCGCCAGCCCGTGCATCCGCGAGCGCGGCTTGAGCAAGGCAAAGGCGCTGGACGTAACCAGCGGCATCCCGGTCTCCAGCACCAGCACCGCCTTGTGCAGCGACGAATAGACCCGGGGCAGCAGCAGGTCGCCCGGCTCCGGCTGGTAGGCGGCGCGGACCGGCAGGTCGCGCACCGCCTTGACCGACAGCCCCGGTCCCAACAGCCAGCAGCCGTCGCGCACATCGCCGACCTGGGCGTACAGGCACTCTTCGTAGAGCAGGTAGCCCCGTTCCGTGGGCAACCGCCGTTCCACCGGGTTGACCGCCGCCCACTCCTCCAGGGGCGACAGCGGGCAGTTCAGCCCGTCCAGCCGCCGCTCCGGGCGGCGGGTGATGACATAGTAGGCGGCGTCCAGCCGGGACTCGATCTCGGCCGGCGAGGCCCAGTGCAGATGGGTGCCCGCCCCCAGGTCTGACGGGTGCCAGCCGGGCGTGGGCAGGTCGGGCAGTTCGAACAACAGCGGCTGCGAGACCTGGCCGACTTCCACCCTCTACCCCCTGACGCCCCCTCACGCCGGGGCGACCTCTTCCCAGGCCGGCGGCTGCACCCGCCCGGCGACGATGCCATCCACGTCCAGCCGGCCCTCGATCAGTGCTTCGGCGTCGGCTTTGGCTTCACGGACGAGGTCGGCAGCGCGTTTATCCAACTGAATGGCGTCCTGAACGCTTGTCCCAATCTGTTCGATGACCTCTGGTTCGACATTGGGGATTAGCACGTGCAAAGGCACATCTGCATCCACTGCCGGGTAAGTTGCACCTGTATTCCAGCGCATGATTTGCAGCGTGCTCACATCGTGGCGCAAAGCAGCACACAGAAAGTAAGCTGCTATCGGTGTTTTGGCTTTCAGGACAGAGAACCCCGTAGAGGCAACCCAACCATCCATAGCTGGTGTGACGATCCCCACGCCTTTGCGTTCAGGACGCACAGTCGAAACCAGTATATCAAAGGCCTTTACCAATCGCCTTGCCCGACTCGGCGCTTCTGCCGTAGCAAGTTCTTTTCCCGTGACTTGGCCCGAAGCAGTGTCAACGTCCGAGATCTCGATATAGTGAAACGAGGATCGCTTACTGTTGGCTGGAGACCACCGGCGTTGCGCAAGGGATGCGATAGAAGAGACGGGGACAAAGTGATGCTCACGGCACCATTTGACCAAGCGCCGATAGACTGGTTGATAGTGCCAGGAATCAAGCCGTGGGCTATCCGATTCCTCGGGGTCTACCCAGAAATCAAGCGCAGGCGCTAACTCGACCGGTGCTCCTGCATACATCCGATTGAGTATCCCTTGAACACCCTCACGCAACTCCCGCGCCCGCGTGCGACAGCGTTCTGCCAGCCGCACCTTGGCCCCGATGTGCTCTTGCACTGGTCGCGGCGGCAGGGGAACGAGGAAGCTCTCTATCGATCCAAGATCGTTGTAGAATATGCCTGTATTGGAGATTGCCCGACGCTTTTGCAGGAGAAAAGCAGGCGTTGCCATGTAGGCGACAAGATAGGCTGCATCTACATCCTGTTTGCATTTGATGCGAAACACGCTGCCATTCACCAGCGCTTTGTTGAATCTCGGTGGGCAAAGAGCTACTGAGTTTGGTCCATCAATGGTCGCACCCTTTGCAAGCAGCAACACCTCACCTGCCTCTGCTCGTGCTTTTGGGCTGTTTTCCCAGTATAAGGCTGGAACCCGCACGAGGTTTTCATCAGCGATGATACCCAGGTCCCGAAAATCCCCCCCACGAATTAACACGACACCTTCATCAGCGTAATCCGCGCTGGGAGGCAGTGTACCATATTTGCCCTCCCTCCACAGACGCTTGAGTTCAGTCAAAGTCTGCCCGCTGCCTTGAAGGCGTTCTTGATTCTCCAAAAACTCTGGACAGTAGTAGTCAGCGTCCATCCGGCGTTCAGTTACAGCCTTGGGATCGACATACATCGCCACAGGTGCTCTGGAGATCACTTGATAGCTTGTCTTCATCTGCCGCCCCATAAGAACCGAGCCACTCGTCCTCCCACTCTGACCCCGCCATTTCCTCTCCGAACTCCTCTACTCCCTCCAGCCAGGCGCGATCCACCGTCTACTCGCGCAACACCTGAGTCATCGCTACCCGGTCCCACGAGTCCCATGTTTTTCCTTTTGTGGCGTATTGACAAAGCGGGGAATTCGTGGTAAAGTAAGGGCGATTAAAGCCCGCGGGTGGTTGCATTGGCCGGGCGCCAATGAGGTACAACTGCCCGCTATGATCGCCCCAGGGAGTGCGCCTTGCACTCCCTGAATTTTGTGTGGTGCAGGAGGCCGGAATGAAAGCCCGCATCTTTGTTGACTTTTGGAATTTCCAGCTCACGCTCAACGAAGTATCCCCCGGCTTCAGGTTGGATTGGGTCAAATTGTCACCCTGGTTGGTCAACGCCGCCTCCAGTCTCATCGGACACCCCCTGAGTTTCGAGGAGACGACCGTCTACATTTCGTGCGATCTCCGTTCCGAGAACGATCGGCGGTTGCACCGTTGGGCGCTCCACGTCCTGGATCGCTTTCCAGGAGTCCGGGTCGTCGTGTTGGAGAGAAAACCGAAAAGACCTCCCGTCTGCCAAAACTGCCACAACTCCATCGTCACCTGTCCCCATTGCAATGCCCCGATCGCCGGCATGGTGGAGAAGGGGGTTGATACCTCGATCGTGACCGACCTGTTGAACCTGGCCTGGGAGAGCGCCTGGGATGTCGCCATCTTGATCTCATCCGACCGTGACTTTATCCCGGCCGTCACGCAGTTGCAGACCAAGGGGTTCAGAGTCATCAACGCCCACTTTCCGCCCAAGGGAATGGATCTGGCCCGCACCTGTTGGGCCAGTCTCGACCTGCAAACTGCCTTGTCCGATCTAGCACGGAGCTAACCCTCCTCTCCTTCCCACTCCGGCCCTGCCCCCTCCTCCCTGAACTCCTCCACCCCCTCCAGCCAGGCTCGGTCCACCGTCTGCTCGCGCAGCACCTGGGTCATCGCTGCCCGGTAGCCGTACAGCAGCTTGTCCGGCACGCGGGCAAAGCGTTTGGCGTACCACAGGGGCAGCGGCAGGGCGCGGGGGTGGTCGTACAGGGTCAGGCTTACCACGGTCGCCGCCAGCCGGTCCAGCGCCTCCGGCGTCCAGCAACCGGGCGGCCCCAGGGTCTCCACCTGCCAAACCGGCGTGCGGTAGCCCACCTGCAAGTGAAAGCCCACCAGCCCCTGTTCGCCCAGCAGTTTCGGCGCGGCACGCAGGGCGTCGCGGCCCAGGGCCGTATAGGGGTAGGCCGCGGTGCGTTTGCCGGGGCGCAGCAGCCCCTTGAGCACGCGGTTCACCCCCACCCGGCGCAGTTCGTCCCACTCGTCGGCCACCAGCCGGGCCAGCTCGGGCGTCACCGGGTCCAGCGCGCCCTTGACCCCCTCGGCCTGGACGGCGGTCAGCACTGCGCCAAAGTGTGCCTGGCCCAGGTGGGCTACCAGCGGGCCATCGGCGTTCAATGGGTAGCAGCGTGCCGCGTAGCGCCCCCAGAAGCGGGTCATCAGTGCCAGCAGGTCATGCCACTCCTCGCCCACATCGTCGTCGGCCAGGGCGGCCACCTGCACGCCACGCACCACCAGCAGGGGCAGGTCGAGCAGGATCAGGCCGGGCAGCGTCGTCCCCTCGAAGAGGTCCTCCAGCAGGGCGTAGGTCAGGCGGTACTCTTTCCAGGCCAGGCGGTTGGCGACGTTGACGAAAGTCATGTCGGCCACGTCCACCTGGCTGTCCTGGTAGGTGGGCGTGGCCTTGCTGTCAACGATGCTCACGTCCTGGCGCAGCGCCGCCGCACCGTAAAGCACGCCGCCAAAGGCCGGGATGTGATTGCTGGCCGAGGCGATGCCCACCGCCCACAGCCGCTCGAAACGTGCCGGAGGCACGTCACGCACCAGCCCCCCGGTGCGAAAGCGCGGCGCCACCTCGTCAATGTAGCGCATCTTGTGCGCCACCCGGCCGGCCGTGCCGGGCAAGCGCAACTGCATCGCCGCCGCGATTGACTGGGAGAGTGGAGTGCTGCTCTGCTCTTCAGGCATCCTGGTCCCTCCTGGACATTTCCTCATCCATCCGGCGCGCTTCGCGTACCCAGGCGCGCAAACTCCAGGCGTCGACCAGTTCTCCCAGCCGTTCCTGCTGCGGCCGGTCTTCCACGTCGAGCGCCCCCTCTCTGCGCAGCGCGGCCAGCGCTGCATCCAGCGTGGCGTCACCCATAACCACAGAGAGGCGGGTTTGCAGCCAGCCGGGCAGCGTCTGCTGGGTGAGATCGGGGCGGACGGCCCAGGCGACCACGACGGCCCGCAGGATCCCCGGTTCCACTTCCGTTGCTTCCGGCTTCGCCCCCTCGGCCCCCTCTCGGGCGCTATCGGTGCGCGTCTGGGCCTCGGCCCAGGCCAAGAGCGCCGCCAGTAGGTCCTCCCGGTCCAGGGGATCGCTGCGGGCACTGACCAGCAGCAGTTGAGGCGCCACCCAAACGACCGGCGTGGATGCCCGCGTCGGCCGGTAGGCCCAGATCACGGGCCGATCGCCGGCCATGGCCAGAGTGCCTGTGCGCAGCGCCGTCTCGACCGCCTCGGTGCAGTGGATCTGCAGGCGGTCGCGGCCTATGGCTTCCTTGAGCGCGTCGTCGGTCAGTTCCACGCCGTCGGCTCGCTGGCGGACGATGGTTACCGGTGCCGGGGCGTCGAGCATCGAGGTCACCTCACCCACGGGAAGGGGCGGCAGGACGAGCAGCAGCGCGGGGTTGCGATAGGCGCGCTGAAGCAGCCTTGGTGCGTATGGACCTGTCAGCCCCTCGCCCAGCAGGATCAACGGCCGCTCCCACCCCTCCCGCACCAGATCGCCCAGGGGACGGGCAGTGACAGTCACCGTCGCCGGCAGCAGTCTGAAAGCCACTTGATCCTGTTGCTCGGCGAGACACAGGACGTGGGTCATCGCAACCTCACCGTGCGCTCGATCAGTTTCATCTCTTCCAGATCCCGCAGCGCCACCTCATCCTCAGGCGAGATGACATAGCGGCTGTCACGCAGTGCGGCATAGATCTCCACCCAGCGGTCCCAGGAGGTCTGTTTGCCCGCACCCTCAAAGTAGCGCCGGCCGGTTTCCACTACCTGCACGTTGAACGCCTCGTAGGCGGCCTTGGTCTCGGTGTAGGTAGCTGCCAGAGACGGCACGGTCAACTGCGAGCGGCGCCTGGTAGACAGCACCCGGCTCAGAGCGTGGAGGCGGGTTTCGTCAATAATGACCCTGAGCTCGGCCTCCACCGTCTGGCGTAAGGTGCCGACCTCCTCCGGCAGGGTACGGAACTTGGCAGCCGCTTCGACCTCGTCAGTCAAAGCCTCCATCAGTTTCTCGGCACCCCGGTCTGCCTCGGCAACGACGGCCTGCTGCAATCTGCCCTCCACCAGCGCGCGCAACTGCTCCAGGTTGGCGCGGGTGGCCTTGGCTCCCTGCCAGGCCGGGGAAGGGGCTTCGCCCACAAAGCAGGCCAGCGACTCCCAGGCAGTGGTGGCGCTCTCGTAATCGTGCAGGCGCTCGGTCCAACGGGATCGGGCGGCCTGAAAGCGCGCCCAGAAGGAGGTAGGCAGCGCCCGCTCCACGAGCTGCCCCAGGGCCTCCAGGCGTTGCCAGGCGCTGGCGTACTGCCCCATAAAGATGTAGGTGTTGACCGATTGTGGATAGCCGGGCAGCGGGATCGCACCCCGCGAGCTGAGCGCCCCCGACGCCGGGGAAGCGCCCAGTTCCTCCAGGATCGCCTTCAGGGGTTGGGTCAAGGGGGCAACAGGGAATGGGTGGCTGTCTATCGTCTTGAGCGCCTCTGCCTCGGACAACTGCTGGCGGACGGCGTGGGCCAGTTGGTCGCGCCGATTCCGGTACTGGCTGCGCAGCCAGTGAAAAAAGTGGACCTGTTCCCACAGAGAGAGCGTGGACAGGCGGGGCTCGTAGGCGCCGATGCGGTCGGTGGTGCAGTCAAAGGGCGCGCCAGTCTGCTGGTACACACCGGCCGGACAGATGGTGCCGAGACGGCGCTCGATCTCGTCCACCTGGCGCACCAGCCTACGAATCGTCTCCGGTGGGGCACTGCCCCCCAGCTCCAACGCACTCAAATCGGTCTGGGCGGCGACCCTTTCCACCTCTTCCAGGTCCTTGGGCGCAAAGCTACTGGTCTGCTTTTGCAGTTTGCCCACTGTCTCGGGTGTAAAGGTATCGCTCAAGTCCGTCAGCATCGTCTGGCACTCGCCGTGCAGCCAGGCCGACGTCGCCTGGCGATAGTCCTTGAGGGTCTGGGCATCCACGGCCCGGTAAGCCGAGCCGCTCAACGTCACCAGGCCCAGGGCGCGCAGTAGCTCCAGGATCTGCCCCAGTTGTCTGGTGGCTTTCGCTTTGGCCTCGGGCACGGCAAAGAAGAAGCGCCGGGCCAGCACTTCCAGCGTGGCCTGGTTCGTCAGTTCTTGCAGCAAAGCGCCAAAGGCGGGTGGGATCACCGGTGCGTAGGGTTCAGAACGGGTGACCACCTCCAGTAACGGCGGCTGCCCTGGGCCGGGATCGACGTTGTACTGGCAGGCTTTCCTGACGCGGTCGTAGGTGGTGGTATCAAAGTCGCGGTTGACGTCCGGGGCAAGCTGGTCAATGTTCCAATCGTTGATCAGCATGGCCTGATAACCCCTGGCGAACTCGGCCTCGCCAACGCTCTTGGAATGCCACAGCGGGCGTAGCAGGTAGCCGCTGCACTCGACGTCATCGCACCAGGCCTGGGTATCGCGCTGCCAGTTCTGCACCATCGTCCCCCGTGTGCTCTGGGTCTTGGCGCTGAGGATGTCCTGGGGCTGGAACACCGCGCCTCGCCCCGAGTACTTGATCAGGAAGGCCTCTTCAACGCGGGTCAGTGGCCGGGGGATGGCACACAACCGAACGCGCAGTGGCAGCCGGAGCACCTCCCAATCGTCCACGGTGAAGCCGGAGGGCAACAGCACGATCAGGGGGTGGACGCCCGCCGGGCCTACCAGGTCGCCCAACTCCTGAGCCAGTTTCTCCAGGTCGTGCCCGTACACGATGGTCACACGGCCGTCGGGCGTGACGCGTAAGCCCTCAAAGCGGGGTGACTGGAAGGTGGAGGTGAAGGTCACCCCGGCGGCAGACCGGATCTGGCCGGCGGGGGGCGCGTCGGCGAGCAGCGTCTCGTCCAGCAAACGGGCAAAACCCTGGCAGATGGCCATCCGCCGTTTGCGGTCCGACTTGTTCACCTCATCTGCATACCGTTCCAGTTCAGCGTCCCTGGCAGCGTCTTGCAGGAACGCGATCGTGCCCGATTCCCGCTTGAGCAGCATGTCCAGCCGTTGCAGCAGGTCGAAGGATGGCCCCAGGTAGTGGCGATCGGACACGCGATACTTGAGAAAGACGCCGTGCAACGGCTCGGCCACCTGTGGGATGTCCACGCCGGGGCGCTCGTACAGTGCGCCCAATTGGGCGGTGAAAGCGTTCAAATCCTGGCAGACGACGAAATTGCCCTCCAGCACGCCGACCGAAAAGGCGCGGAGTGCCGCCAGCAGGCTGCTCAGGCTGACCTCGCTGTTGTAGTAGAGGTACCGGTCGCCTCCGCGCGACGAAAGTTTGAAGCCAATCTCCGGCCTGACCAGCTCGGTGGCCAGCGTGCTGGTGTCGAGGTGAACTTCGGCCAGGTCGACGAAGGCACCGCCAGCCATCCCCGGCACCGTGACCCGCCGCAACGCTTCCACCTGGGCCTCGTCTATGCCGCCGTCCAGCGGGACGGGCAGTTGGCCAAAGATAAGCCGTTTGACCATCTCCTCCGAAGCGCCCTTGCCCCCTCGCAGCAGGTCGAGCACGCTGAGATCGAACATCCATTTCAGGGCGCGGGGTTCGGCCCGGGCAAACTCCTCGATGAGCTGCCAGGCCGTGACCGTCTTGCCCTGCTCGCGCGCCAGCCGGTAGCTTTCGTGAATCGAGCTCATCATCACGTTGAGCCAGCCCAAGTTCCGGTTGCAGGCGATAAAGGCCCCTTCCAGCGTGCCGGGCGGGTAATCCACCGTTTGTCCCAGGGCCTCGGCCTGCTCGCACAGAGACTCGACGTACACCCGCACATCACCGAGGCGGCTGGGCTCTAACTCGATGGAGTCGGTGCGGCGGCGATTGGGGCCGATCTCGATCTTGTCGCGCATGCCGGCCGAACAGAGTACCAGGAAATTGACGTAGGGGTGCACCTGGCGATAGTTCTCGTGCTTGATGACGGTCGAGACCATGTCCAGGTAGTCTTCTGGAATGGCTCCGTGGTCCTCTTCGCGCAGGCCCTTCTTGCGGTCGGCCAGGGTTTCCACCTCGTCTACGACTACCCAGATGTGGTGGATACCCGCTGCACGCAGGACACCCATGGCTGCAGCCAATTGAGCGTCGTCATCACCTGAAGTAAGAGCATCGCTCAGAGCCTGTAGGTCCACGCCTCTAGCCTTGAGACCGGCGCGCAAGTCATCCAGGAGTGCAGGAGGTACGTCGTACCCGCCCGACGGTTGCACGACTCGTCGCAGTGCGATGCCGGCGACCCGGGCGATCCAGTTTTCGGCAAACAGGTTTTCGTCGCAGGCCATGTCGTAGCGGGTGAATAGCGGCAAGATGCCCTCGGCCAGTTGAGGCTGCAGGAGGCGGCCGTCGGCACCGTTCGGCACAACGAACTCGTCCTGGTTGAGCACCCACCGCTCGACGTGGTTAAAGGTCTGGGCAAACAGCTCGTAGCCGATGCGCGTCTTGCCCAATCCCCAATCCCCGATCAGGGCAAAGAATCCGGCGATATCGTCAGCCTGACTGCTCAGGAAAGCCTGCTTGAACTTGAACAGGCCGTTGAATACCACGTTCTGCCCAACCAGGGGAAAATCCACCGGGTAAAGGGCCACGCCCTTGTTCGACCACAATTTGATCATGTTGCTCGTTCCTCCCTTCCCATGTCCTACGTCAGCACGCGCAGGTGAACCATCCGCATGTTGTCGTCACCGAACAGCCCCCGGCCCATGCGGGGCTGGCCAGGGTGTCGATCCAGAACCTCGATACGCCCCTCAAAGATCCCATGCCGTACCAGGGTATCGAAGGCCGTGGCCCACTCACCCGCTGGCAGATCGGCCAACTCTCCCCAGCGATTCACCACCTCTGAGATGATGACAAAGCCGCGTTCGTCGGCTAGTTGGTCTACCACGTAGGCCAGTTGCCGCCACTCATCGGAGAGATCTGGCATCATGTTGGACTCTCCCAACAGGTCGCGGGCGACGCCGGGACTGAGGTGCTGGGCAAAGGCCTCAGGATCCACGGTCCAGGCCGTGCCATCCTGAACCAGAATGTCGAGCGAGTAAAAGATATACAGGGCCGTTTTAATCGCCGAGTTGATGTAGTTCGTGGAAGGAGGACGGTTCATCGCGCCCTCCAGCACGATCTCGTCCGCCAGCTCAAAGCCCAGCGCCTCGATCTCGGCTCGCCACCAGGGGCCGATTGCAATCGCGGTGTGTTCGAATAGCAGCCGGTTAAAGGCCGTTCCCCGCTCGCCAAAGAGTGCATAGGTGCTTTGGCCTACCAGTTGCGCCTGCTGGGTGTTGCCGGTGAAATAGCCCGGCGACTCGAAGTGCAAGGCATGGCCGTGGGCAAGCAGGAACAGCAGGACCCGGGTGCGTGGCTCGTAACAGGCCAGTTGCTCGGCCAGCAGTTGTTGCCAACGGATGCCGCCCGGCTCCTGGCAATAGACGATGCCCAATTGCAGGGCGGTGTCGGTTGGCACCCATTCGTCCGTGGCTCGTTCCCAGACAGTCATGCCCGAAACCTGATGCGGACCGTTGGGTGTGATGTGCCGAAACAGGTTGATACCTCGCAACAGGAGCTTGTCCTGCCCGATCTGCAATGCCCCGAACAGGTTGCTCAGCAGATTCTCCCGTCTGGGCCTTTTGCTCTGGCCGTACGATAAGCCGAACAGGTCTTTGCCGATCTGCTGCCGAGTGTAGGCTCGCCCCGGCGTCAGTCGGGCCATCGCCTGCGGATAGGTCTGGAAGCGCTCCGCCTCGCTCCAGAGAAACAGCTTGCTGATCCCCAACCGCGTGATTGCTGTCACCCTGTCTCCTTCAGAAACCTTTCGATGCGTCGCTGCTCTTCCCTGGCTGAACCACGGAGAAACCTGGACGCCCGGCGCCGCTCGTGCAAAGTCCGCGCATACGATTCTCGCAGGGAGATCTGGCCCCCTCTCGCTTCCAGCGCCCCGACCAGGCACCAGTTCTCCAGGATGCATCTGACCTGTGCCTGAGAGGGCTTGCTCAGCGCCCGATACCCTAACGTCTCGACCAGATGTGGCAACAGGTCGGCCAGTGCTCCACGCTCCCGACCACGGACTATGATTCGCGTATCCCCCAGATCGTCGGGGACGAACAGGGCCAGATCGTCCGGGGCATAGCCGCTGAGCCGCACGGCGACGGCAACTCTCAGCACGGCACGATAGTAAGGCTGCTCGGACAATACATCCTGCCAGATGACCGGCACGGGCTGTGCCGCATCGTGCGTCGGTCTGCCCTGCGCATCGTAGAACGGCAGGCTGCTGCTTGCCCACTGCCGGGTGGTCGCCCAGGCCACGGGCGCCGGTAGAGCCAGGTGTCCCGTTTCGTCCAGCGGCAGGTCGAAATCAGGCAACAGGGCCACCGGTTTCCCATCAAGTACCGACCCCTGGCAAGGGAGTGCGAAAAACGCAGCATAGCTCAGAGCCTTCGTAAACAGTTGAGTCGGCGTGCCACTCAAGCCCAGCAGGGTTTGGTCCCACTCGGCGAATGAGTCATGTCCTGCGTGCCAGTCTGCAAAACGGGCAGTCACACGATCCGATGGCCACTCCACCATGCGTCCCTGCCCGGCCTCCAGCTCGTCCAAGACGATGTTGATCTCTCCAGCCAGCGCGGACAGGTCACCGATGACCCACTGTTCCAACTGCTTGTAATAGTCCACCTGACCAGCCCCGACCAATCCCTCGGCGAGCACCGCACTCAAGTAGCACCGGTAGTTGGGAATGGCGAAACAGATGCGGCGCAATCGCTCCGTTGCCGACAGGTCTGTGGGAAGACTCAGATAGGCATCCGTCGCTGCGTAGGCACCATCAGCCAGTGGTGAGACCCAGCCAGCCTCGGCCAACAGTGGCAGCCAGGGCTGCGCAGCGCGGTCCAACTCGGCGGGGTAGAGCTCGCCAAAGGTGGACAGGTGCGCCAACAACGGCAAGAGGGTGATGGGATTGGGCCAACTCACGCTCTACTACCCCCTCACATACGCTTCCGCAATCGCCAGCAAGTCGTTGCCCTCTGAGTCGGGTACTTCGGTGTTGCCCTTCTTGATGTAGCCCACGTGCTCGGCCACGGCCATAAAGATGGGACCTTGTGGGTCGGCAGGGTGCCGCTTCTTCTGCAGGTAGAGGAAACTGGTCTTGGCTCCCGTCCCGCTGATGGCAAAGGTCTGTGTGGGCAGGCTCACCACGGCTTTGACGATCGCCTTGCCACCGTGAAACTGACCAGTCTCCGGGTCCTTGATGCCCATCAGATACTCGCGGATGTACCGGTCGCCTGCGTTGGAGAGCAATCCATCAGGCACGACGATGAGCAGCAACCCGCCGGGTTTGAGCAGTTGCAGGTTGCGGTCAATGAAGAGCGCGGATGGGTCGGCTTTGCTGAGCGGCTTCTTCTCCGGGCGTCCGGGAGGCCACTTCCAACCAAGCTGCAATTCACCCGTGCGCATCTTCTCCAGGCCATCTGGGGCGTCGTACTTACCCTTGCCGAAAGGTGGGTTGGTCATCAGCAAATCACATTTGCCCACGAACGAATCGTCAATGATCGGATCGGTGATCGAGTCCTCAACTCGCAGCAGTTGATGCGCGCTGGCGCCGAAGGTCAGCAAGTTGAGATGCGCTTTGGTGATGGATCCAGGCGAGGCATCGGCTCCCAAGAGGCTGTGTTCTTTGAGCTTTTGCAGCCAGGTCAGTTGTTGTTCCAAATCATAGCTGGCCGATTGCAGCACGCGGCGCTTCATCTCAGCCAGGGCACCCACCAGGAAAGAGCCGGTGCCGCAGGTGATGTCACCCATCAGGAAGGTAGGTCGGTCGGGGAAGCCATCCCACAGTACGCTGTCGGGTATGTCGTGAAAAGCCATGCGGGTCATGCAGTCCACGACCTCTTTGCGGGTCAGGTAAGTGGCCAGCCCGCCAGATGAGCTGTACTTGCCGCGGAGAAAGGTATTGAACGCCCAGCCCAGCAAGTCCTCAGAGACACGCTCTGGATCAGCGTCACGGTCTACGGTGAGCTGGATGCCTTCAAAGATGCCGACAGCAAAAGCGATGACCTCCGGGCTGTTGAGACGGAAAGGCTCATCGGGCGGGAAAATACTCGTGTGACCACCGTTGGTCAGGTCAGGCATCTGGTATTCGGACAGAGCAGCCACTTCCTTGAAGACTCTGGCCAGCCACCCAACCATCTCGTGCCCGTTAGTTCGCACATACTCAGCGTTGAACACATCTGCCAACCGGCGGCCTTTGAATGTATAGTCAGGGTGGCGCTCACTGTGGATCTTGAGAAAGATGATCTTGCCGACCTCGTCAATGGCCTCGTTCGTCGTGCCCACGCCAGCGCGCTTCTTGTAAATCTCCTCGTGAAGCTGATTGAACTTGTGTTGCAAACCCATGTAATCCCCGCGCCTGAACGCACGGGCTTCAGCTTGCAGGCGAACGCGGCGGCTGGTGGAGATAATCTCGCGAGCCTCTCTGCGCCAATCATCCTTAGCTGGCAGCGCAGGAATAGGCGTACCGCGCCCCAAGTCGAAGAAGTAATTGGCTTCCCCATCGCTGACCCAGACGAACTGCGCTGCCTGATCCGCCCCTACCGATCCTGCCTGAAACTTGGCTGCCTCCTGCAAGACTGGGCTGTCCACCTGACCAACATCAACCGGGTAGCAGAGCACCACCGGGTCATCGCCATCAAAAGCAATCAGTGCAGCTCTCTCCTCCATATCAGGAAAGGCCGTAAGCGGGTAATTGGCTCGCAGATCGTCGTAGCCCAGCTCAGCCAACGCCTCACGAATTCTGGGCAAGGCAGGGTGGTCCAAGGGAAACAATGTTGGGGATGTCATACGATCTCCTTGAGCTTGTCGCGCACCACGCGACCGATGTTATCAAAATGGCCCAGGACGACGGAACGTACGAAGGCCTGATCGAAGTTAGTCTCGCCAACGACATAGCTGACAACACTATCGATCAGTGCGCCACCGCCAGGCAACGAGTTCAGATATGCCTGCGCAGTTGCGACAGTACGCTGCTCAGGAGTCGTTTGCGATGTGGGGAGAGTCCAACGTCCATCGCTCAATAAACGAAGACGCCGGTCGAGCCGCAACAGTAGGCGGAGGATATCAAGAGCGTGAGGGTCAGCAGCTAGTTCTGGCAACGACACAAGAACTTGAGCCACGGTCTGGGGTTTGCCCTCGGCAAGTCGGTTTAAAATACGTTCGTAGATGGTCATTGAGATCGAAAACTACTTGATTCTCTACTGGTCCGGTCAGTGGCAATCTCTTCGGTGAATCAAATGGCATGTGGCAGATAGAGTATACTCCTCCCAGGAAGATAGGGCAAGTCCCCGTGCGCACAAGACCTGTGGCAAGAGTCCCCAAACCAACTCTGCCGGCTAAGCCCCCCGTTTTGTTACAAGAAGGGTGTGCCCCTAGCCATCGCTCAGCCACTTGGTCAATGCAGTCAGAGGCATAAAGAGCCGACCTCCCGCACAAGCACCTGCTGGCAGGGGGTCGGCTCTGTGTGGTCTACGATGTCCTCCTCAGCACGTGCACGATGAGGCGGGTCAGGTTATGACAGTCTCAATCCACAGTGTAGCAGAGACCGGTATATGGATGGTGAACGAAAGATTGGAATTCGCACGTCCCAGTCTACAGCCTGATCAACTTGTCCAGCCATGCCACGCGCTCGTGCTTCCTCCGCCAGAACAGGTCTTCCCACACGTAATGCACGGCCAGCGCCCGGTACCCGCCGAAACGCTCGTCGAACGTGCGCAAGAGCACGTCCACCGGAAGCAGGCCGATGAATGGAGAATGGAGAATGGAGAATGGAGACTTGCTGACAGCGCGAACTCGCCCACTGGACGCACTTACTCTCCCCAATCGAGTTGGCTCTCCGGAACCCCTACGGAAAGCGCGTACTGCTGTGCATCTACCCGCGCCTGCCTATCGCCCTTGAGATACTTGAGAACCTGCCGGCAAACACCACGTAGGCGTGCGTCTCGGTGGAGAAGTTGGCATGTGAACATCGCTCCCTCCAACCGCCTCTGCCTGGATCGAATCTGTCTTCTATGCGGTGAGATTATACACCACATCGGCCCGCCATGGAACATTCCGAAAGCGTCGTCTGGCATGGGACGCCCCCGGGTAGGGAGGCTGGAACGCGGACAAACGCGGATGGGACGGATGAACGCGGATGGGACAGTCCTGGGGACGATTTGCGAGGGTCGTCTAGCATAGGACACCCCCGGGACAGGAGCCGCGAGCGTCAGTGGCAAGAAGGTAATGGGTGGCTTGTGCGGCAGAAGTTGGCAGGGCCAGTAAGTTCTGCCGCCAGGCCACCTGGCGAATTGGGCATTGACTTGTGCGCAAGATAGCAGTACACTGCCACTATGTGACGATTGATGACCCGTCGCACGCCAGGGGAAGGTGCTGTCGCCCCTGCACCGAGGGTTGATATGTGAGAACGACTATCCCGTTCCGAGCAGAAGATGGATTAGCAAAGGAGGTCATCCTATGAGCGGTCTATTCGGAGGCAAAAGCCGTGAGGAGCGAGAAACCGAGAAACAGCAAAAGCAGGCGCAGTTGCAGCGCCAACAAACAGAAGTTGCGAACCAATACGATGGAATGGTCACGAGGGCCTTGGAGCAACTGACCCGCTGGGCTTTTCCGGATAGTCAGGTTGAGCGTCATGGTGTCGGGATGTGGCAACTCTGGCATACGGCGGATGATGGAGAGAAGTACGTTGATGTGGCCGTGACGTTGGAGTTTGATGAGGACCAACCAACGTCTTTTCTTTGTGACGGATCCTTGTGCTTTGCGAGAGCGGAGCAGCGCACCCGCGAAGACCTGAATGACGCTTTGCGGAGGTGTATTTGCTCGGTTAGTGGGTAAGCGGGCCAACCGCGCCTGGTGCGAGCCGTTCGCGCGAAACCGGAGGCTGGAACGCGGACACACACGGATGGGACGGATGAACGCGGATCGGACAGTCTTGGGGGCGACTTGCGAGGGACGTCTGGCATGGGACGCCCCCGGGTAGGGAGGCTGGAACGCGGACAAACGCGGATGGGACGGTCCTGGGGGCGACTTGCGAGTGTCGTCTGGCATGGGACGCCCCCGGTAGGGAGGCTGGAACGCGGACAAACGCGGATGGGACGGTCCTGGGGGCGACTTGCGAGTGTCGTCTGGCATGGGACGCCCCCGGTAGGGAGGCTGGAACGCGGACAAACGCGGATGGGACGGATGAACGCGGATCGGACAGTCCTGGGGGCGACTTGCGAGCGTCGTCTGGCATGGGACGCCCCCGGGTAGGGAGGCTGGAACGCGGACAAACGCGGATGGGACGGATGAACGCGGATTGGACAGTCCTGGGGGCGACTTGCGAGCGTCGTCTGGCATGGGACGCCCCCGAGACGGGGGCTGCAAGCTTTAGTACAACAGGTTGAAACAGAGGGGAAGCGGGGACGTCACGCGATTGAGACACTTGACGCCCATCTGATTTGAGGGTATCATACAGGTGGGAGGCAGGATGTCAGAGACGATCTATGTCTCAAAGAGAGTGTACCAGGCTGTGGTGAAAGAGGCAACGGCTCGCCACCAATCGCCGGACCAGTTCGTTGAGGAGTGGCTGACATACCATCTGTTGCCACAGTACCCGCACGTCGAAATCGTCGAAAGCCGTAGTGGTGCTCGTGCCGTGATCAAGGCCACCCGTGTGGGAGTAGACGTAATCGTAGGCTATCACCGTGCCGGTTACACGCCGGAGCAGATTGTCACTGAGTTACTTCCTCACCTCACGCCAGCGCAAGTCTACGATGCGTTGGCCTATTATCACGACCACGCTGACGAAATAGACGCCCTGCTGGAGGCTAACAGCACGGAGGCCTGGCAGGAACGGCTACGCCAGCGAATGGGCGGCACGGCTTATGCGAAACTCGCTGGCGATGCAGCCCAGGCCTGAGCGCGACATCCGGATCCTCATTTATGTTTCTTCCAGGGGGTCAAGCATTACGGCATCATCATTGCGCGCCAGTTCGACAAAGGCACCCTCTGGCGGCGCACGCTCGCACTCCTGGATGGGCTAGTAGCCAAGTCATTGGCCAACACGTTGCGCTTCGTTTGAATCCTCAAACGCCAGTCCCGTTGATAAGGAGGTGCTGAGTGGCGGACTATCGCATTCGTGAGCATCCCATCCTCCCAGTCGAGGCGCGAGCGGAGTTCGAGTTCACCTGGCAGGGCCGGGCGATGCGGGCCCACGCAGGGGAAGTCATCGCCTCGGCCCTGTTTGCGAATGGGGTGCGGATCTTTGGCCACCACCACAAGGATGGCGCCCCCCAGGGCATGTTTTGCGCCAACGGCCAGTGCTCCCAGTGCCTGGTGATGGCCGATGGCCTGCCGGTGAAAGCCTGCATGTCGTGCGTACAGCCGGGCATGGGGGTGGAGCCACTGGACGGGAAACCCACCCTGCCCGACGTTCCCACAGCGCCGGAGATGCGCAGGATCGAGACAGTGGAGGTGGAATGCCTGGTCATCGGCGGCGGGCCGGCGGGGCTCTCGGCGGCGATCGAATTGGGCAAGGCGGGTGTGCGCACGCTGATCGTGGACGACAAGCACCGGCTGGGCGGCAAACTGGTGCTCCAGACGCACAAGTTCTTCGGCTCGATTGACGCCTGCTACGCGGGGACGCGGGGCACCGACATCGCTACGAAACTGGAGCAGGAAGTACACCAGTTCGAGAACGTGCAGGTGTGGCTCAACACGACGGCGCTGGCGGTCTTTTCCGACCGCAAGGCCAGCGTGCTGCGAGATGGGAGGTACGTCATCGTCCAGCCCCACGTGCTGCTCGTGGCGGCCGGGGCGCGCGAGAAATCGCTGGCCTTTAAGGGGAACACGCTGCCGGGGGTCTACGGCGCGGGCGCGTTCCAGACGCTGGTCAACCGGGACCTGGTGCGCCCGACGGAGCGGCTGTTCATCGTCGGCGGGGGGAACGTCGGCCTGATTGCGGGGTACCACGCGCTGCAGGCCGGCATCCAGGTGGTGGGCCTGTGCGAGGCGCTGCCAGAGTGCTCCGGCTACAAGGTGCACAAGGACAAACTGGCCCGGCTGGGTGTGCCCATCTATACCTCGCACACCGTCGTCAGCGCCAATGGGGGGCAAGAGGTGGAATCGGTCACCATCGCGCGGACCGACGAGAACTGGCGGCCCGTTTCCGGCACTGAAAAGACGTTCGCCTGCGATACGATCCTGGTGGCGGTGGGATTGGACCCGGTAGACGAGTTCGTGCACAAGGCGCGGGAGTTCGGCCTGCCGGTCTATGCGGCGGGGGACGCGGAGGAGATCGCCGAGGCCTCGGCGGCGATGTTCACCGGCCGCATCCGGGGGCTGGAGATCGCCCGCAGCCTGGGCCGGGACGTGGGGGAGGTACCGCCGGAGTGGCATCGCACGGCGGAAATACTCAAGTCCCGCCCCGGGGCGGTGGTCACCGAGGATATCCCGGAGGTCAGGAGCGGCGTCTTCCCGATCCTGCACTGCGCGCAGGAGATTCCCTGCAATCCCTGCACCTCCGTGTGCCCCAAGGGCTGCATCGTGATCGAGGGGGACGACATGCGAGCGCTGCCGGAATACGTGGGAGCAGAGTGCTCTGGCTGCGCCCAATGCGTGGCCATCTGCCCGGGGCTGGCGATCACGCTGGTAGACTATCGAGAGGACCCCGAGCACCCGCAAGTGACGATTCCCTACGAATTCACGCCCGAGTCCATCCACGAAGGAGACAGCGTGACCGTGCTGGACACGGAGGGGACGTTCCTGGGCAACGTGGAGGTGGTGAAGGTGCGAGCGCCCAGGTTCGCCAACCGGGCGGCGC
>Ga0315274_10003284_pt1 | contig 24094 bp, 23 predicted proteins | sample YL17G02_20_MG_FD_203700 | JGI IMG/M metagenome (GOLD analysis project Ga0315274, IMG submission 203700) | Sediment microbial communities from Yellowstone Lake, YNP, Wyoming, USA - YL17G02_20 | ecosystem: Environmental > Aquatic > Freshwater > Lake > Sediment | place: USA: Wyoming | collected...
ATGGGAGCCTGCCTTATGGTCAGGAGGGAAGCGATCGAACAGGTCGGGCTGATGGATGAGAACTTTGTTTTTTACAACGACGACCTTGACTGGTGTAAAAGAATAAAGAAGGGCGGATGGAAGCTCGTTTTCTACCCCAATGCGAAGATCGTTCATTTCGGAGGGTACAGCAGCGGGAGATCGTTCAATAGCATGCTTTTTGTGGAGGGATTCAGGGGCGGGCTGTACTACTGCAAAAAGCATTATATCGGACCCGCATATTACATTTACCGCATACTTCTGCCTATCGCCCTGCTGATGCTTGCGCTTCTATGGACTATCGCCTGGCCGTTCTCGGCCGGAAAAATAAGGATGGAATATCCCATAAAATTGGCTTCGTTATGGGAAATATTGAAGATAGACCTGTCGGGGAATTTAAAACCACCTAAGACTTTATAAAATAAGGCTGTCCTGAGAATTCCCTTCACGCCGCCCAGAATTGCGCTAATTATTCAAGTTCTCTAGGAACCTGAGGCCTGCCTGCCGGCAGGCAGGCTAAAAGCCTTGGCTTCCTTGCTTTATATTATTAATGGAAACCTGCGAATGAACTTCGCGGCTTCCTTTCATATGAGAATCGAGGATACCGCGACGTCCGAAGGTCCTGAGTCCCGCAAAAGGCGGGATGAAGGATGAAGCCCCAGGTTTTTTATGTTATAATTCCTTCGTTATCATATTAAGAAGGGTATTTTTTCATTATCACTCACATGAATAAAGCTGTTTTTCTCGACAAGGACGGGACTATCAACGAAGACCTGGGTTATTTGACCCATCCCTGTCAGATCAAGCTTTTGCCGGGATCGGCAGATGCGATAAAATTGCTGAACAACGCCGGCTTTAAGGTCTTTGTGGTCAGCAACCAGGCCGGTATTGCCAGAGGGATAGTAACGGAAGACATACTGCAGGCCCTGGACAAGCGGCTCCAGAAGGAAATCCTTAAGAACGGCGCCTTTGTTGACAGGATGTACTATTGCCCCCATCATCCGGAATATGGTGTTTATCCTTATAGGGCAATGTGCGACTGCAGGAAACCGAACAACGGCCTCCTTAAGAAGGCCGCCAAAGAACACAACGTTGATCTTGGGGCCTCTTACATGATCGGTGACAAGATAAGTGATATCGAATGCGGGAAGGCTTCCGGTGCAAAGACGATCCTTGTGCTCACGGGTAAAGGCAGGGAATCAAATCAAAGCGAAGAGATCAGGAGAATGGCGCCGGATTTCATTGCAAAGGACCTGTTTGCTGCGGTAAAATGGCTCCTTAATGGGGGGAACGGGAATGGAAAAAAATAGGCTGTTCATATTCATGGCGGCGCTCTCGCTCGCATTAACGCTTAGCGCTGGTTCCTTTTGCTTCACGCTTACCGATGAGCTAAAAGATGAGCTTGAGGAAAAGGAATGGCTCGTCAAGGTCCATCCTGACGATCCAAACGCTTATTTTGACCTCGCGATAGCATATTCATATTCGAACAAGGTTGAGGACGGGTGGAACATGCTTAAGAAGATCAACCAAATGGATAAGGGATTCGCCCCTAAAGCCCTTGAAATGTATTCAAAACAAGTAAGGTATTTCCCCGATGACTGGAAGGTCAGGTTCCGTTTTGCTTTTGCGCTTTACTTTAACGATAAGAAGAACGAGGCGATAAGGGAATTCCAGCAAATAATCAAGGACCATCCGGACAACGTCTTTTCATATGCTTACATATCGGTAATATATGGCGAGCTTGATGATGTGGGGAAGGCGATCGAGTGGGCAAAAAAGGCAATAGATGTGGACAGCAACGTTGCTGCGGTCCATGTCCTGCTTGCCGCCGCATATTACAAGAACGGCCAGGGTATACTTGGATTCCAGGAAACTTTTGAAGCATTGAGATTGCGGGCGCTGGGATTTTAGAGAAATGGTAAAAACAAGATACTTCTTCTTTGCTTCTGTCGCCGCCGTGATCCTTGGCTTCTTCTTCTGGGCGATCTATTCACCAAAGAACGATATCCATGAAGTGATCGCCAGGAAACTTGAATCCGAGAGCACTAAAAGTGATGTTGCCTTCAATATCGTGACCTTCTCAGAAGTATCGGACGGCATAAAGTACTGGCAGCTCAATGCCGCTTCTTCAACCATAAACAAGACGACCGGCATTGCATACCTCTCAATTGTTGACGGTGTTTTCTATAGGGACGGCCAGCCGACCCTTAAATTCCTTGCTCCTAAAGCTGTCTGGCAGATGAACAAGAAAGAGATCTCCCTTATTGAGCCTTTCGGCTACGATGTCAGGTCGGAACAAGAGTTGAAAGAAGAGATCAAAAAGATCGGCGGCGTCAAAAGGCTTTTTTCCTATTTTTCCCTCCCATCGGAGAAGCCGGAATCAAAAAGCAAGGGTTACTGGTTCAAATCAAAAAGGCTGGAATGGAAGCTCTCGACCAAGAAGCTTTACTGTGAGGGCGGCATAATGCTGACCAAGGGCGACATAACAATAAAAGCAAAGAACCTTGAGGCCGATACCGGCCTTGAAAAAGTGATGCTGACCGGAGAGACATCCGCCATGCTTTATTCGGAAAAGGACAGGTCAAGGATCAATATCACGGCAACATCTTTCCTGGTGGACAGCAAGATCGACATGGTATACGCATATGACAACGTCGGGATAAAAAGCAAGTCAGCCTCCATTTACTCGATAAATGCTATTTATGACCAGAAGGACAAGAAGATAGCCCTTATTGAAGGCGTTATCTTAAGCTCCAAGGACATAAACGCGTGGAGCGATTTCGCGACCTATTCTCTCTCCGATTACATCGCCGAACTTTCGGGTAACGCGCGCGCTACCAAGGGCGAAAGCGAGCTTCAGGGCGAAAAGATCATCGTACTCACCGAAGAAGGCAGGCTGTTCGTGCTGGGAAGGTCAAAAGCGAAGATCCATGAGTCAGAGATCGAAAAGCTGCAGTAATGGGACCTCTAACATTCGATATTTCAACTGCCCGCAATAAGAGGGTTTTAAGCATCCCTTCTATTGAAGCCCACAACGTTCTGGCAAGGACCTCCACAAGGGACTTTGCCGCTCCTCAAGAATTCCTTGAACATATTGATATCGGGCCCGAGCTTGTCGTATCGGCCGATCAGGTGCACGCCGACGGGATATGCATCGTCAGTGAAAAAGATGCGGGTGGCGCACAAAAAAGGTCCTGCGATGCCCTTATAACGAACAGCCCCAATGTCGCGCTTATTATAAGGACAGCGGACTGCATCCCCCTTTTTATTCTTGAGCCCGCAAAAAGGATCATCGGGCTTGTCCACATCGGCTGGAGAGGAGCCGTTAAAAGGATCGCCGCAAAGGTCATCGGAAAAATGTGCTCAAACTTTGCAATTTCAGCTTCAGAATGTATAATTGCTGTCGGCCCGTCGATCAAGAAGGACTGCTATGAGGTTGACAAGGCCGTCGTTCTGCCGTTGGAACGTGAATTCAGGGACCATTGGAAATATTTAACCAAAAAGGATGATGATCACTGGCTTTTTGATCTTGAGAAGCTCTGCATCGATCAGATGGTCGAGGCCGGAGCAAAGGAAAGCAACATACGCAGGAGCATTCATTGCACGCATTGTGAAGGCGACCTGTTCTTTTCTTACAGGAGAGAAGGAGAAAGAGCAAAGCGGCTTTTCTCTGTAATTTTGATGAGGGAATGAAAATGAATCCACAAAGCGGTCTGGAGGCAAAACCCAAGCCACAGACTATAGTAAAAAGCGGGAAGAGGCCTTTTTCACTGATAATAATCGGCGGAGGTCCCGCAGGCCTTACTGCCGGTATATACGCCGAAAGGGCAAAACTCGAAACGATCCTTATTGAAAAGGTCATAGCCGGCGGCATGATAACTTCAACGGAAATGGTGGAGAACTACCCAGGCTTTCCTGAAGGGATATCAGGGATGGACCTTGGCAAAAGGTTCGAAGAACAGGCAAGGAAATTCGGTCTGGATATTATTTATGATAAGGTTACCGGTATTGAGATAAAGGGCGATATTAAGGAAGTATTCACCGAAGAACACACGTACAGCAGCAGGGCCTTGATAATCGCAACAGGGAGCGAGCCGAAAAAACTCGGGCTCCCCGGTGAGGACAGATTCACGGGCAAAGGGGTATCTTACTGCGCCACATGCGACGGGCCGTTCTACAGGGACAAGAACGTGGCGGTGATCGGCGGGGGGAATGCCGCCCTTGAGGAAGCCGTCTTTTTGACCAAGTTCGCGAAACTTGTCACCATCATACACCGCAGGGATGAGCTCCGGGCTGAAAGGGCCCTTCAGGAAACTGCCTCAAAGAACCCAAAAATATTCATAAGGATGCATACGATCGTCGAGGAGATCGTCGGCGACCAAAAGATCAACTCAATAAAGCTTATGGACACGGTCACCGGTAAAAAGTCCTCGATCCCGGTCGAAGGGGTGTTCATTTATGTGGGATTTAATCCTAATACCGGACTGGTCAAGGATATCGTCAAGCTTGACGAGAACGGCTATATAATCACGGATGACAGACTTGCCGCTTCCGTTCCGGGCATATTCGCTGCGGGGGACGTAAGGAAAAAACACCTGCGGCAGGTGGTGACCTCAACAGCGGACGGAGCCCTGGCAGCTCACAGCGCGCAGGAATATCTTGAGGAAAGAAGCATCAATCCCGCCTAGATGACCTCATATGATCTATAGCGCAGTATTTCCATTCCGCTCTTGAAAATATTGTCTTTCTTGAATGATAACTTATTCATGCCTGAGCGCTTCAACGGGATCAAGCGCCGCGGCTCTTGTCGCCGGGTAAACGCCTGATACAATACCTACGAATATCGATACAAAGTACGCGAGTGAAGCTGACCATAATGACAGGACAGGCGTTATACCAATGGCCATCATCATCATCATTGATATGCCTATGCCAAGAATAATACCTACAGTTCCACCGATCATGCTTATCACGACTGACTCAACAAGGAACTGGATGAAAATATCCCTCTTTGTAGCGCCGACCGATTTCCTTATGCCTATCTCCCTGATCCGCTCGTTCACGGAAACAAGCATTATGTTCATAATGCCGATCCCGCCTACCAGAAGTGAAATCGACGCGATGCCGCCTATAACAAGCGTTAGGACGCCCAGTATATTGTCGACCATGGAAAGCGATTCTGCCTGTGTATCTATCCTGAAATCCTCTTTCTTGTGCCTTTTGATCAGCAGCTGTCTTACCTCTTCTTTCGCTTCATAAACCACTTTATCGGATCTTGCCGCAATGCCAACCTCAAATATCCTCTTTGTGTCGAATAATTGTTGCGCCGTAGTGATGGGTATGAACGCTGTTTCATCATAACTAAATCCCATCATTGCCCCCTTTTCCTTGAATATTCCGATCACAGTGAAGTTCTTTCCGTTCAATTTTATCCTTTCTCCGATAGGATTATAACCCTTAAAGAGTTCTTCAACGATCTTCTTCCCGATAATGATCACTTTTCTATTTGTCTCCTGCTCGCCTTTCGTGAACGACCTTCCCGTTTCCACCTCCATCTTCCATACTTGATCATAATTATAGGATTCACCAAGGACCATCGGTAAGGTCATTTTTTCCTTGCCATATTTGATCTCGCCGGGCCCGAATACCCGCGCGTCCACTGCTTTTACATTGGGGCAATATCTCTCGATCGCTTCTACATCTTTCAGTGTCAGCTTCTCCACGAACATTCCCATTCCCATCCTATCTTTGCCCGGGCGGAGCTCCATATAGGACGCGCCTGTGCCCATCGCTGAGACCTGGTCATATACGTACTGTTTTGCACCCTCGCCTATCGCCACAAGGGTAATTACGGCAAATACGCCTATCACGACCCCGAGCATTGTCAGGAACGATCTTAGCTTATTCCCCCACAGCGTCTCTACCGCCAGAATAAAGCTTTCTGTTATATCTTCGATATATTTCTTCATAATAATTGCTGGTCCACCTTATCCTCAGATATGATCCTGCCGTCCCTTAACCTTATAACCCTTTTTGTATATGTCACTATGTCCGGTTCGTGCGTAACGACCAGTATCGTTGCGCCCTTCCTGTTAATATCCTGCAATATCTTCATTATGTCTCGGCTTGTCTTGGTATCAAGATTTCCCGTTGGCTCATCAGCAAGGATTATCGACGGATCATTTATCAATGCCCTTGCTATCGCTATTCGCTGGCCCTCGCCGCCTGACAGCTCAGCCGGCTTATGGTGCGCCCTGTCTCCCAAAGAAAGCGTGTTAAGCAACTTATGTGCCATTTCATCCCTTTGGTCACGCCTTATGCCGTAGTAATAAAGCGGCAGAGCCACGTTCTTCTCCGCGTTCAATTTTGGGAGCAAATTGAAGGACTGGAAAACGAAGCCTATCTTTTTGTTCCTGATCTCGGCAAGCTGGTTGTCATCCAGGGTAGAAACGTTCGCTCCGTCAAGAAATATCTCTCCGTTTGTTGGCCTGTCCAGACACCCGATCAGATGCATCAGGGTGGATTTGCCGCATCCTGACGGCCCTGTTATTGAAACGAATTCTCCCTTCTTCACCTCCAGGCTTACGCCGCGAAGCGCAGGGACCTCGACTTTTCCAAGCTTATAGGTCTTTACAAGTTCATTGACCCTTAAAGTGACGCTATTTTCGCTCAATTTTCACCCTCGAATGGTCCTTTAGCTTGAGAATGTTCGATGATGCCACCAGGTCCCCTTCCTTCACTCCTTCTATCACGCCGACATTTAAGGCATCTTTCAGGGATATTTTTATCGGAGTTTTATGCACCCTGCCGAAATTCACAACATAAACGTAGTATTTACCCATATCACTGAGAACGGCATCCCTGGGAACACTGATCGCGCCGCTGACCCTGTCAATAACGATCTCCGTGTCGACCGTCATGCCCGAATATAGTTTAGCGGTCTCATTTAAAAGCTCCACCTTGCCCCTGAATATCTTGTCGTCCTCATCCGCGCTGCCTACGCGACCTATCGACTTGAATTCGGCTTCATTATTCAAAAAGGTGATCTTTCCTTCGAATACATCGTCCGGATAAGCATCTGACAGCACGCGGACCTCTTCTCCGCGCTTGACGCCGCCGATATCAACTTGGTCAACCTGTATCTCGATAGAAAGCCCTTTCGGCCTCAACACGGTTATGATCGTGTAGCCGGGGGAAGCCGTCTCTCCGACGTCTACCGCGACATTCGATACTATTCCGTCTATCGGGGACCTGATCGATGAACCGTCAAGTACGTACTTTGCGTTCTCCAGCTGCTGTGAAGTTGCAAATCCTTTCTTATTAAGGCCCTGTATTCTCGTGTATTCCTTGAGCGCGTTCTCATAACTGTCCAGCTTAAGGAGAAGCTGGCCCTTTTCCACCTTATCACCTTCATTTACACCTATCCACGCCACAACTCCCGGGGCTTTTACGCCTAGTTGCGCCGTAGTCGCCTTAACCAGGCCGGGCGCAGAAACTGTTGCCACGATATCACCTTTTACGACCTTATTAGCTTTAATAGCGATCTTGCTCTTGTTGACTCCATTAACATCCAACAATAGTAATATCGCCAATATCGCTATCGTCGTGCCGAACATCCTTTTATTGTGCATTAACATATTAATATAGTCCGCTGCCTTTATTAAATATTCCCTCACCTTTATAAATATCATCATACTACCTCCCCTTTCTTATCAATCCAATTTTTTCCTGAACCTTGTAACGCTCAATGTAAGGATCACTACGCTGAATATGACCATCGGCCATACCTCGCTCCACAGATATCTGAGGCCTATCCCCTTTAAAAATATCCCTCTGACTATTATAAGAAAATACCTCAACGGTATCAAATGGGTAATTGCCTGTATTATAACCGGCATGCTCGCTATAGGGAATATGAATCCTGATAAAATGAACTGCGGCGACATGATCAGGTTGTTGGTCATGATAGCCTGACGCTGGTTCTTTGAAACGGTAGATATGAACAGGCCTATGCCAAGACCGGTAATAGAGAATAAAAGGCCCAGGATAAAAAGCAAAATAGGGCTGCCGTGTATGGGTACCCTGAACCAGAGTACTGCGACCAGAAAAGCAAAGATGGAGTCCAATACAGCCACCGTTATTGACGGGATCAGCTTGCCGATTATGAGCTCATATGGCTTGAGCGGGGTCACCATAAGCTGCTCAATGGTCCCCTTTTCCTTTTCTTTCACAACTGAGAACATGGTGAGTATCATGCTTATCATCATGAGTATCTGTCCGAATATCGCCGGCACCATGAAGTAGAGGCTTTTAAGCTCGGGGTTATACCAGAGTCGGGTTTCCAGGGCAAATGGTATAAGGTCCCTTGAAGATATGCCCGCCTTATCCAACCTTTCATTCATGACAGCGTTGGAATTTGAGAAGTTGATCTGGTTCATGTAACCCATTATCAGCGTAGCGTTCGACGAGTTGCTGCCGTCAATGATCGCCTGCACATCCGCAGAGCCGCCGGACCGTAATTTCTTCTCGAAATATCTCGGTATATGCACTGCGATCGCCGCTTTGCCGCTGTCGAGCAGCCTCGTGATCTCTTTTTGGCTTTCGACATAATACTTTAAGGTGAAATTCCCCGTGTTCTCGATACTCCTGATATATGCCCTGCTCATGCTGGTCCGGTCCTCATCCATTATCGCGGTCGTGATATTCTTAAGGTCGGTCGAAGCGATATACCCGAACATCAGCAGCTGGATCACCGGCATCACGAGCGCGACCCGAAGCATCCTCTGGTCCCTGAAGAGCTGCCTGAATTCCTTGATAACAAAATGAAATAGGCGTGAATCCATTAATCTATCCTTTTCTTGAACGACCTGATCGTGAGGAACATGATCCCCAATGAAAATATCGTCAGCGGGATGATATCACCCCACAAATATGACAGCCCGATCCCTTTAAGGAATATTCCCCTCATTATCCTTATGAAATACCTTGCGGGTACCAGATATGTGACGAGCTGAATGACATAAGGCATGTTCTCTATAGGGAACACCATTCCGGACAGCAGCAGCGATGGGAGCATCGTGGTCAACAGTGCCAGCTGCATGGCTTCCTGGCTTGTTTTGGAGATCGTGGAGAACAACAGCCCGATACCAAGGGCTCCGGTAAGGAATACGCATGAGCATATGAGCATGAGCGTAATGCTGCCTTTTATCGGCACCAGGAACCAGTAGCGCCCTATAGCTGTCACAAAGACCACGTCCCAGAACGCGATCATGACATAGGGCAATATCTTGCCTATCATAAGCTCATTCTTCTTTATGGGACTTGCGATCAGGGCTTCCATCGTCCCCATTTCCTTCTCGGAAACGATCGTCAGCGATGTCAGCGTCGCGGCCAGCATCATTAAAATGGAGCTTATCAGGCCGGGAATGTAAAAATTCAGGCTCCTGAGGTTCTCGTTGTACCAGATCCTTGCGATAAGATTGATCGGTAAGGCGGTGCCCCGCTGTCTCACCGTTGATTTTTCCACCAGCAACCCGCTGAAATACTGCTGTGCTATGCCGTTTATATAGCTCAAAGCCGCTGATGCGCTCAGAGGGTCGGACCCGTCAAGCAGCACCTGTATCACGGCTTTCCTGTTCGACTTTATATTCTTTGCGTAATCCGACGGGATATTTATGACAACCTTCGCCCGGCCGCTGTCAAGCGCATCGCGGAATTGAAGTTCGCTTCTCAGGTCCGCCACTATTTTAAAGTATCCCGTATGGACGAACTTATCAAGGAGCCGCCTGCTCTCGGCCGTTTTTGAATTATCTAGGACGGCGAGGGGTAGGTTCTTGACATCGAACGAAACGGAATAGCCGTATATGAAAAGAAGTATAACGGGCAGAAATATCGCTATCACAAGGCTTCTCGGGTCCCTGATCAGATGGGTGAATTCTTTCCTCATTATCGCATATATATGATCGATCATGCCCCTGATGCTTCCTTCTTTTCTTTTTGCTGCGCTTCGACAAGCGATACGAATACGTCCTCAAGCGAAGGCATTGCAATTCCCATCTTTTTTACCGTTATCCCGTTCGACGTCAGCGCTATTGCCGCGTCATCGGACTGTTCTTTTTTGTCAACAACTATATGGACCTTTATCCCGTAGAGCGCGACCTCGCTTAATTGCGGCATTTCCCTCAGGACCTCAAGCGCCTTCATCGCGTTATCGCATTCAACCTCATACAGGATTCCTTTCATGCATTTTCGCTTAAGGTTATCGATCGTATCGCATGCAATGACAAGGCCGTCGCTTATGAAAGCCACCCTGTCACAGTTCTCAGCCTCGTCCATATAATGCGTGGTGACCAGCACCGTAACGCCTTTGGCGGCAAGGTTCTTTATTATTCCCCAGAATTTCTTCCTCGCAAGCGGATCTACCCCTGCGGTAGGCTCATCCAGAAATATTACCCTTGGATCATTGATCAGGGCGCATCCAAGCGCCAAATGCTGCTTTAGGGCCGATGCCAGTTCAGCCGTAAGCACGTTCTCTTTGCCGAAAAGCTCGGATATCTTTATGATTTCATCCTTTCTTTCCGATCTCGTTGACTTATTTGTCTGATAAATGCCCGCATAGAAATCAATATTTTCAGAAACAGTAAGGTCATCATACAACGAGAATTTTTGCGACATATAGCCGATGATCTTCTTTATCTCTTCCGGCTTTTTCGAGATGTCGTATCCGCCCACGCTTGCATAGCCCGAGGTGGGATCGATCAGACCGCAAAGCATCCTTATAGTAGTTGTCTTTCCTGCTCCGTTCGGACCGAGGAAGCCGAATATTTCGCCCTTCTTTATTTCGAAGTTTATCCTGTTCACAGCGGTGAAATCGCCGAATTTCTTTGTAAGGTCTTTGACAATTATGGATGTTTCCGCCATATCACCTTTCACAGCCCGGGGTCCTGGCGCATTCTATGAGATTTATGAAAGCCTGCTCCAGCGTCGGTTCTTTCGTCCTTATCTTTATCTGTTCGGGAGTGTCCGTAATAAGAAGCTTCCCTTCCCGTATCAGTCCTATCCTGCTGCACCTTTCCGCTTCGTCCATGTATGGGGTCGTAACAAATATCGTTGTATCAGGAAGTCCGTATAACAACCTCCAGAACTCCCGGCGGGAAAGAGGGTCAACGCCGAGCGTCGGCTCATCAAGGAAAAGTATTTCCGGGGTGTGGAGCAGGACCGTGGCCAGAGCGAGCTTCTTCTGCATGCCGCCTGAAAGCTGCCTGGCATATCTTTTCCTGTAAGGAGAGAGTTTTGTGAAATCGAGTGTTCTTTTCCTTACAGCTTCCAGGTCGTTCTTTTTGACCTCATAAAGCTGCGCAAAGAACTCGATGTTCTCATCGACAGTCAGGTCCCCGTAAAGGTTGAACTTCTGCGGCATATATCCTATACGCCGCCTTATCTTTTCTTCGTCTTTCTTGACGTCCATGCCCAGTACACTGGCCTCACCTGACGTAGGCATCATGACCGTTGAAAGCATTCTCATTATGGTCGATTTTCCCGCACCATCGGGCCCAAGCAGGCCGAATATCTCACCCTTATGTACGGTCAGATCAAGCGACGATACTGCAAGGATTTCCTTGAATTTCTTTGTGAGGCCGTGAGTTTCGATCACTGAGCTGTTCACGGAGATTACTTGGTCAGATAAATGACGGCATCCGCAGGCATTCCCGGCTTCAGCTTCATGTCTGCGTTGGATATCTCGATCTTGATACCGAAAACCTGAGCCACCCTTTCCTCCTTGGTCTGTATGTTCTTGGGAGTGAACTCAGCCTTATTGGATATGTTTATGACCTTACCCATGAATTTCTGGCGAGGGAATGAATCTACCATTATATTGACCTTATCGCCTAGCTTTATCCTGCCGTAGCTTTTTTCCGGCACGTATAGCATAATCTCAAGCCTTGACAGGTCAGCCATTGTAACGACCGTTGAGTACGGGGCAAGAAGGTCCCCCACTTCCGCCACCCTTGTCAGGATCGTGCCCTTTATCGGGGCCTTTATCCTTGATTCGTTATATGATATCTCCGCCAGCGTGTTCGCCGCCTCAGCCCTGTTGTATTCAGACTCAGCCGCCTCATAATTACTGGTAAGGGCGTCGTATTCCTGATCGCTTATCATGTTCTTTGCTTTCAGTGATTTTGCGCGAATAAAGTTCCTCTTTGCGTTCTCAAAGCGTATCCTTGCTGCTGTTTCAACCGCATTGGCCTGCCTGAACCCGGCCTCAAGCTCCAGCGCCTCAAGCGATGCGATGAGGTCCCCTTTATTTACGATGTCGCCTTCATTTGCCGCAAAATACTCGATCCTTCCCGGGACCTTTGTCGCCACATCGATCTCTATTGCCTCGATGGTCCCTGAGGCGAACATCTTGTGCCTGTTAATAAATCCAAATAAGCCGACCAGCAATATATATATCAATATCAAAATTGCCGCTCCCAGAGCTACTTTTCCTGCCAACGATCTTTTATCTGTGTTCTGTATTGTCTGTAAAAGGTTTTTTACGTCCATTTTTAACTATCCTCCAAGCTCTTCCCTTATTTCACCGATCATATCCGACATTTTGCCAAGGAACTTGCCCATTTCCCTCGCTTTCACGAAAACAAGCGCGTCTCCGACAGCACCTTTTATAACAAGCATTTTATCTCCTGTTCCCAACTTCAGGTCCTTGCGGGCATCCGAAGGAATGACGACTTGGCCTCGCTCGCCGACCGTCGCGACCCCGTAAAAATGAGCTTCATGCACTACTTTTTTTGTCATATATACCTCACCGCCTAAAAAAGCTTATAAATATCAACGCCGATAACCTTGTTCAATTTCGCCTTAACGGTCTGAACATCGAACTGCGCCTCGTAAAGACTTGTCTTTGCCTGAGTAAGCGCGACCTGAGCGTCTATGACCTCAAGGTTGGAGCCGGCGCCGCTCTTGTACTTCTGCTCCGCTATCCCGTAGTTCTCAACTGCTGAATCGACGGCCTTCTTTGCCGAAACCACGACCTCAAGCGCGCTCTTCAAATTCAGGTTGGCGTCCTTTATCTCCAATAATATGCCGTTCCGCATTTTGTTCTCGTTTGCGCCAAGGGACCTCAGGTTCGCATCCGCTTCCGCGATCCTTGACTGCGTGGAAAGTCCGTCAAATAATGTCCATGACGCGGAAGCCATTATGGCCCATGTATTCTGGCTGGTCTTCAAATACGTTGGATAATCCATTTTTGAGTTGCCGTACTTGCCTATTAGCGAAATGGCGGGGAAATATCCGCCATAGGCAATGGACAGGTTCTTTTCGCTTATCTTTTTGCCGAGCTCGAATGAAAGCCAATCGGGCCTTTTATTGAAAGCAAGGTCGGTCAATTCAGCATAGCTTGTTAACGCAACGGATTCGTTCGCGAATTCCTTTTCGGCAAGCTCTACCGGTTCATCAAGCCCCCTTCCGAGTATATTGTTGAAAGCGCCTTTTGAAAGTTCAAGCGCATTGCTTGCTTTAGTGAGTGTTTGCTCTGAATTGGCCGCCTGGACCTCGCTCCTCAGAACATCGGCTTTGGTCGATATGCCGGCGTTGTACATGGCCTTGACCTGATCAAGGTGCGAGTTCGCAAGATCAAGGGATTCCTTCGATAGATCCTTCATTTTTTGAGCGCGCAGCACTCCGTAATAGGAAGATATGACATCATAAGTGAGGCCGTCCTCCGCGACCTTATAATCATGTCTTTCGGCATCATACGCGAACTTTGCCATATCAAGAGCGTTAATCAGCTTTCCGCCGGTGAACAAGGGTTGTGTCAAGCTGAGCGTGTAGCCCGATGTTGAGGCCACTTCCTCGGTGCCGTACGAGAAAAGGGTCCCCCCCATGTTCATTTCGATCGGCTGCTGGTATAAGCTGCCCATGTTCGCTGAAAGCGAGAGGTTTGGAAGGACCGCGCCGAACGCCTGACCCAGTCTTGCGTCCGAGGCCTTCAGCTTCTCTCTGGCGTCAATAATGGCAGGGCTGTTATCCAGGGCTTTTGTTACGCTCTCACCAAGCGTCAGACCGTCCGCCGCAAAAGCATGCCCGGCAAAGATCAAAGTAACGAATAAACCTACAATAAATCTCTTCATGTTGCCCCCGGTTTGGTATGATTTATATGAAATGTATGAATTCTATGGCTTATGACTGTATTGTCAAGTCAATATTTCCGAGCGTACCGCGTAGCTAGGCCCTTTAGGGCCGTCTTTTTAGAGCCGTTTATTGCGGGGCTAAAGCCCCTTTGTACGCGTACGCGTGTTGGAATCTGCGAATATATCCTTCGGAATTCGCGGTTCCATAACCCCGATTATCGCGTCCCGTCATTCTGAGCCCCGACCGGAGGTCGAGGGCGCCTGCCTGCCGGCTGGCAGGAAGAATCTATAAACTTGATTATACTATGCCCCGCCCAAAATGCAGATTCTTCGCTATCGCTCAGAATGACCCAAACCACCCCTGACCCGTATCCTTCGTCCTACGGAATTAAAATGACGAAATAAAGTGGTGCAGGCACTAATCGGCTATGTTGAATTCAATGGCCGATCTTTGAGGTCCTTCCGGTCAGTTCAAGCGGTTTTAAGGTTTTCTTTCAGCTTCAAGATATTGTCTTCGATCTTCCTGATCGAATCCATGTTGTTCTTGATAGTTGCATCGTTCGACATATCAAAAACACCGTTGCTGATCAGCCCATATACATGCTTCCCCAGTTCGGCGTGAAGCTTATTGAGCTTGCCTTCCTCCATTTTCATCTCCACCTGGACCCTGGCAACATTTGCGCCTTTCTTGGTCTTGTCGGCGGCAAAAGTAAGCCCTTTTTTCAGATTTTCGACTCCCTCTTTCATTTTTGACTGCACATCATCCCATAATGCCATTTTTATTCCCCCTTTTTAGACTATTACTCGATTATACCCTTGAAAGTATTGCCGTTCAACTAATAACTGTCCCAGGCAAGCGCTTCGCTAATGCGTCCCTTGAAAATACCCGACCTCCAGCAGAACTGGACCATGTCATCCATCTCTGCCGACTGAGAGAGGTCTTTTTCCCCGCCAAAGAACTCGGAGGCGGTAGCAAGGTCAACGCCCTGCAGCACAGCAACGGCCTCAAGAAGCTCGGACCTTGTCATCTTTTCATCGGGTTTGAATGTGCCGTCCGGATAGACCACCAGGGCGCCTGTTCTTAGTATCGCGTTTATCTCTTTTGCATATCTGTGTCCCATGGGGACATCCTTTGCAACATCCTTAGTCAATCCCGTTGATGTGAGGCCTTTTGCGGCATAGACTATCCTGCAGAAATCACCGCGCTTAACGTTGGACTTGAGATCGAAAGACTGCCCGAGAGTCTCTTTCATTATATATAAAGAGGTCTTGTATTCGGGATCTGCTGCCTCAAGCTTTTGCTTGTCACTGAAAACCACCCCGGGGGGCATTTCAACGATGAACAATCGTATTGATATTGTTGAGCTGCCTCCTTCCCTCAATTGCTCTTCCACCGCGACCTTGTTCTTCCCGTAGTTCAACATGACCTGTTTTTTAAATTTTCCGCCTGATATGACCGCCTGTTCTCCCTTTACCGTCACCCTCGCGGCATCTCTACTGACCGTTCCGGAAAAATGAATGACATTATTGAATGTAACGAGTTTGTCCTGCGGTTCCGTTACATTGAATACTGTGCCGACCGTTGCAGGCGCTTCCGGAGCCGCTTCCGCCATCATCTCCGCCATACCAAGGAAAGCAAGGTAATCGTTTATCCCGTCCCTGAACATCCCCGCCTGGTACATCACGGAGAGCGCGTCGCCCATCGAGGATTCGCCGTTCAGGTCATCGGAGAGAAGGAACTTTTTCAGATGATCCGTCGAATATCCGCTTGCATGGGATAAAGTCTTTATAAGCTCGCTCCTGCTGACAAAAAAGTTGGGCCTGAAGGTGTTATCATCATACAGGGACATGGCACCGTTATCAAGAACGGCCTTGATGCTCCGCGCCGCCCAATGTGACCGCGAGATATCATCGGATACCCTTTCAAAAAGGATGGGTATTTTGTATGACTTTGCCTCAGCTATCAAGACCGCTAGCTGTGCCCTGGTAAGCTTGTCAGTGTATCTGTACTCCCTTTCCGTGTAATACGCAATAAGTGTTGCAGCCAGCTGGTAGTCAAGCGGCTTGTTCTCTACATCTGATATCGACATACCCGGGGGTATGAATACCCTCAGCATCCTTCTCTCAAATTGATATTCCTTGCCCGTGGCGTCCTTTACTTTGAATATGATGCTGTTCTTGCCGATATTGAGAGGAAGCTCGTCCTTGAATGAAAGGTTTTCAGACAGGTTTATCCTCTTATCGCCGGCCTGAAGAAGGGATACATCGGCATCAACGGTCCCCCGAACGCTTACCCTTGATTGAAAAGTATAGTCCCTGTCCTTCGGGATAGGCATTGTCACCTTTCTGCTTCCTGTGATCTCCACAGTAACAGTTCTGTTGTTATAACCGAAAGTCGGATCTACGGCCGACCAGAACAAGAACACCACAAATGATATAATCATCGCTCTTTTCATTTTACCTTATTTCCCATCAACGCCCGATATCCTCCTGATCACATCAATTTATCTTCGTTATGGTCATGCAGGTTTGGCGTGAACCGGTCGTTACTACGACATTAGCAGCTTTCTTGGTCTTGTCCGCGTCCAATGAAAAGATCTATTTGGCAGTTTCCATTCCATCCTATACCCTTGAGCGAGCCTGTTCCCATATCCATTGCCTTTTATTACTTTATTTGTTGTATCCTTGTTCCCAGTCCAGAAGCTGCGACTGTTTTTCTTTCATTTTATCCGTTCTATTCAATGCCTCGACCATCCAATCGATCATAACAGGCTGTCTGTAGTAAGAATCGTATGAAACTTGCGGAAATTTAATATATCCCCCTTCTTTTACCGCCGCGATATTATCTTTTGCCCAGAACCCCTGATCGCTTACCCTGTTCCCTTTTGCCAGCAGCTTTTCCACGTCGCATAAAACCGCGGCAAATTCAGCGATAGAGAATAATTCCCGCGGCCTGAACTTTCCGTCCGGAAAACCAATGAACACTTTCCTGGTCTTACACGCCTGCATATAAGGCGCGAATCCATCATCTGCCGGGACATCGGGAAAAACATTGCCTGAAACAGGCTTTATCTCGTAATCATAGAGTTTCGCGATGATCTTGGCCGCTTCGGCGCGGTTTATCTTGCCCGCCAGGTCAACATACCTTTCAAGATAAATGCCGAACAATGTCAGCCCGAGACGTTTTTCCTGGGTCATTTCCTCAAAAAGCTGCTCCCTGGTCTGATAATCGAACTCATGCACCTGCGCGACCAGCCTCAGCATTTTTGACTGCTTTGAAATGATCTCCCCGTCATAAGTTTCCACCTCGAACCTGATCAGGTTTTTCCCGTAATTCATGGGGATATTTGCCGCGAACCTTCCTTCTTTATCGACCTGAACCACCTCATCATTTATCCTTACCTGCTTTATGTCCTTTCCAACAACGCCTGTAACGACCAGCGTCTTGACGAATGTCTGGAATTTGCTCAATAAATTATGCGTCGAGATTATTTTCCCCGGGGATCTTTCATATGTCACCGTGGGAAATCTTGCCGGAGCTTCAGCTATTGCCACTTTTGGAGCTTCTTTTACTGCCGCGACCTTTTCCTCTACAACCGGCGGCTCTTCTTTTGCCGCTTCGGGGACCGCTTTTATGACTGCTTCCGGCTTCTTCTCCACCACCGGGGGTTCTTCCATTGCTGCTTCGGGAACTTCCTCTTCAACTGTCTCAGGCTTCTCCTCCACCATAGGAAGCATTGCTTCTTCAGGAACTTCCTCTTTAACTGCTTCAACTTTTTCCTCCGCGACCGGTGCCTCTTCGGCTACTTTAGGGGCAACCGGAAGCGGCAGGACCTCTATCGGTCCGCCCATTCCAACCTCCTCAGACGCTTTGGCCTTCTGGATCTCCTCGGTCGTGGCCTTCCTTATGACAATGAATTTATCGGTTTGCGCTTCGGTAACATATCCTTCAAAATCAACAGCGATGATCTTGAATGCATGCTCCCCCGGATCGGTCCCACCTGGGACGACCCATTCCCCGACCCATCTGTTCGATTCTTCATCATAAACCAGGTCTATCTTTCTTACGGTAGTGATCACTGCCGTGATCTTCTCCGTTTCAAGCGGCGCCTCAACCACAATAGGGACCTTTTGCCCGGCCTCATATTCTTTTGTGGCAATGGATACCCCCGCTGTTTCCCCGCAATGTATACACACAGGGAAAAGCATTATCACCAGAAATATCGACACTATTCTTCTTGTAGTTTGCTTCATGGCCGCTCAGCTCCTATCAATCATAATTTATCATATCATCCGAAGGCTGAAAAGCTTTTATCTCGCCTTTTACTTTTTTCTGTTCCTCGCCCACGTATGATATGGATATGAAATTAGAAACATCCTCACTGTTGTTATAGTAAGGGTGGTACGCGTAATCCATGACAAATCCTCCCCCGACATTAAGCCCTAATCCCAGGGTCAGGCCCCAAAAAGTTGACGCATCCGCATCGATCAACTGGTCGAAACCGCCCCTCAACACCAAGTTCTCATCCATTTCATATTCCGTGCCCATATGCATAAGCGCCGGCAGGGCGCCGTCATTTGGCATCTCAATGTCAAGCGCATAGGTCTGCTTTTTGCCATCGGGCCTGTAAGCCGCGCCGATAACAAGGGGCGACGGGTAATACTCTTTTGCGCCCGTATTCCAGTCCAGGGTGCCTCCCAGGATATTTTGCTTATTTATACCCAAAGAAAGCCGGCTGTTCGGCGTATATTTGAGGCCAAGGTCAATGTTCATGCCGGAAGCGGTATACGCCGGGGAGCCCGAGTAATTCTTCTGGAACAGCTTAAGGTTCATGCCTATATAGATCCTTCTCGTGATACTTCCGAGGTTAACGAATCTTCTCAGGTTCGATGAATAAGTGATCAATGTCAGATTATCCGCGTATGAAGCTTCTCTTGTTGTAGGCACCGTTACGGTAACATTGCTCATATTGGAAAAAACCCCGCCCAAGCCGAATGTCCCGTATTCGGTCGGATAAGCGCCGTTCGCCACCACATAATTGAACATATTAAAAGTGCGGGAATAATTCATCCATGACATTTCGGGATTCTTCAGGCTTACCAGCCCGGCGGGATTGAATATCGGTGAACTTGAGTCATCCGCTACCGCCACGAATGCCATTCCCATGCCCAGCCCTCTAGGCATAGCGGCATTCCTGATCGGGTCATCCATTGTGATGCAAAAAGCGGAAGAACCGATAAAGAATAGACTTATTAATATTAAGGCCAGTACTTTCTTCAATTTTATCCTCTTACCATACTGCTATATTCTTCTAATTACCTGAATAAGAATATCCCGCCCTTACCCAGGACCTGACTGTTGTTGTATAAGATCACGTAAACATACGCGCCGTTCGGCACGGACCTTGGTATATTGCTGTGAACGCCCGTCCAGAGCACGGTATTATCGCCTGCCGCCCCGGCGCCGCCTTTGCCGCCCATGGATCCCGGGCTGAAGCTCTGCGTCCATATCCTTTCGCCTTTTATGTTATAAATGCTGACGGTTATTTGCGCCGGCCTGTCCAGATGGTATTTGATCTGCGCCGGTTCCACATCCGGATTGAACGGATTAGGCACGTTCATGACATCGGTAATAATGGGCTTTCCTTCCGGCTGTGTTATCGTGAACCCGCCGGCAAGCGTTGACACCCTTGCGTCGGGATTTGTCAAGACAACGTTCCAGCTGCCGAGCGCTTTTCCGGCAAGATCGAATGTACAGTTTATCTGGCCTGAGCTAATAAAAGTGACGCTTTCACCGCTGATATCGGATTCGAGTGATTTTGTCAGCTTTGTAGTGGCGCCCGACTGGAAGTTCAAACCATAGATCGACACGAAGAATGACGAATCGTTATTAGGGCCTGCATTCGGGGATACAGATGTAATTATCGGATTTTGTATAAGGTCGCCGAATATCGCGTTAAAGAAACCTCCGGCCATCTTATACAGGGCGCTTGTCTCGACGGTGGTGATGTATTCATGGTCCCTGGAAAGGCCTTCAAGCGAATAAGAGGCCGATGTCTGCGCCCCGCCGTAACTGCCCGCGATCACCTCTGTTGAAATAATATAGTTCGCGCTCGAAGCGGCAAAGGCTTGACCATTAACGGTTACAAAGATCGAACCAATAATGAAAAGTACTGTTAAAAATATGTTTAATACTTTTGTCATAAACAATATTATTGAACCCTGCCTATTTATACTCACGAATGATTATGACCCCGGCAGCACCGTTGCCCCCGGTACAAGCTGCATTGCCAGTACCGCCATTTCTCTGATCAGCCGCTCCCCCTCCTCCGCTCCCGTATAATGCCCCAGCTATCCCGTTATTAGTCCCTCCAGCAGCACCAGGGATAATAACGCTATCGGTCACGAAGCCATATAATGAAGCGCCCCCAGTACCCGATATGCCAAGTGTCCCTGACATTCGGTATCCGGCTCCGCCTGCGTAACCCGGGATGCTGATATCACCTGTTGCATCTGCTGTTCCTCCCGCACCGCCTGCAGCAGTTAAGACCGTAATTCCAGTGGCCATATCCGTGCCCCCCTGGCCTCCATTGGCGGTAATAGCGGCAGAATTAAATTGAGTTTGACCTCCGGTAGTGCCAACGGCTCCGGCTGCCCCCGCTCCTCCCGCACCTACAACATATGAATATACAGTGCTTGCGCTTGTTGCGATCCTTTTTATTGTGCAGGCGCCACCGCCACCACCGCCACCCGCGAGAGATTGGTTATTAGTAGGCGCAGGGCCTCCGGCGCCGCCTCCTCCTCCCCCGATCAATGTGACTTCAATATCTGTAACTCCGGTAGGGACCGTATAATTACCGCTGGCTGCGGTCAGTATTGTGATGCCCTTGAGGGCCCCAAGATCCGTTAAATTCATGCCGCCACCAAAGAAGTTCGCGGCAGAGATATTACCGGTGGCATCAAGCCGCCCTTCAACCGAAATATTACCGGTAACGGCATAGGCAGCGCCTGTAACCGTTATCAAGATCAATAATATCAATAGCAGCTTTTTCATTTTATTCGCTTATTTAAACTCACGGATAATAATGACCCCGGCAGCGCCAGCGCCTCCCGCTGCGTTCTGAGCTGCAGCCGTTTGCATGGCCATTCCTCCCGCGCCTCCACCCCCGTATAAAACTCCCGTTGTTCCCGTTGTTGCCGCCTGGGCAGCAGGCACAAAAACACTGACGCTGCGGGAGCCATATAATGTAGCGCCCCCCCAACCCGATATGCCCGTTGTCCCTGACATACGATATCCGGCTCCGCCTGCGCCGCCCACACCGTTGAAATCACCTGTAGCTCCTGCTGTACCGCCGGCACCGCCTGCTGCGGTCAAGACCGTAAGACCGCTTGCCATATTCGTGCCTCCGCTGCCGCCGTTCGCGGTGATCGCGCCGGCATTAAAAGTTGTTTGAACCCCGGGATTCCCGGCACCTGCGGACACTCCTGTACCTCCCGCGCCTGCAACATATGAATATACAGTGCTTGCGCTTGTTGCGATCCTCTTTATCGTGCACGCCCCTCCCCCGCCGCCTCCTCCTACAGCACAATGGCCATTAGTGTTTGTCGCGGCACCACCACCAGCACCGCCACCACCGATCAATGTGACTTCAATATCCGTAACTCCGGTAGGGACCGTATAATTACCGCTTGCTGCGGTCAGTATTGTGATGCCCTTGAGGGCCCCAAGATCCGTTATGTTCATGCCGCCGCCGAAGAAATTCGCGGCAGAGATATTACCGGTTGCATCAAGACGACCCTCCACCGATATATTGGTGGTAACGGCATAACATGCCGTGCTCATCGCAAGAAGGACTATTATTACACTGACAAATTTCTTCATGGCTCAACCTCCCCTTTTTAAGATTAATACTTGAATATCATCATCCTGAACGTGCCCGAACCCGACCTGCTTTCCGTCGCGATGCCTATCATCTTTCCCGTCTGCAGGTTATTATATCCGTGGACCTGCTGCGCGGTCGATGACGTGCATATTGCGTCGCCGACGGCTATATCGCCGTCCGATGTAGCGGTAATTCTGCCTGCTACAGCGACATAAGCGGTAGTACCATCCATTCTTTGCACTATTCCAACAACGTTCGGGTCCTTTGCCGTTGTTGTCCTGGTCACCGTATTATTGGCGCTTGTATACAACACCACGACATCCCCCGCGACTACAGTGCCATTGATCGCGAATGGGACAACGATCGTGCCATCCCCGCCGGTAGTATCGCCGAGGGACAATGACCTTGTCGCTTTCAGGTACGCGTTTGCGTCGATCGTGTTCACGCCTGTGAACGTCTGGTTGCCGCTCAAGGTGGCCGCCGTACCCGTTATACCCGCTGCGGGAATGTTCGTTAATCCAATACCGCTGCCAGCGAACGACGCCGCTGTTACGTAGCCTGTAGTGGAAATATTGGCGCCGCTTGCAAGATTTGATGCGGTCCCTGTTAACGTTGCATAACCTGCGGTTGTAGCAGTACCTGACAATGCCGCGTATCCCGCTGTTGTTGCTGTGCCTGATAACGCTGCATAAGCTGTGCTAGATGCAGTACCGGATAGCGCCGCGTATCCCGCTGTTGTTGCTGTACCTGATAACGCCGCATAACCTGCTGTTGTTGCCGTACCTGATAACGCTGCATAAGCTGTGCTAGATGCAGTACCGGATAGAGCTGCATATCCTGCTGTTGTAGCTGTACCTGATAGTGCCGCGTAAGCGGTTGTTATCCCTGACAGGTTTGTTCCATTCCCGTAAAAAGCAGCAGCGGTCACAACTGCGGTTTGATTGATATTATCACCGGTTATGGTCCCATTGGCGATCTTCGCGCTGGTGATACCGCCGTCCTTCACTTCCAATGAACCATTGCCATTAAATTTAGTTGTAATATTGTCAACTTCAACACTTCCGCTGCCGCCAGCAGGTGTCGCCCATTCCATATCCGTACCGTTCCATTTTAGGAATTTGCCTGAGGCTTTTGCCCCGCTTATAGCTATCGCATCCGATGTGACAGCGCCAAATCCAATGTCTATTGCAGCTATCGTATTGTTAGCTATTGCACCGGAGGTCACCGATCCTGTAGCCAGTTTAGCTTCAGATATTGCGCCGTCGCTTACTGTCGCCGCAGTTGATGCTGTTGCCGACAATGCTGCGTATCCTGCTGTTGTTGCTGTACCTGACAACGCTGCGTATCCTGCTGTTGTTGCTGTACCTGATAATATTGCATAGTTAGCTGTTGCCGCAGTTGATGCTGTTGCCGCTAATGCCGCGTACCCTGCATTTGTTGCAGTTCCCGATAGTGCTGCGTAAGCTGTGCTGGATGCTGTACCGGATAGAGCTGCATAACCCGCTGTTGTTGCCGTACCTGATAGTGCTGCATAATCAGCCGTTGCCGCACTTGATGCCGTTGCTGCCAATGCCGCGTATCCTGCTGTTGTTGCTATGCCTGACAATGCTGCGTAAGCTGTGCTAGATGCGGTACCGGATAGAACTGCGTAATCAGCTGTAGCTGCTGTTGATGCTGTTGCCGACAATGCCGCATATCCTGCTGTTGTAGTTGTGCCTGACAATGCCGCATAACCCGCTGTTGTTGCCGTACCTGATAACGCTGCATAAGCTGTGCTAGATGCAGTACCGGATAGCGCCGCGTATCCCGCTGTTGTTGCTGTACCTGATAATGCCGCATAACCTGCCGTTGTTGCTGTACCTGATAGTGCTGCGTATCCTGCTGTTGTTGCTGTGCCTGACAACGCCGCGTATCCTGCGGTTGTAGCTGTACCTGATAATGCTGCATAAGCTACAGTTATCCCTGACAGGTTTGTTCCATTCCCGTAAAAAGCTGCAGCGGTCACAACTGCGGTTTGATCGATATCATTACCTGTTATGGTCCCATCGGCGATCTTTGCCGATG
>Ga0315274_10003285_pt1 | contig 24091 bp, 30 predicted proteins | sample YL17G02_20_MG_FD_203700 | JGI IMG/M metagenome (GOLD analysis project Ga0315274, IMG submission 203700) | Sediment microbial communities from Yellowstone Lake, YNP, Wyoming, USA - YL17G02_20 | ecosystem: Environmental > Aquatic > Freshwater > Lake > Sediment | place: USA: Wyoming | collected...
CACTAGCAAGTTCTGTTACGTCTTCGGGTGATTCGTCTGCCTGTTAACCGTCGGGTGACGGCTTGCGTTTTGGATTAAGGTCAACCATTTGTTTTCTCCCCGCACTTCGATCCCACAAGCTTCGGCTGGTGTTTTATCCTCTAGGGCTTCGTGTAGTCTAACACAGTTGTGATAGATTTGATAGCCTGCTAGAATAGGCGTGTCTTCACGTTTCAAACCTCGCATAACCTTCTCTCTATCTCTCACTTCACCGTTGAATCGCTCCATCTTTCGATTGTCTTCGCTAGCGCGCGCCGGAAGTCCCTTGGCTCAGGCGTTCAGTTACCCTTTTTCTGCTCCAATTCTTTTCAAGAATCTTCCGCAGCAAGTCTCTTCTTCTGATAGATGAAGCGTTTCTATGCATGCAGTGGGATGCAAAATTGCCTCACAGACTTTCTCCATCCCTATTATATGCTTAGAATCAAACTCACAAATTATCATTGCTTTCATATGAAGCCGACATAGTTTATTCCAAATCTTCTGCACCTTAGGATCATTTCTTACAGCAATTACGTCTCCCTTTATGCGGCTTGCTTCTTTTCTAAGCTCATCTGAGGTTTGATCAATTTCCTCTTTAAGCCTGAGTATTCCATTCACGTTTTCCTTCTCCATTAAGTCTCACTTCCAACAAAAGTTGAGGCAATCGCTAGAGGAATATTGCCCGAGTTAGCGTGCGCCTACCATAGCTCTGGCTTAAAGGCCCATGTGATTTTTTCTAGAATGTGAGGAGGTAATTCGGCTAGGTTGTGTTGTATCCTGAGGTGATCTCTCGCGTGGCTTATTGCCTCTTCAATGATGAACTCGCTTACTTCAAAGCAACATTCATCGATGGGGCACTTCAAAGTAAGTCCCATATCAACCACTGCCAAAATCAATAGTGTTGGAAAGATTACTTAATGTTATTGGGCGCTTGCACGCACTGACAGCCGCTACAGCAACGCGCGCGTTTAGGCGATAATATTAAGTGAACATTTACTCTTACGAGAGACACGCGCGGCAGATCCATATGGTTGAGAACGTAAGAGAGATTCTTCAGCGGTCTCTTGCTGGCGATGAAATATCGAGAAGCGAATGTTTGAGGCTGATGGAGATCGAGAATTACTCTTCAGAAATGTACGAATTGTCTTTTGTAGCTGATAGGCTCACCAGAAGAATGTTTGATGGTGTGGGGGAGGTTCATGCTCAGGTGGGCGTCGATTAGCGCGCGCGGACTCGATCTCTGAGGTGAGGGCAGAGAAAGACGATGTGATTCTGAACATTGAGACCCTTGATGGCGGGAAATACAGGTATGAATACGTTGGCGGATACGAAGTCTGGGACATTCCCAGTCTCGACGCAAGAGAATGGAAAGGCAAGATCAAGGAGTTCAAAGACTCCGTTTGGGGAGGGGAACATAAGAAAAAGCAGATAATAGCTCTGCTAAGATCCCAGGAGATCACGACCTTTGACGAGCTGCATGCCATTCTCTACAGAACTCATCGCGCGGGCGTTTATGAAATTGAGGACGACAGTAGAATCATGAAGATGCTTGGGACACTTATCGAGAAGGGGGAAATAGATGGTTTCATTGACAAGAAGGCCCGCCATTTCATATGCTTTCTCGTGAATGAATATTCTATTAGTCTTGTCGATGAACCCTTTCAAGCCGGCATCTCCGATAAAGTCCTCTAGTAGCATTATGCAGTCTCCGTCGTGCCTCACCCAGGGGCATTTTTCCTTCATTTCGTCGAAGGTAGTTTTCTCCTGGGACGTCAGGTGTTTCATCAGCCTATCCTTCTTATCTTCGTTAGATGTCAATACTCTGGAATTTTTTTGCCCAGGTTTGGGATTCAGCAGACCCCATGTCAAAAGACACGGTCTTGTGACCGGCGTATGTTCGGAAAGAAATCTCTATAGTGCCAACACTATCTTGGTTAAAGCGGTTAACTGACGTAAAAGGTATATCGTATATCAGGTTGTATTTCGTGCTAAATGTTCCTTTTGCGCCAAGCAGGATCAGCCTCTGATCAGTGAACACCAGATTTCCTATCTGCAAAGGGAAGTCAACTGTATCATAGAGTTCCTGAACGTGCTTGACCGTAAAGCTACCAGAAGTGTTTTTGATAATCCTCTCGTTCGGAACAAGGTAGCTTTCTATCTTGGCATCATAGGAATCATATCTGAAGTCGGATTTGCTGCATTTGCACCCGTGAGGCAAAGAAATGAAGTATTGCAGCCACTGTATCAGGTACGCTCCCAGACACGTCTACGCCTCGGCTTTGAAGTGGCTCTTTCCAGAAAGGGGGTTCGGCTGGCCTCCTGCGTTGATAGTTGTGGGTGAAGCTTGAACATCTCCTAATCCAATGAACCCCTTTTCTATCACATTTGTTTCGGTGAATTTGCAGTCTCTCGTCTGAGAGTGAGTTACATTCTCTTCGGCATGTTCCTTTCGTGTAACTTCACCGACATTCCTAAGAAGAGGATGGCGAAGCCTATCAAGATGACAAGGTCGATCAGGACAGGGTAATAGGCGATTCCGTTTATTGAATATGTGGCTATATCCACAAAGTATGTTAAAGGTGAGGCTGATGCGATTAATCTTCCCCAGCTGGGAAGCTTTTCGATCGGAATAAAGACTCCGCTGATGAACAGGAGGGGAAACCTGACAAGAGTTGAGAGCATCATTACGTTAGCTGGAATATCTGTTGGTGGAGTGGACAAGATCGCTGCAAGAGATGAAAAGCAGAAAGAAGCCGATAAGATCCCCAAGAGGAAGATCATAGGATGCAGTACTGTGACGCCTAGGACCAGACCTATAACTAGTGGAACCAGTGAAAAGAGGACTCCAAACAGGAAAGACGCCAAAACATCGCCTAATATTATGGCTGTGATTGATACTGGACTGGACACAAGTCTCTCCAGAGTCCTTGACCTAGTCTCCCAAGGCATGACTAAAGGTACAACTGCTGTGGATGTGAAGAAGATGGTCATGACTGTCAGGCTTGACATTAAGAAGTTGAGATTAAGATCTCTGCCTACCAGGAAAGCTGCGAACATAAAAGTCGGGAACAGTATTCCCATGACTATGACTGGACTCTTAAGATAGTAGATGTGAATGTCTTTCTTACAGATTGCGAAAGCCCTCTTGAGTTGCTGTGACAATCCCACATCAATAGAGTCACGCATCAATCACACCTCCTGAGAGCTGGTCAGCGTGACAAAGACATCTTCCAAACTTGGAGTTAAAAAGTTCAAGGTAACAAACTTTAACCCATTGGCTTGAGCGTAGCCTACCATTTGGTAGAGTAGGCTGTTTGGGTCTTCAGTGTACAGTCTGACTTTATCACCCATTTCCTTCACTTGAACAACTCCGGGAAGCTTGAGAGATTTACTATCTACCGACTTATCGAAAGCAACCTCCACCGATTGCAGTTTCTTGCTAAACGCTCGAAGTTTCTCAGGTCTGTTAAGGGCAATTATCTTACCGTTGTTAATTATGGCCACTCGGTTGCATAGTTGGTTAGCTTCCTCCATATTATGGGTAGTCAGGAATATTGTGATCCCATTTTGATTCAGTTCTGACAACATATTTCTGATGAGCCGAGCGCTTTGGACGTCCAACCCGCCTGTAGGCTCATCTAGGAACAGGATCGCGGGCTCATTAATCAGAGCCATGCAGATCAGAAGTCTTTGTCTCATCCCTTTTGAGAATCCTTTAACAAGCTGATCTTTTCTTTCGTAAAGACCAAATTTCTTCAGAAGGGTCTCGGCCCGCCTCTGCCTACGTGCTGCAGGTACACCATAAAGCTCCCCCAGAAACATAAGGTTCTGCCACGCCGTCAAGTCGATGTAAGCATTAGCCATCTCAGGCAGAATGCCCATCACCTGCTTCGCTTTCAGAGGTTCCTTTAAAATGTCATAGCTCATAATAGAGGCTGTGCCAAGATCAGGCTTGATTACGCCTGTAAGGATACGGATTGTGGTCGTCTTTCCCGCACCATTAGGACCTAGAAATCCAAAAATCTCACCCCTTTCAACTTCAAAGGCAAGATGATCAATGGCCAGAATCTTTCCATAGAACTTTGTTAGATCTGATGCTTTGATTGCTGCACCCATCTATTGAATCTCCCTAAGCGTCCTTTGTCAGCGAGCACTTTTGCAGAAGACTGGACTGATTTATTCCGTAGATCCAAGTTGTAGATGGATCGAAATACGATTTGGGATTCAGATTCGCTGTTAGGTCTCATCCTTTACGCATGGATGCTCTTTCATGTTTGGATGACATTCAGCAATTTGTTCTGCAGTACATTTCTCTGGAGTCCCTTTAAGTTTCTCTGGATATTGACACTTTGAGTTGCCGCACATTCCAATCACCACCTCCAGTATACTTTTTATACTATTTAAACTATCAAGTTTATAGCTGGAAAGTAACTATGCAGAAAGAATGTGAGGAAAAATGCACAGAGACATGTCTCTGCAGCCTTGAAGGCATAATAACTGCTGTCGGCAAGAAATGGGCGCTCCTAGTGATAAACACTTTGGGACACTATCAGAAACTCAGATACAACGAAATAATGCACGAGCTTCACAACATTAGCCCGAAAACACTGTCCGACCTACTGAAAAGACTGGAGAAAGAAAATCTAGTAAGAAGAGAGGTTTTCAACGAAATACCCCCGAGAGTGCAATACTCATTAACAGAGGATGGGAAAGAACTTAGGGGGGCGGTAATTCGGCTATTGAGATGGGCTTCGAAAAGACATAACCCCCGCAAGGAGAAATGCGTGGATCAATATAAGAGAGTGAGTCTCCACAAAATAAAAGACGAATGAGGAATCTTCCACCATCAGACAATCAATAATCCACCCTACGTTCTAGGATAGCATGAAAGATAAGCGTTTCAGACAGCAAACACGAGTATCCATATTAATAATATAGACATGAAACAAGTTATTGATGGAACCAATTGGACTCTGGGCGTCTGGACCAGAAATAGACAATCCAAGCCGACAACAGAGACAGGAAAATATGTTGTGTGTGTTTGTTAAAGTGTGCATGATGTGCTGAGGAAAGCATTCCACTATATTCTGAATTCTCGCGCGATGTAAAAATGACTGTTAGCGCCTCGCAGCATTGTTGCTCTTTTCTTGGAGTCCGCCTTTTGCTCTGCTTTTCCAGAGTTTTGCAAGTTCGGTGACGATCAAGGGAGTAGAGGACAATGGAATGATCATCAACCAGTCTGCCACGGACAGCGGAACTGTATCGAAGAGAACGCGCGCGCCACGTTCACGCCTCCAGAGGATTCCAAGCTGACGCGGGCATACCGTGGAGCTGTGCTCAGAACCTCTATGCCACCACTGCTGTTTTCATGAAATAATCGCGTGAGAAGCTGCTCCCTCTGTTCAGGAGTCAAATCGATGTCGGATGCGTTCACGCCTCTCCCAGTCGGGATGAAGTTGAAAGCGATGAACCGTATACCCTTCAACCGCTTCGCCAGCTCTATTATCTAGGGCAGCGCGCGCTATTGTCGTCTCCTTCATCCTTACTGGAATCGATGGTGATGACATGGCCTCTCATCTTGGCCTCAGAACATAAACCCTGCTTCCAGGTAAGTTCAGCCGTCAACAGTTTTCTTATGCTACTCAAGATTATCCCACCATGAAGATATCTTCATTGGCGTACTTCAGACCGAGTCTTTTCAGATTTCATGAACTGGCTGTAGGTTCTTTTTCCTCGGGCTTGTGGCATGGCTTTCTTGGAAAGCGATTCAATCGATTCAAGTATTCTGCCCAACTGTTCGAAGGGTATTCCAACTAGGCATTCGTCTTCTGCGATGTCTGTGGCGTCTCGACAGCCGTAACATCCTAAACTGACGTTAACCTTTTTTGTGAGATAGGGGATGACTGTTACGTCGACGCAGCATGCCTGAAAAACGGCGGAGTTAAACGAAAGACGCCCTCCCGCTTCATGGATCGTGGCAAGGTTTACCCACATTATTTTCTCAGGCTGGTCCTCAATGATGACCACATCGGGGGTGAATTTCGCCTCTTCCAGTGGAGCCGTGGCTACAGCCTTGATTTTTCCTTGCTCTATTCTAGGCATTTGGGCCATAGTCATCGCCGCAGCTTCTCTTGACGTGAATAGGCCCAGAGCCTCAAGCATCTCTCCACTACTGATCTTTTCGGGGAGAGGTGAAAGACCCAATGCTGCTGCCGCGGCTGGGCATGCGATGTTTTCTCGCGTGAGAGTTGCGCTTTTTCCTTTCTTGGCTTCCATCAAGAGCTGGCAGTACCGGAGCCTCTGAGCTGCTCGTTCAGGGATGTCATCTAGATCCATGTTATTCTTGACTAGCTTTACTCCTATAGGACTCCATTTGAGTTTGAGCAACTCTCGAAGTGAAGATGAGGCTTTAGAATTGCTTATCTGCATCATTAAGCGATTATCCCCTGATTCTATTCTCTTGTTTTTCAACACCTACAGTTGAAAAGAACATAGACGCTCCCAAACTCAGAATACACCGATATGACAGAGTCAAAAAAGAGGGGATGTGAAACACAGTGTTTTGCCCCGTTCTAGAGTTTGGCCTCTTCCATTATTGTTTGAGTTATTTTCTTGACGTCAGCTTCATAGATGTCAAGCGTGGGCACCTTTTGCAAATACTTGGATATGTCAATCTCGTAGTCGATTCTTTTTCCCGCTTTCTCCATGACTTTCGAGGTACACCTGTTGCCGCATCCGTTGATGACGATGTTTTTCTTCGCCTTCTCCGCGATCTCCAGATGGGGTTTTGAGCCGGCGGCGACAGCCGTAGTACAGCACATACGTGCCTTATCCATGTTAGTGAGCAGGACTCCTATCATGTGTCCGACTTGCCCCACGTTTGCAGCGCCGTCGCAAACCCAAACGATATTTGCATGTTCAGCAGACTTGTAGCAGCTCTCGAGTATCTTGGGTTTCTTTTCTTCATTACCTTCCATAAAATCTTCACCGTCTTCTCAACTTATTCGCATACACTTTGAACATCGTTCCATAATTACGTTGGATTGATTTCGTCTTCAGTTATCTTCCTGAATCGCTTTGATTATGAGTTCTTTCGTTTTCTTTACGTCTTCAGGTGAAACGTAGTCCATCACCGGTTTCAGGTCTGCTCCGATGTCTTCATGGAGCGCCTTCTTCTTCATGTCGATGTCTTTGGCGAGCATGAAGCTCTTTGTGGGTTTGAAGCCGGCTGCTTCAACCGTCTTTCGGCTACACTCGAAGGGGCACCCGTCGACTGTGATTATCTTCTTTGCAGCCTTGGTCTTTCCGATGACTGGGGCAACGCCGAGGGGGAGGGAGGCTAGACAGCCGACGGCGACTTTATCGAGGCCGAGTTCTTTCACAGCCTCAAGGCTTCCTAGACCGGCGGTGATTCCGGTGTTTGAGAGGCATCCGAAGCAGGCATATATGATGTTCTCGTGGGTCTTCATTCCTTCCTGCCAATGTTTCTGTTCCACCATTGTTTTACCTCCTACAGGCTTCCGCTAAACACCCCATAGAGTATTCCGAAAATTACGCTGCCCGACCAGGCTATGAACATGTATGTCAGAACCACTTTCCACCTTGCAATCCTTGAGACCGCTAGGGCGTTGGCAACATCGTATGGTTGCCCCATAAGCCAAGCCAGCAACGCACCCTTGGACATTCCCAAGTTCCACAGACTCCTCCCAATAACGATCTCAACGAGGGTAGGCGTATACAGGGGACCGCCAATAACCGAGGCGATCAAAACGCCTCCGACACCAGTCAGGTAGTCGCGCGCGCGCTCAATCCCTTCCAACTTAACTGTCAAAGCTCCTTTTTCCACGTTCTTCCAAGTGGCGTCGCATCTCTTGCAAGGAGGATCGATACCGATTACTTCAACATGCACTTTCTTGCTCACTTTTTTGCCCCTCTGGATTATTTCAAGATTATTTGAAATATACATTTAAACCTTGCTATTTCAAGAAATATTGAAATATGAGCCTGAGTGTTGTAGTATTGATACGAGAATGGAGATTCCTCAAAGCGTCACAGCGAACTTAGAAAAAGCCGGCGGAATAAAGAGTGTCTTCAGGTGCATCCCTAGAAGCCAGCGTCTAACATGCCTCAGTGACATCTTTCAATCGCTGTCCGACCCGACCCGGCTTTTGATCCTATACTCGTTATCTACTACGCCTCTCTGCGTATGCTTAATAAAGTCCTTAGTGAAGATCGCTGACTCTAAGCTCTCCTATCACCTATCCTGTATGAATTCGGTGGGGTTCATCACCCAACATTCGGAAGGCAAGTACATAGTCTACAAGATTACTGATCTGGGAAAAAAGATGCTATCCATATGCGACACTATTGAGCAGCCATTGAACATGAGACCAAGCCAATGCTGAACCAACTATTGCCACCAAGATCACCAGCGCCACATGAAAATGGCCAAATCGTCCAAGTATCGGAAGGCTTAGTTCCTGCGTAGGAATCCGCTTGACCTCAATTATGCCGTAATCTATGCCTGCGGTGAAAGTGGCCACCAGTTCACTGGTGAGTTCTATCTCATGCTCCATCTTGGCTACGATCTTCTTTAGGATAGCGCGCGCTATTTGATAATATATGATAGAAAAGAGGGGGTGGTCTACGCTATGAAAGGTCAAAGTTCAGAGCAAGAGGTTCAGGCGAGACGTGTCAAGGTTGAAGGCGCGCGCTAAGTTGCTCTTCCAATATTGTGAAGTGTTATCAAAACTGAGTAGATTAATGTGTTGACCAGCGAGCTCGCTATTGATTGGTCTTTTATTCAACCTTGACGGATTGTTGAGATGAGGATTTGGCTTGTCAGAAGAGAAGCACGAGTCCTATCTGTGTCACTTCAACATGTTGATTGTTCGTAGGTAGCACGTGCTTCCGAAGTGTCAAACAGTATTTGGCCCTTATCCGATACAAGGAAGTTGATAAAAGTCACTAAGGCGTTGGAGTTTGACTTTGCTACCGAGGTCTTTCTTGGGTCATGATCAGCCCGCAATCAAAACTGAGTATCCAATGAATCCAATGGACCATTCGGAATATTCATTAATGGCCAAACACGCTACTGCCGCTCACGCAATCTGTGGTGAAGTGTTTGGTTGAGTCAGACAAAGAAAACTTGATGAAACGTGCTTATGATTTGGGATTCAATTTTGAGAGAGAATACGGTAGCTGTCCACAATGTGTCTTTGCAGCTGTTAGTGAAGTTCTAGGAAAAGGAAGCGATGAGATCTTCAAAGCGATCGATGGGTTAGCTGGAGGATTAGGACGCTCAGGAGATGGGACATGTGGTGCTCTTTCAGGCGGTGTGGCGGCTATAAGTCGCAGATATGGTCGTGAAGAATTTCCGAATCTTGGACAAAGAGAGAGATGTATGACCCTTTCTAAAAAGCTCCACGACAAATTCATAGAAGAATATGGAAGCGTCCTCTGCAAAGATGTCCAGACGAAGATTATGGGAAGATCCTACAACTTCTGGGATCCCAAGGAACGTGAAGAATTCGAGAAAGCAGGAGGACACACAGACAAATGTCCGAATGTTGTGGGGAAAGCTGCAAAGTGGGTTGTCGAAATTTTGCTGGATGAGGTTTAGCTAACACACACATTTGCCGAGACGGGATTTTAGCGCGCGCTGATCAGCGTTTCTCAGATATTACATGTGTCATATGAAATTCACTTCTTGCTTTCATGTGGTAAGCAGTGCTTAGCCACAACAGGTCAATGAGACCATCCGTGAAGGTGAGTGACTGGCGCCCTGCTCTTTAGAAGTCAGGTATCGATTAATCTGAGCTTCATGGAGGGCGGCTCTGTGGGAGAATGTCCGGTGTTATCGCGTGGAAGAGACTGGTTTTTCTTGGGTTTTGCCACATTTTGCTTCAGTGCGCGTTGCGTTTTGTGAAAGACTCAGATTATGTCAAGCATCTTCTTTGGTATCATGTGTGTTTGACTACAGTGTGGGTATGTGACGCTCGTTGTTCTTTCGTTCTGGGGCTTCTTGGCGTTGCTGTATGGGTAGTGTACGAGGAGGGCTGTATAGGAATCACTTCAAATTCGACCTTTAATGGTATTGGCTCCTTGAATATGGACAGTACTGGACAGTTTGCTTCGGTTCTTCTCCAAGATGCTTCTAATAGTTCCTTCCTTGCCTTTGCGGAAACTGTGGTCTTGATGGTTACCCCGCTCAGTATGGGCGAGTCTGGAGGTTTTTCAGCTTCCGCAACAGCCTCCACTTTAACGAGTTCAATTTTGCTCTGTTTGCAGACGTCGGCGAATATTGTCACGGCGCAATCTGCTAAGGCCATTATGGCCAATTCCAATGCTGTTGGGCCGGTATCGTCTCCGCCCTGAGGGGTTGTTAGATCACAAACCACGCTGCGAGTTTTCTGGAATTATCAACTGTTGAACGAACATTTCCAGTCCATTTGGCTGTAGCTTTAAACTTGGGCATTTGTCTCACCGAAATGAGTTATGCACTTCTGAGGGAATCAAAAGTATTGTAGGGGCAAATGGGACATGGACTAACTAATAGATCATGTTCCTTCGAAACTTCCAACCTGAATGAGAGCCTCTCCAGGCTCGAGCTTTGATCTTCCCTCCTTCCAAGTCACAGTCACCTTCACTAGGTCTGATATAGGGCCGGTAAGAAACACGTTGGCTGAGCCATTTTCCAGTCTAACCTCGTAAAGATTCAGTCTGGTAAGGGTATTTCCACGGCTCAAGGAGGTTAGATTAAGCTGCAAGAGGTCATTTCGACTTCTATCAATAACTCCACCTTTGTCAACTGCTCTTATCGATATTTCTTTGGAATCGTCGACTCCTACATGGACGCGCTCAAGCACGATTATCAGCCTGTTAGCGCCCTGTTCATTTGGCGATGCGAATCTGACTTCAGACCACAAACTGGAAGAAATTACCAGAGCAATCGCAATAAGGAGAGCGAGAGAAAACACACGTTGTATTCTCCTTATCTCCAACGGTCTGAGTTTCAATTGCGTAGCTATCCTTCGCGTGCGTGTACTCTCCTTCATGTCACTAAATGACACATACTTCAGCTACAAATCACATGGAAAACTCAAAACGGCCCAGACGCAATAAGTCTTGACTTACATCCTTCACGTTACGCATGTTTTGGAAATATTTCGACTACCTCGATGTCAACCGCCAAAGTCTGTCCAGCTAGGGGATGATTGAGATCTAAGATTACGGAATTCTCCTTTACCTCATGAACACTTACCATATGTCTGACTCCTTCTTTCGATATCAATTCGACAAGAGCATTTTTTGTTAGCTTCTCCTCTTCCTCAAACATGGACTTAGGCACTTCGGTGGTCACATTCTTCCTTCTTTGGCCAAAGCTCTTGCTTGGCGGGAGCGTTATGGCCTTCTTATCTCCCTTATTAAGTCCGATGAGAGCCTCCTCTAGACCTTGAGGCAAATCGCCTGAACCGATCTTGAAGCAGAATGGATCTTTTCCAAAAGTGGTTTCAATGACTTGTCCACCGTTAAGTTTCATAGCATAATGGATGATTACGTCGTCTCCAAGACTAATTGGCATAAGAAACCACTTGTTTGCATATTACGGCAAGCTACTTTTCGCTGACTCACATTATCAGGAATAAATAGTTATATAGATTTTGTGCATAAGAACATAACTGACGATATATGCCTAGGTGCAGACGGCGGTGGCGTCGAGCATGTTGTCAGGGCCCCGGTCGTCCGATGAAGCCACGAATGATAGGCATGTGGCCTGACATAGACTACTTCTCTCCTGTGACTTCAGAGAGAAATAGAAGTGGTAAAAAACCCTTAATCTTGACGTATGATGAATTTGAAGCTCTCCGTCTGGTCGATCACTTGGGCCTTACTCAGGAAGAGGCCGCGGAGAGAATGGGGATCTCTAGGGGAACTGTGTGGCGTTGCTTAGACAGCGCCAGGAAGAAACTGATCGAAATGTTGGTGGAAGGCAGGGAACTAGTCATTGGTGAAGACTCACAGAAACAACCATAAAATTTAATAAGCATTATGTGCAATAGCACAAAATGGTGATGCGTTATGCCTAATGGTTGGATGAGAGGCCACAGAAGATTCTTAAGAGATAGATGTTTTGTACCAGAAAGCTACGAATACTTGGGACCATGCAGATGCGGCTGTGGACCACATGCTTTCTATAGAACACCTGCAGGCAACATTACAGGTGCTCCCCCACTATATGGGTCACCAACGAAACCTGAGGAAGAGACAAAGTATCTCGAGGAAGAAGCCGGGGCTTTGAAGGAAGAACTGAAGAGAATTGAGGAAAGAATCAAAGAGCTGAAAAAATAGGACTGCCTCTTCTGACAGAAAATTATCAAAACGAGATATGCTGGTTGGGTGAAACATGGTGAAACTAGTAATTCCAGTTGAGAAATTCGAAAAAGAGGATTCCGCAATATTCCCGCATTTTGGTAGAGCCCCCCAATTTGTGTTGGTTAAACTCCGTGATGATGGTTCAGTAGAGTCCATGCTGCCTATGGATAATGTCGGAGAACATTTTGGTGGACATGGTGCAGCAGAGAAATTGGTTTCGGATCTTGAGCCTGATGCTCTTGTGGTGAAGGGCATGGGTCCAAGGGGGCTTCAAGCTTTCCAAAGCAAAGGGATTGCGGTCTTTACCGGGGACGTTAACACTGTAGAAGATGTTATAGGCGCTTATTTGGGTGGAAGATTAGTTGGATTGACGGAGCCCTGCAGGGACGCTCAACATCAATTCGGTTGCCATTGAACCCTTCGAAAAGGCGAAAAGCAGGGACGCCACCCATTTCAATTGATACACACGCCGATAAAATCTCATTTCTCAAGAAGGGAAAAAGGGCCGCGGAACTATCCACCTTAGCAGCAATTCTATTGCTACTTTCTAAGGGTCTTGTGGGAATCCTTTCAGGCAGCATTGCTCTGCTTGCAGATGCAGTACATTCGCTTTCAGATGTCTTTGTATGTGTAGCTGTATGGGTCGGCCTCAGATTGGCCCAAAAGAAGCGCGCGCCTAACAAGAAGTGTAATAGTATATGGCGGTTACTGTAGAGTTTCAACCATCAGGCAAGCGTGTTGATGTTGAGAAAGGTTCGACTATTCTGAAGGCGGCGCAGACAGCTGGTATAGGTATCAGGAGTGTCTGTGCAGGTACTGGTACTTGTGGCAAATGTAAGGTAATAGTCAAAGACGGGGAAGTACTTGAAGTATCAAAGTCGAGTGAAAATTTCATCTCTCAAGACGAGGTTAGCAAGAAGTACCATATTGCGTGTCAGACTCAACTGTTGACAAACGCAAGGATTATCATCCCGCCGGAAAGCCGAATCGAAGGGCAACAGATATTGACAAATGCATTACTCTCGAAGGTTGAATACGATCCATGCTGCAGAAAACAGTTCTTGCGAATGAGTCATGTTGAGTTCACGGGTGCATCGGGACCTCTCGAAAACATCTCCAGGCATATCCAAGGAGTATTTGGACAGAAGATACCTTTTTCTGATTTCGCCTTGTCGAAGCTTGGAAAGATGGAGCTTGCTGAGGGAATCACTGGCCTTACAGTGACTTCGAATAAATGCTCTAATTTGACTGAAATTGTCGATGTGGATATCGGGGACACATCTCTGAAAAACTACGGTTTGGCCATCGATGTTGGCACAACCAAGATTGTAATATACTTGGTAGACTTTAAAGATGGCAGCATTGTCGATGTCGAATCGGATTATAACCAGCAGCTAATCTACGGAGAGGATCTTCTCTCAAGAATTGACTATGCCTTTAGAAATATTCAAGGTCTGTCTAGGCTGCAGAGAGCATCCGCCGATACTATAAACAAGATCGTTAAAACGATAATCTCCAGGAATAACATATCTCCAAATGAGATAATTGACGTGTGTGTCGCTGGAAATACTGTTATGGCCTATATTCTAGCAGAACTCGATCCATCACATCTTGTAGACGCAAACATTAGAGTTTCACGCGAACCAATTCAGAGAAGGGCGAAGAATTTTGGTATCGAAGTCAACCCGGGTGCCCAAGTCTATTGTCTGCCGAACGTCAGCAGATTTGTTGGAGGAGACGCCGTAGCAGATGTCCTAGCATCTGGGATGCATCAATCAACTGAAATCTCTATTCTAATCGATATGGGAACAAATGGAGAAATAGTCATTGGGAGCAAAGGTTGGCTCCTCTCCACCTCCTGTGCGGCCGGCCCTGCTTTTGAGGGATGGGGAATAAAGTTTGGATCTCGATCCGTGGAAGGGGCAATAGAGCACATCAAGATCGATCCAAAAACCCTCAGATCAACTTACACAGTAATAGGTGGGCCTCAACACAAAGCCAGAGGCATATGTGGATCCGGGATGATAGATGCTGTGGCAGAGATGTACAGGTCAAAGATAATCGATTTTTCTGGAAAGATAACTGATGAGAAGCGGTCTCCTCTCATAAGGACATGTATCGACGGGCCAGAGTATGTTGTGTCTCCGTCTTCTGAGAACGGGCTGCATACGGACATAGTGATAACCCAAAGAGACATCAACAATCTGCTGGATTCGAAAGCAGCTCTCTGCGGTTCAGTGGCCGTCCTGATGAAGAAGATTGGCGCAGGGATCATGGAGATCAACAATCTCTACCTAGCCGGGGCCTTCGGCAACTATATAGATATGAAAAACGCTACGACTCTGGGCATATTTCCTGATCTTCAAAAGGCTAAGATAGTTCACGTCGGGAATGGCTCAATTGCAGGTGCATATCTTGCCTTACTTTCAGCAAAGAAACGTGCTGAGGCGGAAGAGATAGCTGAGTCGATGGCTTATTACGATCTAACAGTTGACCCTGACTTCATGGAGCAGTATAGCGCGGCTCTCTACATCCCCGGAAATCCAGAACTCTTTCCATCCATGCGAGGGTGATCGGGAGCATGGTCGCCTTATTGTTTCGGATTGTTGGAAGCGCTTTTCTGGTAAAAAAAAATCTCATTGATAGGCATTGTTGTATTGATGGTAAAAGATAAAGTCCTAAATGAGGTGCTGCTAGGATTGGTCGGTTTTTCAGCAGGTGCCTTAATGGGAGCGCGTGCTTTTTTGCATCTGCTGCCCGAAGCATTAGAGCACTCGACAAGTGTGGACGCCTTTTCATACCTGATCGTTGGATTCATAATATCCCTTTCGCTGGAAAAGTTTCTTTGCTGGCGTCATTGCCATAAATGAAAATGTGACGTTCACACTTTTACGTACATGAATCTGGTTGGTGATGGAATCCATAACTCTACAGATGGACTCATTATTGCGGCCAGTTTTCATAGCCGATATCACACTAGGCATAATTACGACAGTGGCTGTAATATCGCATGAAATCCCACAAGAATTGAGAGATTTCGGAATCTTGATCTACGGCGGCATCACAAAGATCAAGGCGCTATTCTGTAACGCGCGCGTAAGAATAGTTGCATCTCTTTGCCGGGATATTATTTGTTCCTAAACTCCGTTCCAAACGCCTCGACGGAATAGGGCCGATGGCTGCCACATTCCTTACCGGAATTGAAATTCTCTTAGACATAGAATGCCATTTTATGGTGCTGTTCTCGGTCTGATGACGATCTGCCTGCAGGCGTCCTTGAATTGTGGTACTCCACCACCCTCCGAGATTACTTGTAGCAACCTCTCAGTGTTAATGACCTTGATTCCACCCATCACCGTCACTCCTCGTTTGAACAGGGGATCCGGAATCATACTTGTAGTAGGACCCACCACTCCTACCTCCCTCGCGTTTCTAGACAACTCTAGGAGGTGGTCTATTGTTCCGTTGATAATTGCAGTTCCAGTGATGATAACTATGTCAGCCTTTGGAAGAATCTCCCCACAAGCAGTGTCAGGAAAGATATCTTCGCCCTGCACTGTCGGATTCCTTTCCATTATGTAGAGATTATTAGTCCTACCCTTGATGGAAGAAATGAACGGTTTGAAGTAGCCTACCATAGCTACTGTGTCATTTTTCTTGATCTCGATTTGATTTATGTAGTCAGCGCCCTCAGTGAACGAATAGTATCCAATATTTGTTTCGAAGACTATCTGGGACAAGGCGTTTATGGTTGCGATGCCTACTACAGCTTCACCAAGCTTCCAAGAATTTGCTAACTGAGCCAGTTCTAGAGCTGAGCTATCAGACAGTGTTCCAGCACTGTCGATTCTTTGACAGCAAGATAAGTCGTCCAATAGAGTATGGCAGACTCCAACATGACCTGTACTCAGCTTGACACCCGTATAGCCGACTCCAACTCGGACATCACCAACTCTTATGCTGGTTACGTCAGGAACTCTATTTTCCAATAACATCAACAATTCTCTGACAATTTCACCAGGCACCTTAGATCACAACCATTTAGGTCGCAGCAGAACTATCTCAGAAGCGCTAGCCGCATCTTTTTCAATAGCGCGCGCTAGAGTGGTCCAATATAGGACTTAGTTGCCGGACATCCAAAGCATTGCTTGCTCTTGAAATTCTCACACGCACTGCAGCGTGCTCCACAAGGAGCACATTCCTTTGGCTCAGTAGTTATTCTCATAGGCAAGAACTTTGGGTAAGTTGGTAAGTTACCTATATGAACTTCTGATCTTCTTACTCCTTCCTGGACACGCAATGAACATATGCCTATAACACTCTCCAACGTGCGAAAATCTTCACCAACTATTATTGTTAGTAGGTTGGATGCGCTGAGTGCGGATAGTAACACAGTTCGTGGGCAATTCTTGAATGTCTCTATTAGCTCTTTTAGTCTTATTGAATTAACAACTTCGACAAGTATAACTGCTACTTTGGCGTCTAGTCTTTCTGTATTCAGGCTAGCAGATATATTGACTATGCCTTCGTTGATTAGCTTCTCAAGCCTCTTGTGGATTGCAACATGCGATATCCCTGTTTTCTTAGCGATGCTAGCTAAGGCAACTCGTCCGTCCTTCTGTAGCTCAGATACAATTATTTTATCGACATTGTCAAGTAGTTTTCTTGTCATCTCGCACCCCATTGAAATACTCAAATTGAAATCTTCAACTCCAACTTTTAAAGCCGTTTGAACCAACAGAAAACAAGATACACGATAGAGTCTTCTCTTAGCTAAGGGAATTTGAAGGAGAGGCGAAAAGACGGGGAATGGATTTTTAGCGTCGCGCTCAGCGGGTCTATTTGTAGGGAATCATGCAAAGAAGTTTCATTGTCTTTTGGCTTATGTTCCTGGTTTGATGTGTTTCATTAGGTGGGATGAATATGAAGTCACCTTCCTTGACTTTCTTCTCCTCCTTTCCGTTAGTTACAACTCCTTCTCCCTCCAATATGAAGATCTCATGCTCCCAAGGATGGCTGTGGAGCGGACTGTAACCCTGAGGGTCTATTTCGATATGTCTCATGGCAAAGTTTTCAGCTCCCATCTCCTTCGAGATGAGCCACCTCATTTTGACCTTTTCAGCTCCTTCACCGACTCCCTTGGCTTCAACATCTTGGTAACTCAAAACCATCATGTTTGCTAAACCACACTGATTTGTTTATACTAGATGATAGAAATGTAACCAAAAAGCTTTAAATGTGTTTCCATAATTAACCGGACTTCCCACAATCATTTAAAATTGAGGTTAGCGCTAATGCAGACTAATCTGGAGAAATGTCCTTCCCACGGACCCTCAAGCCGTCTCGGCCACGCAAGGAATTCGGACGACAAGCAGGAACGACTACTCAGGGACAGAATGGCCAAGGTGAAACACAAGATAGCTATTGTCAGTGGCAAAGGAGGAGTTGGAAAGAGCGTCACGACTGTTAACCTGGCCATCGCCCTAGCCTTGCACGGTCACCGTAACAAAGTGGGAATTCTAGATGCGGACATCCACGGGCCGTCTGTCCCCAAGATGCTTGGCATAAGGGGGCGGTCCCTAAAAGCTGGACCTGCCGGAATGTTGCCTGTGTCGGGGCCCTTTGGGGTTAAGGTCGTTTCAATGGATTTTCTGCTTCCAAATGATGATACCCCAGTCATATGGCGTGGCCCTCTCAAGATGTCCGCCATACGAAAGTTCTTATCAGACGTTATCTGGGGTCAACTAGACTTCCTACTCATTGATCTTCCTCCAGGCACCGGCGACGAGCCTTTAAGCGTCATGCAATTTCTCCCGGAAATGGACGGCGTAATAATAGTAACGATTCCTTCAGAGGTCTCACAGATCGTAGTCAAGAAAGCCGTAACATTCACGCGAGAATTGAAGATTCCAATAATCGGCATAGTAGAAAATATGAGCAGCTTCATCTGCCCGAAATGCGGTTCAGAATCCTCTATCTTCAGAACTGGCGGAGGCATGAAGATAGCTGAAGACCTTAACGTCCCCTTTATAGGAAGCATTCCCTTGGATCCAAGAATCTGTGAGGCCTCAGACATAGGAAAACCATTCATAGTTGAATACTCAGACTCGCCCGCGGCTAAAGCATTCATAGAAATTGTCGATAAAGTAGAAGCATTCTTGAAAGGAAAAATAGATGGACCTAATCTATCATCTTCTATAAAATAGTCGTGATAATCCGCGTGTATTTGAAAAGTACTGCAGCGCCCACGAAAAGGGTCAAGATAGATCAAGCAACTATCTAACCAGAAGTGATTGAGTTGAAGACACGTATCTCTATAACAATCCCTAATGAACTGCTTAGAGGTATTGATGAACTAGCGCGCAAGAAGAAGATGGAGCGACCAATACTCCTCAGCGAATCAGTAAAGCTTGGATTCAGAGAGATCAGTATTCGCTTTGCACTCGAGCAATATGGGAAAGGTTTCATGTCAGTCGGTCGGGCTGCAGAGCTCGCTGAGATAAGTCTAGCAGAATTCTTGGAAGAAATGCGAAAAAGAGGTATCACAACACGTTACGACCTAGACTCTTTACTAGAGGATATTGGTGAGAAATGACCGCCATACCTGACCCTTATGTTCTGATTCTACTACAAAAGCACAATGCTCTAAGACTTCTCAAGGGTGCTTACGGCAAGATCCTTACACCATTGTCAATCATTGAGGAAATTCCAAGCAACACTCTAGATGAAGCGTTAACCGAAGGTTGGTTTGAGCTACAAGATGCTGAGACGGACTACTTGATGCGAGTAGATAAGATCGAGTCCAAGAGCGGGATCAGACTCTCCGTGCATGAAGAAGCATGCCTAGCCTTGGCGCTCCAACATAGAGCTCGACCTATAGTGACAAATGATAGAGAGGTTGAGATAGTGGCCAAGATCTTGGGAATCAGCACTGAAGGAATTCCATCAGCAATCATCAGTGCATCGAGGTCTGGAATGATATCGAAGGAAGACGGATTGAAGCTCTTCCTTAAAATCTATCAAACTATACTTCCCGGTCTCGGAACGGCAGAACTTTTTAGAAATTCTCCACGATGGCAGGATCTAAATACTAAAGTATAATATGTGTCCAAACGCACATTTGATCTTTAGCATGCGCGCGCTAGATTCAAAACTACGTATCAAATTTCTTCACGATAAAGACCGAACACGTCTTGGGAATAGAAGGGGAAAACATATTCGATTCAAATAATCCAGAAACAGCAAGCTTGTATGTGATTAAAGGACAAAGAAAATGAATCTTATCCTAAGGGTGAGCGCGCGCGCATCGTGACGGAGCATCTTGAAAACGAAACATGCCCCCAATGCAGAAGTTCTCTAGAACCCTTCCATCAATCATAACTTCAGATGCTTCCAGAATCGAGATGAGGAAAATAACGGGTGCCTAGACCTTGCCCGGCGCCTCTCTAATTTCTCCACTTAATCACTCAATTCATGTCTTATGGCGCAAGGCACGGAGGCATAACAGCGTCCCATCTCATCGCGCGTGCCAACTGGTTGGACCACCGCTGAAGTTGAGGGGAACTCATATGAGCGAAAACAATCATAGACGCTTAAAAGAGATCTACTGGTGAGCAAGTATGAAGCGACTGATATTCGTGTGTGTCGAGAACGCTGGGAGGAGTCAAATGGCTGAGGCTTTCGCCAACCACTATGGAAAGGGAAAGGTGATTGCGTCTAGCGCTGGTGTGAAATTGGCTGAAAGGGTGAATCCTCTGGTCGTTGATGTGATGAAAGAGAAAGGAATTGATATATCTGGAAACAAGCCAAAGCTGCTGACCCCAAAGATGGCGGAAGTGGGTGATCGCATCATATCGATGGGCTGCAGCGTCGAAGAGGTCTGCCCGGCAATACTTCTCAGGAATGTAGTAGATTGGGATCTAGAAGATCCGAAAGGAAAGCCGATAGAGAAGGTCCGAGAGATAAGAAACGAAGTAGAGCGAAAAGTGTTGAGGTTACTCGCTGAAATCGAAGAGCCCGACTAGCGCGCGCTTGAGACCTTATGTGTACTGGTAAACCGGTGCGCGAGTCCCACCCCCCGCACCATTTTAGCGCGCGCTAAACGACTTCTAACAGCTTCTCTATCAACCTCTCCTTTCTCTCATACATGTCTTCTTCAAAAACAGAGATTAGTTTGTTGATAAGCCGTTTGTAAGGCGCCTCAAACTCAGTAGATACAATGTAATCTAAGAACTCATGCCTAAGCGTGTCTAGTGCTTTACCCTCATCCTCTTCGTAGATGCATATCGTTCTACCTATGACTTCTCCACTCTTTGTACCATTGTTTGGTATCCATTCGAGCTTTAGTTCTTGGGCTGATTGAAATCGCTTCTTGAGATTAACAAACTCTATTTCCAGTGTGCGAAAGACATCATCGGCGTGAATCGTGGTTTCCCTTGGCATTCTCATTAATCAGCTCTCTTGCTCTAGACTATCTCTCCAAGCCTTGTACTCGCGCATCTGTTTCTGCCATTCTTGCTCTTCCTCACTAAGGTCATACGGATTCTCCATTCCCCTCTCGCATTCCGACCCGAACTCTGCCTCCCACTTCGATGCATACTCTGCCTGCATTTCGTAGTAGCATTCCTTACAGACCTGTCCATACTTGGTTTCATCTTCAACGCCATAGCCGTATCCGGGGCTATAACCACCGCAACCCCTGCAGACCCATCTGCCACATCTCCCGCATGTGTAAGCGTTGATTGCACGCAGCGGTCCGTAATCGTAGACCTCACCTCCGCAGAGTTCGCATACGCCAATCAACGTAGGCATTTGGCTAGTCATCTCTCTTGGTCCCCTTCACTCTCGCCTATCTGTAGAATTACCTACACTGACGAATCGAGGTACATTCGATAGACACGGAAAGATCACGTGATTACCGCTGTCATGGCGCTTGGTGAAGCCTGATCCTATGTTCAGTCCAGCGATTCTAAACACTCGGATTCTTCCTCTTTCTAATTTTCAGGCGAATAGAGGCAGAATTTTGACGAGAAGAAGGTGAGGAGGACGGAAAAGAGGGATAGAGGGAAGGGTTAAACTGCGGCGGCGTCCTCTTCAGCGACTCACTGCAAGTCTCGGTTCTAGTAGCCCGCTGACCTGAGTGTTCTAGGTTCTCGAATCGCTTATTCTTCAGCAGTTCTGCTATGTCAACAACGGTTACGTGGACTAGGCCAGCCTGCTTTAGAAGGTTTTCAGCCTGCAGCTTGTTTGCTTCGGCGCTGCAGGCGACGATTACGTTTAAGCCTTTGGCCAAGTTTTTCTGGACGTTACTTACCGTATTGTCAAGGGTTCTCTCAACTTCGATAGCAATCTTGCCGTCGATGAGGAGATCTGCAGTCTTGCCCTCACCGATAGGCGACTCCTCTGTGACTTGGTGGCCTTCTCGTCGAAGCTTTGTTGCTATTAGTTTGACGAGATGTTTGTGATGGAAGCCACCTCTTCTCAAAGTCTCAGTGTCTCGTATCGGGTAGCCGAGGGTTGCGATGACTTCTCTTCCCTTCTTGGTTAGTTCGAAGGTCTTGCCCCAGTAGCCTCTTCCCTCAAAGCTTGGAAGCATAATGGCGTTTATCAGATCTTTCTCGATAAGCGATTGCTTTGTCTTGTTGCCTTGGTATTTATTCAGATTTAGTCTTGCATATCGTTCTCCTACTTGGCTTATCTCATTCTCGTAGATGTCTGCCAGTAGTCCCTTCTCATCTCCATTGAGATCTGCTAGAATTTTATGTTTCTTTGTTCTTTCTTCGGTTTCTTTTGTGTTTTCGGTCCTTGTTACTTCGATTTTTCTCTTCTTTTCTTCTTTAATCGCTGATGTTTTTGGCCTACTTTCTTCGGCAAACTCCGTTTTTGGCCTACTTCTTTCTAATTCATCATAAAACTTCATCATACTGTTTTGAAGGTCTTCGTCTGTAACGCGTCCTTTTGAGATGTTGACTTCAGGGATCTGAATTAAGAAAGGATCTGGCCATCTTCCTTGCAGTTTCACGATGGCTTGTCCGACTTCCAGCTTGCTCAGAAAGTCTTTGTCTTGAAAGCTCAGGTTGAGTACTGATCGCATAACGTTGACGTCGTTTCCAGCTTTAAGGTTCATGCAGATAGTGGCGTAAGTATTCCCCAGCGCCGGGATCGAGAGTAGGCTTGGATCTTGGTCTACTATGATTAGGGACTCGCCAAACTCTCTGATCTCTCGAAGTATTATGTCTGTGATCGTCTCTGTGCCCGAGATCATCTGGAGCTTTCTGGATAGGATGTGGTGAGCTTCTTCGATGATGGTGGTGTGCTTCCACTCTTCCCTTTTGCCCTCTGCCATTCTGTGGTGATGGATCCATAGGAGTAGGGCCTCGGTGAGGAAGATCTTCGCAGAGTCTGTTAGGGCGTCCACTTCTAGGATCACGTTCTTTTCGAGGAGGCGATTGATCGGGTAGTTTCCTGTGTTGAGGATTCTATCCATCTCACCGAAGCAGAGCGTAGCTACGGCTCGTAATGCGGAGGCGAGCCATTGTGTCTCTCGACCTTTGCACTCATAGTTCTCTAGATAGTGGAAGACGTTTCTGAATGTGGGCCATATGCCGCTGCCTTGGTATACGCCGAATTCCTTGTAGACTGTGTCAATGGCCTTAACGAGGATATACATGACGCCTTCTCCCAGGAAATAGGCATGTGAGATGATCTCGATGATCTTTGCAAGCCAGACATGCGGTGTGGTGCCGGCAGGCGGTATCAAAGCGTTGAAATGGAAAGGGCAGATGTCTCTTCCAACTGTGAAGATAAGTATCTCCTTGCCATCAGCTTTTGGAATAGTTAGGATGTCTCTGTAGGATCGTTTCCAATCTACGGCTAGGAACGGCTTGCCCTTCAAGAGGAACTGCTTGATTAGGAGGTAGACTGCGTTCGTCTTTCCGGCGCCTGAGACTCCTACGAATAGAAGATGTCGTATCGCTTCATCCTCTCTCAGCTTGAAAGGGTAGCATCTGCCTTGACTCATGATCTCGCCTATGAGATAGTCTCCGGCAGATTCCTCTGGACTTGGATACTTGAAGATTGGATCGTCGGACAGTAGCATCGGCATGTATTTTGTTAGGAGACATGCTTCCAGGTCTTGTTCGAGTATTCCCCGTTCCTCTTTGTCCTCCTCGACCAAGCTCAAAAGTGTTAATGATCGCAGTAGGTCTTTGTCAACCAGCTTCCCCAAGCGATCAGCTAGATCTCTATCTATCAGCCTCATCATGTTGGATAGGTTTGTCAACTTCTTTCCTCCTTCCAAAGCCTAGGATTCGTTTCGTAAGGTTCCATTCGGCGCATCTGGGGCAGAATACCTCGTCGTCGGTGATTCTTTGGTGTCTGGTGCAGAGAGCCTTCTGACATCGTCTACACAATCGAAGACATTTTTCGCAGACAATCGCGCTGCAGCCCGGCATCTGGCATCGTCCCCCGACCTGCGCTGCTTCGAGAATCATGTGACCGCAGGAAGCAACATACCTGTGAGAGACTCGTTCACGGCCGAAGGTGCCGCCGCGGGCATCGATGTTTCTCTGACTTTCCTGCAGAACAGGGTGAGGCGCTCTGGATATCTCACCGGCTAGAACATCGACATCTGCAGAGTGAATGTCTCCAAGACCTTCCTCCTGACCTTGCTCTCCCAGCAACGCTAGGAGGGATTCAA
>Ga0315274_10003288_pt1 | contig 24084 bp, 29 predicted proteins | sample YL17G02_20_MG_FD_203700 | JGI IMG/M metagenome (GOLD analysis project Ga0315274, IMG submission 203700) | Sediment microbial communities from Yellowstone Lake, YNP, Wyoming, USA - YL17G02_20 | ecosystem: Environmental > Aquatic > Freshwater > Lake > Sediment | place: USA: Wyoming | collected...
GCCCGTACGACAAGAGTCGGGAGGAACACTTCGAGTCCTTGCTCACGCTCTGACGCCAGAAAAGGCTCCGCGTGCTGCGCCCAATTGTGCCTCCCTTCACTCCTATCCGGAAGCGAACGATGCGCCTTCTGCTCAATGCGAGCGCGCGAGGCAGGTGTGAGAACGTTTGAGAAGAGGAGATGCCCCACCCCATCCTCGACCAACCCGAAATCCTTCGCCTCATTTTCCATCCACGCCCCGACTACCCTCTGGCAGTTGGGGCGCCTGGAGAACAGTCCCTCTCCGTGGAGGTGGAGCCTGGCATCTCCATCGGCGCTCGGCTGTACGCCGCCCCTAGCGACGCACCGGCCATCCTCTATTGGCACGGCAACGGTGAGATTGCGGCCGACTACGACGCCTTCGCGCCGCTATACACCGGCATGGGGATCACGCTCCTCGTCGCCGACTACCGGGGCTATGGTATGAGCACTGGCACACCTACCTGCAGCAATCTCCTCTCCGACGCCGCGGCGGTCTTTCGTGCCGCAGATGGCATCTTCGACCACCACGGCCTGACCCCTTCGCGGCTCTACATTATGGGACGCTCCCTGGGAAGCGCTGCAGCCATCGAAGTAGCCGCCCAGGCCAGCGCAGAGCTCGCAGGGCTCATCGTCGAGAGCGGCTTCGCGGATACCTTCGCCCTCCTGTCCCGCCTCGGATGGAGAGTAGAAGGGACTACGGAGCAGCAGGATGGATTCGGCAATGGAGACAAGATTGCCGGCGTGACTGTCCCCACCCTGATCATTCATGGAGAGGATGATGTGCTCATCCCAGCACAAGACGGCGAGGAGTTGTTCCAGCGCTCTGTCGCCGAGGACAAGAGACTGCTTCTTGTCCCCGAGGCAGGTCACAACGACCTGATGCTCGTCGGGCGGACCCTGTACTTCGACGCCATCCAGACATTTGTATGGGGCGACCGGGGAGGTAGATGTCGATGACTCCTGCCGACGGGAAACACTCTGCGGAACGCATCATCGTCGGTGTGGCGGGTGGCACCGGGTCGGGCAAGACCACAGTCTCTCAGGCCATTCTGGATAGAGTTGGCCGCGATCGGATAGCCTATCTTCAGCACGACTCCTACTACCGGGATCGAAGTTATGTGCTCCTTGAGGAGAGGGCCAAGGCCAACTTCGATCACCCCGACGCCTTGGAGAGCGAACTGCTGGCGCAACACCTGGCATCGTTGAAGGCAGGACAAGATGTTGAAGTACCCGTCTACGACTTCACCACTCACACGCGAGAGACCCGCACCGTTAGCGTGGCACCGCGCAAGGTCATTCTGGTGGAAGGAATACTCATCTTCGCCGAGCGTGCTCTCAGGGAACTGATGGATATCAAGGTCTTCGTGGATACCGATGCCGATATCCGTTTCATCCGCCGCCTCCAGAGGGACATCACCGAGAGGGGACGCACCGTGGAATCGGTCATTCGCCAGTATACCGAGACCGTGCGCCCCATGCACCTGGAGTTCGTAGAGCCCAGCAAGCGGTACGCCGACGTCATCATCCCCGAGGGCGGCTTCAACCTCACTGCCATAGACATGATCGTGGCCAGGGTCAGGGACATGATCGGCAACGTATAGGAAGCAGCTTCTCCTCGGTCCGCCAAACCAAGACTGGGGAGGCCGCCCAGCGTGGCGAGACCGTGGGAAGTTGGTACTATTGACCAGCAAACTCCACTCTAGTATAATTGAGCATAGCAGGGCTAAGCTCGGCTATAAGAAAAGGGCTCTGCAGAGACGCCCATCTCGCGCCAGGGTGCGCCCGGAGCGAAGCTTGAGCCTGGGCCGTTTCTCTGTGTTCCTCCAGCGTCGCCCAGCACCACGAGGCCGTGCACCTCAAGGCGCAGCCGCATTGACAAACCACATGAGCCCACCCAGCGACCCATCAGGGCACGGCTAGCGTGGGCCGCGAGAAAGGTTTTGAATCGAGGGCGCGCGTCTGCGGGCTGAGCTGGATTGCCGCGCAGAATAAGCGAAGACACGAGAACGCAGCATGAACACCACTATTGATGACAAGCGCCCGCCGGGAGCGACTCCCACCACTCTCGAGCCATCCACCACGCTGATCCGCCCCTCACGCGGTTGGGTCGCACTCAACCTGCGGGATCTGTGGCACTATCGCGAGTTGCTCTACTTCCTCACCTGGCGCGACATCAAGGTACGATACAAGCAAACGGTTCTCGGGGCAGCCTGGGCCGTGCTCCAACCCTTCTTCACCATGATCGTCTTCAGCATCTTCTTCGGCCGGTTGGCCAAGGTACCCTCGGATGGCATCCCCTACCCCATCTTCGCCTACTGCGCCTTGCTCCCCTGGAGCTACTTTTCCGGCGCGCTGGATCGGGCAGGCAACAGCCTGGTGGGTAGCTCCCACCTGATCACCAAGGTCTACTTCCCGCGCCTGGCCATCCCCATCTCCGCCGTTGCGGCGGGGTTGGTGGATTTCGGCATCGCCTTCGTGGTATTGTTGGGCATGATGGTCTACTACGGCATCGCTCCCACGACAGCCGCCTTGACTCTGCCTTTTTTCCTGTTGCTCGCGGTGGCGACGGCTCTGGCCGTAGGCCTGTGGCTGTCAGCACTCAACGTTCAGTACCGCGACGTGCGCTATACGATTCCCTTTCTGACTCAGTTCTGGCTCTTCGCTACACCTATTGCCTACCCCAGTAGTCTCGTGCCGGAGCGGTGGCGTGCCTGGTACGGGCTGAACCCCATGGCAGGGGTAGTGGAGGGGTTCCGCTGGGCCTTGCTGGGCAAGGAGCCGCCAGGACCTCTGCTGGCGGTTTCCATCGCGGTCGTAGTGTTGCTGCTCATCGGCGGCCTGTACTACTTCCGCCGCATGGAGAAGACCTTTGCTGACGTGGTGTGATTTCACATTTCGAGATTCGCATTTGGAGTCTTCTCATGGATAAGGTCGAACTGGAAGAAAGGACGAAACGGTTTGCCTTGAGGATCATTCGATTTGTGTCCACCCTGGCGAAGAACAAGGTGACCGACGTGTTGGGCTATCAGTTGCTGAAGTCGGGAACCTCAATCGGTGCCAATTACCGTGAAGCGACCCGGGCCCAGTCTCGTAACGACTTCATTCACAAGATTGCCATCGTCGAGAAGGAAGCTGCTGAGACCCAATACTGGCTGGAACTTTGCGAAGATGCAGGAATTGGTGGTGCTGCCGAGCGGCGCTGGCTGCTCCAAGAATCTGGCGAACTTCTAGCGATTTTCACCGCATCGGGCAAGACGGCGAAGGCTAGCCGCAAATGAGATGTCAATTTCGAAATCCCAAATTGCAGATTCGAATTTGCTATGAGTGATATTGCCGTCCGCGTTGAGAACCTCAGCAAGCGTTACCGCATCGGCGGGCCGCAAGCCCGATACACGACCATGCGCGAGTCCCTGATGGACATGGCTGCAGCTCCAGCACGTAGACTGCGGCGCCTTGGCCGACCCGCGCCGCCCGAGGAGACCATCTGGGCTTTGAAAGACGTGTCCTTCGAGATCGAGCGAGGGCAGGTAGTGGGCATCATCGGTCGCAACGGGGCGGGCAAGACCACACTGCTGAGAATCCTCTCCCGGATAACCGAGCCCACTGAAGGCTACGCGGAGATCAGGGGCCGCGTGGGTTCGCTGTTGGAGGTGGGTACCGGTTTCCACCCCGAACTGACCGGGCGGGAGAACATCTATCTCAATGGCGCCATCCTGGGCATGAAGCGAACTGAGATTGACGAGAAGTTCGACGGACGGGTCCAGTTATCTCTGAGTTGTCCCTAGAATACGGTGTGAGCATCTCTCCGGTCCGGGTGCGGGAGGTGGCCTGGGTGCAAGAGGATTCGCCCTTTCTCAATACCGTACGGAAGGAGTGCATGGCACTGTGAAGAAGCCTGGTTCCGAGGCGGGGGAGAGCAGGCAAGAAACCTACATCCGCTGGTTGCGTCAGCGGGTTGCTGGCCCTACTACGAAAGACGAAGAACTTCACGCGCAGGCGTGGGATGTAGCGAGGGCAGCGGCACGATTGTTGCGCGACCGTTACCAGGTGAGGCGTGTGCGGGCCTTTGGCTCGCTGGTGCATCCGGAGCGTTTTCACTCGGACTCTGACGTGGACCTGGCGGTTGAAGGCTTGGGAGCAGAAGACTACTGGGAAGCAGTGACTACGACTCTGTTCCTTGATGAACGTATTCGGGTGGAGTTGGTAGATCAGGCGGTGTCTCGTCCAGGCGTGTGGACAGCGGTGGAGCGAGAGGGAGTAGACCTGTGAAACAGGAGCTGCTCGCACTGAAGGAACGAATCGAGACCGAGTTAGCGGATATCGAGCGCACTGCGCAACGAGCTCAAGAAGCCTGGAAGGGAGCTAATCGGTTCCCAGAGCAGCAGGAGTACTACCTTGACTCGGTAGCCCTGAACTTGCATAGTTTCTATAATGGCGTCGAGCGAATCTTCGACGCGATTGCCAGACAGCTAGACCCAGTTTTCCCTTCAGGAGATCGCTGGCATCGCGATCTCCTGAAGCAAATGGTCAAGGAGTGGCCTGAGGCACGGCCGGCAGTGATCACGGGTGAGACGGAGGCTCTATTGGACGACTTTCTCGCCTTTCGGCACCGAATACGGAGCCTCTATGCGTTCGATGTAGATGCGGAACGGTTGAACCTGTTGTTGGAGCGACTGCCTGAGGCGCTGTCCCAGGTGAGACAAGACTTGGAGCGCTTTGGTCAGCTGCTGGCCGCGGCGGCCAGCGAGAGCGATACTAAGACCGAAGTGTAAGAGGCGTTGGACGAGATCATGACTGACATCGCCATCAGTGTTCAGAATCTGAGCAAGCTATACCGCATCGGCGGGCCGCAAGCTCGATACAAGACTCTGCGAGAGAGCCTGGTGGACATGGCTGCTGCTCCAGCGCGGCGACTGCGCCGCCTCGGTCAGCCCTCGCCAGACAACGAGACCATCTGGGCCCTGAAAGATGTGACCTTCGACGTCAGGAAGGGCGAAGTGGTGGGCATCATCGGCCGCAATGGAGCGGGCAAGACCACTCTGCTCAGAATCCTCTCCCGCATCACCGAGCCCAGCGAGGGCCACGCGGAGATCAAGGGCCGCGTGGGTTCCCTGCTGGAGGTGGGCACCGGCTTCCACCCCGAACTCACGGGGCGAGAGAATATCTACCTCAACGGGGCCATCCTGGGCATGAAGCGAGCCGAGATCGACCAGAAGTTCGATGAGATCGTGGCCTTCTCCGAGATCGAGAAGTTCCTGGATACGCCGGTCAAACGGTACTCCAGCGGGATGTACGTGCGCCTGGCCTTTGCCGTGACCGTTCACTTGGCGTCTGGGTTTAGGCGATAATTGCAGGAGGTGTCAATAGTGGATACACAGATCAAGTCTTCAGACTTGCAGAGGGTTATCGAGGATGTCGAAACGTTGCCCGTTGACGATCAGATGCTTTTGATCGAAATCATCCGCCAGCGCTTGATCCAGCATCGGCGTTCTGATCTCATTGCTGATGTCGCTGAAGCGCGCCAGGCTTACCAGGAGGGGAACGTGCGGCGGGGCACGGTAGACGATTTGCTGAAGGAGCTGGACACGTGAAGTCTCTGGTCTGGAGTTCGGGCTTCACTCGCGCATTTCGGCGCACGGTCCGCCGACAACCCGGATTGCGTACGACGATTGAACGCGCCCTCCGACAGTTGGCAGAGGATCCTTTTCAGCCCGCGCTGCACAGCCACAAGTTGAAGGGTCAGTTGACCGGCGCTTGGGCATGTACAGTGGATTATGACAATCGCATCCTCTTCGAGTTCGTCCAGGGTCCAGAATCGGGTGAAGAGGAAATCCACCTGCTGACCATGGGCACTCACGATGAGGTGTATTGAGGTGTCCCGATGACCATGGATTCCGGAGAATCATGACCGACATCGCCGTCAGAGTGGAAAGCCTGAGCAAGCAGTACCGCATTGGTGCACGCCAAGCAGGATACAGAACCATCCGTGAGACGATGACCGACCTCGCGACGGCGCCGTTGCGCCGGCTGCGCCGTCTTGGTCAGCCCTCGCCAGAGAACGAGACCATCTGGGCCCTGAAAGATGTGACCTTCGACGTAAAGAAAGGCGAAGTAGTGGGCATCATCGGTCGCAACGGGGCAGGCAAGACCACGCTGCTGAAAATCCTCTGCCGCATCACCGAGCCCACCGAGGGCCACGCGCAGATCAAGGGTCGTGTGGGTTCGCTATTGGAGGTGGGCACCGGCTTCCACCCCGAACTCACGGGGCGGGAGAACATCTACCTGAACGGCGCCATCCTGGGCATGAAGCGCGCGGAGATCGACCAGAGGTTCGATGAGATCGTGGCCTTCTCCGAGATCGAGAAGTTCCTGGACACGCCTGTCAAGCGCTACTCCAGCGGGATGTACGTGCGCCTGGCCTTTGCCGTGGCCGCTCACCTGGAGCCGGAGATACTGCTGGTGGACGAGGTGCTGGCCGTTGGAGACACTGAATTCCAGCGAAAGTGTTTGGGCAAGATGGGGGATGTGACAGAGGAAGGGCGTACCGTTCTATTTGTTAGCCACAACATGGCAGCGATCCGTACTCTCTGTAGGCGAACTCTCCTTATACAAGACGGCGGCATTGCACTGGATGGCGATACGCAAGCAGCCATCGCCGAGTACCTTGACCGAAATGTGTGCACAAGAGCAGTCATATCGGCAGAGGAATTGGACAGCAAAGTAGAGGAGTGGAATCTGCAACACGAATGCTACGTTCGATGCAAGGAGATTGCACTGCTCGATCAGGCCGGTGAGCCCCGTAATCAATTCGATTCAGACGAGGAAATCACGGTGGCCATCAACTACGAATGTCTCCAAAGCACACCGGATTTGAAAGTGGTTGTTGTGCTTGCTGACGACGACGATCGGCCGATTCTGCGGAGCGAGCACGACGATGATTCTCCAAGAGGAGAACCCTACATCGTGGAGCCTGGCCTGTATCGAACATGCTGCGTCTTACCCAGCGGCCTTTTCGGTGAGCGACGGTTCTATGTGTCGGTTTACTTGTACAGTGAAAACGTGCAACATCTGAGTTTCCACAAGCTCATATGGTTCGACATCAATTTCAAAGGATTCGATAACGGTTACTCAAGATTCGGGCGAGAAACCTGGATCAGGCCGAGATTAAGTTGGAGCACGGAGAGGATCACTGCCGAAGACATGATCAATCATGCGTGACTAGAAACCCCATACCCTAGTATGGCCGGCGAGCGACTTGGCAGGAGTGGAGGTCGCAGAATGACCTGTGCAGTAGGACAGGATTACTGGGACACAGCCTACGAGGATCTTCCTCTAGCATACAGTCCTGGTGTCGTGCAGTTCAAGGAGTTGTTTGACCGGTACCTAACACCTGGAGGTACGTGTTTTGAGGTTGGCTGCTACCCTGGCAGCTATTTGATCTATCTGGGCAAGCGGTTCGATTACACCGTAAGCGGTATTGACGCCACACCCTTCGTCTTGAGTCGTTTACCCAAACATCTCGCCCAACACCGCGTCAGAGTGGGCAGGTTATATCACGGCGACTTCCTAGCCTTCGAAGCTCGGCGGACCTATGACCTGGTTTGCTCTTTCGGATTCATCGAGCACTTTGCTGACTTCCAGGAGGTTATCGTCAGGCATATTCGGTTGGTGAAACGGCCTGGTACCCTAGTGCTCGCCTGTCCAAACCTCAGGGGAATCCAGTACATGCTTCACCGCCTGCTGGACCCTGTCAATCTGCAACGCCACGTTCTTGCCGCCATGGACTTTGCCAGATGGGAGGAAACGCTAGAGGCGAGCGGGATGACGGTACTATATCAGGGCTATTATAGGACGGCCGATTTCTGGGTTGACACGCCACGGCAAGGGTTCCTGGCAAAGGTAGCGATAAACTCCGTCAGGAAGATTGCACAGGAAGTGGATAGCAGGACAAACTGGCCGAATCCCTTGCTCTCCCCATACATGATCAGTTTCTCGCGAAAGGTCTGACCCCGGCACGTCATGAGAATCGTGTATACCATTGAGTTCCGCAGCGCCAGCGTGCGTCGTGGACAGACAGCCGCGAGGCCCATTTCAGAGTCGCCCGGCAGACGCGGCCCCAGGGTCACGGTGGAGACAACACAGGTGGGGGCGGGATCCCAGTCCGTAACCGACGGTGCGCGGCCAGAAGAACTTGACATTTGGGGTGAGGCAGTGCGCGTTTTGGCCCGTGAGGTTTCCCGTCAGCGGGCGCCCCAGCAGACCGGTGACTTTGATGTGATGATGAATCACGCGGGCGAACGGTTGGCAACAGAGCGTGTTTTCCCAACGGCCCATAGGTGTCGCCATCGCAAGGTGGTGGCAACTTGTGGCTTTTCAGGTCTTTTCATGTGGGCATGTACCTTCTGTTTTGCCCGGATGCCTGATATATTGGAGCGGCACGGTCCGTCGATTTCTCGCTCGAACATTTATCGCGATCCCGGGTTCGCGGCTAGGCAAAGGCTAGGCCAGTCCGTGTTCCCGTCAACCCTGCTGCCCGAGGTCAGTTCAGGGACATTGCCCCGGTCCGTCTCGGCCATGACTTCCAGTACTTTGACTTCACGGCCGTGATGCGGAAATACGCAGGATGAATCGCTTTCTCTCCCGTCTGGTCTTGGCCGTGATGCAGGCCCGGGCCTCACGGGCCAACTGGATCCGATACTACCGCTTCATGCATACGCTGCAAGACAGCATCGTGACACTGAATTGCGGGGCCCTGCCCTTGTCTGAGCGCGACCAGATCGACCTTGTGTCCGTTGCTTTCGATAATGTGCCTGTAGTCGCTCACCAGATCCGTCTCATACAGAAGTATCTGCAAGACCCTCATGTGTTCACCGTCGGGGACAACTCTTCTGACCCGCAGAAGCGCGATGCGCTTCTTGCCCTCTGTGAGCAACACAAGGTCTGCTATCTGCGGCTTCCTCCAAACCCCTACACGGGCGTGGATGCCAGCGTGTCGCATGGAGCCGCTCTAAACTGGCTTTACCATCAATACATAAGAAAACGATCGGCACGATACTTCGGCTTCATCGACCACGACGTTTTTCCCATACGTCCCACAAGGTTGATACCGGAGATTTCGGTCAGAGGTGTGTACGGCCACATTCAAGAGCGGGGCAACCGCTGGTATTTGTGGGCTGGCTTTTGCTTTTTCGGGCGTGATGCAGTACGCGACGTAGACCTGGATTTCTTGCCTTGCGAGGGACTTGACACTGGAGGTGGGAACTGGAGCAGGCTCTATTGCCGGCTGAATCGGGTCAACTTATCGAGTCCCAGCTATGAGTGCGCCAAGTTGCGAGAGGGCAGCTGCCGTCAAGCTGACATCTATGAAATGATAGGCGATTGGGTACACACTCTCAATGCATCATCTTGGATGGCGGTTCCGGACAAAGATGACTTGGTGGGCGCCTTGCTTTCTAGGTTCTAGCGGCTGTCAATTCTGCAAGGAGCGACTAAACATGGGCCCAAGACGTCAAGGTCGTTCAACTGTTTTCCGGGCGTTGAGATCACGGCGTCTGGGCTGTTTGCGGGGTGCGGGTTCCGGACGGACTAGGCCAGCTGACCCAGAGTACGCGCGGTCATTCTGTGATTGAGGCATTGGATGAAGAACGTTGACTATGAATCAGTTGTCGCAGACCCATACTCTCGGGGAGCATATCTGCGAAGCGACTTTCCTGGCTTTAGAGAAGACTATTTGGTGCTCCATTGCTTGATTAGAAAACATGACCCGCAAACATTCATGGAAATTGGCACAAGTTCCGGCCTCGGCACGCTCGTCATATGCAAGGCGATGAGAATCTCACGACTCTGGATGAATAAGAGGAAAGTCTATTCAATCGACGTACTGCCCGGAACGGATCCCACGATTCTCTACCCCGGAGGTGAGGACGGCCACCCTGCGAGGGGGGGAGAGCGTTGCACGTGCCCTTATGTCCAGTTGTTCGGAGATTCATACACCTTCAATTTTGTGCCCTACTATCCGCTCGAAGGTTGGTTCATCGATGGAAAACATAGCTATGACTACGTCGTGCACGACACCCAATCAGCCCTGGAGGCCTCACCGACCCTGATCGTATGGCATGACATGCAGATCGAACAGGTGGAGCGGGCTGTCGTGGATGTGATGTCGGAATACTTGCAGTCGTACAGTCTTTGTAGGGCCGTCAGCACACGCATGGCCTTTGCCTCAAGAAAGCAGGATCGTGACGGATAGACCGGGGTTCATGGCGGCTATCGAGGGCCTCATCATGCAGCGTAGCCCGTGGTGCGGTTGTGGACAGGCGGGACACGAGACGTCCCAGAACCACTTCAACTTGACGAGGATAGCCGGCGAATAGTGGCCAGCACACAAGGAAGCCTTAGGATAGGGTGTCGGAGAGCAGGCCCTAGGTGGTGAGTACTCAGACTGGGCAATAGCGGGTAGGCTTGGGCTAGACTGTCAAACGAACGGTCGTTTTCGGTCGCAAGCCGAATCTATCGCGAGGCCGGACTTGCGTCAAAGGACAGTCCCAGCCGCCGGCACAGACCTTGAACGATTCGCCCCTGACTCGGAGTGTTCCCGGGAGACAGCAATGCGATTTCATAAGATCGTTCAGGTGTTCAGTCATCTGCTAGCATCGCGTCGTGACCGTGACCGGATCGATTGAGCACTGGGAGACACGGGCCGCTCTCGCCCATGCCCACAACTACTCGAAGCTGACAAATCGTTGGCTTCCCTACTCGTGCTCAAGTTGGTGGACATCGTGGGATATCGTCCCTACCCGCTCGACGAGTTGTTGTTGATGGCAGCCGCTTTCGAGTACCATGAGCCTGACGTGGTCATTGACGTAGGCACACATATCGGGAAGAGCGCTAGGATTTGGTACGAGCTTTCAAAGCATCATGATGCGGAAATCACAATCCACACCGTGGACATATGCGATCCCAACCACCCCGAATATCCCGGGAATAGCTTGGGCAAGTTCATTCGCGGCACGAATGTACAACAACATGTGCAGGATGGATATGCCTGCGCCTGCGATTTGATCGCCGAGAATCCCACCGCCAGTCTTCTCATCTTTCTCGACTCTGATCACGAGTACGAAAACGTGCGGCGAGAATTGGAATTGGTCAAGAAAATGGAGAGCGGATGTCTGCTAGACCACGATACATTCTGCCAACCTGGATCCCATTACAACCATGGGCCATATCTCGCCATCCAGGATTGCGTCGTCGGGTCACCCGTTAAGCAAGTGTTTCACCTGCAGACAGGCCTGCCAGGAATGTCATATCTGGGGCTGGAGTAAATGGAATTCGGAACTAAGAAACGCATCCTATACGTAGCCATGAAGTATGACTATGGTTTTCCAGAACGAGGTCTCAGTTTTGAGCACACGAATTTCTACGACGCTCTCTGCCACATGGGGAATGAACTGATCTACTTTGATTTCATGTCTATCATGCAAGAAACGGGTCGCGAATCTATGAATCGCATGCTTCTCGAAGTTGCCGGGTCCGAGAAGCCCGACGTCATGTTCTCTGTCCTTTTCACAGATGAGCTCGACAAGGACGCCGTGCGTGAGATTTCGGAGAATTCTGACACTGTCACGCTGAACTGGTTCTGTGATGACCATTGGCGGTTCGATGAATACTCCCGATACTGGGCCCCGATGTTCAACTGGGTGGCGACCACGGCGTCAAGCGCTTTGCCCAAGTACGACAGGATTGGCTACACCAATGTCATCAAGACACAATGGGCCTGCAATCACTACTCGTACCGGCGCTTGGACCTGCCTTCCACGTACGACGTAACCTTTGTGGGCCAGCCACACGGGGATCGGAGCTACGTGATCGAGGCCTTGCGCAAGGCAGGCATCGATGTGCAGGTGTGGGGCACAGGTTGGCCGAATGGGCGTCTGTCTCAAGAGCGGATGATCCGCGTCTTCAATCACAGCCGGATCAATCTGAACCTATCCAATGCCTCCGCGAGGCCCCGGTTGTCACGCATGTTGCCCTGGCGCAAGTCTGCGGGGACCCAGCAGATCAAAGGGCGGAATTTCGAGGTACCAGGTTGCGGCGGGTTTCTGCTTTCAGACCACGCTGACAACCTGGAGGAGTACTATAGAATCGGCGAAGAGATCGAGTGCTTTGAGACTACTCGGGACTTGATCGACAAGGTAGTGTACTACCTACGCCACGAAGAGCAGCGAGTGCGCATTGCTGAAGCCGGCTACCGGCGCACATTGGCTGAGCACACTTATGAACATCGCTTCCGTGAGATCTTCTCAGCTATGAACGTTGAGGCTCGATGAGAATTCTGCACACCGTGCAACTCTATCATCCCCACCTGGGCGGCAGTGAGGAGGTCGTGAGGCAGCTATCAGAACGCATGGCCCAGCGCGGTCATCATGTCACGGTAGCCACGGGGTACGATCCCAGGCGGGATTTCCGCGCGCTAAACGGCGTCACAATCGAGCAGTTCAAGATCTCGGGCAATCTGGTCTCGGGCATCAATGGAGAGACGCAGGCTTATGTGGATTTCGTCCTGAGAGGAGATTTCGATGTCGTGATGAGCTACGCCGCCCAGATTTGGTCATCGGATCTTCTATTCCCTCACCTGCGGGAGATAGGCGCTCCCAAGGTGTTTGTGCCCTGCGGATATTCCGCCCTGCATGACCCTCGATTTCAAGAGTATTTCGCACAGCTGCCAACCCACCTACGGGAATATGACGCCCTCGTATATATGTCACCCAACTACCGCGACAAGAAGTTCGGCGATGAGCATAGGATTGGGAATGGTTACATCATTCCTAACGGTGCGAGTGAAGAGGAATTTGCGCAAAAACCACTGGGCTTTCGCCAGCGATACGGAATTGACACACGGTACATGTTGCTGTGCGTGGCCAATCTGTACCCAACGAAGGGACACAGATTAGTGGTTGACGCCTTCCAACACCTGCGCAGAGACGACAGTACTCTGGTTATCATCGGCCGCGGGCCCGACGCACGGCCCAAGTGGCTTCAGCAGTACTATCTAGGCTGTCGCATGCAGGCCTGGATGTCAAGGCGAACCAAAATACTGGAGAGTGTTCCTCGGCCGTGGGTCGTATCTGCTTTCCAAGAAACCGACCTGTTCGTCTTCGGGTCTGAGATTGAGTGCTCCCCCTTAGTGATCCTTGAGGCTCTGGCCGGCGGGACGCCCTTCGTTAGCACTGACTGTGGTGACGTGCGCGATCATGCCGACTATGGCGAGATCGTCGGGACTCCGGAGTCCATGGCCCGTAGTGTCAATGCTCTGCTGGATGATGACGGGCGTCGGTCTCGACTCGCGAAGGGCGCCCAGTCCCATTGGCGCAGACACCACACGTGGAAAACCATAACAGACCAATATGAACGGCTTTATCGCCAACTGCGCGGAGGGTTCGTTATCAGTGACAGCGAGCCAGAGACTATTGACGCTCTTGGGAAGGTGATATGCCCAAGATAGCGGTTACCGTTCGTTGGGGTGACGGATGCCCAGAGTCAGCGTGGTAATGGCTGTCTACAATGGCGAGCGCTTCTTGCGGCAAGCCATAGACAGCATACTCAGCCAAACCTACACTGATTTCGAGTTCATTGTGGTCAACGATGGTTCAACAGACAGCACCTGTGACATTCTCGCTAGCTACCAGCAGGTGGATCAGCGGCTACGCCTCTACGATCAAGAAAACCGCGGATTGATCGCTTCGCTCAATACAGGGTGCGGGCTTGCTCAGGGGAAGTATATCGCGCGGATGGATGCGGACGACATTAGCCTGCCTGAGCGTCTCGTCCGGCAGGTACGGCACGCGGATGCGCATCCTGAAATTGGTGTGTTGGGCACGTGGGTAGAGTACATCGATGAGTGTGGTGCACCACGGGGCACCTGGCGAATGCCTACAAGCCCAGGTGTGGTCGCATGGTACCTCTTGTTTGGGAACTGTCTTGCTCATCCATCTGTTCTGATGCGCCGCGACGTCATTGGCCAGATGGGCTGTTACTGTCCCGAGGCCCTCTATGCTGAGGACTACGACCTCTGGAGACGGTTGAGCTCGGTGACACATTTGGCCAATCTGCCCGATGTGTTGCTTTGTCTTCGAAGGCATGGGGATAGCGTTTCGAGTACGCACCTCGCAGCGCAGCGCGACAGCAGCATCAAGATAAGCCAAATCGCGATAACGGAGACCCTGGGAGAAGATGTGCCCCTGCAGCTGGTCCAACGGCTTTGGGCCCAGCAATTTCAGACGCCGAGTGAGCTTCTTCAGATGGCGAGGCTTATCTACGGGCTTTGTCAAGAGAGCGTTAGTGACAGTGCGTTGTCGGCAGCCGAGAGGAGAATCATTCGGAGCGATGCAGCCAACCGCCTCTTGCGCCTAGCCCGGCCACGAATACAGGATGCACGCGTCTGGCAAGTTGTCGGCCTGGCTTGCCGATTGGATCCCTGGCTTGTAGTGAGGGTAGCAGTGTCGATACTCCATCGAATGATTCGCGAGCCGGTGCCCTCCTGACCATGTTGGGGCTCGTTTCATGGGCATCTCGCTTGGTGCAATGGTAAGGAGTGCTTTGCCGGCCCAGGTGCTCGATGCGTATTCTGCAGATCAGCACATCGGATATGGGTGGCGGTGCCGAGAAAGTCGCCTGGAATCTGTTTCAGGCCTATCGGCAGCGGGGACACCACTCGTGGTTGGCGGTAGGTGCCAAGCGGAGTGATGATGCCGAGGTATTCGTCATTCCCAATCGCGAGCCGCGTGGAAGGTGGTCTCGTTTTTGGTGGGCTGTACATACCCGGTTGGGGACCCTCGCTGAGCAGATCCCAGGTGCGTGGCACCTTAGCCGTCTGACTCGTGCCCTGTCCGCGCCTGGGAGATTGCTCGACCGATATCGGGGGCTTGAAGACTCCCGCTTTCCAGGCACGTGGCATTTGCTAGAACTGCATCCCCACCCGCCGGATGTGGTTCATTGCCATAACTTACATGGAGGCTATTTCGACCTACGGGCGCTCCCGTGGCTCAGTCACCAGTTGCCAGTAATTCTGACTCTCCACGACGCCTGGCTTCTGAGTGGACACTGCGCCCACTCCTTTGAGTGCGATCGCTGGACGACAGGTTGCGGCGACTGCCCAGACCTGTCCATCTACCCAAGCATTCGGCGTGACGCCACAGCCTACAATTGGCGGCGCAAGCAGGCAATATACACGCAGAGTCGCTTCTACGTGGCCACACCATCCCGATGGCTAATGCGGAAGGTGGACCAGTCCATGCTCAAAGTGGCAGTGGCCGAAGGGCGGGTGATTCCCAACGGGGTCGACCTGGCCTCGTTCCATCCAGGCGACAAGAAGGAAGCCCGGGCGGTACTAAACATCCCCGAAGAGGCGAGAATGCTCCTCTTCGCAGCTAACGGCATCCGCCGAAACCCGTGGAAAGACTACCGTACTCTGAGAACCGCAATCGCCCTGGTGGCCGAGCACCTCTACGGTCAACACGTCATCTTTGTCGCCCTAGGTGACGATGCACCGGCAGAAACAATCGGCCGGGCGGAGGTGCGTTTTGTCCCCTACCAGAAAGACCCGTCGGCCGTGGCCAGCTACTATCAGGCGGCCGACGTATATACGCATGCCGCTCTTGCCGACACATTCCCCAATACTGTGCTGGAGGCCCTGGCCTGTGGGTCTCCGATAGTGGCAACGGCAGTTGGAGGCGTTGTCGAGCAAGTGAAGGGACTATGGATCCCGGATTCCCCATCGCAGCACCCCCTTTTGAACAAATGTGTGATAGAGGAGGCAACAGGTGTGCTCGTGCCCGCGGGCGATGCAGAGTCGATGGCTGCCAGCATCGCGCGCATGCTCAAGAATGAGCCGCTCCGTCGACAGTTGGGCGCGAACGCCGCCAGGGACGCCGAAAACCGCTTCGACCTACGGCGCCAAGCGGACCAGTACCTCGCGTGGTACCAGGACATTGTTGACGACTGGTGCACACGGCGGTCATTGCGCCAAGCGGCCGCCATCCAGGGAGGCCTCGATGCGTTGCCCGACGCTGAGTGAACTCCCACCTCCGATACCGCGCAATACTGGCTGGCCGTGGACTGAAGAGACCCGGCCGCTGCCGGAGAAAATGCCCAATGGCTCGCCGTGGCCTCGCATCAGCATCGCTACACCGTCATACAACCAGCGAGGGTTCACCGAGGAGACCATCCGCTCTGTGGTTCTGCAGGGCTATCCTGACCATCGGCGACTCTGGACAGCAGCGTGGGGGCTGGGCGATATCCCAGACCGACTCTGGGCATTCGGAGGGGACCTGGAGTGAATACCTATAGCGCTCTGTGCGAAGGCAAGCGCATCCTGGTCACCGGCGGGGCAGGATTCCTTGGCTCTCACGTCGTGGAGCGCCTCCGGCAAGCGGACTGGTGCAGCGAGGTCCTGGCCCCTCGCAGCCATGAATACGACCTGAGGAACCAAGATGACGTGATCCGTCTGTATGAAGACTTCCACCCCGACATCGTGATCCACATGGCGGGCATAGTCGGCGGCATCGGGGCCAACCGCGAGAATCCTGGCCAGTTCTTCTACGACAATCTGATGATGGGCGTTCAGACCATGCACCACGCGTACCTGCACGGAGTGGAAAAGTTCGTGGCCGTGGGCACCATCTGTGCGTATCCCAAGTTCACCCCCGTGCCCTTCAGGGAGGACAACCTCTGGGACGGCTATCCCGAGGAGACCAACGCGCCCTACGGGTTGGCCAAGAAGATGCTGCTGGTCCAGGCACAGGCCTATCGGCAACAATATGGGTTCAACGCCATCTACCTGCTGCCTGTAAACCTCTATGGCCCCAGAGACAACTTCGACCCCGCCAGTTCCCATGTCATCCCAGCCCTGATCAAGAAGTGCTTCGATGCCATGGATAGCAGCGAGGACGAGATTGTCGTCTGGGGCGATGGCACCCCCACCCGCGAGTTCCTGTACGTCGAGGACTGCGCCGAGGCCATAGTGCTGGCCACCGAGAAGTACAACAACCCTGATCCAGTCAATATCGGCGCTGGCTTCGAGATCTCCATCAAGGACCTGGCCCATCTCATTGTCGAACTCACGGGCTTCTCAGGACGAGTGACCTGGGACACCAGCAAGCCTGGCGGTCAGCCGCGGAGGTGTCTCGATGTTAGCAGAGCAGAACGAGACTTCGGATTCCGTGCGCGGACCGGCTTCGAGGAGGGCTTGACCAAAACCATCGAATGGTATCGACGACAACGCTACCAACAAGCGACAGACGATGACTGAAGATCTTCCCTCCATCTCCATCGTCACACCTTCCTACAACCAGGCGTCATTCCTGGAAGAGACCATCCTGTCTGTCCTCAACCAGGGGTACAGGAACCTCGAGTACATCATCATTGATGGCGGGTCCACCGACGGAAGCGTGGACATCATCCACAAATACCAGGACCGCCTGGCGCACTGGGTGAGTGAGCCAGACAAAGGCCAGGCCCACGCGCTCAAGAAGGGCTTTGATAGGGCGACGGGGGAGCTCTTCGGCTGGCTCAACTCAGACGATGTATACCTACCCGGCGCGCTTCTCGGCGTGGGCCGCGCTTACTCCCACAGCCGGGGAGACTGCGTCGCAGGGCCTGTGATCAACTTCGATATGCAGTCAGATCACGAGACCCTCATCCGCCAGTACGGGATCACCTTCGAGAATATGGTCAGGTTTTGGGAACAGCGGCACAGTTGGCACCAGCCGGGCTTTTTCTTCCCGCGCCTAGTCTACGAATCTGTCGGGGGCATGGACCAGAGCCTCCACTATGGTATGGATCACGACCTGGCATGCCGCATCCTTCAGCGTTGCGGAGTGTCGTACCTGCAAGAGCCTATCGCCAGATTCCGGCTCCACGAGTCCTCCAAGACCCGCAGCGCTTGGCGCGACCTGGTCCTGGAGGTGAGCCGCGTCTCTCAACGCTACTGGCACCTGCTGGAGTCAGTGGACCGTAGAGAGCACGATCGATTCATCGCCGGTGAGCTGGCTGCACTGGCGGTAAGGAGTCTGCGACGCGCCCCTCGGCAGACTCCCCGGCTTTTCGTTGAGGCGCTCCAGCTTTGTCCGGCCGCAGTTCCCGGCGCCGTGCTTCGCGTCACGAGAGATTGGCTGCGCGGGAAACGACGTCGCTCTGCAAGCTACCAATGGCGATGATGAGCGTGATCTGCTCAAGTCCATAGAGGCCCGATGGTGCTGCACCCTGAGTCCGAATTGGCTCGCGCGCTTTGGCGACCGGCCGGACAGAAAGGCCACCCTCACATAGCAGGGGCGTACCGTCAGCACCACGTCTGCAAACAGCCGTAGCCATTGGCTCGTCACCTTGAGAAAAAGAAGTGTGTGCCAGGAACGTGGTCTGCGCACCACCCCGTTCGGCTCTCCGAATGCGCACATTGTCTGCGCCACCCTGGTGTTCGCCGCGCTTGTCGGAGAGCCCGGACGCGCCACTGGCGCATCTCGACAATGCGGAGCAGCCGTGCTCCAGGAGGCGGTGAACGATGTCCGCAGCGGGCGCCCCGACGGTGAGCGTCATCATGCCGACCTACAATCGAGCTCACCTCGTCGGACAATCCATACAGAGTGTGCTAGATCAAACGTTTCGAGACTTCGAGTTAATCGTGGTCGACGACGGGTCAACCGACGATACAGAGCAAACCATCGGGCGGTTCAGTGATTCGAGGATTCGCTACATATACCAGGACCACAAAGGCATAGGTGCGGCCCGGAACACCGGCCTCCGCAAGGCTCAGGGACGCTACCTCGCCTTCCTTGATTCTGATGATGTTTGGCTGCCCAACCTGTTGGAGGTGGAAGTCCCAATCCTCGAAGAACATCCGGCTATTGGGGTAGTCTACGCCAAAGCCCAGGCGATGGACAAATATGGCAAGCCGATGAGTCAGATCCGAGGAGCCCCTCAGAAGTACCCTGGTGACGCTCTCAAGAGCGCGCTGTATGGGGACTTCCTGAGCATCCAAGCCATTCTGGTGCGCCGGGAGTGTTGCGACCGAGTAGGCCCCTTCGATGAGACCTTGATGGCCAGAGAGGACTGGGACATGTGGATCCGCATCGCCAGGTACTACCGCCTCGTCCACGTTGACAAGGTGCTGGCGCGTTTCAGGAGGCATGACGACCAGCGCACTGGTGCGAATTCCGAGTACTTCGCCGAGGCAGCCGAAAGTGGGCTCAGAGTCTTGAGCAAGGTTTTCTCGGATACCGACCTGCCAAGAGATGCCTCCGAGATCAAGGCGCTGGCGTACCGCAATGCCTACCTCGAGACCGCCTTGTGCTGGCTGAATGTGGGGGCCTGGAAGAGGAGTGCACGGTACTTCTGGACAGCCGTCCAGGTGTCGCCTGAGCCTCTGGCCACTTTCTTGCGCATGGGATGGCTGATACTGCTCCACAAGGTCGTGAATCGGACACACTGGGGCAGCCGAGCGATCGACAGACTCATTCGCCTGCGCCGCAAAGCGGGCCCTATCACTGGTCAGTGAATCAGGTTCCGTGAGATGCTATCTACCGATCCAAGAAGTGGGAGGAATACGCCGGCATGACCAACATCCGGGCTATGGCCTGTGGGGTACCGGTCGTCTGCACTCGTAGCGGTTTGATTCCCGAGTGCATGCCAGACGCGGGAGACGTTCTCGCGCCCGAGAGGGACTCGGAGGTGTTGGCCGAAGCTATCGTCCAGCTCCTCTGCAACGAAAGCCTGCGACGCAAGATGGGTCAGGTTGGCAGGGCCTATGTCATTGATCACTGCGACGCGCGGAAGAACGTGGAGAGAGCAGAAGAGATCATCCTGGAGCAGTGTCCGGGCCTATGAAGATCGGCATTGACACCCAATCCACCTGGGGACGAAAGACGGGCATAGGACTGTACACGGTCAACCTCCTCCACGCACTTCGCCAGGTTGCCCCCCAACACGAGTACGTGGAGCTGTCCTCGGGCCGCACCGATGAGATGCGCACAGACCAGCGGCTTCGCTGGCAGCAGTTGGAGCTGCCGCGCCGCGCACGGGCCATGCGAGTCGACCTTCTGCACGTCACTGGTTTCGACGCCCCGCTGTGGAAACCGTGTCCGGTAGTTCTCACCGTCCACGACCTCATCGGCCTGCTCTTCCCCGCCAACTTGCCCCCTATCTCTCGCTTCTACTGGAGCCGCTGGCTGCCATGGTCGATACACTGGGCAGACCGGATCATAGTAGATTCGCAGCACACCAAGGGCGATGTCAACCGGCTCTTGGGCATCTCGGCAGAACATATCGAAGTCATCCCTCTTGGCGTCGACAAATGCTTCCGGCCAGTGAAGGATGAAGGTGTACTGGAAAGCGTCCGCGACAAGTACGGTCTTCCCCAGATGTTCGTCCTCTACCTTGGCACACTGGAGCCTCGCAAGGGGGTAGACACGCTCATCGCCGCCTATGCCGACCTCGCCGCAGATATCCATCATCACCTAGTCATCGCTGGCAAGCGTGGATGGCGCACAGAGCCCCTCTTCGAGCAGGTGCAGGCGCTGGGCTTGGACCACCAAGTGCACTTCACCGACTACGTGCCTGACGAAGATTTGGCCGCTCTCTACAGCTTGGCTCAGCTCTTTGTCTATCCCTCGCATTACGAAGGGTTTGGCCTTCCAGCGTTGGAGGCGATGGCTTGCGGGGTCCCGGTGGTCTGCACGGACTCCTCCAGTCTGCCAGAGGTGGTTGGGGACGCCGCCCTCCTCGTGCCGCCCAACGAAGCTGAGTCTCTGGCAGCTGCCATGCTACAGGTCCTGGACGACCATGAGTTGCGGGCCAAGATGGGACTTCGTGGGCTAGAGCAGGCAGCTAGCTTCACTTGGGAGGAGACGGCCCGAAGGACTCTCCAGGTCTATGAGAAAATGCTATGAGAATCTGCCTAGATACTTCCGCTGCCGTCCGTCATCGCGCAGGGTTGGGTCGATATGCACAAGAATTGGCGACGGCCCTCCTGGACATTGACTCCGACAACGAGTACGTTGCGTTCTACAATCGGCCGAGCGAGGCGCAGGTAGATCCACCCCTCGACCGCCTGCCACATCTGACCACTAACCTCGATGCGAAGCCTTGGCGGATGTCTGCGCTTTTGGCGCACTTCACCGGAATTTCCCAGGACCGCCTGTTCCCTGGGGTTGACCTCTTCCATGCCACCGATCATCTCCTACCTCGGCTGACCCGTCTCAAGACTGTGTTTACGCTCCACGATCTGGTCTTTCGCTTCTACCCCCACACGCACAAGCCCTTGAACAGGTGGTTTCTCACCCTGATGATGCCTCGCTTTCTCAAAGCTGCCGATGCGGTGATCGCCGTGTCGGAGAGCACCAAAAGGGACGCGGTCCGAACCTACGGCATCGACGAGGCGAAGATCACGGTGATCTACGAGGGCGTGAGCGATCACTTCCGGAGAGCATCGCCAGAGGCAATTGCTGCCGTGCGCCACAAGTACAGCCTCCCCGACCAGTTCATCCTCTCCTTGGGGACCATTGAGCCGCGCAAGAACCTGACCTCGCTCCTAGAGGCTTATCACACTCTCAGGAACGAAGGTTCCCCCCTCGGCTTGGTGATCGTGGGCAAGAAGGGGTGGTTGTACTCGGGTTTCTTCAACAGGATGCACGAACTGGGGCTTGAACACGAAGTTGTCTTTCCTGGTTTCGTTCCCGACGAGGATCTGCCGGCCTTGTACAGCGCGGCTGATCTGTTCGTCTTTCCGTCCCTCTATGAGGGCTTTGGGCTGCCCGTGCTGGAGGCCTTGGCCTGCGGCACGCCGGTGGTGGCCAGCAACGCCTCCAGTCTGCCGGAGGTGGCCGGTGAGGCGGCCATTCTGGTGGACCCCAGCAGCGTGGAAGCCCTGGTCCGCGCGGTGAAGGATGTACTAGGCAACAGGGAGCTTCGCGAAGACCTGCGGGAGAGGGGTCCGAAGCAAGCGGCCAGGTTCAATTGGCAGAGAGCGGCGCGGGAGACGCTTGCCGTCTACACATCGCTGGCCGGAGAATGATCTCTTTGGGTGGCGGGGGCGAAGGGGTGTCTCGTCGTCGGAGTGTGCCCTTCGAGACGGCCTTCGTTCTATCTTGGCCCAGTCAGTACTGCGGACGGCTCAGGAAGAGAGCGCGGAAAAAGGGAGCAATAGAGATACGTCGGACTTGGCTACCACCCTGGACCCTCCCGGAGGTTTGGAACCTCCGGGAGGGTTTACATGCCTCTCTTCCAGTCGGCCCCATTGAGAGGGATCCCTCGCCACATCGGTCCAGGTATCACATAGGAACCAACTGTGCGCATCGGCATTGACGGGCGGTACATCGCAGACCACTTCCCAGGGATCGGCCGGTATACCTATAATCTGGCTGCAAAGCTCCCTGAGCTTGCTCCCGACACGGATTTCGTGCTCTTCCATAACCCGCGCCTCGCAAACACCAGGTATGACCTGGAGCGGTTGGCGCGGCACACCAATCTCCGGTTGCTGCCGGTGGACGTACCTACGCGGTCCCTCCGGGAGCAGTATCAGCTACGCTCCCTGGCGAAAGCCCTCTCCCTGGACCTTCTTCACTCGCCATACTACGTCATGCCCTACTGGCAACACTGCCCCTCCGTGGTCACCATGTATGATCTGATCCCCATGATCTACCCTCAACATCTGCCCCACCGCTGGACCGTCTGGGTCTTCCGGGCCACCGCGTCGCTGGCCACGCGGCGCGCGAACCACATCATCGCCATCTCAGAGTCCACCAGGAAGGACTTGGTCCACTTCTTCGGCGCTTCCGAGGACCGCATTACCGTTACTCACCTGGCGGCCGACGAGAGGTTCCGTCCTCTCGATAGCCAACAACGGGAGAACACCATCCGCACTTACGGACTACCCGAGAGGTACATCCTGTACCTGGGCATCAACAAGCCTCACAAGAACCTGATTTTCCTACTAGAGGTGCTCCATGAGTTGAGGACAGAAACGAAGTTGGTGTTAGCTGGAAAGGAGGACCCACGCTACCCGCAGGTGCGTGATGAGGTTCGCCGACTAAGACTGGACGACAGGGTGGTGTTCCTGGGCGACATCCCTGAGAATGACCTGCCTCTGATCTACAGCGGTGCAGAGGTGTTTCTCTTCCCCTCCCTTTACGAGGGGTTCGGCCTCCCTGTTCTCGAAGCGATGGCCTGTGGGACGCCCGTCGTCTGTAGCAACTGTTCCAGTTTGCCGGAGTTAGTGGGGGATGCTGCCGTCACCCTGGATCCTCAGGACAGGGACGGTTGGCTGACAGCGCTGACCGAAGTCCTGGAGAACGAAGAGCTGCATGGAGAGTTGAAAGCCAAGGGGCTCGCGCGGGCCGCCAGGTTCAGCTGGCAAAAGGCAGCGCACGAGACCATGGCCGTCTACCGGTCAGTCCTCGCGCGCTGACCATCCGCAGCGCATACTACCGCAACGCGCGCACCAGCTTCATCCCCAGCAGGTTCAAGACCTGGCGACTGCCGCAGGGGCTTATGACGTTGCTTTCCCCGACTTCACGGCCGCGAAGACGAGACCGCCGAGTGCGCCGAGAACCGCCGCGATCACCAGCCCCACGCCGCAGCACATGGCACCGCCGGTGATGGTCTCCGCTGTGCTCCCACCTGTCCTTGTGATCAGCCCGGGATCGATCCCTGCCTCGGCCAACTGGCTAAAAAACTCGGGTGGCATCTGCCTCAGCATCGCGACCTGGAAGGGCGCCAGAACCGTAGCTCCGACGACGCTGACTCCTATGCCGATCACGCCGCCGATGGCGGCGGCGATGAGGGCCGCCAGTGCCCCCTGCCCAGCCCCTGCCCCCATCGTCCGCACCGGGCGTATCCAGTAGGCAGCCAGCGCTCCGATGCACCCATACGCTACCCACTCCACCGGAATGGCGCAGCAGTTGACACAGGGCACTACCTCCAGCACCTTGAGCACAACTACAATCACAGCACCGATCAATCCCGCCTTTAGCCAGCCTGACATCTTGCTCTCCTTTCTTCTTCGAGAATCATTCGCTCA
>Ga0315274_10003289_pt1 | contig 24080 bp, 18 predicted proteins | sample YL17G02_20_MG_FD_203700 | JGI IMG/M metagenome (GOLD analysis project Ga0315274, IMG submission 203700) | Sediment microbial communities from Yellowstone Lake, YNP, Wyoming, USA - YL17G02_20 | ecosystem: Environmental > Aquatic > Freshwater > Lake > Sediment | place: USA: Wyoming | collected...
TGTGGATTCAAGGTCTAAGTGCAACAGCGTAAGCTGCTGGGCAGGAATCAGTTTTGACGTGGGCCTCGTCTGGAGTGGCGTGTCTCCATGAGCAGTTGAGAGACACGCCACTCCAGACGAGGCCCTGCAGGAGAAAAAGGTGTTGCACTTGGAATTTGAATCTGCGCCCGCACCGTGGGCTTAATGTTGTTGGCCGGGCAAAGGGGTTGCTGCCCCTGCCCAAACAAGCAAGGAGGGTAAGTTGATGCATAACCCAAGAAGTGGTCTTTCACTGAAGACGGCGCTAGTGTTTCTCGCAACCTGTTTGCTCGTACTTGGCTGTCTCGGGGCCGTTGCCCAGCCGCCCGGTCCCGGCGGTCCCGGCCTCGAGAGGAATGACAAGGCGTGGGAGATGGAGGCCAAGTGCGTCGCGCAGGAGATCGCGCTTTCCGCCGAGTTAACAACGAAACTCGTGGACGCATACAAGACGGCGCGTGACAGTTACATGACCGCAGCCCGCGAGGCAATGGGCGAGGGCGGTCAACGGGATTACAGCAAGATCATCGAGCTCAACAAGGCCCAGGCAGCCAAGCTGGAAACGGCCCTGAACGGCTTCCTGAAGCCCGAGCAAACAACGAAGGCCATGGCTTCCCTTGGCACGTTCAATCGCCAGTGGGATCGAATGGTAACGGTGCTCGATGGTATGAAGCTGGATGGGAAAGCCAACACTGCGGCTATGAAGTCGGTCACGGAGTTCGTCGTAGAATCGGGCAAGGTCCGGCAGGCTGCGGTGGCCGGCGGCGACTTCCAGTCGTTGCGAGAGAAGACCGCTCCGTTGAGGGAAAAGCTCGATGCGGACTTGGCTAAGGTTTTGTCTGCCGAGCAGGTGACGAAGTGGAAAGAAGAGACGGCCATGCGGCGCGGCGGAGGTGGAGGTGGCGGGCGAGGTCCCGGGCAGCCTCCCGCTCCCCCTGCTGCTCCTGCTGCTCCTGCCGCTCCTGCCGCTCCACCTGCCCCCAAGCCCGCTGGAAAGTAATGCGGCGTTGACGCGTCTGCGCGCCGGAGAACTCGAGTTGGCGCGCGATCTGTCTCAGTAACCGGCCACTCGGAAGTCGGGATAAGCCCCGAACGTGTGGCACAGGATTCAGAATGAGTGAAGTTCACGCGGCTCGGCGTATTGGCTGGGCCGGTGATGCGTAAAGAAAAGCGCCGTTTGCCGTGGTCCCGCGGGGCGGGACCGCAAACGGCGCTTGTGAAACCCGTCCTGGATACTCTGGGTCTAAACTCGTGAGGTTGTTGGGTTTCGCGACGGGCTGAGACATGGGCAGAATACGCAAAGAAAGAAAAGGATCAAATAGAATGAAAAAGGCGCTGGCCGCTGTGTTGCTAGTGGGTCTTGTGGCGGTCGCGTTGCTGGTGTGGTGGAAGTACACCAGTGCCGCGGTCACCACAACCGAAAAGACTTCCACCGACAAGGTCACGCGAGGACACATCCTACAGGAAGTCCAATGCAACGGGCGTACCGTTTCGAACCGGGATGTCGAGATCAAATGCAGGGCCAGCGGCGAGATCATCAAGCTGCCGCATGACATAAGCGACGTGGTCAAAACGGGGGACCTGCTGCTTGAGCTGGACCCCGTCGACCAGGAGCGGCTGGTTCAGCAGGCGCAGGCAACGCTCAGCGCTAGCGAGGCCCGTCTGGCCCAAGCAGAAACCAGTCTGCTTACGGCACAGAAGAATGTAGAAACAGCCAATCGGAAAGCCGAAGCGTCCTTAGATGGCGCCAAAGCGAGGGGCGCCGATAGCAAGGCCAAGGCCGGACGTCAAGAGGAACTCTTGCAGAAGAAGTTCAGCAGTCCGGAGCAGTATGAGACGGCGCGGACAACCGCCATACAGGCGGAGCAGGACGTACTTACGGCCGAAGCAGCCGTCGACGACGTTCGCGTGCAGGAACTCGACCTTGAGACAAGACGCCAGGATATCAAGTTGAATAAGGCCCAGCTCGAGTCCAACCGTATCGCTCTGGACCTTGCCAAACGCCAGTTGGGCTATACGCAAGTCTTCGCGCCCATTGACGGAGTCATCTCCGCGCGCACCATCCAGATCGGTCAGATTATCTCTTCAGGAGTGACCAATATCGGCGGCGGCACCACAGCCATGGTGCTGTCCGACCTGTCCCACGTGTTCATCTACGCTTCGGTGGACGAGAGCAATATCGGTTACGTCAAGCTGGGGCAACAGACCAGGATTACAGCCGACGCCTACCCGAGGCTTGAATTCGGGGGCAAGGTGGATCGCATAGGGACGAAAGGCGCGAACGTCCAGAACGTGGTGACCTTCGAGGTCCGGATTGAGGTCGTAAGCGAGAACAAGACGCTCCTAAAGCCCGAGATGACCGCCAATGTCTGGATTGTTGTCGCCGAAGCAGACGACACCTTGCTGGTGCCTGCGACAAGTATCGTCCGAAGCAGACGAGACACCTTCGTAAATGTGGTGAAGGACGACGGATCGACAGAGCAACGCCCGGTACAGCTTGGCATTACCAACGGCGTCAGTACGGAGATTCTCAGCGGGGTCGATGAAGGCGCCGTTGTCGAAGTGCAGAGGCCCGAAGACGAAAGTCGTTGGCGCAATAACCCCGAGATGGCACGCCGGATGGGAGACCGCATGATGATGCGGAGCTTAGGAGGAGGAGGGGGGCCCGGAGGTGGACGCCGGTGATCATCGAGGTGGAAGGCGTTACCAAGGCCTACACCCTCGGAAACACAGTGGTCAAGGCCCTTGACAACATCAGCTTGGCCATCGACGAGGGTGAATTGGTGGCTGTCACCGGCGCATCCGGGAGTGGAAAATCCACCCTTATGCACATCTTGGGCTGCTTGGACACGCCCGACAGCGGTGTGTACCGTCTTGGCGGCGAAAGCGTGGCCGGCTTGTCCACCGACCGTCTCGCGGAGATACGCAACCGCCGCATAGGGTTCGTGTTCCAGACGTTCAACCTCCTTCCTCGTCTCTCCGCTCTGGAGAACGTGGAACTGCCCCTCTTGTACGCAAGGCGCCACGACGCCAAAGACCAGGCGGCGGAGGCCCTCAAGACAGTCGGCTTGGAGGATCGCGCGCACCACGAGCCCAATCAGTTGTCGGGCGGCCAACGTCAACGCGTCGCCATTGCGCGTGCGATCATCACCAATCCGTCCATAATCCTCGCCGATGAGCCGACAGGAAACCTCGACAGCAGAACGGGCGTTGAGATCATGTCCCTTTTCGCGTCACTCAACAACCAAGGCCGCACAATCATCATCGTCACACACGAGGCCACTGTCGCCACTCGATGCCGGCGCTCCCTTCATCTCCGCGATGGCCAGGTTGTAGACAGTTGAGGAGGATACCTTTGTGTACTTTGTGACCTTGCTCAAGGTGGCGTTCTTCAGCCTCGTCGCCAATAAGCTGCGGTCTTTCCTGGCGGTTCTTGGCATTATCATCGGGGTCGGCGCCGTGATCGCCATGCTCGCCATTGCCGCGGGAGCCAAGGCACAAGTGCTCCAGAGCATTTCAGCCATGGGTACAAGGTTGCTGGTGGTGCGCCCGGGCCAACACGGCGCCGGCGGAGTAAAGATAAGCACGGAGCAGACCCTCACGCTCGAGGACGCCGAGGCCCTCCGTACCGAGATAAAGGGCGTGTCACAGGTTGCTCCCGTCGTTCAGGGCCGCGCTCAGGTCAAGTACTTCGAGAACAACACCGGCACAAGTATGCTGGGAAGTTCCATTACATTCTTCCCCATTCGCTCTTTTGAACTCGACAAGGGGCGGCTCTTCAACGATACTGAAGCGGATAATATGGCGCATGTGGCGGTTCTCGGACCTGTAACGGTTGAGAATCTCATGGCCAAAGATGACCCCATCGGGGCAGTCGTCAAGGTCAACGGCCAGAATTTCCAGGTCATCGGCGTGATCAAGGCAAAAGGAGATCAAGGCTGGTATAACCCAGACGACCAAATAGTCATACCCTATACGACCGCCATGAAACAGTTGCTGGGATTGGATTATCTCCGCGAGATCGATGTGCAGGCCGCGGAAGACGCCGACCTCAATACCGTTCAGGACGCCGTAACCGAAGTGCTGCGCCGACGCCACAAGACACTCCCCGACATGCCGAACGACTTTGAGATTCGGAACCAGGCCGACTTGCTATCGACCGCCTCCGAAGTCACGCGGACCTTCACGATCCTGTTGGGGGCCGTGGCCGGGATCTCGTTGCTCGTTGGCGGAATTGGCATCATGAACATCATGCTCGTCACGGTTACCGAACGTACTCGCGAGATCGGCGTGCGAAAGGCCATCGGCGCAAAGGAACGCGACATCCTGCGCCAGTTTCTTTTTGAGGCGATTTTCATGAGCGGCCTTGGCGGCCTTATCGGCGTGTTCGCAGGGATAGGCGCCGCAAAGACCATCGGCCAGTTGACGCGCTTCACGACAACAGTACAAGTTAACAGCATCATCCTATCAATGCTCTTCTCGGCAATGGTCGGGATCTTCTTCGGATACTATCCGGCCCGCCGCGCCGCGAAGCTCAATCCCATCGATGCGCTCCGATACGAATGAACGAAAAAAGGGTTGGGGTATAGGGTTTGGGGTTTAGGGTCGTCGGGACCCGTTCTGTTCTGCCCTGAACCCCAAACCCTATATCTTATTCATGGCAGGAGAAGACTTGATGTCGAAACGAGACCCGAAACCCGAAACCCGAAACCCGATTCTGTCAGTCCTGCTTGTTTGCATTGTTCTTGCGGGCTGCGCCACGTTCGAGTTCAGCCACGCCCCGGAAGCTCCCGCCGTGCGAGCCTTGGCCCGCCCAACACAGGAGGAACATCCCTCTCCGCCCGCCCTGAAGACTCCTTCGCCCGTGACGGAAGCCAAGAAGACGGAAGTCCCCACGCCTGCGCCACAACCACTGAAGCTCACCGTCGAGTTCGCCATCGACATGGCGCTCGAGAACAACCAGGCCCTCAAAGTTGAGAAGGTCGACCCCGAAGTGGCGCGGACGCTCATCGCTCAACAGAGGGCGGCGTTCGATCCCACCGTGGCGGCCAACTATGGGTATACACGCGGCCGCATCGAGCACGACCTCGACGTTGCCACGCACGTCCCCTTGCCCGCGACCGCCTCTGCCGCCGCGACTACCCGCCTCACAAATCTGGGAGCGGTCGACAGCCGCGTCGAAACGGGCGCAACGACAACAACCAATTCCGCTACGGTCGGCGTCAGCGAATTTCTCCCCACGGGCACGACCGTGAGCGCAAACCTGATGCCTTCCTGGACCCGTATCGACAACTTCTCCTCCTCGTCGGATGTTGGACAGGGAAACGATACGCATGGGCGCGCAACTACCGCTGAATTGTCTCTAACCCAGCACCTGTTGAAGGGCAGCCGACTGAAGGTTAACCTGGCGAGTTTGCGTGAAGCCCGTCTGGCGGCCTTCTCGACCGACTACGGGTTGCGCGTATCAGTGGAAGCTCTCGTGGCTCAAGTCGAGAGCACCTATTGGGACTATTGCCTCGCGTTACAGCAGATCAGAATCCTTGAAGACTCGTTGAAGGTGGCCGAGGCCCAAGCGGCTGAAGCTGGGGAACGAATCCGGATTGGAACACTAGCCGAAAGCGAACAGGCCCCCGCCGCGGCGGAGGTGGCCCTGCGCCGGTCCCAGCTTATCGACGGCAAGAGCAGCGCGGCACAACTCCGCCTTACTCTCCTGCGGCTGCTGAACCCTTCAGAAACTGCTCTGCAAAACCAGGAAGTGACCCTTGCCAGCGAGCCAGTCGTTCCCGAGATCCCTCTTGACACGGTTGACGAATCGCTCGTATTCGCGCAACGCATGCGGCCCGAAGTCAACCAGGCGCGTCTGCAGATCCAGCAAGACGATCTCGAGATGGTCAAAGCCAAAGACGGGTTGCTGCCGCAGTTGGATGCCGTCGTGGCCCTATCCAAAGATGTGACGCATACCGAATACGACGATCCTCTGCTCGTGTCGACGAAGGATGTCAAAGATGACGCGTACCAGATCAACGTGGGCGCGCAGTTCAGCTACCCTATAGGAAATCGTGCGGCGCGGGCTGGCTTCCAGCAGGCAGGCCTCACCCTCGACAAAGATAAGGATGCGCTCAAAGACGCATCTCAACAGGTCGAAAAAGACGTGCGCGGAGCCTATGTCGAACTTAGCCGTGCCCACGAACAACTCTCGGCGACGGCCGCTTCACGGCGTGCCCAGGAAGTCGTGGCCCAGACCGAGCTCGAAAAGTTCCGCGTGGGCACCTCGACCGCACTGCTCGTCTCCCAGGCGCAACGCGATCTCCTACAGGCTCAGATCAACGAAGTCCAAGCCGTCAAGAACTTCCTTCAGGCGGTCGTGGCCCTGTACAAGGCCGACGGGTCGCTGCTCCTACGCCGCGGCATCGAATGCCCAGGCGCTGTTCCCGTGGAACTCGATAGGCCTCCCAAAAAGCAAAGCTCCTAGCCTGATTGCGTGCATCAAACGAAGGTCCTATCGGCGCCCGCGGCGGCGCCCCGGGACGGAAATCCCGCACTTGTGCGGGGTGGCGTAAAGATGCGATGATGTGATACTCGCATTTTTCATCGCGTGAAACGTTTCCAGGCGTTGAGAAATACGGGCTAATAGGCTTGGGCCGTTTTTGGCAAAGCGCCTTCGCAAAGATTGGAGGAAGGAACAATGAAGTCTCTCGCGTGCATGTTGATTGCGTTCGCTATGGTTCAGATGGTTTCGATATGCGCCGCCGCGGAGTTCCGGGCAGGCGCGGCGGTGCGGATTGTCACGCCGGATCCTCTGTTGCCGGTTACGGGCGGCACGGGCGGTACGGAGCCTGCAACACAGAAGATCGGTGAACTCACGGTCCGCGCGCTGGTTCTGGACAAGGATGGAACACGGGTGGCGATTGTAGGCGCTGATTTCCTCGGGTTCCCGGGCGTCCTGTCCGAGAGGGTTCGTGCGAAGGTCAAGGGCGTTCCGCCCGAGAACATCATGATCGGTTCGACGCACGCGCATAGTGCGCCCGATATGTACGGTTTTGTCGGCAGAGACGGCAAGTGCGCGGCCGACCTGAAATACATCGATTCGGTTTGCGACAAGATGGCGGAAGCGATCAATGAGGCCGTCGGGAAGCTTCAGCCGGCCGCGGTGAAGATCAACACGGATCAGGCCAAAGGCAAGATTGCGTACAACTATTACGCGCCACAACTTTACGACCCGCGCATGAACGTTCTCCAATGCGTGGCGACAAGCGGCGACGCGAAGGGCAAACCCATCGCAACGCTGGTGAATTATGCGACGCACCCGGAGATCATCGGGCCGGATCAGGGCATCCTCTCCCCGGACCTCTGCGGCCCGCTGTATGACCGCATTCAGGAAAAGGGCGGCGGCACGGCTATCTTCATGAACAGCGCGCAGGGCGGCATGGTCACGGCCGATTGCCGGGGACCGAACGGGGATATCCAGACATGGGATGAATGTGTCCGCATCGGCAATCTGATGGCCGATGAGGCGTTGCGGATCATCGGGGACGCGCCGGTGCAGGAGAACCCCGACATGGCCTGCTGGGCGACGAAGATCAAGTTTCCGCTTGATTCGCCGATGATGGCCGCTATCCTCGAGATCTCGCCACTAGGTTACAAACTGTCCGAGGACAAGAAGGTCGCCACGCAGGTGAACGTCGTCAATCTGGGGAATGCGCAGATTCTGACAATCCCCGGCGAGGCGCTGCCCAACGTGGGGTTCTACCTCAAGCGCAAGATGCACGGCAAGTACAATTTCCTGTTCGGATTAACGAACGATGCTTTCGGCTATATGATGACGAAGGTGGATTGGAACAGCTTCGAGCGGTACAACTACATTACGCGCACGTGCCTTGGCGAGATGACCGCCGATATTTTCATGGATGAAGCCTTGAAATTTGTGGACAGCCTGCCGCGCCCGAAAGCGCAATAGCAGAAGCCTGCCGAGGCTCAGCCAGACTCCGCGACGAAACGGTGCGAGAGTTCCGCCACGGTGCGGCATGCAGGATACGCGGTCGGATAGGGCACGTATTCGACATGGCCGTCGCTGTAGAGGACATTTACGCCGAGCGTGCCGGCGGTCCCTTCGGAGAGGTTCGAGGAGAGGAACTCCCATCCGACAGGGAATGGCGCGCCCACTTGCATTCCATCGCCGATGGCCCCCAGGGTGAACTCGTTACCGTCTTCATCGCGCACGACGATCTGGCCATTGCTGGCCTGAATGGGTCCGGTGGCCGCAGGGTTGATGAGCGTGTCCCAGTAGGCCTTGAACTCGGCTTCATTGGTCACCCGAAACTGAAGATAGGTGACAAGGGTCTCGCGTCCGGTCTCCGTCATGTTGCGACGGAACGCGGCGCGCGCTTGGGTCCTCAGTTGCTCGGCGTCGCTTAGGCTCTGCGACTGCGGGCGAGCGGCGTTGACCGAGTCGGCAAGCCGGCCGATGTGCTCTTGATGAAAACCCTCTTTGACAACGACGGCTTCTGCTTGTTTGCGCGCCTTTGCCAGGGCGGGCAGATACATCGCCGTTAGAATGGCGATGATGCCAATGCAGACCAGCAGTTCCACCAGGCTGTAACCCGCGGTCTTGTGCGACATGGCAACACCCTCGATCGGTAGAGGAGATCCCGTTGCGGGATCTCGAGCCCAACTTCCTCGAAAAGCATTGTAGCACATTCTTCTCTAGGAGGCTATTGCTATTCTTCGTACGTGATGAGGCCGTCGCGGACGCGGTAGGTTCTGTCCGCATAGCGGATGGACCGCATCTCGAAGAACGGTTCATCCGGTGAAAGCTCGGGGCGGATCTTCTTGAGTTGGGGCGTGACGGGACGCACCTCGAACTCGATATCGATAACGACGGCCTTGTTCTCGATGTGGAGGGTGAGGGGCCATAGCTGTTTCTTTTCGACAATGTCGCTCTGTTTCAGGACGCGCGAGAACGCGACATATACGATCTCGGCTTTATGATCCCGGGCAATGTTCGACGGCTTAAAGGTCCGGCCGCGAAACTGAAGTCTCACCTTCGTCTTGCCGCCCGAGAACCATGCATCGGGAAGATGGGCCACGCAGTTGTCATAGTAGGCGTCTCCTTTCACCACGGACCTGCCCACAGAGTAGAAGTTGTAGACGGGGACGAGATACGAAATGGTCTGCGCGGCGTGAGACCGGAGCGAGAGGCTGATACTGATATCTGAGATCATCCTGCCCAAGGCGCGCAATGCCTCGAGCTGCTGCTGCGGTCCCACTTGGCGCAGGGCTTCAAGGGCGGCCGCATCGGCCTTCTTCACAAGCCCTTCCGCCTTGCCTCCGAGCCTGGCGCGGGCTGCTTCGCTCTCCAAGTCCGTGAGGATTTGTTGGTGGAGATCGACACAGTAGCCTTCGTTGATGCTGGTTCGGATGAGCCTGCGGGCGTTCTCGAGATCGCCGAGTTGGTAGTACATGAGCGCCGCGAACAGGATGTTCTCCCACTTGTAGTAGTACTTCGTGTTCTGCTCGATGGTATTGAGGTCACGGCGGACGCTCTCGACGTCCTCTTCGGATTCGCCGAGGAGTATGCGGTGCATGCAGAGCATGACGTAGTCCAAGTCTTCGCGGAACACATGGGGGTAGATGCGCTCGAAATGGGCGTAGCACTCCCTGGCCGGATCCTCTCGGCCGAGTTCCTGCGCGGTCTTGCCAAGCTGATACCAGAATGGCGGAAAGGCGTCGAAATCGCCCTTGAGGCGTTCGAGGCGTTCGAAGCGCCGCTCGCTGTCTTCATCAGCGAGCACCTTGATGTACTGGGCCATCTGGACCTCCTTGAGGTTCAGCCGGTCGGGGAGGTTGTAGCGCTTGTACAGGGTGTACTCGGTATCGAAGAATTGCGTGCGCAGCACCGTGAGCCGGTTGAGTTCATCGGCCTTGAGTTCCATTACGCGTTCCGCCAGTTCGCCCTGTTTCCGCGCCGTCTCTCTTTTGTAGTTCGCGATGCCTGAGGCAAGGGCAACAATGGCCTGGCAGGCAATGGCCGCGGGCGTGCCGACTACGTCGGCGAGTTCGTCGACGTTCTTGGGGTATTTTGCTCTGGCGAATGCGGAAAGCACGCTCGATTGAATCCCGCGATTGTAAGCTTCGGCCAAGGCCTGCTTCTCGACGTCGTTCAGTTTTAGCGCGTTCAGTTCGCGTAAGAGAGATTCGATGAGTTTTGCGGCCTCGTCGTCCTGGATCCGCGTAATATCGATGTTGTTGATAAGCTTGCTGTATTCCTCATCCAGGACGGCGCGGTCGTTGAATTCGATGATCTTGTACAACGACTCTCGGCAATAGTTGAGCAGCATGGCCGTGGCCTGCGGGCTGTATTTGGCACCGCCCGCAGCCAGAGCGGATGACCTGTTGGCGTCGGCTGGAACGGGCTGCGGCGCTCCCAACGGCTGAACGCTGACCGCCGGTGTACGTTGCCCAGGGGCGCCGTAGGCCGCGGCCTGCGCGACACACGCAACGATTACGGCGAGCAGTGGAACGAATTTCAAGAATCGCACCATTTCAAAAGAGCCTCATTTCCTATACTAATCGCAAGAATGTGAGTTCAACCACGGCCGAACGCGGACGCCCACAGACACACACGAATAGATGCATCACGTGCGTTTTGACATTTGCGTGTATCGGTTTCCGTCTGTGTTTTCAAATGTCGTATCCACGTTAATGCCTATTGATCCCTTTCCGGGTGGACGGGTTCCGTATTCTACCTTGGCGAAGGCGCATGGGTAAAGATGGAGGTAGGCGACCCGCAGCGGTTCTCAAGAACAGCCCTCATATATTAGTCCAGGGCGTTGCACTGCAGGGTTCAGGGTCCAGGGTTTCGGGTGTCAAGTATCGTGCAGAACGGGTGTAAGTTTGCGAGACGAGGGGGATTTGATTGGCACGATGACGAGAAAATCACAGTAAACGTATATTAAATAGGCAGGTATTTGCTGAAGCTTATGTGGCCTGTTCAAGCCGAGCTTGGGTCCCACTCTGACGGTTGAAGTTGGCACTATCAAGTTCGGGAAGGTTTCAGAGCCACTCTTGGTATGTTCTGTTGGCATTGCGGCAGGACGGGAACCGTGGTAGACTGAACAAAAAGGGTTCGACTGCGCCGCAGTCGGAGGACAACCCGGATGGTCGGGCCGCCATCCTCTTCAGTTTCAATTGAGGAGGATGCGCGATGAACGATGCGGGTCATGCCAATCAGCGGGGAAAGAGCAGCGTAGCAGCGCTTGTTGTGCGCCTATTCTGGATGTTTCTCGGCAACATGGTCCTTGGCGTAAGCGTCCTTCTGATAGTAAAAGGGGGCGTCTCTCTTTCGCTGATAGACGTGCTCTACTGGCTGATCGTCCCGCTCCAAGTTGGAGCAAGGTACCTGGATGTTGCCTGGTTCAAAGGCAACACGGCCTACGGTGAACCCGCCTCAATGGACCACTGGCGGCGTTATACGTTTGGGCTGTTGCTTTTTGCGGTTTGCGCATGGCTGGCCGCTCATGGTGGTACATATTGGCTGGCCAGGTGAACTAAAGTCGTGTTGCTTCGAGCGGCGAGCCTGTGGGCGCCTCTCCTCCGCATTGTATAACCGGAAATGCCACCCACTTCGGCCCGAAGAACTGGGCGTAGCGGCTCGTGGGGTAGTTCATCGACAATGGTGTACCGCGTAGTCTTGGCAGGTAGGTTTGAGATCATCTCGAACGTCCAGAATCCGCGTGTAAGCCGGTAGGGTCGCGCTCCCGCGCGACCGGCCAGACGCGAGAAGCCCCCCCGAAACCTGGTGTTTTTGAAGCCGGTCGCGCGGGAGCGCGACCCTACCGGCTGTCAAGATACGCGTGATCATTCATACTGAGAGATCACTTCCCTATGTCAAGGCCCTACGCGGAACTTCGAACTCTTACGCGCGGATTTTCGGACGTTCGCGGCGGTTGAAGTGGGTCAGTGGAGTTGGTATTCTTTGGCCCGATTTGAGGCAGCAAACAGGAGCGATTGTGAAGTATGTCGGATCTCATTGACACGCCGGTGTCTGGGCCTTCTGAACCGGTTTCGCCTGAAGGCTCGTCTGGAGTTGAGAGCAAGAAGGCGCTGCGGCGCAAGACTTTGAAATTCGTCGTGGTCTTTATGGTGAGTGTGTTCGTGCTTCTGTTCGGGTACGAGTTGGCTCGCTGGACCAAGGCGAACGACTGGTATCTGCTTCAAGTGGCGCGAAGCACGGCGTTTCTGTTGAAGCAGGTGGGTTACTCGTGCGAACTTGGCACCGCAAACCGGTTCGCGGGGCGTGAGGCGATGGTGCGGGCCGCGCTCGAGGCATGGCGGCGCGGGGAGGAGGCCCCGGAATCGCAGCCCGCAAGTTCAGCCAAGCAGCCGGCCGGTTTCGGAGAAACCGAGCCTGCTTTGACGGCGTGGGAAGCGTGGGAATACCAGGCAGGAACATACCGCCAGAGCATGGCGCAGGCGAAACGGGAATTGGAGGACCTCCAATCAAACACGACGCTGGCCGAACCGGAACGGGGGCAGCAGATTCAGGCGGCGGAAACGAAGCTGGCGCAGATGAAGCAGCGGGACATCGGGCCGCTGGTGTCGTTCGTGTGGAAAGCGGGTCCGCAGCGGCGCCTTGCGGACGCCAAGGCGGAACTAGCCAAGCTGCAGAATGATGATTCGCTGCCGCAGGACTTCCGCGCGGCGCGCATCGAGGCAACGAACGCGGAAGTCGCCAAACTCGAGGAAGAAGTAAAGCAGGCCTTGCCCTCCGTGCAAGGGAATCCTAAAGCACGGCAGGACCTTGGTTTTAACTTTATCGTGATCCCGGATTGCGGCGCCGTGCAGGCGATGGCGATTTTTTTCTCAGCGATCCTCGCGTTTCCCTCGCTTTGGTGGAAGCGTTTCGTGGGGGCCATTGTGGGGTTGCCGATCCTGTATTGGGTGAACGCGTTCCGTCTTGCGTTTCTGGCGGTGATCGGGGCGCTGGATAACGGGGGGAAATGGTTCAAGTTCACCCACGAGTACATTTGGCAGGGGATTTATATCGTTTTCGTGGTGGCGCTGTGGATGGCTTGGGTCGAGTTACTGGTTCGACGGAGGTCGCCATGAGCGAGACGCGGCAACCCGGGCGAGCCCGCCTCGGCGGGCTGCAGTTGTGTCTTCGTTTCATCCCGTTGGCGGTGATCTGCCTTTTTCTATGGTTGCTCGCATTGCCCGGATATACGTGGTTCGTGGGGCAAGTGACGATGCTGATCCTGAAGTACATTCTGCGGTATCCCATCGATGGCGTGATTGTCGCGAAGGCCGGTCTTCTGAACACGGGCACGTCGTTGGGCTACGTAATGGGGGAGCACACGCTGACCATGCAGGACGTCGGCCATTTGGTGACGAATGTTGCACCGTACGCGGCACTGGTCCTGGCTACGCCGAAGCTGCGATGGTTGAGACGGCTTCGCATCCTCGGACTCGGCATCCTCATTATCTTCGCATTTCACGTGGCCACGATCATGCTTCGTTTCGTGGCCGGAAGGACCTCTCTGCCGACGGCCATCGGGTTCATCGCGATCACGCTGCCGTTCCTCTTGTGGATTGTGCTTGCCTACTGGGACAAGCTGCTGGCGTATTTGGGCAATGACGAGCCGGCTGGCGGTTAGTGGCCAGCGGTCACGGCGCTGCGCTTGATGCGATATCGATGAGGTGGGTCAGTTCCTCGATGACCATTCGCTTGTTATGGTCCGCCTCGTAAAAGCCGTGGATCTTCTTTCGCGCAGCGGCGACGTCGCCGCAGGCCTTCCCGCGCGCGATAAGCTCCCTGCATATCTCCGGCATGGGACCCCAGTTTCCGCACTCGACGAACTTGTCGCTCAGGAAGACGAACTTCGGGATGGCCTCGCCGCCGTTGGTGAGGAAACGCGCGAAGACGTCCGGCCGCTGTTCCCGTGATATGTATCGGACGTTCAGATTCGACGAGGCGTCTGCGAGCGCTTGGAGAACAGGCACGTGGCGGACCACGTCGCCGCACCAATCCTCGGCTATGGCGATCACGTGCACGGGACGCGGGAGGGCGCGGAGCAGCCCAACGATGTGCGGCTCGATCACGAGTTCCACCCGGATGGCTTCCATCGTCTTTTGGTTGTCCGGCGATTCCCCGCCCCGCAGCCAGTCCCTATAAGTCTTTCCTGATTCGAATACCGCTTTCCAGTCAATGGTGGGAAGGATGGGTGGTCTTGGCATGGGTCTCATCTCCTCTTTTCAACACGTTAACTGAACAACACGGCGTCGCCGAAAAGTCCCGCCGCCCTTTCCGAGTCCTGGGTTAATACAGCGTCGTTCTTGGGGGCGGGTAGCCCTTTGTCAAGCCGCGCAGGAACGGCGGATCGCGCCAATCCCACAGATGTTCCGGCGCTGAATTGACATCCACCGGTTCCCGGTTCCAGTCCCAGCATCCCAGGTTGCCGGCCCCTTGATAGTGCATGAAAAGACTGATACCGATTGTCACTACAAACGCGGCGGCCCATGTCCCACGTGCCTTGCCCAGGGGCGACCTGAGCTTTTGCACCGCGGGGAACAGCAGGAACACGAAGAAAGGCGTCAGGTCCGAGAAGTACCTTGGGCCGTACGAATGGCCGCCCCACCAATCGCCAAAGGAAGCCAAAACGATCCAATGGGCCACTATCGTTGCGGCCAGAAGCGCGTCCAGCTTGTCCAGCGTCCGCTCTTTCCACTTCGCCCACACGCCCGCCATGGACAAGAGGTAGACCGGCGAGTAGATGAACAGCCCGCGGCCCGGGCTGACGAGAAGACCCGCCAGGGCTTCGGCAAAATGCGTGGTTCCCAATTGCCGCGCGGCGCTGTAGTAAGACGGGAACAGTGCGTGGTAGATGTGCAGATTGTACGCCAACCACGGGATGATGATCGGCAACGTCCACAGCATGTACGGGATGAAAAAGCGCCGATGTTGCAGCAGCACGTAAACCGTCAAGGCAAGGATCGGGATTCCGTTCGTGGGCCTGATCAAGTAAGAGAACGCGAGAGGCAGACTCATAAACTGGATGAGCCACGGACGGTTCTTCGCGTGCAATGCAGCACATAGCGCCATACTCATCATCAACATCGATCCGCCGTGTTGTCCCAGTGAGCGGCTTCCGATGGACCAGGCCGATGTAGCAAACGCGAAAACGAGGGCGCTGACGAAGGCCCATGACGGCGGAAAAGAGCTGCGCGCGGCCAGATACATGAACAGCGCAGCCGAGGCTATAATGAAACACGCAATGACAAGTTCGACGCGCCAGTACATAGTGATTACGTCAACCCGGTCGATCGGCTTCGAGCAGTGAGCGCGGATGCCCTCCTCGACGGAAGGGTACGCGCTGAAAAGCCACGTCGCGGCGCGGTCGATGACGTAAACGAACGGCGTCGCGAGCACCGTCATGCCGATGGGAAAACGGTTGTACCAGTGGCCGTCGATCTGGTCGACCCAGTAGTGATCATTCTCGCGGAGCATATCCGCGTATTCGTCCAGGTTCGTGTTGCCTTCCACGAAGATGCTCTTGGCCGCTGGAACGACCCATCTGGAGTCGCCCGAGGCGATGACCCCGCTGAAGAAATGCGCGACATACACCAACACGAACAGTGCGAAGGGAATGCCTGCGCGCTTGAGCAACCCCGTGGGGTGCGGCGAGGCGCTGACCTGTGTCTGTGACGGATCCATCGGCAGAGGGCTTTCGCGCAAACCGTGCCCTGCGATTCAACAGCGACACTATACCCTCTGGCGACTCCTCCGCGCCATGCAGTTCAGGGCCGGTTTGTTTGATGATCCCGTGCGGGTTCAGTACCATGAGATTGTTCGTGTATGGCGCAGGCAACGCTAGGCGGGCGCCAGACGGTTCTGCCACAGCGTGGTGAGGTCATTGATCCTGTATGAACGGTCCGCAAGTTCCGGAAGAACGCGATGCTGAAATCCGCGATTGGGCGCAGTCGCTGGACGCCGTGGTACAGCGCGAAGGCCGTGATCGAGCGGCAGACTTGCTTCGCCGTATCGAGCTCCGCGCCGAGGCGGCAGGAGTGAGGCTTCCCTTCACGGCCAACACGCCGTATGTCAACACGATTGGTGTGGAGGATCAGCCGCCCTACCCTGGGGATCGCAATATCGAGCGGCGCATCAAGAGCATTATTCGGTGGAATGCGATGGCGATGGTCGTGCGTGCCAACCGCGAGGAAAGCGGCATCGGCGGACACATCTCCACGTACGCGTCGGCAGCCAACCTCTACGAGGTCGCGTTCAACCATTTTCTGCGAGGCAAAGGCAAGAGCGGCGGCGGCGATCAAGTTTATTTCCAGGGCCACGCGTCGCCGGGCATCTATGCGCGTGCGTTTCTCGAGGGGCGCATTTCGAAAGAGCAGTTGGAGAACTTTCGCCGCGAGCGGAAGCCCGGAGGCGGCTTGTCCTCTTATCCGCATCCGTGGCTCATGCCTGAGTTTTGGGAATTCCCGACCGTTTCCATGGGTCTCAGTCCAATCATGGCGATCTATCAGGCGCGCTTTAACCGCTACCTGGAAGACCGCGGGCTCAAGAAGGACACTGGATCGAAAGTATGGGCGTTTATCGGCGACGGCGAGACGGACGAGCCTGAAACGTTGGGCGCGATGACGCTTGCGGCACGCGAGAAACTCGACAATCTGATCTTTGTGGTCAACTGCAATCTCCAACGACTCGATGGTCCCGTACGCGGAAACGGCAAGATCATCCAGGAACTCGAGGCGACGTTTCGCGGCGCCGGATGGAACGTCATCAAAGTGGTCTGGGGCAGCGACTGGGACCCGCTTCTTGCGCGCGACACGGAAGGGTTCCTGGTGAAGCGGCTCAATGAGGTCGTTGACGGCGATTTCCAGAAGTACTCGGTCGAGTCCGGCGCATACACGCGCGCGCATTTCTTCGAGGTTTATCCGCAGCTTGCGGACCTCGTGAAGGACCTTACGGACGCGCAGATCCGGAAGCTCGGGCGGGGAGGCCATGATCCGGTGAAGGTATACGCGGCCTATCACGCCGCCGTGAATCATACGGGTTCGCCGACGGTCATACTGGCGAAAACCATCAAGGGATACGGTCTCGGCGAGTCCGGCGAAGGCAAGAACATCACGCATCAGCAGAAGAAACTCAACGAGGACGAATTGCGCGACTTCCGCACAAGATTCGGCATACCGATTTCGGATGAAGAGGTCGCGTTCGCGCCATTTTTCAAGCCGCCCGACGACAGTCCCGAGATGCAGTATCTCCGTGAGCGCCGCGCCGCCCTTGGCGGCTATGTGCCGAAGCGAACGGTCGTCGTGCCGCCGCTCAAGACGCCTGAAGAGGAACTCTTCGAGGAGTTTTATGAAGGCACGAACGGCCGCGCCGTTTCAACGACGATGGCGTTCGTGCGGCTCCTTACGAAGCTGCTCCGCCATCCCGAAATCGGGAAACTCATCGTGCCGATCGTTCCGGACGAGGCCCGCACCTTCGGCATGGAATCGCTGTTCCGCCAGATCGGCATCTACTCACACATGGGGCAGCTTTACGAACCCGTCGATGCCGAACACCTCCTTTACTACAGGGAGGCCACGGACGGGCAGATACTCGAAGAGGGGATCACGGAAGCGGGATCGATGTCCTCGTTCATGGCCGCCGGTTCGGCGTACGCCACGCACGGCATCAACATGATTCCATTCTTCATCTTTTACTCGATGTTCGGCTTGCAGCGAATCGGCGATCTCGTTTGGGCCGCCGGAGACATGCGTTGCCGCGGCTTCCTGATCGGCGGTACGTCCGGCCGGACCACGCTGGCCGGCGAAGGCTTGCAGCACCAGGACGGCCACAGCCACGTGTTGGCGTCCGCCGTGCCGAACCTCGCGACCTACGATCCAGCCTGGGCGTACGAACTGGCCGTGATCATTCGGGAAGGCATTCGTCGGATGTACGAGAACCGGGAAAGCATCTTCTACTACGTCACGGTGACCAACGAGAATTACCCGATGCCCGCAATGCCCGACGGCGTCCGGGAAGGCATTCTGAAAGGCATGTACAAGTTCAAGGCGTCCAACCGGACGGACCTTAAATTGCGGGCGCACCTGTTCGGAAGCGGCGCGATACTGAACGAGGCGCTCAACGCGCAAGAGACCCTCGAGGAACAGTACGGCGTGGCCGCGGAGGTTTGGAGCGTCACGAGCTACAAACAACTGCGCCGCGACGCCCTGGACGTCGAGCGCTGGAACATGCTGCATCCGGAGGAGACCCCGCGCGTGCCTTACATAACCCAATGCCTCGCCGAGGAGCAGGGCGTGTTCGTCGCGGCGTCGGACTACATGAAACTTCTTCCGGATTCAGTGAGCCGGTGGTTCCCTCGTCCATTGATGTCTCTTGGGACGGACGGCTTCGGTCGAAGCGAGTCCAGGAGTGAGCTGCGGGACTTTTTCGAGGTGGATGCGCGGTTTATTACTGTGGCAGCGCTCGCGGCCCTGGCCAAACAGAATTCCATCGGGGTTGACGTTGTTAAGAAAGCCATGAAGGACTTGGCGATAGATCCCGCGAAGGCCAATCCGATGACATCGTAGCGGTAGCCCTCGTTCCCAAGTTTAACTTGGGAACGAGGATAACTGAGGGAAAGCGCCTTATGCCTACAGAGTTCAGGCTCCCGGAATTGGGGGAGAACATCACTTCGGGTACGGTTACGAAGATCATGGTCGCAGTTGGCGAACGCGTCTCCGTGAATCAGGCCGTCGTCGAGATCGAAACGGACAAGGCCGTGATCGAGATCCCATCAGGAGTCGCCGGGGTCGTCAAGGAGATTCTGGTGAAGGCGGGCAAGGGCATCAATGTCGGCGACGTGCTGTTCGTGGTGGAGGGCCAATCGGGAGCCGAAGCGCCGCCCAAACCCGCTCCGCCGCCGCCAACGAAGGCTGCACCCACTCCTGCGCCTGCTCCTGGGCCCGCACCTGCGCCAAAGAGCGTTGCGCCTGGGGGTCCGGCGCTTGCCGCGCCAAGCGTACGGCGTCTTGCTCACGAGCTCGGTGTTGATATTGATCAGGCGGCCGGGGCCGGCGCCGGCGGGCGTGTCTCGATGGAGGACGTTCGCGCCTTTGCCGCAAGACAAAAGGCGGCGCCTGAAACGGTAGAGCCGCCGTCTCCCGCGACCGCAGAAGAGAAAGAGGAGCCTTCGTCGGTCGCGCGGGAGCGCGCCCCTGCCATTGCGGTCGACCAGGACCGCTGGGGCGCGATCGAGCGCCAACCCATGAACGCGATCCGCCGCAAGACGGCCCTGCACATGTCGGCCGCATGGTCGACGATCCCCCACGTGACGCAGTTCGACAGCGCCGACATCACGGCCCTCGAAACGTTCCGCAAGCAGTACGGTCCGCGCGCCGAGATGCTCGGCGGGCGTATGACCGTCTTGTCGCTGTTGCTCCCCGTGGCTGCTGCCGCATTGAGGAAGTTTCCGCGCTTCAATGCGAGCGTGGACATGGAGAATCAGGAGTTCATCCTCAAGAAGTACATTAACATCGGCGTGGCAGTCGACACCGAGAACGGACTCCTTGTCCCCGTCGTGCGCGACGTCGAAAAGAAGGGCATCTTCGATATCTGCATCGAGGTTCCGCGGCTTGCGGAGAAGGCCCGCGCGCGCAAACTGACGCTCGAGGAGATGAGCGGGGGCACCTTTACCGTCACCAATCTCGGCGGCATCGGCGGCACGGGATTCACGCCGATAATCAATGCGCCGGAGGTCGCCGTTCTCGGCTTATCGCGAAGCCGGGTCGAGCCCGTGTTCGTGAACGGGGGATTTGCCCCGCGGACTATGCTGCCGCTCTCACTTTCCTATGATCACCGCGTGATAGATGGGGCCGATGCCGCGCGATTCCTGCGCTGGGTGGTCGAGGCACTCGAGCAGCCGTTTGTGCTGCTGCTGGACAGGACTGAGGTGAAGTAGGCTATGAGCAAGCAGGCAAAGACGACGCAGGTGGCCGTGATAGGGGCGGGACCCGGCGGTTACGCGGCGGCATTTATGGCCGCCGACCTTGGCCTCGAAGTGACATTGATCGATCTCGACCCGAACCCGGGAGGCACCTGCCTGTATCGCGGCTGCATCCCCTCGAAAGCGTTGCTGCACGCCGCGAAAGTGATCACGGATGCGCGCGAGGCCGAGCACTACGGCATAACGTTCCCCGCGCCCGTGATCAACCTCGAGAAACTCCGCCAGAGCGTCAATACGGTTGTCGACAAGTTGACCAAGGGCCTCGGCCAGCTCTGTAAGGCCCGAAAGATACAGTTCGTCCAAGGGCGCGCGAACTTCGAGGATTCGTCGACGTTGAAGATCACGAAAGACTCGGGCGAGGAGGAGTTTCTTCGGTACAAACATGCGATTCTCGCCGCCGGCTCGCGGCCCGCGATCTTGGAGAAACTGCTTCTGGATTCGCCGCACGTCATCAATTCGACGAACGCGCTCCGGATGGCCGATCTCCCCGAGACGCTCCTGGTTGTGGGCGCTGGGTATATCGGCCTCGAACTCGGTTCCGTTTACGCCACGCTGGGAACAAGGGTGACCGTTGTTGAGATGGCCCCGACTATCCTGCCCGGGGCCGACCCCGACCTCGTGGCGCCCCTGGCCCGCCGAATGGAATCGATCATGCACAAGATCATCCTCAATGCCAAGGTGACGGACATGAAGGAGGTCAAGAACGGCATCAGAGTGACGATGGAGGCGCCGGGACTCGAACTGCCCGACGAGGTGTTCGAGAAAGTCCTCATCTGCGTTGGCCGCAAACCGAACTCGAGCGGGCTGGGGCTCAAGAACACCGTGGTCACCGTGGATGAGAGCGGCTTTGTCATCGTGGATGAAAAACGGCGCACCGCCGATCCGGGCATCTTCGCTATCGGCGATATCGTCGGGAACCCGATGCTTGCGCACAAAGCATCACATGAAGGGCGCGTTGCCGCGGAAGTAATCGCTGGACGGAACGTCGTCTTCGCACCGAGAGCGATCCCTGCGGTCGTATTCACGGACCCGGAGATCGCGTGGTGCGGGCTGACGGAAACGCAGGCCGCAAAGGAAGGGCGCGCGATCAAAGTCGCGCGATTCCCGTGGCAGGCTTCGGGACGCGCCATGACCCTCGATCGCCCCGAGGGGATTACCAAGATCATCGCCGATCCGGAAACGGATGCCGTCCTCGGTGTCGGCATTGCGGGGACAGGCGCGGCCGAGCTTATCGCCGAAGGGGCGCTGGCCATCGAGATGGGCGCGATCGCAAGCGACATCCATCTAACCATTCATCCGCACCCGACGCTCGGGGAAACCATCATGGAATCCGCCGAGATCATCTTCGGCAGCAGCACACACGTCTACCGGAAGAAATAGGGATCGGCTTCCTCGTGCTCGTATGCGTCGTGCTCGTGCTCGTAATCGTAATCGAAGATACGCGACTACCTCTCCATGAATCGTCGGGGAGAATCAATTGATAAGGAAGGAGAGAGTGTTTGATGGGCGGGTGCTACCGTTGTCCATCGATTACGATTACGATTACGAGCACGAGCACGACGCACGGGAAGGATGCAAGAACGGGATGATCCTAAATGGTGAACGCCCACCAAATGGCGGGCGTTCCCATTCTCACTCTTGTTGTGCTCAGTTTTGTCTGACAACTCTCCGGCGCAAGGCGTACAAGCCTGCCGCGATCAGGATTACGAGAAGCACACCGGTGCCTGGATGCCGGGCAACGGGCGTGCCCTCGGCAACGACCACTTGCACCGGCGACGATGCCGCCGCGGTCACGCTGTCGCCGACCTGGCACCGATAGAATCCCGCGTCCCCGACTTCCAACGATTCAATGGTAAATATCGGGCTGTCAGGGGCGTCGGGGATCGGGGAAAACGCTTTCGCGCCGTTGTCCTTCTGCCACTCGAACGTGACGTGACCCGTCGCATTCGAAACGACGGCAACCAGCGTCAGCTTCTCACGGGCCGCCGTCTCGACTGTGGCAGGCAAGACCTCAACCGATAGTTCGCCCTCGCCTCGCCTTCACCCTCACCTTCGCCCTCACCTTCGCCCTCGCCCGCGGTCGTGCGCAATGCCAGGCCGTCCGATCCGATGACGATGCCGAGCAACTCCTCGGGGTCGGAACCGTTCAAACTGGCGCGATTCAGTCTTCCGCCGCTGCTCCAATAGACCTTGCCCAGATCAAGATCCAAGTCCAAGTCGTTGGAATTGCCCGCCGTGGCGATCACGAACTCCGGAGGCGATCCGTTGACGCTGGCTCGCTGGATCAAGTTCGGGCCCCATTCTGTCCAGTAGACTCTGCCGCCTGGGCCGTCCACTGCTATCGCGAACGGCTCCCAGAGACCCGTCACAATCGTCTCAAGACTCAGCCCTGTCAACTCGGAGCGCTTAATCGTACCTCCGTCCAAATCCGTCCAGTACATCTTGCTATGGGCAGCATCCACGGCCACATCACCTGGGAGACCCACCGCGGGGCCGCTGGCTATCACCTCCGTACTGGAGCCGTCCAGATTCGAGCAGTTAATGGCTTGCCCGTAGATGTCACACCAATAGATTTTCGATCTAATCAAGTCCAAACCAATCCCACCGACTGTAAACAGGCCTGACTGGATGGTCTCGATACTCGTGCCGTCCGAATTCGCACGTTTGATCACGCCTGAGTCAGGCGTCATCTCATCCCATTCCGTCCAGTAGACCTTCCCCAACGCCTTCGCTGCTGAGAAGTCCACTTCGACGTCCACGGGATAGTAAAGTCCACCGGCTATCAGGACAGTTTCCGGAAGGATGACCCTGTGGATGCCCGGCCCCATCATGTCCGACCAGTAAAGCCCTCCGTGTGTAGTGTCCTTCGCAATGTCAAAAGCAGGCTCGGGCATTCCTCCGACGACGTGTTGCCGTTGGGTGCCGTCGAGGTTTGCTCGTTCTATGTCTACTGCCAAGGCCATCCAGTAAATCGTCCCCTCCGACGCATCGACAACAAGGTGGAGGGGCCCATCCGCCCCTGGGATTATTTGTTCGGGATTGGTGCCTGTCAAATCGGCCCGCCAGATTGAGTCGCTATTAAGGTCCGCCAGGTACATCTTGTCCGCCTCAATCGCAATCCCCATGGAGTAAGGTCCAATGGGCGGCGTTACGTCCTCAAGACTCGAACCATTGAGGTTGGCGCGCTTAACTGTCCCGAGTCCGATATCGGTCCAATAGATCTTGGAATTGGCGGCGTCAACCGTGATGGCCTCAGGGTCAACCAATTCACCGGGGATAGTAACCACATTCTCCGTAACGGTTCCGTCAAGATTGGCCCGCTGCATCTTGTCACTGCCCGCATCCAGCCAATACATCTTTGTACGTGGCAGATCCAGCGCGATGCCCGTGGGCGTAACCAGGCCCGTGACCAAGTCCTCTTGGTTCGTGCCGTTGAGATCGGAGCGTCGAATGGCCCCCGCGTCGGCGTCGGTCCAATAAAGCTTCCCGTTGCCGGCATCGACGGCGATGTGCTTGCCCGATGCCCCGGTCGTGACCAGATCTTCCACCACTTCTCTGTCGAAATGAGTGGTGCTGCGAACGTTCCCGCTTTCGGAATTGTCGGTCGCAAACACCTCGTAGACCGTTGCGAACGCGGCATTGCTGACAATCAGGAAGAAGACCATCGCAGCCGCAAATCGCCGCGATTGCCCGTTTCTCGTCCGCAAGAAAGAAGAATACCCGTGCCATTGTGCTTTCATGATCTTACCCTCCTCAAACTCCTGGTGATGCTCGCCCATTACCCCAAGCTCTGAAAATCCAATTTTATCAGTATAACAAATCCACGTGGGATGTCAATCTCCTTTTTTTGCCCCCGGGCGTAAAGGTTTAGTCGCGGCGGGAGACACGTGGGCTGTGACTGAAGGGACCCAAAGGACGTAAAGGACGCAAAGGACCTAACACTACAACGCTAGGATTTTATCTGGTTCGAATTTGTAATGTGTTTGGATAGAATCATTTATGCGGGCTAGGCCGTTTACGTCTATATGTTGTGTTTTGTGTTAGCATATGGCACAATATATG
>Ga0315274_10003293_pt1 | contig 24068 bp, 20 predicted proteins | sample YL17G02_20_MG_FD_203700 | JGI IMG/M metagenome (GOLD analysis project Ga0315274, IMG submission 203700) | Sediment microbial communities from Yellowstone Lake, YNP, Wyoming, USA - YL17G02_20 | ecosystem: Environmental > Aquatic > Freshwater > Lake > Sediment | place: USA: Wyoming | collected...
CCAGTCGGTGCGCGGAAGGCCATCGGCTGCGTCAGACGAAACACGACGAGCGACAAGGCCCCGGCCAGCGCCAGGCGGGCCAAGAGGCCCGCCACCTCGGGCAGGCGCAGCGGGCGCAGCCGGCCCTCGCGCGCCATAGCCACCATCCCGGCAATGACAATCTCGCCCGCGAGCAGCGCGAGGTTGATGCGCGAGGCCACCGCCATGCCAAATGCGATCCCGAACAACGCGTACCAAAGCCAATCCCAGGCAAGAAACGAGCGGCGGGCCACGGGCTCGGCGGCGCGCACGGCGCAATACATGGCGGCGGTCGAGAACAGCAGCGCGAAATTGTCGGAGGTCATGAAGTGCGACTGCTGAATCTGCATCACGGCCAGCGCGCTGAGCGCGGCTGCCAAGAGACCCACCCGCCGGCCGTACAGCCGCGCGCCGATGAGGAAGATGAACAGCAGCCCCAGCGTGTCGGCCAGCGCCGAGAGCGAACGCCCCCACAGGCGCAGTTCGCGGTAGCCGGTATGGCCCGACCATTCCGCCGTCACGCGCACCAGGGTGATAGGCCACTGACCCCAGCGCATGCGGTTATCGGGCCCGAGTTCGGTGGGAGTGCCTTGCAGGTCGTACGTCTGGTACGGGCTGAGCGGGGAGAGGCGGGTGTTGATGTATTCCGCAAACGATGCGGGCACACTCAAGTGGGAAAGGGTGTTGGTTAACCCGTATTCGTCGGGGTGAAGATCGGCATCCCCATTCCAGTTCGACCAACTGAATCGAAAGGCGACCCCAACCAGAATGAGGCCAAGCAGCAGCGCCTCGAAAGCGACCGACCAGCGTTTTCCCTTCATCCGGATTTCCCCCGCGCCGGTTGAGTGCGGTGCCGCCCCCTGGCCCTCGCCAGGCGGCAGCGCGCTGGGCGTGCGGCCCTCAGGTTCGACTAGGGTTGGGATCGTCATAGGTGGATGGCCAGTTTGCCTCTGCCCTCGCCGCATCCTTGCCTGCGGTGATCTCGCTGCCGACGCGCGGCGCCGTGAAGGTGGCTGTCGCCTCGCAGCCGATGAGGCGTTGCGACGCCCCGCCCCCCCAGGGGGCCCTCCTACGGCACGGGCGCTCCCGGCACGAAGTAGAACATGAAATCGCGGTCGGGAATGCGCGAAGTATACCGGTCTACCCGTCCAGATGGGAAGCGCGACTCCAATAGATGCAGCGTCTCTTCATCATCGCGGTGGAAGACAACTAGCAGCGGCCGGTTGGCTGGGTCGAGGGTTGCCAGTGCGTCCAGGGTAATCGCGTAGTCGCGGGCCGGATCGCCCGCATACATCCCCACCAGCCGTGTATCGGCCCAATAAACGTGCGGAACGACATACGCCTCATCGTAGCGGCCCACTGAGTGGGCAAAGCTGCTAATCAAGGCGCCGATCTCAGATGCGTTTTGAGCTGCGTGGCGGTATTGCGCGACATAGCGGACGAAGGTGAGATTGATGTTCTGGGCCAGCGAACCGGCAAGTGCGAGAGCCAGAAGCGCCCCGGCCGCCCAACCGAAAGTTCGGCGGTGGAATTGACGGCCGAGCGAATCCAGCAGGACGGTGACCGCAAAGGCCGGCAACAGGAAGACGAAAGGAACGGCTCCCGCTGAGCGATTGAGCGCAGGGTTTTCTCCAGGGAAGGCGAGCGCCAGCGTCGAGGGCAGAAGCAGCATGGGAATGGCCAGCATCACGACCAGGTCCTCCCACTTCCGCCGGCGCACATATCGAGCAAGCAGAAACAATGCGCCGAACGCAAAAAGCACCGCGCTCACGGCATCCAACGCCGGCCGTCCCGGAACGCCCAGGATCCACGCATTGCCGCCATACCAGTTGAACATGAGCAGTGAGTGAATGCCGTTCGTTAGAAGAATGACGAGCGGATTCTGGCCGTAGGGCACCTCCTCCTGCCCAAGACGCGTGAACGTCCTGCCCCAGAAGAGTTCCGGGCTGTCGAACGCATAGCGCATCAGCGGCAGCGCGATCACGGCCGCCAGGATGATTGAGGCACCCAGACCGCCCCAGGCCCAGGCTCGCCGGCCGCGGGATGCCTCGTGCAGCGAGAAAACACCAACGGCCATCGCCATCACGAAGACGAGGATGCGCGCCGGCGAGTAGCCGTTGAGGCCCAGCCCCAGCGCAATGCCCGCCCACAAGAAATCCCTGGGCCGCCCGCCCCGCAACCCGCGCAGAAGAAAGTACATCGCCGGCGCAACAAACAACGGGTAAAGCGGGAAGCGCAGGCCGATCCGGCTGATCACATTGGGCCAGTAGCCGATGCCCGCCATGAACAGCGCCAAGAGCCCCACCCGCCGGTCGAAGAGGTCGCGGCCGAGCCAATAGACGAAAGGCAGCGTGGCCATGCCGGCCAGGGCCGTGCCCAGTTTCAGCGACATGAACGATAGGCCGGGGCCCAGGCGCGTGATCAATGCCGTCAGATAGAACTGGAGAAACTCGCGCCCGGTGTTGCGTGGGAAGTAGATGGGGAACGTCCCACGCAGGATGTCCATCACATCCTGCAACTTCTCGGCGTGGTCGCTGGTCATTTCCGGCGCGACCAGGTCCAGCCGGACCAGGCGAATGACCGCGACGCACAGAAACGCGGCGAGCACCAGCAGCGTCCACCCGGAAAGGTGGATACCCGCCTCCAAGCGGCGGACGCTCTCGCGCGCCCTGCTCCCCGCAACGCGCAGCCAGGACCCTGCGCCCAGCACAGCTTCGGAGGCGGCGGGGGTGAGCGCGACAAACCAGCAGACGAAGGCTGCCGCCCACAGCCCAAGGTTGCCCGCGGTGAAGAGGTGGTCTACCATGGCGGCGAAGGTCGCCACACCGAACCCGAACCCGGCCCACGCCAGAACAACCGAAACGAGCGACGGTCTCCAGCGCATCTCAGCCCTCAGGTCGAGGGGGGCCTCAGGCCATTGCACGTCGCCTTTGATGAGCGCCAGCAGCGCCACCCCAAGAGCCATCCCGTAGAGGATGGCGCCTTGCGCCGGGCTGCGCTCAAATCCAGCCGGCCGAAAATCGAGAACGATTTGGCCAACCGTTGCGAGAAGCAGCGCAGCAGGGAGCCGCAACCGCGCACCCCAATCAACTGCGACCGCGGATGGCGTGCCTTCCCCTCCCTCATCCATCGGCAGAGGGCAGGGTGGCCCGTGTCCCTCCGCCCCGGCCGGGAGCGCGGTCAGCGTGCTCGTGCCGCGCGGCGATCGAAGAAACAACGCCAAGAAGCCCGCGGCCACCAGGCACAGCAGCCATCCATTGGGCGAACCCCAACCCTGCGCAACGAAGTAGCCGGCGGCCAGGAGTGCGGCCCCCAGCGCCGACCCCAACCGCACGCCTCGCCTAAACGATGCGTGGGTTATGAGCGCACGCCACCAATCCAATAGCGACGGGCCGCCGTTCATCCGCTTGTCTCCTCCGCGCCTCGCCTGCGGGCAACCACGATCATGCTCTCGCCCCATCGCCGGGGCAAGAAGACAGTGCCTAAGACGGCCTGCAACCCGCCCGGCGCCCCGAAGAGAATCTTCTGCAGTGCGGCGGGCACGATCGGAATATAGGGCACGTCCCAAAACCCATCGGCCAAGACACGCATCACGTGCATGCCGCCGGCTTCGCGCAAGAGGGCAAGCCACGCACCAGGCGGCTTGAGCGAGATGTGAGTCGGGTCCTGATAGCCGATCCACCGCTCCCCCTTCAGCGGCCGCAGCAACGATTCCAGGTTCGGAGTCGAGAAGAGCAGCACCCCCCCGGGGCGCAGCACGCGCCCGAGCTCGGCGATGGCCAGCTCGGGACGCGGCAGATGCTCGATGATGTGCTTGATGATCACCAGGTCGAATGACCCGCGCGCAAACGGCAGCCGCTCGGCGGAGGCGGCCTCCAGATGCGTGTGCGGCGCCACGGCACGGGCCTCACGCAGCGCGTGGCGGTTGACATCCACCGCGGCGGTGTGGAACGAACCCTCGAGTTGGCCGACCAGATGGCCTAACCCGCAGCCGACCTCCAGCAGGGTGCCGCCTCGCCGTCCATATCGCCGCGCCAGAAGTGCATAGAAGCGATTCGACCACCAGTACTGCGAGAAGCGGGCGAACGACACGCGCGCATAGGTGTGGGTGCGGAAGTAGTTCTGGTCGAAGGCGCTCATCGCCGCCGCGCCACGTAGAAGGTGAAGGCTCCGGCCTTCGGCAAGCCTTCATCGAAGTATCGCGCAACGAGGCGCTCCGTGACCGCCAGGTTTGCGCGCCCGGGGGCCAGGATCCAGTGGCCGGTGACCCTGTGCGCCACGAGCGACGGCAGCCCGCCCAGGTGGCCCCATTCGAGGGTTTGCAGTGCACCCATCGAGAAGTATTCCCAGCTGCGCTCGAGGCCAAACCCCGCCGCCTCAAGCCGCGCGCGCCAGTCCTGCTCCGGCTCCACGTGCTCGACGCGCGTCATGCGGCGGAACCATTGGCGATACGCGCCGGCCAGGCCGCGCAGGCCACGCGCATCTAACCACCGGGCAATAGATAGGAAGCTAAGGTAGTTGGGGTTGGGAACACAGAAGCTGAAAGGCGCGCCGGGCCGCAGAACGCGCGCCACCTCGCGCACGACGGCATCCAATTGCGGAATATGCTCGAGCACCGAATTGCTCATGGCGCTCGCGAAAAAACCCGACGGGAGCGGGATGCGCGCGCCGTCGGCCTGCAACACCAGGCGGTACCCGCCGCGAGCCGCTGCCTCACGGACGATCGGTGAGGGATCCAACCCCACCTCCAGCGGCTGGCCGAACGCGACCGAGGCAAAATGCCCGTCCCCGCAGCCGATATCCAGGACGGGACGAGGCAGCGGGAGTTCTTGATAGAACCGATCCTCGACCGCGCGCACCAGCGCGCGGAAGTAGGGCAGCGCGTTCAGGTGGCGGCGAAGGATGGCGTGGGGTGAGGGTTCGGCCATGCTAGAGGCCTCGGCCGGCGGGCGCACCGTGGGCGGTTGAAATCTCGGCGAAGAGCTTCTCGTAAGCCGCGGCAACCGCTGCGGGTGAGAAGGTGGCCGCCAGGTCAATCGCCGGCTGCCCATAACGCTGCGGCGACCGCAGGACCTCGATCAGTGCCCGCGCCAATTCCGTCGGCGCACCCACCGGCACCACCTGGCCCATGCGGGTCAGCAGCACCGGCTGGCGAACGCCGGGCAGCCCGGAGGCCACCACCGGCGTCCCGCACATCATTGATTCGATCTGCACCAACCCGAAGCTCTCTGTGCTGTTGATACTGGGCAACACGGTGACGGCGCAGGCTTTGAAGAACGCGCTCATCTCACGCGGGTCGAGGGTGCCCAGGAAGCGCCAGCGGTCGCCGAGCGCGGAGATCAACGGCGCCAGTCGGCGTGCGTAACTCTCTTCACCCAGCACGTTCTGATACTGTCCGGCGAAGAGAACCGTGAGATTGGGGAAGGCCTCCATCACCGCTGGAAGCGCCGCCAGAAGATGCTCGACGCCCTTCTCGGTGGCCAGGCGCGAAGCCATCCCCACGACGGTCTGGCCGGCCAACCCGTGCCGCATGCGGAAGGCTTCGACCTCCGCCGGCGCAGCCCGCGCGACCTCTACCGGAGGAGGGATGACCTGCACCTTCTCCAGGTAGTGCGAGAGGAATGGCGAATACTGCGCGTAGTCGCGGGTGTACGAAACGATGCGGTCCGCGGCGCGTGCCGCCAGATGGTTGGCCAGGTGGACCGCCTGATTGGCCACCCGATTGAAAGGCGTCGGCGGCAAGCTGAGATCGCAATGATAGGTGAGAACCGTCGGGCGGCCCAGGGCGCGGCCACGCGCGGCGAGGCCTGGGGCATCAAACTGAGGCAGGTGGATGCTCAACGCATCGTGCGAGGCGACCAGGCGCGTGGCCCAAAGCCCAATGGTCGGCATGAGCACGCCCTTGCTCAAGCGCGCCATGACCCACGGGCGAACGATCTCCACCCCGCCCAGCCTCTCGCGCGCGGGCAGGCGTGCGTCGAAGCGCGAGGTGAGCACGGTCACGCGATGTCCGCGTGCGACCAGGGCCTGCGCCAGACGCTCGGTGTAGATCGTCAGACCCGAAACGTGCGGGCGGTAGTACGTGAGGGCAATCAGGATGCGCATGGGCAGTCGGTGGCCGACACTAAGTTTCTGCGGGCGGCGTCTCGCGCGGTTGGCGTCCGCCAGAGACTCGCCGCACTTCTCGCATCAGCCCTTCCAGCGTTTGTCCTTCACGTATGAGTCCAATCAAACCCAACACAATGACCCCCGCCGAATTGAGCACGTGCACCGAGATCGCGTAGGCCAGGGCCGTCTCCTGGCCGATGTGGATGACCGCCAGCGCCCCGACCACGGCCGCCTCATACACCCCGATCCCGCCGGGCGAGGACGGGATCATCATGCCCAGCGCCGAACCCACCAGCGCCACTAGCCCCTGCCCCAGCCCGGCGCCCGGCACAAAGGCGCGCAGCAGAACGGTGTACTCGAGCAGCCAGATGAACCACGTTGCCGCCAGGAGCACCATGGCCGGCAGCGCAGTGCGCCAATCGCGAAGTGCGTCGAGCCCGCGCAAGAAGCTTTCCAGGCGCTCCACCCAACGCGCTGCACTCGAAGCCGGAGTTGAGCGCTTGCTCAACCAGCGAATGAGCGGGCCGCGCAACAGGCCGGCCGCCAGCACGCCGCAAACGCCAAGGCCTGCCGTGGTCAGAGTCCAGACAATCGTCCGCCCGCCCCACGGTTGGCCGGCCACCAAAGGCAGTGCCAGCAATACCAGCCCGAAGGTGCACACGAGGTCGAGCACCCTCTCGAGGACGACGGAGGATAGCGCGCTGCTGACGGGCATCGCCGGCGCATCGCCCTCCCGCGGAGCGCCTGCCAGCACCGCGCGCGCCAGGTCTCCCAGGCGCAGCGGCATGACGGCGTTAACCAAATAGCCCACGTTGAGCATCCAGAATGCACGCGACGGGCGGATGCGGCCTCCCGCCAGCACGCGCCAGGCCAACCCGCGCGCGATCATCGCCAGCAGCAGCAGCGCCGCTCCCGGAAGAAAGTAGAGCCCGTTGGCCCGCTGCCAGGCAGCGGCAAGATGCTCCAGGCTGACGACGCGCAGCAGGAGCACCACCGCAACCAGGCTAAGTGCCAGCCCGGGCGCCCAGCGCAGCGCGAGGCGCCAAGATGCGCGTCCCTTCACCTGGGCACCTCATGGCTGCAGACTCGCACGGTGGGGAATCTTCTGGGCACTATTCCCCTTCGATGCGCAGGATGGCCATGAACGCCTCCTGCGGAATCTCGACGTTGCCCACCATTTTCATGCGCCGCTTGCCGCGCTTCTGCTTTTCGAGCAGCTTCTTCTTGCGGGTGATGTCGCCGCCATAGCACTTGGCCAGCACGTCTTTGCGCAGCGGCTTGACATTGGCGCGCGAGATGACCCGCCCGCCCGCCACGGCTTGAATCGGCACGGCATACATCTGGCGCGGGATGATCTCTTTGAGCTTGGTCACCAGGCGCTGACCTTTGTTGTAAGCCTGATCGCGGTGGACGATCGAGGCCAGCGCGTCCACCGGTTCCGCGTTGATCAGGATGTCGAGCCGCACCAGATCCTCGGGTCGGTAGCCCGCGAAATGATAGTCGAGCGAGGCGTATCCGCGCGTGCGCGATTTGAGCTGGTCGTAGAAATCGATGATCAGTTCCGAAAGCGGCAGCTCGAAGCGCAGCTGCACCCGGCCGGGTGCGGGATACTCCTGGCCCGCAAAGGTGCCGCGGTGCTGGGTGACCAGGTCCATCACCGTCCCGTAGTACGTGTCGGGCGTAAAGACCTCGATCTGCATCCATGGCTCGCGCACTTCGGCGATGTCGGCTTCGGGTGGCAGGTCGGCCGGTGAATCAATGCGCACCACGCGCCCGTCGTGCAAAAGCACTTCGTATTCCACCGAGGGCGCCGTGGCGATGACGTCGAGATCATACTCGCGTTCCAGCCGTTCCTGAAAGATTTCCATATGGAACAGGCCGAGGAAACCGCAGCGGAAGCCGAAATTAAGGGCCTGGGAGGTCTCTGGGTCGAAGACGAGCGAGGCATCGTTGAGCTGAAGCTTTTCGAGTGCGTCTTTGAGCGCGGCGTAGTCCTCGCCTTCCACCGGGTACACCCCGGCGAAGACCATCGGCTTCACCTTGCGGTAGCCGGGCAGCGGCTCACCCGCCGGATGGGCGGTGGAGGTGATCGTGTCGCCTACCCGGCACTCGCGCACGCCCTTGAACCCGGTGGCCACGTAGCCCACCTCACCCGCGCTCAGGCTGGTGTTCGGGCGCATGCCCGGCGAGAAGTGCCCCACCTCGATCGGGTCGAACTCCGCACCGGTCGACATCAGCCGGAACGAGTGCGCGCGGTTGAGCTCGCCCTCGCGCACTCGCACGTAGGCCACCACGCCTTTGTAGGCATCGTAGTGCGAGTCGAAGATCAAGGCGCGGGTTGAGGCTTCGGCCGAGCCCGAGGGCGGCGGCACGCTGCGCACAATGGCCTCTAACACCGCCGCCACATTCGTCCCATTCTTCGCGGAAATAGACAGAATCGACTCGCGCGCCACGCCCAGCAAGTGGACGATATCCTCCGCCACCTCCTCGGTGCGAGCCGACGGCAGGTCGATCTTGTTCAGCAGCGGGATGATTTCGAGATTGGATTCTAGCGCCAGATACAGGTTGGCCAGCGTTTGCGCTTCGACGCCCTGCGTGGCGTCCACCACGAGCAGGGCCCCTTCGCATGCGGCCAACGCCCGGCTGACTTCGTACGAAAAGTCCACGTGCCCGGGCGTGTCGATCAGGTTGAGTTCGTAGGTTTGCCCGTCGGCCGCCGGGTAGGACATGCGCACCGCGGAGGCCTTGATCGTGACGCCACGCTCGCGCTCCAGGTCCATGCTGTCGAGCACCTGCTCGGTCATGTCGCGCTCGCTGACCGTTCCGGTCAGCTGCAGCAAACGATCGGCCAGCGTCGATTTGCCGTGGTCGACATGGGCGATGATGCAGAAGTTGCGGATGTGGGCGGTGTCCATGGGTCTCGGCGGCACACGATTCTCCCGCCGAGCGGCGGGAGGGAGAGGACTCGCACCAAGTATACCTGAGTTTCGGCGGTCTCCCTCACGCCCCGAAAGGGTGGCTGGCCGGCGTGGCGTTCGTCATGCATCAGCGGCCGGGTGGAGTGCCGTCGGGCAGTCTCGCCCGCGGGCCGGCGTTCGGCCGCCCACGCTCTTGGCGCCGTCCGCCGCGGGCTGCCCCATTCGCAGCGGCGCACCGGCCCCTCGCTCTCGGAACCGCCGACCGGCGGCTCCCAACATGCAGCTGGCCGCATCCCGCACAATCATCTCAGCTCAATAGTCGGCCGAAGAATTCGTCAACCGCCTGTGGGGTGCTGGCAAAGTGCCTCCCTTCCACGATCCTTCCATCCGCGATACGCCAGAGCACACACCAATGGTGGTCCAGATCTCTGCGTCCTTTCGATGAGTTTGGATGTGCTGGCATTCCACGACGTAGTCATCATTCGCGCCCGTCACCAGCTTGACGCCTTCCACGTTCTCTCCCCCATGATGCCTCCCAGCGTATCGAAGAAGGCAATCACCTCGTCAATCCCAACTTTGGTGCCGCTCGCCGGGTGACTTCCGGGGAAGGTCCAGGTGACCTCTTCCGCCATCACCTACCTGAGCGCAGCCAAGTCGTGGCGGCCGTCAGCCTGAAAGAAACGGTCGATAATATCGAGATCCCTCTGGGCCATGATCTCCCTCCGATAGCGCTCGGTCGCACGAGGGCGTCCGGCTGGGACTACGGCTCCCGCGGGCCATCCTGCGGGGTTGCCTCTTCATCCCGCCGCAGTACTTCTGCGGCCAGCTGTTCGATCGTGTGCGGCGCTGCCTCCTGCCGAAGCCACGCCAGAAACTCGACGTTGCCCGCCGGGCCGCGCAGCGGCGAGCGCATCAGTCCGTGCGGCCATAAGCCCACCCGGGAAGCCGCGGTCAGCACCTCGACCAGCACCGATTGGTGAACGGCGGCATCGCGCACCACCCCGCCCCGTTTGACCTGCGCGCGCCCGGCTTCGAACTGCGGTTTGATGAGGGCCACCGCCTGGCCGTTCGGCGCGAGCCACGCACGCACCACGGGCAGTAGCAAGCGCAGCGAGATGAAGGAGGCATCCACGGTGACCAGGTCGATCGGTTCCGGCAGGCGCGCGAGGTAGCGGGCATTGGTTTCTTCCATCACGACCACCCGCGACTCGTTGCGCAGGCGCCAGTCGAGAATGCCCTTGCCCACGTCGATCGCATACACCTTCACCGCCCCGCGTTGCAGGAGGCAATCGGTGAACCCGCCGGTCGAGGCGCCCACGTCCGCACACACGAGCCCTTTGACTTCCACCCCGAATTCCACCAGCGCCGCCTCGAGTTTCTCGCCGCCGCGCGAGGCAAATCGCGGGCCCTGCTCGACCTCGATCCGCCGGTCCTTCGCAATCCGTTCGCCCGGCTGCATGCGGCGCTCGCCGTCCACGCGTACGTGGCCTTCGCTTATCAGCAGTTGGGCCTGCGAACGAGTCGCCGCCAGCCCGCGCTCGACCATCAACATGTCGAGCCGCACGCGCCCGGTGCGGCTAGTCCCGGCGGTCATGATTGCCTTTCATGGGATGAGCGCCAACACTGCGGCCGGCGACCCCGAACCGCCCACGATCGGCAGCGCGCCCACGAATACCAGCGCCCCGCGCGCCGGAAGGCGGCCAAGGTTGGCCAGGTTCTCGAGAACAATCCGCGGACGATCGAGCGCCGTGCGGCTGGCGGCGAAGCTCGCATCGAGCCCGCCGTCCACCCCGTGCGTATCGATGCCCAGACCCGCGGCGCCGCGCTCGTCGAGGAGGCACTCGACCGCTTCCAGAGAGAAGCCGGGGAAGTGCATGCGTCCGGCATCGTCCTGGTTGAGGAATCGATCCGGCTCGGGCCAGCGCGCATCCCATCCTGTGCGCAGCAAGACGAGCGCGCCGGGATGAATGCGGCCGTGCCGCCGCTCCCAGGTCAAAACATCGTGCCGGCTGAGGAGGTAATCCGAATTGGGGCGAGCGGCTCGCGATTTGTCGATGAGCAGCGCCGGCAGGATGAACATGCGCGCCGGCAGCTCGTCCACCGAGGCGCTGCGCGCGTTGTATGCACGTGGGGCAACCAGATGGGTCCCGCTGTGCTCGCCGAGCGTAATCCGCTGCAAGAGGAAACCGTTCGCGGCGTAGGAGGCAACCGGCTCGATGGAAGGATACGGATCGCCCGGCCAGACCGGGATGGCCTCGTGCAAGGGGTGGGTCAGCGAAACGACTCGCGCCGCACGGCGCGCGCTCGCCGTGCCCCCCCGCACCGTTCGCTTTTTCGCCCCGTGGGTGGATCCCGCCATTGCCCGTCGCTCCTCCGCCGAATGCGTTTGCCCGCATCCTGCTCGTGCTCCCTGAGAGTATAAGTCCAGCGGCACGATGCGCGCACGCCTGGGCGTAGCGGGCCGCTCGCGCCCCTCGCATCCGGTGCGCGCTGCGGGTGTTATACTCTCAAACCTTATCCGTGCAGTCCGAATTCCCCCGCATTTACCCGCCCTCGGGCGCGGGAGGCGACCCCCAAGGAGAGGACGCGTGCGCAGACGAGTTGTCGTTACGGGCATGGGCTGCATCACACCGGTGGGCAACGATGTTGCCTCAACCTGGGACGCCGTTTGCAGCGGCCGGTCGGGCGTCGGGCCGATCACCTTGTTCGACGCCTCGGATCTGGAAACGCAATTTGCTGCCGAGGTCAAGGGCTTTGACCCGGTGGCCCACTTCGGGCGCAAAGATGCCCGGCGCATGGATCGCTTCACACAGTTCGCGATGGTCGCCGCGCTGCAGGCCGTGGCCGCCGCGCGCCTGCAGATCACGGACGCCAATCGCGATGAGATCGGCGCCTACATCGGCACGGGCATCGGCGGCGTGGCCACGCTGATCGAAGGCGTCGAGACGCTGCGCACGAGCGGCGCGCGCCGGGTGAGCCCCTTCCTTGTTCCGCTGATGCTGCCCGACAGCGGCGGCGCCCAGGTGGCCATCCATCTCGGCATTCGCGGACCGAACTTGGCCGTCGTCTCCGCCTGCGCCACCGGCGCCAATGCCATCGGCGAAGCGGTCGAGGTCATCCGCCGCGGCGCGGCGCAGGTGATGCTGGCCGGCGGGGCCGAGGCGGGAATCGTGCGCGTGGCCCTGGCCGGGTTCGACGTGATGAACGCGCTTTCGCGGCGCAACGACGCGCCTGAGCGTGCCTCGCGCCCCTTCGACCTGCACCGCGATGGTTTCGTCGCGGGCGAGGGGGCCGGCGTGCTGTTACTCGAATCCCTCGAGCATGCGCGCGCGCGCGGCGCCGAGATCCTCGGCGAAGTCCTGGGCTACGGGGTCAACAACGACGCCTACCACCTCTCGGCCCCCTCCCAGGATGGCTCCGGCGCCGCACGTTGCCTGAGCTTGGCCCTCAAGGATTCCGGGCTCACGCCGACCGAGATCGGCTACATCAACGCGCATGGCACCAGCACGCCGCTCAACGATCGCAGCGAAACGGCCGCCATCAAGCGCGCGTTCGGCCAGGCCGCATACCAGACGCCGGTCTCATCGACCAAATCGATGACCGGGCACTTGCTCGGCGCGGCCGGCGGCATCGAAGCTATCTTCAGCCTGCTCGCCATCCGCGACGGGCTCCTGCCCCCCACCCTCAACTACGAAACGCCGGACCCGGACTGCGACCTGGATTACGTCCCCAACCGGGCGCGCCGCACCGCTATCCGCCATGCCATGTCGAACTCCTTCGGGTTTGGCGGGCACAACGCGTGCCTGATCTTCGGGCCCGCGCCGCACGCGGCCTAGCGCTCGATGGCCCGCTACGCACACATCACCGGCTGGGGCATGAGCGTGCCCTCGCACGTGCTCACCAACGACGAGTTGGCGCGTACGGTCGGGACCACCAACGAGTGGATTGTCGAACGTACCGGCATCCGCGAACGGCGCGTGGCTTCGCCCCAGCAGACCACTGCCTCCCTGGCCACCGACGCCGCACTCAAGGCGCTGGCCGCCGCCGGCCTCTCGCCGCGCCAGGTGCAGCTCATCATCGTCGCCACCTCCTCGCCCGAGCACATCTTCCCGGCCACCGCCTGCCTGGTGCAGGACCGGATCGGCGCGGCCTCAGCGGGTGCCTTCGACCTCTCGGCCGCGTGCACCGGATTCGTCTACGCGCTGAGCGTGGCCTCCCAAATGATCCAGACCGGCGCTTACGAGAACGCGCTCGTCATCGGCGCCGAAACGCTCTCGCGCATCGTCAACTGGAAGGACCGCGCCACGTGCGTGCTCTTCGGCGACGGCGCGGGCGCGGTCGTGCTGCAATCCAGCTCGCGGCCGGGCGGCGTGCTCGCCTTCAGCATGCACTCCGACGGCTCGGGCGGCGACCTGCTCTCACTGCCCGCCGGCGGCAGCCGCATGCCCGCCACGCACGAAACGATCGACCAAGGACTGCACTTCGTCAGCATGAACGGTCGCGAGGTCTACCGCTTCGCCACACGCGTCATGGCCACGGCCACGCGCGAGGTGCTTGCCAAGGCCGGCTACGTGCTGGGCGAAGTGGACCTGATCATCCCGCATCAGGCCAACCAGCGCATCATCGAGGCCGCCGCCAAACAATTGCGCCTCTCGATGGATCGCTTCTTCGTCAATGTTGACCGCTACGGCAACACCTCGACGGCCTCAATCCCCATCGCGATCTGCGAGGCCTTCGCCGCGGGCCGCCTGCACGTGGGCGACCGCGTGGTGCTGGTCGGTTTCGGCGCCGGCCTCACCTGGGGCGCGGCGCTCCTGCACTGGGTTGCTCACGCGCCGGTGCCCGCCGCGCGCTGGCGTCTCTCCGGGCGCTTCATCTTCCGCGCGATGGCCTGGCTGCGCTCCGTGCTGCGCCGCCTCTCGCGTCGCATCGGGGCCTTCTTGTTTGGGGAGAGGGGCGATAGCGGCCAGCCCTAAGCGCGGTCGTTGCGTTGGCCCCTTGTGCTCAGGCACGTGTTGCAAACGCGTTGTGGGTGGCGACGATGGATGGGAGACCGAGCGGCCAGCACCGTTCATTGCCCATATAACCACAACCCCCAAGAGAAGTATCCCTTCCCAAAGGCTGGGCAGGGGAAAGACGTGGGGCCGCCGCCCGAGGCCCAATGATGCCACTCCGGTCTCGTGGCGCCAGGTTGGCGCATGGCCGCCGGATGCCCCTGGCCGGTATTCACCATGACCTGGTCAAACAGGCCGGAGTCGTGTAGAATCAGGCGACAACACACGACGTTCGGAGGCAGCTTTGGCAAATACACGCTCGGCGATCAAACGCATTCGCAGCAATGAGCGGAAGCGCGTTCGCAATCGCACGGTCCGCAGCCACGCACGCACCGCCGTGACCACCGCGCGCACCGAGATCGAGAGCGCCGGCGGCAAGCAAGCGGAGGCCAAGGTAAGCGAGGCCATTCGCCAGCTCGACCGCGCGGCCGCCAAGGGCGTCCTGCACAAGAACAACGCCGCTCGGCGCAAGAGCCGCCTGATTAAGCAGCTGCGCAAGGCGGGCAGCGCCAAGCCGGCCTAGCCGGCTGCTGGGCCGGTCGCGTTCGAGCAAACCCCGGCATGGCGAGCCCCCGCACGCGGGGGCTTTTTCATGCACAAGGCGGGCGGTGGGGCTAGGGTTGTTTAGGACGCCGCGGGCGGTCAGACAATGTTCGAGACGGAGCTAAGCCAGGTCGCGCACGTGATTGCCGGCCACTTCCAGGCGCACGGTCTGCCCGAGGCGCCGGCGGTGGAATGGGTGGCCCTGCCCTTTGCCGGATCCTGGGGAGTGGCCACTTCGGCCTGCCTGAAGGCGGCCGCAGCGCTCGCGCGCCGCAAAACGGGCAGCGGCCCAGTGCCTGTGCTGGCTCAGAAGCTGGCCGAGGAAATCAGCGCTTCGCTCAGCCTGCCCCCTGTCTTCATTCGGGCCGAAGCCGTTCGCGGGTACATCAACCTGCACTTCGACACGCAGCGCACCGCCCAGGCCGTGGTCGAGACCGTCCTGCGCAACGGCGAAAACTTCGGGCGGGGCGCCCCGCGCGGCGAGCGCGTGATGGTCGAATACGCGCAACCCAACACCCACCATTCGTTTCACATCGGCCACTTGCGCAATGCGGTCCTGGGAGAGGCCCTGGCCCGCCTGGTGCAGTTCGCCGGATTCGAAACCATTCGCGCCAGCTACCCCGGGGACATTGGGCTAGGTGTCATCCGCTGCCTGTGGGGCTACCAGAAGCTGCATGCCGGCCAGGAACCCGCGGGTGTGATGGAGCGCGGGCGCTGGCTGGCGCAGATTTACACCGAAGCCACCGCCCTCCTGGAAGAGAAGCCGGGCGAGAGCGCCGCCGAACGCGAGCAACGGGTGCGCTACCAGGCCGAGGTCAAGGAGATGTACCGCCAGTGGGATGCGGGCGATCTCCCGGTGCGCGAGCTGTGGCGGCGCACACGCCAGTGGAGCCTCGACGAGCTGGCCGCCATCCTCGAGATGCTCGACATTCACATCGACGTCTTCTTCTACGAGAGCGAGGTGGACGAGCCGAGCAAGGCCATCGTCGACGAGCTCATTGCCCGCGGCATCGCCGACGACGAACGGCCCACCGGCGGACCGGTGATTGTGCGCGTGGATGAAAAGCTCGGATTGAAGAGCGAGACTTACCGCACGGCGGTCATCCTGCGCAGCGACGGCACCAGCCTCTACCTTACCAAGGACCTGGCGCTGGCCAAGACAAAGTTCGAGCAGTACGCCGTCGATCGCTCGATCTACGTTGTGGATGTCCGTCAGAGCCTGCACTTCCAACAAGCCTTCAAGATCCTTGAGTTGTGGGGCTTCCCGCAGGCGGCCAAGTGCTTCCACCTCGCCTACGAGATCGTCACCTTACCCGAAGGGACGATGTCCGCTCGCAAGGGGCGCGTCGTCTATTTCCAGGATGTGGCCGACGAGGCGGTTCGCCGGGTCGAGGCGATCATCGCCGAGAAGAACCCGGACCTGGCCGGCCCGCAGCGCCAGGCGGTGGCGCGTGCAGTGGGTCTGGGTGCATTGCGCTACGCCATGCTGAGCGTCGACAACGCCAAGCAGATCACCTTCGACTGGGAAAGCGCGCTGAGCTTCGACGGCCAGGCGGCGCCCTACATTCAATATGCGCACGTGCGCGCGGCCAGCATCCTGGCACGCGCCGCCCGCGCCCCGGCCGCGGCCTGGGCGGAACATGACTTGCACCCGGCAGAGGTGAACCTGATCGAGGCAGTGGCCCGCTTCCCGGGCGAGGTCCAGCGCTCGGCGCAAGACTACAAGCCGCTGCACATGGCCAACTACGCGTACACTCTGGCCAAGGCCTTCACCGAGTTCTACCAGCAGTGTCCGGTGCTGCAGGCCGAACCGGCAACGCACGCCGCCCGCCTGGCGCTGGTGTCGGTGGCCGAGCAGGTGCTCCGCACCAGTCTGGGCTTGCTCGGATTGCAGGCGCCCGATAACATGTAAAGGCCGGCCTTCGGCACACAGCGTGGGGCGCGGTGGCCCGTTCATCACCTGGCAGTAATAAGGAGAGCGATGACCAAGAAACGTATTCTCATTATGGGCGCGGCCGGCCGCGACTTCCACAACTTCAACCTGGTCTACCGCAACAACCCGGATTACGAAGTGGTGGCCTTTACCGCCACCCAGATCCCCAACATCGAAGGCCGCGTGTACCCGACGGAACTTGCCGGCACGCTGTACCCGAAGGGTATCCCCATCTATCCCGAAAGTGAACTCGTCTCGCTCATTGGGTCTCTCTCGGTTGATGAAGTCGTCTTCGCCTACAGTGACGTCTCCCACGAGACGGTGATGCATCACGCCTCGACCGTCGTCGCGGCGGGCCCCGATTTCCGGTTGCTGGGCGCGCGCGCCACGCAGCTCAAATCCAATCGCCCGGTGGTCTCGATCTGCGCCGTGCGCACCGGCTCCGGCAAGAGCCAGACCACGCGCGCCGTGGCCGGCGTGCTGCGCGATCTGGGCTATAAAGTGGCCGCCATCCGCCACCCGATGCCATACGGGAATCTCGTGGCGCAAGCCGTGCAGCGCTTTGCCGACTTGGACGACCTGGATGAATACAACTGCACCATCGAGGAGCGCGAGGAATACGAACCGCACCTCCTGCAGGGCGTGATCGTCTACGCCGGCGTGGATTATGAGAAGATTCTGCGCCAGGCCGAGCGGGAAGTGGACATCATCCTGTGGGACGGCGGCAACAACGACCTGCCCTTCTTCCTCAGCGACCTGCAGATTGTGGTGGCCGACCCGCACCGTCCGGGGCACGAAACCCGGTACCATCCCGGCGAGGCCAACGTGCGCGCCGCCGATGTGCTGCTCATCAACAAGGTGGATACGGCCAACGCGGAAGACATACTGACTGTTCGCGAGAACTTGCGCCGCCTCAACCCGCGCGCCACGCTGGTGGAGGCCGCCTCGCCGCTATTCGTCGATGACCCGGCCGCGATCCGCGGCGCCAAGGTGCTGGTCATCGAGGATGGCCCCACTCTGACCCACGGCGAGATGGCCTACGGCGCGGGCTGGATGGCCGCCCGCCGCTTTGGTGCGGCCGAGATCATCGATCCGCGCCCGTATGCCGTCGGCTCGATTGCCCGCACTTACGAGAAATACCCCACCACCGGCGCCGTGCTGCCGGCCATGGGCTACTCGGCCGAACAGATTCGCGAACTGGCGCAGACCATCAACAACGCACCGGCCGACCTGGTGCTCATCGGCACCCCCATCGACCTGGGACGGCTGATCAAGATCAACAAACCCACCCAGCGCGTGCGCTATGAGCTGCAAGAGATCGGACAGCCCACGCTCAGGGAGATCCTGACCGAGAAGTTCGGGCCCAAGGGCGGCGCGGCGAAAAAGACCTCGTGACCCTCTTTGAAGGGATGTCTGGCCGGCGTGACGCAGAACGGATCTTCGGTGCGACTCGAATGGGATGGCAAACGCGCGCCCGTGCCGCCGGCCGCCCGCCTCGTGCGATCGGCGGAAGTGCGCCAAACACCGGACGAGGTGCTCGCGCCTGAACCCAACCGGCTCATCCTCGGTGACAACCTGCTCGCCATGGCCGCCCTTCTCCCGCAGTGGGAAGGGCGGTTGCGTTTGATCTATGCCGATCCACCTTTCGGCACCGGCAAGGGGTTCTCGCGCCGCGTCGGAAGCGGCGAAGATTCACGCCGTCCAGAGGGATGGCGGCTGGGACCCGGCTATTCGGACGCGTGGGAAGGGCCGGACAAGTACCTGGAGCACCTCTATCCGCGGCTCGTGCTCATGCACCGCCTGCTCGCCGACGACGGCAGCCTGTACCTGCATCTCGATTGGCGCGCCGTGCACCACGCACGTCTCTTGCTCGACGAAATCTTCGGCCCGCAGCAGATCCTCAACGAAATCATCTGGGTCTACCACGGCCCGTCGCCGGTGCGGACCTACTTCAACCGCAAGCACGATACGCTGCTGGCCTACCGCAAAGGGCGCCACCACGTATTCAACGCGGACGAGGTGCGCATCCCATACGATGAATCCACCCGGCGCACCTTCGCCTCCTCGGCGCGGGCCGGGTTCGGGCGCACGCCGGATCTCGACCGCGGCAAGGTGCCGGAGGACTGGTGGTACTTCCCCGTGGTTGCGCGGCTGCACACCGAGCGCACAGGCTACCCGACGCAGAAACCGGAAGCGCTGCTTGAGCGCATCCTGCGTGCCTCGAGCCGGCCCGGCGACTGGGTGGGAGATTTCTACTGTGGGTCCGGAACAACGCTGCGCGTGGCCGAGAGCACGGGCCGCTGCTGGATCGGCGCCGACCTCTCGCCTCAGGCGGCGCAGGTGTGCCAGCGGCGCATGGCCCTGGCCCAGAGCCGAGGTTACGCGGTCGAAGAGGCACTCAGCGCGGACGCGAGCGCCTCGGCCGACACCGCGCCTCGCCTGCCGGTTGGCTCTTTGCATGTGCGCAGCGAAGTGAACGGTGCGCAGGTTCGCCTGCAGCTCGACGCCATGAGCGCCTGTGAGCCGCAAGGGTTCCCCATCTCGCTCGACTACTGGGAAGTCGATTTCGACTTCCAGCTGCCCGTCTTCCGCAGCACGGCCCAGGCCGCCCGTCCGTGGCGCCGCGGCCTGGCGCCTCTCAGCCTTAGCCACCGCTACCCACAAGGCGGCACGTATCGCGTGCGAGTGCGCGCGGTGTGTGCCTCGGGCGAGACGGCCGAGGTGGAAATCCCGATTGAGGTTTGAGAGAAAGTCAGGCTTTGCGGCCGGTCTCTGGAACGTCGAGGCGGTAACCCATCCCGCGGATGGTCTTGAGGTAGCGCGGGTGGTCGGGGGCGGCTTCGATCGTCTGACGCAGCCACGAGATGTGCACGTCGAGCGTGCGCGTGTCGCCCGTGTAGTCGGTATCCCACACGGCTTTGAGAAGGAACTTGCGTGTAAGCAGCTGCCCCGGGTGATGGAGGAAGACATCCAGCAGGCGTGCCTGCTTGGGCGTCACCCGCGCTTCGCGACCGGCACAGGCCACCTTGCGCTGCATCAGGTTGAGTTTGATCGGTCCCACCTGCTGCCAGCTGTTTTCGTCGCCGGGTAATAGGCGCTGGACGGCATTCAGCAGTTTGCGTGGAGTGAAGGGCGGCGTGAGGACGATGCTGGCGCCTGCCTGGGAAGGTTCATCGATTTCAGAGCGGGTGATGAGCACGATCGGACAGCCGTCAAGCTTGGCATGGAGTGTCCGCGCCAGCCTCACCCCGCTTGTCCGCAGCGAGATGGCGTCCAGCACGACGACGTCCGGCATGGTGGATTTGGCGCGCTCAATCGCCTTGCGCGCGGCATTCTCGACCATGAGCGCAAAGCCCTTCTTCAAGAGCGCAGACCCGTGCGAGGGCACGGTTGTTCGGTCGCTCTCAATGAGGAGTATCTTGGCAGAACTCATGGTCGCATATTTGAGTGAGGAGGGTGCCGCCCGTTCACCGCTGACGCTCGGGCGTGCACGTGGGGCGCATTATATACTGACTTTGCACACAACCGCAAGTCGCACGATTGCATGAGACGTTTGGATGAGCCACGAATCGCCGCAGATGGTTTTCATCGGGCCGCTTCGCCAGGACTACGTCATCGGCCCGCAGAAAGACATCTACTTCGCACAGCCGGGGGGCAGTGCGATGTACGCCGCCGTGGGCGCACGCGTGTGGGGCTCAGAGCCAGTGGCCATCGTCAGCCGGGTCGGAGAGGATTTTCCTCAGAGCTGGCTGGAGCAGCTTGAGTCCAAGGGCATCTCGTGCGAAGCGGTGCGAGTCCTGCCCGCTGCTCCGCCCAGCCAGGCCTTCTACGAATACCGCAGCGACGGGGAAGTCAACGAGCGTGAGCCGCGCCTGGCGTGTGCCCGGGCCGGCGTGGCCCTGCCGAAGGAGCTGCTCGCCTACACGCCCCCGGGCGCAGATGAGGACGTGCGCGATAGGTTCTCGCCGCTCGCCATTCGCCCAGAGGACCTGCCAAGTTCCCATCGGCAGGTGCGGGCGGCCTACCTGGCCCCGGCCCACATCGTCACTCACCAGACATTGCCTGCGCCGCTGCATAGCGGCGGCACGACGACCATTGCACTGTCTCCATCGCCGCGCTACCTGCGCCCCACCTCCCTGCCCTTGCTGCGCTCACTGCTCCCAGGCATCAGCGTCTTTATGGTCAGCGAACGAATGGCGCGCGGCCTGTTCCGCGATTCGTCGCGCGACCTGGCAGAGATAGCGCGCCGCCTGGGCGCTTACGGCTGCCCGCTGGTGGTTGTCATGGAGGAGGCGGGCGGTCAGGTCGTGTATCGGGATGGAGCAACTTCGCCGGCCACCCTCCCCGCTTACCCGGCGGAGCGGCGCAACCCCGTGGGCGCTGAGGGGGCCTTTGCGGGAGGCTTCCTGGCAGGCTTGCGCCTGACCTACGACCCACTCCAAGCAGCCCTCTACGGCAACGTATCGGCCTCGCTCAGCGTCGAAGGGCCGGGCGCGTTGTTCGCGCTCTCGCGCATGAAGGGGCTGGCCGAAGCGCGGTTGGAGTGGCTGCGGGCACAGGTGAGGGGGAAGGGTTGAAGGCCTGGGCTCAGGTGCTTGGCGGAAGCGGAGAAGCTTCCCTGCACTTCGCCTACCGGCCAAAAACGACACCCACCAATTAAGGCCTAGCCCGCCCGGCATCAGCATCGTCGAGATGCTGGCCGGCTGAGGACGGGGGAGGCGGGGAAAGCCTTGGGGAAGTAACTTCGATTCGCTTGCGAAGCACATCAATTGGGTGGAAAGTGCCATCCTTGTCGGCAAAGTACCAATGCTCCCAACCATTACATGGACTCCCGTTCGTGAAGTGGCTTCCGGCCTGGTGGATGGATCCCTCGAAGTCGCCTATGCGTAGCTTACCCTCGGCTGTAATTGTGGCAAAGCGTAATGGATCTGACCGGAAGTAAAGCTTGTCTCCATGGTTGACATATCCTGCGGCCACAACGTCCTGGAAGCTGGGCCCGCGCCTCGACCTTGCTCCATCGCGTGGGTCGGACAGTATGTCAGGGAACAAGTCTGGAACCACGTCATCGATGCGCTGGCGCGCAATTGCTACGTAACCCGGCTCCTTCTCGATGCCAATCCAATGACGATGCAACCTCTTGGCAACCGCAGCCGTTGTCCCTGAGCCGACAAAGGGGTCCAAGACAATATCGCCCGGCTTGCTGGAGGCAGCGATAACTCGCTCGAGAAGAGCCTCGGGCTTCTGGGTGGAGTGGGCCTTTTGGCCGTTGATGCGGATGCGCTCTGAGCCAGCGCATATGGGTAAGAGCCAGTCACTCCTCATTTGCTTGCCGTTGTTGAACGTCTTCATCGCATGGTGGTTGAACGTATACGTGCTGCCCTTGGCCTTGGACGCCCAAATTAGCGTCTCGTGTGCGTTTGTGAAGCGCACACCGCGGAAGTTGGGCATCGGGTTAGTCTTTACCCAAACAACATCGTTGAGTATCCAGTACCCGATGTCCTGCATGAGGGAGCCAACTCGGAAGATGTTGTGGTAGCTGCCGATTACCCAAAGAGTCCCGGAGTTCGACAGGACCCGCCTACATGCGTTCAGCCATGATCGGGTGAAGTCATCGTAGTCTCGAAAGCTTGCGAACTTGTCCCACGTATCATCGACGGCGTCAACCAGGGTCATGTTGGGGCGATACAGCTCTTGCCGCAACTGGAGGTTGTAAGGTGGGTCGGCGAAGATAAGGTCAACAGAATTTTCCGGGAGGCTCTCGAGGACCTCGAGGCAGTCCCCTTCAATAAGGGTATCAAGAGGAAGCCTCGAGTTGGGCGCGCTTTGAGACATGGTGAACACCATTCATTGGAGTTTTTGGCGGAGGCGCTGGGCGATCTCCGGGATATCCACGAGCTCGCCAAGGAAGTCGGCCAAGTTAGCTGCGTGCTCTCCCCCCCGCCCTGCGCGGAAGGCATCGAACTTAATAGCCAATATACTGCAAAGTTCCCGGTCTGTCATCACCTCTTCTTGTGAGAAGCGGCCCTTGGCGCCCGCGACGAGCGGCCTGTTTGTCCGCTTGATTCGAGGAACAGAATGAGATAGACCCCGTGTAGCCGTCGCCTTCGACAATTCTGCAGCAGATTGCTGCAAGCTGTTCAATTCTCCGGATGCCTTCTTCGTGTCAAAGGTGTCGCCGCCCTTTACCTCAATCACCATCAGGTGTTTCTTGGCATGGTCGAACACCACTACGTCGCCATTGATGTCATGACCATTGGAGGCCTTGGCAATCCTTGGGCTAAACACCACCTTGATGCCCCTCGCCGAGGTGTCCTTTGCGGTGGAGAGCGTGGTGGATGGGTCGGCCTTTCGATCAGCGGAAGTGGCGACTTCGCGCATCCGCTCTAGTTCGTTGCCGGTGCGGATGACCGTTGCATGGAGGCGGCTTGTAGGAAGGCCCAGAGGGGTGTTTCCGAGCAGCCGAACGTAGCCAGAGTCCTCATCTTCTCGGCCCTTTGTGTCCTTGATGCGTGCCTTGGCCGGCTCCTTCTTTCAGGCAGGGTTCAATCAACTAGCGATGTCGAACACTGCCGGGCGACGTGACGGATACATTCTCTGGTCTATGACCACCAAGACAGCGGACATGTGCGCGTTCCATTTATCGGTAGACCGGCGGAGGCACGTGCGAGTGGGTCGGTGGGCAGTCAGCAGGTTGGCGCAACACCTGCTGCCAGAAGAGCTCAGATGGTTCGGCAGCTGCCATCCCCCAGAGATTGTCGGTCAAATCACGAACGAACAACTTGACCGGTTTCGCCCCGACTCTGCGTTCCGCGACCGCTAAGGCATAGATCGCGCCGAAGCGGGCAGTTGCCGCCAGATGCCCAGTGAATTGGGAAAAGAAAGCGGGAGGGGGTTCGCCGTACGTGAGATAGATCGCGTCGCGGTAGTTCGCCTTGACTCGGTAGCGGTATGCGCAGTAAAGGAAGCCAACTTCACTTAGGAGTCGTTTGTCGCGCTCTTGGCGCGCCGCCCTAGTGCGGATGTTCGGGACATCTCCGTTTGACAGCATCCGTTCCTTGGTCCGTTCGGCATACCACTTGCAGGTGCCCGCCAAGTTCTAGACCAGCATGCCTTGGGCAACGCCACGGCCTGGTGAGAAGGATCGGCTCAGGTCGAAAGGAGGCACGGATCCAAAAGTCGGAAGCTCCACTCGGTTCTTTGTCCCGAAGTTCTGGAGGCAACCATTTTGAACGGGTGGGGCAATTTCGGACGCAGAGTCGAACCGAAGGCCCTCGCGGACACCGAATGGTCTTCCTTGACGTTCATTTTCATGGAAGCGAAAGTGCTTCTCACGGAGAAGTACAGGGCGTAGTACCAACAAACGACTGCGGATGGGCGTGCCCATGGTACTTGGGCCAGGGTCGAATTTCTCCTCTCCAGCGCCATTGAGTTGGTGATTGAGAAGAACAGCGGCTCAAAGACCGAGGCAAGGGGCACTCTCACTCTGGTGTGCGG
>Ga0315274_10003294_pt1 | contig 24066 bp, 19 predicted proteins | sample YL17G02_20_MG_FD_203700 | JGI IMG/M metagenome (GOLD analysis project Ga0315274, IMG submission 203700) | Sediment microbial communities from Yellowstone Lake, YNP, Wyoming, USA - YL17G02_20 | ecosystem: Environmental > Aquatic > Freshwater > Lake > Sediment | place: USA: Wyoming | collected...
CATTCTTCGAACCCTTCCAGCATTGACTGATGTCCCGAGTACATCTCCAACAGTCTTGGCACGCTCGACCGTCATGCAGTCGTGTAGCCAATGTTCTCGATATCCACAATAGCGCTGATGATCCCGGTTTTAATCCGGCCCAACCGGCCTTCATCCCGGCACTGCCCGTCCAGAGACGACAGCCGATCCAAGACCGCGATAAGCCCTTTCCGGTACGACTCACGGCCCTGCGGCGTCAGGCACTGCTCGAGGTACAAGGTTCGCTGCGGCGAGTCGCCGAACAGCCGCTCGAGATAGAACTCTCCCGGCCGATGGGGATCCTTTTTCAACTCCTCAGACCAACTGTCGAAGAAGGCGTCTTCCGCCATGCAGAACACTTGTGCAACACCCCGCCGCGCATCCGCGCTCCGCGGATGGTAGTAGACTTCGATGACCTCTTCGAGCGCATCCTGCACGTCTCGTTGAGTACACACAAGGAGACGGCCCGCGACCGCCGTGTTCACTTCCACGGCCGGATTGATCATCGGGCCTTGATAGATCATGCTTCCGCGCGCCCCATCTTCGTAATGCTCCTTGATTGCGGCCCCGGCGCGCTTCGGATAGGGCATAAAGTACGACAGGCGGTTGCGCCGGGCACAGTGATACATCCAGACCCCGCCCGACGTGCCATAGGTGCACTGCAGGCGCGAGATAAACGCTTTGCGCCGTTCCGGCGCAACGTAGGTGCCGCGCCATCCCTGGTCCATGAAACAGTCTATATGGCCGCCCATCCCGACTACGTGGTTCTCTTCCTCCGGGGTGAATGGCCCCGCATTAGCCTTGAGCCAGTTGGACGGAATGGCCGTCACGGTCAAGTGGGGCCAACGGCCCTTGATGTACTGGGCCGCGCGCGAATTCATCCGCACGTTATATCCCACCTGTCCATCTTTGCCGGCGCATTCCGTGCACATGCAGCAACCCAGGTCGCATGACTCCAGATGGACGCCGCCAAACTCGAAGTTGTTCAGCGTGCAGTCCAGGATCTTCTCCACGTAGCTCCAGGACTCCTCCTTTGCGCCGCACAACGCGTGCGCATGGGGTTTCCCCTCCGCGTCAACGCCCCGGACGCCCGGGTTGTCCTGGAGAATCTGGTCGTAGCCCCAACTCAACAACCCCATGCCGAACATCACCTGCATGTCGAGCTTCTCGGCGGCCCTAATGAGCCTGCGGACCATTCGAACGCGGCCTTCCTCTTGAAAGGCGCTCTTGATGTCCGGCGGATAGCCATACGTGGCAAACAGGCCCCAAACATCCAGGAAGTTGAAGCCCGCCTCGGCTTGCACTTTAAGTGCGCGGACAAGCCCGTCGAGCGTCTGCTCGTCAAACTGGGGTGCGGGCCAATTCTGCAACGGCAGGGGCCCGTTCCGCATGTCGTTGATCCAAGCGCCAAACGCTATGCGGTACGTATATCCGTTGTCGTTTTTCATGGACTTTGCTTGCCTTTCAGGAGATTGGGATAGTGCGATACCGCGTTTGCCGACCGCCAGCGCGGCTCCTGCCGCAGCTATTTTCAAAACCGTTCGCCTATCCATCGTTTTTCAGCCTCACAGAATCAGAGCACCGCTATTCGGGCCACCGCCCATGCAAACCAGATTTGCGTCACAGTCATTCCGCTTTAGCGTCCTCCAGAACAAGTCGCCAGACGTCATTCATCAGAGGCCATGAGTTTCCGGCAACAACCCAAAGGCCGCCCTTGTACACATAAGTAGTGGGTTCGTGTCGGGGCGAGAAGCTGGTAGGGCTCTCAAATTGGCACCATTCCCGGCCATCTTGTGTGTACCAGACATCCCCAAAATTGGCGCCGTGGACGTTGTCGAACCCACCGATGATCCACAACCGGCCCGCATAGGCTTCAGCGACAAACCACATGCGGGGCGCCCACGGCGCGCGATCGAGCGTGCACTCCCAATGGGCTCCGTCTGCAGAACACCATACGTCATTGAACGTTCTGCACTCGGGGTAGTGCTTTTCGGGGGGAACGCGAGGGATGGGCGTGCGCCCGCCCATGACCCACAGCTTGCCCTTGAAGGCGGCAACGGCCGCTGCCGACCGTTTCCCGTAGGGTGCTTTCTCCGTCATGCAAACCCACTTCTTGCCGTCACTCGAACACCAGACGCCTTCTCCTCCCCCCAGTTGCCACATCTTGTCCTGAAACACAACGAGTTCGCCGTAGCTTTGGACGCCGAAGGGGGTTTGCGGGCATTCCTGAGTCCAATGCATCCCATCGCCGGAACTCCATACGCTGCCCTTCACAGCCCACATCCGGCCTTTGTAAGCAACCAGTTCGCTGTAACCGTCGTAAGGCGTCGCCTCGTTCACTAGGATCCAGTCTTTGCCATCCTGGGAGGACCAAAGGTCTCGGGTGAGGACGTTGTTGTAATAGTATCCGTTGCTGAGCCACATCTTGCCGTCGAAGACGACGGGTTCGGCCGTATCCCGAATGCTGAAGGCCGCCTGTTCGGTGATGCAAACCCACTGGCCACGCGGCGGGTCAGTTGCTTGTCCGAAACAGTGAGTTGTCAGAGTCGCCAAGAGGGTCGTCGTGATCGGCGTGACTCGAAGATGCATTGATTTGCCCTTTCCATCATGACAATACCTCTGGCACGGTGCGCAGTGTCGCTTCCGCAACGCGATTATAGCCGGCCCGGCATCGCTGCAGCGAGCAGGCCGGGAGGAGGCGCTGAAGTGCGGGAGGCACCCGCCCCGTTCAAGCCCCGACGATCCCGAGTGAGGGACGGGTCCTCCAGGCGCCGCGCGTGAAGTCGGGGAAGTCGACGGGGCAGCTTCGGTTTGCCACGGAACGCTCACTCAGTGGTGCGATGACGCTCCAGGCTGCGGCGTCGTACACGTCGATGTCGGTGGGCGTGCCGGTCCGCAGCGATTGGATAAGGCGGTAGAGCATTACGTAGTCGCTGCCGCCATGTCCGTGTCCGGCCGTGGCGGCGTCGGTTGCTTTCCAGAGCGGGTGATCGAATTCCTGGACATAGGGTTGAATGTCTTCCCATTGGTCGCCGCTGCTACGCCCTTCCACATAGATCTTGTCCAGAGTTCCCATGTAAAGCCCCTTCGTACCTTGGACGCGGTAGATGAGGTCGTAAGGCCGGGGCGCTTGTGTATCGTGGTACAAGGTGATCGTGCACCCGTTCTTCGTTCGTATCAAGGTTGCGTTGATGTCGCCCAGCGCGTAGTGTTTTTGGGCCAGCGGATGGTCGGGACCAAAATGCTCTTCCGCGTAGATATTGAGACCGCGGGACTTTCCGCTCATGGACACCAAGTAGTCGAGCTGATCTCCGCGATTGATATTCAGCCACTGGCCGACCGGGCCGACCGCATGGGTGGGGTAGAGATTGCCGTTCCGATTGGCCTCGTGTTCTCCGCACCACAGCAGATGACCTTCCGCGTCAAAGACGTTATTGGCAATCCGGTAATGCTGATAACCGGCCTCACAGTGCAACATTTCGCCCAACATACCCTTCCGGACCATGTTCAACACCATCATCACGTTCCGAAAGTAGCAGCAATTCTCCATGATAACGCAATGCCTACGCGTCTTTTCGGCAGTCTCGACAAGCTGCCAGCACCCTTCTTCCGTGACCGCCGCAGGCACCTCGGTAAAGGCGTGTTTGCCCGCCTGCATTGCGGCCAGGCAGATGGGCACGTGCCATTCCCACGGCGCGGCATTTACCACCACGTCGAGATCGTCGCGTTCGCACATGCGTTTGAAGTCGGTCTCTCCATGCGAGTACCCGGCGGGCGGCGATTGCCCGGCCTCGACAACCATGGCCTGCGCCTTGGCCACGCGGTCCTCGATAATGTCGCATACGGCACAAATCCGGACCCCCTGCAATTGAAGCAAAGGCCGGATAAGAGAAGAACTGCGTTTTCCAATCCCAACAAAACCGACGCGGACAGTCTCAACAGGTGGGACCGCAAACTCGACGGGGGGATCTGCGGGGTGCGGCACGAATTCAGGCTCGTTTGTCCCCGACAGTAACAGGCCAACCCCCGCCGCTGAACCGAGCTTGAAGAACGTCCTTCGTCCGCACCGGTTGCTCATCACGAGTCCTCCCCGAAGGCGCCTTCCTACCGTCCAGCCGCCGACTTGAGCAGCGCAGAGTAGTCTGATGGCGTCGCACTGGTATTGTATTGAACGAGACAGTATGCTTACAACCTCATGTGCAAAGGTTTGTGTGCCTGTGCGGTGAGTCGCCAATCGGGGCAAGTCCGGCCAAAGACGGAGCGGATAATAGTTGCGCGAGTACGAGCCCCCCGCGCCCGCGGGGGGCTCGGCATGACGCAGGAATAATTGGAGTCCAACAATGATGCGGCGCCGTTTTCTCGTGGGGAGCATGGGAGCAGGGATAGCCGGCCTAGCGACTCGAGCCGGGGTGATTTCCCCGGTGAAGCCACCCTCGACTGAGACTGCTGGGCAGAGGTCGCCGGCAATCCTGAAGTCCTACGGGGCAGAGGATCATCGATGGCGTCTGGAGAATATCCGCCTGTGTGAAGATACGATACGAAAATGTATGTGCAAGCACCTGGTCACGAGCTATCTCCCGGCTCAGGCCGCCTATAACCTCGGGGAATATCCTTCGCGCGTGCGATGGGAGCCGAGCGATTATGACGAACAGGAACTCGACCGGCTCCGGGATCACGGGATCCAAATCGTCCAGGTTTTCGATGACTGGAACGATTCGCTGCGGTTGTTTGGCGGAGACAAGTACAGCGCGGTCAATCCGGAGGGTTTCCGCCGTTTTGTAGAAATGGTGCATCGCCGCGGTATGAAGATCCTGCTCTATGTATCGAGCGGGTTCCTGCAACGGACGGATCCCGATTTCCGCCGGGAATGGTCGCGCGAGGGCGACTTCCTTGTGCTTGGTTACTGGAACATGGCGCGGTGCTCGCCGGCGAGTCCGAGCTGGCGCGCGTATTTCCTGCCCAAGGTCTTGGCCGTGATGGACGAATACGGCGCGGACGGCCTCTACAATGACGGCGGCTATCTCGCCAACAAACATCGAGGCAGAGGCGCGCCCACGGCGGACGAAGTGGACGCATTTGAGGAGACTCCTGACTACGACGGCGCGTTGGCGGACCTCCTGGGACTGCTTTACGCCGAAGTGAAACGCCGCGGCGGGATTCTGAAACTCCACGTCAATGCGGCCGAGCAACCGATGACGCGTGGCGCTCGGGTGTATGACTATCTCTGGGTCGGGGAAGGCGTAGGAAATCTGGACGCGATGCGCGAGACGGTGAAGGCCTATCCACCCTACGTCGTGCCCTGCCCGGACATGACGTTCGCCCAATGCGAGAACAAGGACGAACCGTACCTGCATGCCATCCCCTACATGCAGTTTCCCGTGCTCCAGGCTGGCAGGCCATTTACGGGAGAGCGCGCGATGATCCCGGGCGTCGCTTACAACACCGACCCAGATGATTTTTGGATGCGCTTATGCCGGGAGGCATGGACGCAGTATCAGGCCCATCCCGAGGGACCTCACGCTTATGGGGCCTGGGATGCCATCCCCGGACGCAGCGAAACCCGGCCGACGCATCGGTATTGGCTCCAGCAATACCTGCCCCTCGTTGAGGAGGGAACATGGGCATGGCTGGAAATCTGTGACAGCGACCTGTTCCGGGCGCCATTGCCCCCGGGCGCCGTCGCTTCGGTGTTTGCTAATCGAAACGTTTATCTGGTTCTGGCGAATTACGGACATGAGCCCGCGGACATTGTTACTCGTTCCAAGTACGTCTCCCTATCTGCTCCCGAGAAACCTGCCCGAGAGAACTGGCCGCTGAACGGGAGGTGCTTGGCAATCTTGCAACTCCACGCGTAGCCCCGCTCTCATAGTGGTCCATGCGTGATGCGATCCACGAGTCGGAACAATGCCCCGGACAAAGAGCCGTGTCACTCGTTTGTCTCATCAGCGTGCAACGACAAGCGTCCGAGCATTGCCTTGATGTCTATCACACCTCGGACGGCGACATAGACGGTGACGGTCGAGTACCAGACCACGCACGCCATGGTCAACGTCCACCAGAACCAGTGTTCAGGCATAGTTCAGGCCCTTTCAATGTGATAGTCTTTCCCTCGTGGTTTCAACAACGAGCCGGTCACCATCGCCATTCCTGCGATCAGGTAGGTCGCGATATTAGAGAAGTGCGGCCCAATTACCTCTCGCGCGAAATGCCTCGTGCTCGGCAGCTGCTCCATCGCCAGGAACGCGATAGGGATGACAGCTCCGAAAATGATGGCCCCGGCGGCGCCCCAACTGTTGGAGCGCGTCCAGTAGCAGCAGGCGATGAGCAGAACGGACATGCTCGACAGGTAGATGTTCGCCGTCACGGTCAGGTAGTCCCAGAGGTTGCCCCGGAGCGGATACCACAGGCCGTAGAACAACAGAAATACGCCGATGAGGGCAACAATCGCGCGGCTCACGAGGAGCCCCCGCTTCTCGGTCCACTGTCGCTTGTGGAAGGGCGCCAGGATGTCGTTGTAAATGACGCTGGACCACGTAAGCATGTACGACGAATCCGTGGACATGTCGGCCGCAAGCATGGCGGCGACGAGAATGCCCATAAGCCCCATGGGCACGATCTGGCTCAGGAGTCTCGGCATCGCTAGGAGTGTGTTGTCGCCGGCCTGCTCGGGCGCGAGAACGGCCAGGGCCGCGATGCCCCAGATGACGGGGATCAGCCAGCGGCACAGGAAGAAAAAACTGGTGCGGGTGTAGACCTGGCGCCCCGTTCGCGTGTCTTTGGCCGCCAGCAGCCGTTGAATGGTCGTCTGCCACGTTAATACCATCGCCAGGCTCAGCATGGCGTTGGCCACGACGTACTCCCATCCCATCTTCGGATGCACAAACGGATTGAAGCCGCCGGCGCCATAGTGTTCCTGGACGGTCGCCGTGAGCCGGCCCCAACCCACGTTCACAAGGATCAGGACGGTTACGGCGAGGAGCCCCACGCTCATCACCACAAACTGGAGGTAATCCGTGACCAGGACGGACAACATCCCGCCGAGGATCGTGTAGACGGCAACGGCCACCAGGAGCGCCGTCATCGTGATCTCGAGGTACTTCGGATCGAACCCGCAGACCGTTACCAGGAAATCGCCGCCCGTACGCAGAAAGACCCCCATGTTGAGCAACCCGCCCAATACGATGACGACGCCGCTCAACCACCGGATGCGCGGCCCGAAGCGCAGCTCGAACAGTTCGGGAATGGTCATCACGCCGGCGTCGCGAAGCGGCTTTACGCAGAACCCGGTGTATCCGACGAAGAACATGGCCAATGCGGCGAGGACTCCCGGCGTGGCGCCCGCGAACCCATTGACGTACCCGCTTTGCGCCGTGTACATGCACGTGACGATACCGAATTCGGTGGCCGCGAGGGACGCGATACCGAGATACAGGTTCATCTCGCGGCCCGCAATCAGGAAATGCTCGACCTTGCCCACGTACCTGCGCACCGCGATCCCCGCCACCATCGTGGCAACAATGTAAAGGCCCACGATGCTCCCGTCGAGCCAACTGAAATGAGACACGAAATCCCTCCTCAGCGGAGCGCACCTTCTCCTTATTTCCGCAGCCCATCCCGCGTGTGCTCTCGTCAGCCCCTTCGGCGTTTCAGGCGACTCTTCACGGGGTTGCGAATCAGGCCGGATTCTTGCATGCGCGGAACGGCGCGTTCAAGGATTACCCAGGTTAAGTCGACGCAAACGTTACGGGAAGATAGCTAAGAATCCCGCGGATTTGATAGAGTCAAACGGGTTGTGGCCGGCGTATGGATCGGCGCGGGAGCGCGTTCAGAAGGAGAAAAGACATGGGATACCTGACAGCGGAAGAGAAAGATGCAAGGTTGTCGAGAGTCCGGGACATTCTCACTGGGAAAGGTGTGGACGCGGCGCTCATCTACTATGACGAGTCTAACATCGGTAACGGTTGGTATTTGACGGGTTGGTGTCCACAGTTTGAGAGCGGTGCGGTGTTGGTGCCGAGAGTCGGTGAGCCGATGCTGCTCGGCGGGCCGGAAAGTGAGCCCTTTGCGAAGTTGGACAGCGCCATAATGGAAACGCGGAACTTCCCGGTGTTCATGGTGCCGGACGAAGAGTACCCAAATGCCACAATCATAGACTTCCCCGCGTTGTTCCGCGAACTCACCCGCGGCGGAAAACGCCTGAACAGGGTGGGGCTTGTTGGTGGCGATCGCATGCCCGCGGCATGTTACCGGCAAATCGTGGAAGGCTTCGCCGGTGTGGAACTCGTCGACATCACACAGGAATTCGTGAGGCTGAGGTACATGAAGTCCCCTTGGGAGTTGAAACAGATACGCGCGGCTTTTGCGTTGGCCGACGAATGCTACGATGCCATGAAGAAGACCGTTCGTCCCGGAGTGTCCGAGATCGAGGTGGCGGCGGCAGGCGAGCATGCCGCGCGCAAGAGGGGCGCTACGGGTTTTGGTTTCAGCGCCATCGTCGGTTCCGGCCCGCGTTCGAACGCGGTCGTTCCCACGGCAAGTGCGAAGAAGCTCAGGGCGAGCGAGATGGTTATGATTGGTATTGCACCGAAAGTACAAGGATATGCGGGAGTAGTTGGTGATAGTCTGCCAGTATCGGGCAAATGCACGCGTAAGCAGGCAGAGGCTATCAAGCACTTGAAAGAGGTATTTCACCTCACCAAGGAGCAACTTGTGCCGGGCAAGACGGGAAAAGAGATCGATGCCCCGGGACGCGCGTACTTCGAAAAACATGGTCTCCTGAAGTATCTCGTCTGTCCGTTCGCCCACACCATCGGCCTGCACGAAGCCGAGGCCCCATTCTTCGGACCGAACGGCACGGATGCCCTCAAGCCGGGAATGGCCGTATGCGTCGACGTGAGCTTCTTCGGCCATCCAGACTGGCACGGGGCAAGGATCGAGACCGGCTACGAAATGACGGCCAAAGGCCCCGTGCCCTTCAGCAAGAAAATGGATCGCTGGTTCGCCTGATGGCCACAGTGATGGTGCGAGGGGAATAGGAGGTGTTGGCATGATCCGCATGCAGGTCGTTCTCGGATTTGACATGGAGACGGACGTCGGCAGTTGGACGCCTTATTACGAGGGCCTGGTCCATGGAACGCCCGTCATTCTCGACATCCTGGATCGGCAGAGAGTCACGGCCACGTTCTTTTTCACGGGCGATGCAGCGCGCAAGCATCCCGAAGTCGTGGGAAGTGTCCAGGCGAGAGGGCATGAGGTCGGCGCGCATACGCTGTTTCATGAAACCGTCGGCGATTCGCTCTTCGACATCCCGGGCATGATGCCTATGCTCGAGGAGGAAGTCCCGGGCCGTTTGCGCCGGTGCACGGAATGGATCGAAAAGGTTGCCGGCGTACGCCCGGTGTCGTTTCGGTGTCCACGCCTGTTCGGATCGACCCGCGTGGTGACGGCTCTGGACGCACTGGGATATGTGGCGGATGCGACCTATCCGATGTTTTATTACCGTGAAAGGTTGCGCCCCTATCATCCGAGTCGCGAGGATTGGACGCAGGAAGGCGATCTGCGTATCGTCGAACTTCCCACCTTTGCGGATCTTTCGCAGGAATCTAAGGATCCCTACGGACGCGATTTGGACCAATGGCCGCTCTTTCGCACCGAAGGCGCAGAGGCCCTGCTGCGGCATATCGACGGCTTCGTGCGATACTGCCGGGACCGAAGCGTCGAACCATTTCTCTGTTTCTACTTTCACCCCTGGGAGTTTCATCCTATGCCTCTGGGCGAGATCCATTACGGCGAGGGGGCGGTGCGTCCGGACCCGTTCATTGTCAAAAACTGCGGCCCCTACGCTGCGGAGCAACTCGATCTGGTAATCAAGATGCTCGCCGGTCGCGGGGCGGAGTTCATTCAGGCGCAACAAGCGGCGAAGGAGATGTAAGATGCAGGCGATCCCCAGGAAGGAGTATGAGGAAAGGATTAGGAAGTTTCAGCGGAACATCCATGAGGCAGGGCTGGACGCCGCCCTCGTGCATTCCAATGAGGCCGATTTTGCGAACGTACGGTATCTGTCGGAATATTGGCCCACCTTTGAGTCCGCGGGAGTGTTCGTCCCCGCGAATGGCGCGCCGGTGCTCATCATCGGGCCTGAGAGCGAGGCCTACGCCCAAGGCCGCAGCATTATCCCCCGTATCGCCATGATGGTCGAGTATCGCGAGTCCGCCGATCCGGAGTATCCGGGCATTCCCGTGGCGCATTTCGCGGACGTGGTGCGGACTGTCATGCGCGGCCGCAAGCTTAAGAAGCTCGGCCTCGTCGGTACTTCCATCATGCCGCTTCCCGTCTACTTCAGTCTGCAGCGAGAGTTGCCTGGCGTCGAGTTGGTGAAAGCCGACGACACGTTGACGTGCCTGCGCACCATCAAGAGCGCGAACGAGATCAAGTTGATGAAGAGGGCGTACAAGATTAGTGAAAAGGCTATTGACGCCATCCTTGGCGAGATACGCCCTGGTATGACGGAGCTCCAGGTGATCGGTATCGCACAACGCGAGATCTACAGACACGGCGCGGAATATGAAGGCCACGCCCTCTACTGTTTCTGTGGTCCCGGCACCAAGCACGCCATTTCACGCCCGACGCACAATACGATCAAACGCAATGAGATCATCCAGCTCAACATCGGCGCGCGCGTCGGCGGGTATTCCTCGAGCGTCGGTCTGCCGTGCTCGATTGGGAAGTTGCCGGCGCGCAAGAAGCGGCTCGTCGAGTTCGGCCTCGAAGCCCATTTCAAGACTATCGATCTCATGCGAGGCGGCAAACCTGCCGCGGAGGTCGTGCGCGAATATGAAGACTTCGTCCGGCGCAGGGGATTCCAGCAGCACATGCTCTATGGCCCTTGTCACGGGATTGGCATGATGGAGGTCGAACGCCCCTGGATCGAGTCGACTTCCACTTACGCCCTCCAGGAGAACATGACGTTCCAGGTCGACACGTTTTTCCAGGACAAAGACTTTGGCCTCCGGTGGGAAAATGGCGTCCGCGTTACCAACGCCGGCGTAGAGAAACTCTCGAAGGAATTCATGCGGCTCGTCGAGCTCTAGCTCACGTGAATCAGGTCGCGAGTGTGCGGCGCGGGAAGAAGACGATGAAACAGTTCGTAGCGTTAGCGCTTGCCGCAAGCGCACCGTGGCATCCCGGCCTTGCGGTATCGGAGCCGGCCGATGCGCGATCCGTTGAACGGGTCGTGTCGCCGAAAACGGAAGGACATGGCTAGCAGGTGCGGAAATGTAGGCCATAGAACCCGATTGTAATGATGACTATCGTTGACTGGCATTTGAGCACGATTCACGGTGGGACTTCAACCGACGCGGCAATATGAGAAGGAGAAAGGCCTGTCCCCTACCCTCAAAAAAAGCCTCCACCCGCATGAAAGGATAGCCTTCGCATCGGGGCGGATTTCGTAACGGTGGATCACGCCGCCTCGCGATAGTAGGATTTGAGTAGGCCGCCGAGTTGTTGCCGGCATCGCACGGTGCCATGGAGTTGTAGTTGAAATGTTTCGTCGAGTACTTCGTTTTTCATACCTATCCCCCTGTGAGGTCTCAGCGTATTGTAATAGCGGACCCAGGTTTTGATGATATAGTCGCGCTGGTCGAGGCTGAAGCACATAAAGTGATTCAAACATTCTCTTTTATGGGACTCGATCCAAGTCTCGACAAAAGCGTTCGCCATCGGCGCCCTCAGCGGTATGCGAATACATCGGACGCCCTCGGATTTCCAGAACGCCCTGAAGAGGTCGGGATACTTTCGGTCACGGTCATGAATCAGAAAACGCGGCTTCACTCCCATATCGTCCAGCCACATGCTGGCGTTGCGGGTCTGCTGCATGACCCAGTCGCCGGTCGGATTGTAGGTCGAGGGACTGCAGTACACCTTGCGGCTGCCCAAATGAATGAAGACAAGCACATAGGCTGTCAGCACGCCCTGGAGCGTATACACCCGTTTCGTGAAGAAATCGGCAGCGACCATGGATTCCATATGCGCATGGACAAAAGTCGTCCACGGAACCGCCGGCTTCTTAAAGGCCTTATCCGGAGCTGGATGAATATCAGAATCCTTTAGAATCTTGCGCACCGTCGTCGTGCCGACGCGAATACCCAGCTTCTTCAGTTCGCCCACAATCCGCCGGTAGCCCCAGCGAAGGTTCTCCTGCGCCAGCCGCAGCACAAGGTTCATGGTCGCCATCGGAGTACGCGGCCGACCGGAAGGCTTGAAAGGCACACCACGCCTGGATTGCCGAACCCACTTTCGATAGGTTTCCCGCTGAACCACGTGCATGACCTCGGCCACGTCATGGCCGAGCTGTGCGCCAAGACGGAGCAGTTCCGCTTTCTCCTTCGGAGTCGGTACAATACGACTCGCGTCGACACGCGAACGCAGAATCCGAATCTGCGCTTTCAGGAGTTGAAGCTGGGCGTTGTACCGAGGTCGAAACCATTGCAGAGCCAGAGACAAGACAGGGAAGAAGAAGCGTTCCATACTGTGTCCTTCCGCAGCGCCAAGCCAGCCCGAGGGCGCGAAAAGACATGGTATACCGGGGCGTCTACATTTTCGAACCCCCAGGATCCAACGGCGGAGTCAGGGCGACTCCGCAGGATGTCTCTTCCCTCAAGGTGTATGGCAAGTATAGCTCGGGTGTGTACCCTAAAATGTACCCTAAAATTTGAAGAACATGTGGAAGATGTATAACATGTATTTCAAAGGCGCGTGGAGCTAAACGGTTGCCATCGCTGCAACTTATGGCGAACCAATAGGTTAGGGCAAATCCCCAGGAGTGCGCTCATAACCCAAAGGTCGCCGGTTCCAATGCGGCCCCCGCTAGGGAAACGGCAAAACTCAAATCATTCGAAGCGAGGCGCTTACAGGTCGGTCGAGTTTTTTGGCCCTATGCGGGTTTCAGGAACTTCTGAAGAGGTTTGCCTACACTATAATACCGTGCCGCGAGAAGGCAAAGGCGCTACGCGCTGCTTGAACGACAACAACGCCTCACGCCAGTGCTTCGAAAAACCTGTTTGCGACTTCTTTGCGGAGAAGGCCTGCCTTGCTTTCGTCACCTATGGATTTCGTGATAACGAAAGCATATCCCGCATCGAGCGCGGGATCGCCAACGCCCATGATGGTATCGATACCGGTGTGGCCGAACATGGCGGCGGACGCATGGTCCCCAAACCCGAACCAGTACGCCGCCGGAGGCCGCCCGCCCGGCCCTCGCAGCAGCCAGCCCAGCCCCCAATTCTCGTGGCGGAGAGGCTTGCCGGCTGCGGCATCCTTGGCGATTTCGGCGGCATATTGGATGGTGTGCATTTCTTTAAACGCTTCGGGCTTGATCAAGACGCGCCCTTGCCACAGGCCGCCGTTCAAATGCAGTTGCACCACCTTCAACACGTCAATCAACGTGCCGACGCACCCGCCCGCGGGATGGCCCAGCATGTTTTTGGATTCGAAGGCATCCATGGGGCCGGGCTCGGGGCCGCTCAAGGCAAACGACAGGCTGTCGGCGCCAATGGGATTGAACAAACGCTCCCGGCAGATGTCGTTCCAGGGCTTCATCCCCGACACACGCCGCACCGCTTCCGCGGCAACGAACATGCCCGAGAGCGCGTGATATTGCGTCCGGCTGCCGGGTTCCCACTCCACGGTGGCGGCGCAGACGGATTTTAGTGATTCGCGCCATTCTTCTTCTGTACCGGCTCCGCCGACAGGAGCCTTCGGGATGCCCGCGGAATGCGTCAACAAGTGGCGCAGCGTAATGGCGTCTTTCCCGCCGCCGGTGAATTCAGGAATGTACTTCGATACCGGCACATCGTAATCCACAAGCCCATCCTGATAAGCCGTCACGATAACGGTCGCCGAAATCGCTTTCGAGAATGAGTAGAAACGCACGCGGACTTTTTCGCTGAACGGCGTTAACGTCTTGCCGCCGGCCACGAACGTGCCGCAGTAGTGGTTCAGAAACATCTTGCCATGTCGAATCGCCGCCACGCCGGCCCCGGGAAAAGTCCCCGCTTTCATCTCGGTTTCAATAAATTCCGTGAGTTTTCGGAGCTTTTTCCTGTTGACGCCAAGAGCATGCGGCTTCGCCGGCGGGAACGCGGCGTCACCTTGGCTGATGTCCTCGGCCGCAACGAGTCGTGCGAGTCCCACACCCGCTGAAATGACCGCCATCCCGGCCAGGAATTCGCGGCGGTTGAATGTGGATTCTTGCTGCATTGGTTTCCCCTCGTAGTTTGGAAAACTAGGGTAGCAGGAAACATCGCAAGATGCCAGAACATGCGCGGCGGGTCACTGGCTGGTTTGCCGCGGGTAACCTCGGCGAATATGGTGAAGACCTGCCCTCTTCTCAAAGTATAACGGCTGTGAATAATACGGCCATGTATTTATGGCCGACTTATCGGGCGAGGGGTGGGGACGTAAACGAAGCACAACCGGGTTTATCACTCAGGAAACACCGAGAACCATTTTACAGATACTTCTTGACACCGGCCGGAAAATGGGCTTATTGTGCGCGATCATTCCACGTTCGGGCTGGATGGGCCGACAGAGGCTATCGCGGTTGTGCCGGACATGAGTCTGGGCGTCGGAGGGTCATATGTCTGGGACTAAAGGAGGTACCGGAATTATGAGCCGGACGATGAAGTGTTCAGCTTCTTTGTGTCCACGGTGTGCGCTTTCGGCGCAGATATTGTGGACAAAGAAGTTACATCCGCGACTCCGGGGTTTTCACTCAGCCGCCTTGGCGCTTCTCCCCCTGTTGTGGCCATACCTGTCCGAGGCGCAAGCGCCGGATGTGGATGCGACCATCGCGAAACTGACCCTGCGCCAGAAGGTCGGCCAAATGCACATGATTGGCTATAAGGGCCAGGAACCGAACCCCGAAATGAAGTCCCTCGTGGACGACTGGGGGCTTGGGGGATTCTTTTTCCAGTTTTCGGACAACTTCGCCGATCCCAAGAACTGCGCGAAGCTTGTAAACGAACTTCAGAAAGCCGCCCTGGGTAGCCCTGCCGGGATCCCGTTGTTCTTTGCCATGGATCAGGAAGGGGGCGTGGGGGTAGAGATACGGTATGAACAGGGGGCGGTGTGCACTCCAGGCAATATGGCCTTGGGAGCGTCGGGCCGTGAGGAAGACGCGTACGCCGCATACAGTGCGCTCGGATCCGATATACGCGCCTGCGGCATTACGATAACATTTGCCCCCGCCATTGACGTGCTTAAGAATCCCAATAACCCCGATTATACGGTCCGCTTGTTCAGCAGCGACATAGGGATCAACGCCACCATGGCGCGGGGAGCCGTACGCGGCTTGCAGGATGCGGGAGTGATTGCTTGCGCCAAACACTGGCCAGGACTGGTCTATTATGGCGCCGACACTCATTTCTGTTCGCCGCATATTACCCAGCCGGAGTCCGTGCTGCGGGACGGCAACCTCGCGCACTTTCGCGACGCCATCGACGCCGGCACGGACATGATCATGACGCACATGGTCTACGCCGATGCCTGGGACCCGAAGAATGTCGTGACCCTGTCGCCGACTCTTGTTAGCGGCATTCTGAGAAAGGAACTGGGCTACGACCGGCTAATCGTGACCGACTCGATGAGCATGCCCAGTATTACCAGCCTGATGGATATCGGCGAGGCCAGTGTGCAAGCAGTCGCCGCCGGTTGTGACATCGTCCTGCAGGTCAGCCGCAACGTGAACGACCTCACAAAGAGGATGGAAGCTATTATGGCCGCTATCGATAGCGGCCGGATCCCGGCGACACGCCTTGACGAGTCCGTCCGCCGTATCCTGAAGGCAAAGCAGAAGTATGGGCTATTCAAGGACCCGTATGCGGACCTGACGCGATTTGATGACCGCTTCGGCCAGGCAAAACTCGTGGAGGCCAATAAGCGAGCCGCCTTGAATGGTGTGGTCGTTGTCCGCGACGAGGCCCGCCTGCTGCCGTTGAAAACTCAGGACAAGAAAGTGCTCGTGGTCTCGACTCCCAGTACGGTTTTCCGCGCCGGTAAACCGCAAGGATGGGATATCCCCTTGGGTGAGACACTGGGACATTTTGTTCAGCAGCGCTTACCCGGGGCCACGGTCATGGAAGTCGACACGGTTCCGACTTTCGAGCAACAGGACGCAATAACGGCCAAGGCCAAGGAAAGTGACGTGATTATCGCGTACTCCTTCCTTGCCCGGTTCAGTTCAATGCAGTTTGGCTTAATCAACAGGCTGCTGGCTCTCGGCAAACCCACGGTCGTGGTGGGGCTGGGCGATCCCTCCGATATGGAATTCTTCCCGGAAGTCCGAACCTTCGTCAGCGCGAACAGTCCGGCCCCGGTGTCGGTCGAGGCCGCCGTCAAGGTGATTTTCGGTGAGGCAAAACCGGGCGGCAAATTGCCCGTCCCCATCGGCAACCTGTATCCCGTAGGCTACGCCCGTTAGGGGTGAGTTGCGGCTAATCGAATGATGGGATAGTGACTTCAGTGCCGCCGGCCATGGCGGATTCGTGGGCGCATATTCCGGCGGCGGTCCAGTTGGCGGCGGTGATGGCGTCTATGGCGGGTCTGCGGTTTTCGATGATGCTCCGGACGAACTCGTGGACGAGGTGCGGATGTGAGCCGTGGTGGCCGCCGCCTTGTTCGAAGGACAAGTGCTTTTCATCCTGCCCATAGACAAAGCTTCGCGTGTAACGGCCAATCGAAGAAGGAAGCAACTCGGCGCGGTCGGAGGGTCGAGGCCGTTCGACGGTTTCGCTCCTGGTTTTTCCCTGGACCACCGGGCTCATACGGAACAAGACGGGATCTTCGTCTTCCATTTGCCATTCGTAACAGCCGTTCTCGCCGTATAGGGTGAAGCTTTCCATATAAGGTCTGGCGCAGTGGAACAGGGACCGCGTCACCTCGGCGCATAGCCCGTGCGATTCGAGTTGGAACAGCGCCGTCTCGATGGGATATGGATTGTCGTATTGCCGGTGCAACTCCTCGCGCATCCGTCCCGAACCCAGGCAGCAGACTTTCGATGCCCTTGTTCCGGCGAGGGCCAGCAAAGGGGCCACCGCATGCGTGGCATACCACATCGGCGGCAGTCCGGCCCAGTACGGGGGCCAGCATTCCATATCCTGATAGTGTGCGCCACGGAGAAACTGGATGCGGCCAAAGGCGCCCTTGTCCATCAGTTCCCTTGCATACAGGAACTGCCGTGTGTAGACAGTGGTCTCCATCATCATATAGTTCTTGCCCGAACAGTGCTGCGCCTCGACGATGGCGCGCAGGTCTGCAATCGAGGTGGCCATGGGCACCGTGCATGCGCAATGTTTGCCTGAATTGAGCGCCTGAACCGTCTGCGTCGCGTGGTCCGGAATGCCGGTCACTAAGTGCACCGCGTCGACGTCATCGGCCTGCGTGACCTCACTCACGTCATGGAAGCGCCGCGGGATATTGAACCGGTCGCCGACCGCTCGCAGGCGCGCCGGGCTGGAGTCGCAGATGCTCACGGCTTCAACATCCGGATGATCGAGGTAGATCGGGACAAATTCCGCCCCAAAACCCAGGCCCACGACCGCAACACGGATTTTCCCGCTCATTGCTTCGGCATCTCCCATGACTGGAAAAACAGTAGTGAAAGGAGCCTTACTTGTCAAACAGTGGTTAACCTTGCCGTTCCTGAAGATCCATCCGGCACAGATTGGCGCGTGTCTTGAGCGTCACCTCTTGAGAAACGATTGCGGCGAGCGGCGAGCAATTATGATGAGGATGTTTTGGTTCGCAGGAAAGCCCTTGTTCTCTCATCCGGGGCAACACCCAAGGGACGTTTCCCATCGCTATTTCGTATGTCCAACTTGGCGCCGCGATTCATCAAGTACTCGATGATGTCCTGCAATCCGATCCTCACTGCTGCATGCAGAGGAGTACCTATTTGCTGCCCTCTGTGTTGTTGACGTTTTCCCCCAGATCTAGCAACCGTTCGACCATCGCCGCTTCCCTGCCCCGCAAGGCAGCATTATAGAGCGCCCGGTCGAGACTCTGTTGCGGAATATCTGCAGGGCAAAGCATCTGAATGAGGTCTTCACGCCCTGTGTATGCCAGGCCCTCAAGACCGCGTCCCCTCTCCTCTGGTGTCGCGCCTGTGGAAAGCACCAAGCGTAGAATGTCTTCGTCGCCAAGACGGCCAGCTTCGTAGACCAAGATTTTGAGTCCTGTTCCTCCCATGAAACGGCGATCCAGCGATCCCGCTTCCACCAGCGTTTTCACCACCGCTCGGAACTGCTCCAATATCTCCGCTTCGGACATCTTGGGCCAAAGGCCCAATGCTTTAATTCCATAAGTCACTCCGTAGTCCGCAAGGTTCCGCAGAGCATATTCCAAGGGCGAAAGCCCCTCTCTTTCCTCTGCGTGGACATTGGCGCCGTGGTTTAGCAGACACTTGATCACAGCCACTCGACCTGCCTTGGCAGCGCCGTGCAGTGGTGTATCCTGGTAACCCTGAACGTTATTAACGTCGGCCCCCAAGGCCAGCAATCGCTCAGCAGTGGGCACGTTTCCGCCGCATGCCGCGCTATAGAGCGCCTTGTTAAGATCCTTCACAGGAACACTCTCCGGGCGCAGGAGATCGAAGATATCGAGATCCCCAGGTCCTACAGCAGCCGGGAGCGCATACCCTCGATCTTCTGCTGTTACGCCGCCAGCGAGAATCATCTCGATGATCGGCTTGTCTCCGAGTTCGGCGGCAAGGTAGAGCGCATATCCTGGACCGCCGTACCACGAGGGAGTTCGTTCGAGGGCTCCCGCGTCAATCAGGATACGCACCACATCTCTGTAACGCGTCATCACCTCATCTTTCGACGCCCCTTTTTCATCCAGGGCCTTCCGGACTCCCTCGGCTTCCGGCGAATCCGATAGGACGCACTCAAGCGGCGTGAACGTTCCTCGAGGAGCGGCATGCACGTTTGCGCCGTTCTCTATAAGGAACTGCACCATATCCTTTTGCCCGCGCGTTGCGGCCTCGTGCAGCAAAGTCCATCGCCTGCCCCGTCCGGTGGGGTGTTCCGGCGACACAATGTTGACATCCAAGCCATCGGTTAGCGCTTGTCTCATGCCTTCGATGTCACCCCGCTCAGCAAACTGGCTGAAATGCATAAACACACGCTGCTTGTCCTCATACCGCGCATAGCGGATTTCCTTGGTTACAAGCAGAATGCCGACGCCCACAGCCAAAAGAACAACCATGATCAGAAGGACCAAGCCGCAGCCCTTCAGTGTCGACAGTGCCTTCGCTCCTCGGGTCATCATCACACAGCCTCTATGTCAGTCCGTGAATCCAGACGAGAGCAGGCAAGGCCAAGAGAACGCCTTCAGCGTTTCCGCACGGCTTTGATGATTGATTCCATGTGATTCAGGTACCTCTCGAGAGCCCGGCGGCCGCTGTCGGTGATGCGATATTCCGTCTTGGGCACGCGGCCCTCGTACCCCTTCTTGCATGCGATGTAGTTGGCTTCCTCGAGTTTGCGGGCGTGAACGCTGAGATTGCCGTCGGTAACTCCGAGCAAGGCCTTCAGATCGTTGAACGTCAGCGAATCGTTTACGGCCAACGCGCTCAAAAGCGCCAACCGCAGCCGTTCGTGGATTAGCCGATCCAATTGTTCCGTCTTCGTTTCCTTCCCTGGAGTTGTCATTACTCTCAGGGCCTCAGTGGCGGCCTGTGCTGTCCGCATGGCACTCTTTCGCGCTTTCCCGGATTCCGTCATCAGCCACCATATCTGAGGGCGATAAGCAGCCCAAAAAGGATGTGCAACCCGCCGAAGCCGGCCGCCAGCAACACGTCGGCCGTGCAATACATCCCCAGCATCGGCGTAAACATATGCGCGGGCGGATAGAACGCCGCCATGCTCAACATCATGAACGACGCACCCATTATCGGAAGAACGGAAACGGAAAACGCTCCGCCCGTGACAACCCCCACCCCGTATAGGAGAAGCCACGTGCCCGGCATGAGGTCGGGCCGGAAATTCTCGTACAGGATTTCCGTCAAAACGATGCCGGCCACGATCGGCGGGAACAGGCTCAACGCGAACTTGCGCAGAACCTGCGAGAACATCGGCGCGTTCTTCCTCCGGGCTTTGACTGCCGTCGTGATGAGCCCGGTAAGACAACCCAAACAGGCCACGGCCAGCCACGAGTAGATCCACCAGTCGCGCGTCAGCCGCAACGCCGCCACGTAGGATCCGGCCAGCGCGATGGCCCCCATGCCCACCACACCCCACCCTGAGACGGCCGTCAGCGGCGCCGAACGGGCCATGGCGTCACGGATAAAGGCGAGATTGTCGATGGCCCGATCATGGAGGGCCATGACGGGCGATTCACCGTCCGGAATCTCAGGTCTCGAACTCATACGGCAGGACTATACCACATCGGCCTTGCAATTTCAAGTACTTTGTGGTACAAAGTTGATGGATGCTTTGCATAACAAAGTACTTTACTTCAATGGAGGAGCCGCCCATGAGAATCCGGCTGATTGCACCCCGGATGAGTCTCCGGCCCGTAGATTCCGAGTTCAAGCGCCGTATGGCGCCGCCTCTGTCGCTTCTGACCGTGGCCGCGCTTACGCCTGCCTCCCATCACGTTGAGCTGTGCGATGAAAACGTCCAGCGGGTAGATCCTGAGGCCCAAGCGGACCTCGTCGGGATCACGGTTAACGTGGACACGTCCACCCGCGCCTACGAGCTCGCCAAGGCGTTCCGTTCCCGGCGGATCCCGGTAGTTCTCGGCGGCATTCACGTCAGCGCGAATCCCGAGGAGGCCATGCGCCATGCGGACGCCGTGTGCGTGGGCGAGGCCGAAGGCGTGTGGCGCGAGATCCTGCATGATGCAAGGACGGGCCGGCTGAAAGGCATCTACCGATCGCCCCGGGCCGCCGCAGGCATCAACACGCCGCCGCCCCGTTGGGATCTGATCGACCCTTCCGCGTACCTCGTCACCAACGTGGTCTGCGCCAGCCGCGGGTGTCCGCACCACTGCGAGTTCTGCTACAACAGTTCCGCTTACGCGAGCCATACCTTCTCGCCGCGTCCGATGAAGTCCATCCTTGCGGACATCGCCGGCCTGAATTCCCGTCAGGTCCTCTTCATTGACGACAATCTCATCGGGAATCTCGAATGGGCGTGGCGTTTGGTTCGCACGCTGCGCGACCTCGATATAACCTGGCATGGTGCGGTATCCGCGAACGTCGGCGAACACCCGGATTTGTTGGACATGATGCGTGAATCCGGGTGCCGCAGCCTGTTCATCGGATTCGAATCCGTCAACGGCGCTTCCTTGCGCGACGCGCACAAGCACCAGAACCGCGTCGAGCGGTACGAGGCGCTCATAGACGCGCTCCACGGCCGCGGCATAATGGTCAACGCCAGTCTCGTGTTCGGATTCGATCACGACGGGCCGGATGTGTTCGAGCGAACGGTGAAATGGCTCACAGTCAACCGCGTCGAGTCCATGACGGCCCACATCCTCACACCCTATCCCGGCACGGCCCTGTTCGCGCGGTTTCAGAAGGAAGGACGGATCTTCGACTACTCCTGGGAGCATTACAACACTGCACGCGTTGTATTCACGCCGAAGCGCATGACTCGCGACGAATTGCAGTGCGGATACCTGCGCGCCTACCGGGATTTCTATTCCTTTTCGAGCATCCTGCGCAGGATCCCCGCCGACGATTCAAACTGGATGCCCTATTTCCTGTTCAACCTTGGTTACCGGAAATTCGGAAAGCTCGCGGCGCCGCTGGCGCAACGGCTCGGCGGTTTCCATGCCGCCGCATCGTTAGGGCGTCGCATGTCGTACGCAATTGCCTGAGAACGTGTTTGAGAAGTAGGGGCGGTTTCTCCGAAACCGCCCCCTAAGAACACGACCTCGTGAAAGGAGACTGCTATGAACGCCCGCCCACGATTGGCAAGCATCTGCCTCTTCCTAAACCTTCTGGTCATTTGCGCGATGGCGATCTGCTTCGCAGTTCTGCCCGCGGCGATCATAGTCTGCAACTTGCGCGATCCCGGTTTGTGGAGAGACCAAACTCCGCGCATCGCATTCTCCCTTCACCGGACGATCACGCCCGCTTTCGAGGCATGGGCAAAAACGAGAGTCGCCTCGGGACGCGCGGCCACGGTATCCATAAGCAACATCTCCGGAACCGAATGGCCGGTGTTCGGATCCGTTTTCTATCTTTGGGCGACCGAGGCCCTTCAGGACGCGTGGGAACAAGATCCATCGCAGTCGGGCAAGCCGCCGAAGGAGTACGCCCTTGGCGCCATCGAGGCTGCAACCGGTCTCGTACTTGATCCGAACCATGCATCATGGGTCAAGCAGCATTGGGGCGCCGACTATATGAGCCACGAAAACCTGTTCTATCGCTATGCCCTTATCGCGGCCATGACGTCTCACTATCGTCTAACGGGGGATGCAACCCATCTGCCGCTCCTCAGGACTCTTGTCGATGCTCTCGCGTCGGAGATCGACGCATCGGAATTCGGCCTATTGGACGACTATCCCGGCCAATGCTTTCCCGCGGATGTCATGGCGGCTATTGCCTGCATACGACACACGGATCGCTTCCTGGGAACCGATCACTCGCCATTTGCAGCGCGGGCCCTTCGCGCATTCGAGGGAAAAGCGGCTGGCAAGTACGGCCTGCCGCCTTATATGGCCGATCGGTTGGCCGGCCGTCCATGCGATCCCTCGCGAGGCTCCTCAAACTCCTACATAGGCAATCTCGCGCCGCAACTCTGGCCCGGCCCCGCCCGGGAGTGGTACGCCGCCTACACGAACAACTTCTGGCAGTACCGCTGGTTCGCATGGGGGTTCCGCGAGTTTCCCAAGGACAGGGAGGACAAGAACTGGCACGTCGACGTGGACGCCGGCCCATGTATTTCCGGACACGGGATTGCGGCTTCAGCATTCGGCGCGGGCGCCGCTCGCGCAAATGGACGATTTGACCATGCCTATCCACTTACAACTGAAATACTCGCCGCGTCTTGGCCGTTGCCCACCGGACGCCTTCTTGTTCCACGTGTTCTTTCAAACGCCGCGGATGCCCCTCTTCTGGGCGAGGTCTGTATCCTCTTCAACCTCACGCGCCGAACCCATGAGGACTTTCCGGTGGAGGCCGCCTCCGCTCTGCCTCCGATTGTGTACATCATGATTGCCGCATACGTCGGGGTAGGCGCGCTGGCACTCTACGCTGGCCTGCGAAGCTTTCTCGCGATGAGAAGGCTCCGGTTCCCGGTTCCCATGCTCCAAACAATAGTCTGGGCCGTGTTTGTCGCCGCCGGAATATGTTTGATGGCCCTTCAACACTCTCGAGCCGGATTCATCGTGTTCCTTCTTAGCCAGTTCCTCCCACGTCAGTGGCCGTGGCTCACGGCGTTGTCGTCCCGCTTCCGCACCGGCCAAACCTCCAACACTTGACAGCATGGCGACGTACAGACCCGAAACGATTACCCCGCAGGAAGCCTGCAACAAGAAGAGACGGCTAGGAGCCGCCCCGGTAGGCGCCCAAACACGTCAAAGTGCCGTCGGAGACCATCTCAACGCGCAGCAAGCCTAATTGGGCGAGGCCGAGCGGGCGGTCGGCCTGTTGACAACTACCTATCATGGACGTCTCGAATGGCACTAAGTTAAGGTTCGATCAATTAGCGTGTTGCCTATTAGCCCGCTTCAGCGGGCTCCTCTTTACACCCTCCTTGAGGAGGGGTGGAAGCAATGGACCGCCTCTATGAGGGCGCTTCAGCGTCGCTTTTTGAAACGCTTCAGCAAGTGCCTCGGGCTGAAGCAGACCGTTAAGCCACGCTAAAGCGCGCTCAGACCTGTAAGTAGTTCAAGCACCACCCCGGCTGTAACCTACCAAGTATAGGCATTTTTGCTACCGCTACCGTAGGTTTTCGCCAAGGAGCCAATCAGGTCAGAAAACTGGTTGACCATCGAGAACATGGTCATGACCTGGAGCATACCTCGCATGAGCACTGT
>Ga0315274_10003295_pt1 | contig 24060 bp, 16 predicted proteins | sample YL17G02_20_MG_FD_203700 | JGI IMG/M metagenome (GOLD analysis project Ga0315274, IMG submission 203700) | Sediment microbial communities from Yellowstone Lake, YNP, Wyoming, USA - YL17G02_20 | ecosystem: Environmental > Aquatic > Freshwater > Lake > Sediment | place: USA: Wyoming | collected...
GCTGGCGCTCTACGCGCAGGCGGCAGAGGCGCTCGAAAGCGCCCCGCTTCTAACCGGGTTCGAATTCGAACTGGAAGACCCCGACCGCAGGGACGAGCTCTACGGCCGGCTCATTTCTGCTGCGCTAGATCGCGGGGATGACGAGGGCGCGCTTAACTGGGCGCTGCGGCGACGGGCGGTCGAACTTGCCAGGGCGTGCGCGCCCGGAAGCCTCGCCTTCCCGCCCGGCCCTGTGCGCGATCTCGCGCGCGAGCTGGCCGAGGCGCGGGACAGCATGGCGCAGGCGCGTGAGGAGCTGTGCAAACTCCCCCTGGAGCAACTTGCGCCCGGCACGGCGGGGCAGGATGTCGAGGGCGCCGCTCCGGCAGAGGTCCTGCGGCTTCAGGAAGAACGGGGGCGACTGGCAGAGATCACCGAGCGCGTGCGCGAAAACCCCGCCGTCGGTGGTCTCCTGGCGCCGATACCGGCCGACCCCTTCGCGGTCCAAAGCATTCTGTCGGATGACACGGCCCTTCTGATGTTCGAGTCTCTCGGCCCCTCGGAGTTGGCCGGGTTCCTGCTGAGTCCGGAGGGGCTCGTCGCGAAGCGGCTCCCGCTCCCGGAGGGGATTGCGGCGCCGGACGCGTTCTCGCAGGCCGTCCTCGCACCGTTCGCCGAACACCTGGCCGAGCCGGTGAGCCGCCTCTACCTGGTCTACCCGCGCCGCCTCGCCGACGTGCCCTGGCATTCCCTGCCGCTCCTCGGTCAGCCACTGGGCGAACGGTTCCAGCTTGCATTCCTCGGCGGGCCGTCCGACCTGGAGGTGGCCTTCGCCGCCAAGAGCTACGGCCGTCAATCCTTCGTGATCTGTCGCGGAGGCGGCAGTCCGCCTTCACCAGTTCTGAATGGCCTTGCCGATCACGGGGACGTTGAGTTCCTGGACGTTGACCGCGCCGACCGCAACGCATTGCTGCGCGCCGCCGCCGACGCCGACTTCTTGTGGTTTGCCAATCCCCTCGTGCTCAACCCTGAGGAGCCGGCGGGGAGTTACCTGGCGGTTCCGTCGGCGCGGGCCAGGCTGGGCGGCATTGACGTCGGCGTGCTGGCCTCGATGCACAACCGGTCGAGTTGCGCCGGGTTTGCGAATGCGAGCGGGCAGCCATGGTCGCCCGCGTCGTATGCGGCGCTTCGCGTCCTTGTCCGGTCCCTGGCGGCGGGCGGCATGCCGACGGTGGTGTGGGCGACGGGCCAGGCGCCGGAGGAGGTGAGCCGCGGGTTCTGGGAGCGCTGCCTCAGCCAACTGCCGACGCTGCCCGTGGGCGATGCCTACCGGCTTGCGCTGGCGGATGTCCCGCCGGAGCATCGGGGCCAGTTCCGCCTGTTCGGTTTCCTTGGGATGAACCAGGACGAGCGCGCCCAGTACAGCAAGCTCGAGTTCAACGACCGGCTGCGGGTGGCGGATGCGCATCTGGGGGCGGGCGAGTTCGAACAGGCGGCGGTGGGGTTCAGGGACCTGTGGCACATGGCGGACGCGATGGAGTTCGCAACCCCCGACGCGAAGCTCGGCGTGCTCGCTGGCGTCCAGTCGCGCCTGGTGCGCTGCTGGTCGGAGTTGAGGGATTACGAGCGCGCGGCTGAGCACCAGCGGCTCCGCGTTGACAACCTCGCCGAGCATACTGCGTTCCCGCCCGCCGCACTGGCTCTGGAATACCAGTCGCTCGGCGCGCTCCTCACGAAGGCAGAGCGCTTCGATGATGCCATGGCAGCGTATCGCCGCTCGATCGAGATCCTGAAGGAGCACGGCGAGGCGGAGGATCTTGCCAAAGTGCTCGGCGAACTCGGCAAGAGCTTCGACAGGGCCGCACAGTACGGCGAAGCCCTGAAGACGTTCGAGGAGGCCCTCGAAAGCTATCGCGCCATGGCGGACGAGACCGGGATAGGCCGGCAGCTCCAGCGCATCGGCGCTCTATACCTGCAACGACTGGGCTTGCCCGAACGCGCCGAGCAGTACTTCAGCGATGCGCTCGATGCATTCAAGGCGGCAGGAGACGCCCCGTCCGTCGTTGACACGAAGATGGACCTGGGGCTGTGCCGGAGGTACCTGGGCGATTTCGATGGCGCGCTCAAGCTCTTCGAGGACGCGCTCAAGGAGTCCCGCCAGGCAGGCCTGGAACTGCAAGAGGCCCGAGCACTCGCCGAGATCGGCAACACGCAGTGGTTCATGGGCCGCTACCAGGAGGCCTTCCAATCCGTCAACGCCTCCACTCGGATCGCAAGCAGGCTCGACGCAGCGTTCCAGCTCAACGTCAACTATCAGCTCCTGGGACTCATCTGGTGGGAGCTGAGCGATTTCGAGAAGGCACACAAGGCGCTCGACGAGGCCGTGGTGTATGCCGAGCGCGCCGAGATGCCGCTGGAGGTCGCCAGCGCCTATAACAACCGGGGGATCATCCTGCGCCGCCAGGAGAGGTACGAAGAGGCGCTGGAGTTCTTCGGCAAGGCACTGGCGATTGACGAGCGGCTGCTCAGCCGCTGGGGCCAGGGCTACGACCACCGCAACATCGGCATGACGCTGCACAGGATGGAGCGCTACGACGAGGCCGCCGCGCATCTTGAGGAAGCGGTGCGGCTCTCAGAGGAGATAGGCGACGCCGTCAACCTCACCAGGGCGTTGTTCAACTTCGGCGACCTGCGGCTGAGCCAGGGCCGGCTGGATGAGGCCGAGGCCCTGCTCCGGCGCTCGCTCGAAAGCGCGCGGGCCGTTTCCCTCCCGGAGGTCGAGTGGCGGGCCTTGCGCGCCCTGGGTCTGCTGGAGCGCCGCAGGGGCGACCAATCGAAGGCGCTGGACCTCCTGAAGCAGGCCGTGGACGTCGTGGAGGAACTCAGGGGCCAGCTCAAGGTCGAGGAGTTCCGAAGCGGCTTCCTCACCGGAAAGATGGACCTCTACGAGGACACGGTCGCGCTCCTTCTGGAGATGGGCCGCTCCGAGGACGCCCTGGCGTATGCGGAAAGGTCGCGCGCGCGGAACTTCATTGACATCCTCGCGGGGCAGACGTTCGAGTTGAAGACCGAACACGAACGGGAGCTCTATGCGGCTCAGCAGAACCTGGCTCGTGAGATCCGATCGCTTATGTCGGCCGCCGGGCGCGAAGAGGACAGCCAGGCCCGTGAGGCGCTCATGGCCCGGATCGAGGGACTGCGGAAGGACTATGCCGAGCTGCTAATCGAGATCAGGGCGGCCAACCCGCAGCTCTCCAGCTTCGTCAGTGTGGAGGTGGTGCCCCTCGACAAACTCCAGGCTCTCCTCGCCCCCAAAGTGAGCCTGGTGGTCTACTACATGATGCAGGACGAACTGGCGATATGGGTCGTGCAGCGCGGGGAGTTCCACCTGCGGCGAGTCGAGGTTGACCGCGAGCGGCTCAGCGAGCTTGTCAAGGCATACCGCCTCATGGTGCAGAAACGGGAACTCCTGGCGGACGTGCGTGTCGCGTCCAAGGAGCTTTACGACCTGCTCATTGCGCCCGTCGAGGATCTGCTTGCGGGGAGCGAGGTGGTGGGGATCGTGCCGCACCGCGCCCTTCACTATCTGTCCTTTGCCAGCCTCTACGATGGCAAAGAGTTCCTGGTCGAACGCTTCCCGTTGTTCTACGTGCCGAGCGCCAGCGTGCTTCCTTACACGCTCGCGGAGGAGGTCGTCGAGCCACGTGCGAGGCAAGAACTGAAGGTCCTGGCCGTGGCCGATCCTGCCGTGGGCGACCCTGCGTATGAGTTGCCTTTCAGCGAGAAGGAGGTCCGGAGCCTCGCGCGCGACTTCGTGAACGTCACTTCCCTGGTGGGTGAGAAGGCGACGGAGAGCTGGCTGGCAGAGCACATCTCAGAGTTCGACGTGGTCCATTTCGCAGCACACGGCTACTTCGACAGCGTCAATCCTCTCTTCAGCGCGCTCGTGCTCGCCCCGGACGCGGAGAGGCATGACGACGGCATCCTTGAGATGCACGAGGTGAGCGGGCTAAAGATCAACGCTGGCCTCGTCACGCTCAGCGCGTGCCAGTCGGGGCTGGGGCGGCTGGAGGCGGCGGATGAGCTTGTCAGCCTGAGCCGTGCGTTCATGTACGCCGGCACGCGGGCCATCCTGAGCACGCTTTGGCGGGTGGACGACGTCTCCACCTCGCTGCTGGCGAAGCACTTCTACCGGTACTACGCGGGCAGGGCCGGCACGGCGCAGCAGGGGTTGCTGACGGGCAAGGCGGCCAGCCTGCGATACGCCCAGCTACAGGTGATGAACGACGGAGATCATTATCATCCCATGTATTGGGCGGGCATGACACTTACGGGGGACTACCGGTAGGAAAGAGGGTTCAGGGTCCACCATGTGGCACAGCCGCGGGTCGAAGAAGCCGTTCCGCCCCAATCTCATAGCCGCAGCACTCCAAGAGATCCCCTTGTTTGTGGTTTCTCGTCGTTCTCTGTGTGCTCTGTGTCTCTGTGGCTTCAGGCTTACCTGCGGAACTCAATGCCTTCTTCCCTGAGCACGATGCTCCCCGATCCGAGCGCTTGCAGCGGGGCGCGCGCCATGGACATCAGGCGGGAAAAAGCCGACAGGTACCGCCCTGCCCTCTCGGATGCGAGCGCCTCGACGATGCTGAATCTCGGCACCGGGTAAGAGCTCACCAGGCCGCTGAGCAGACCCTGCAACTCGACCTGGCCGCTCACGAACCCGCGTCTCAGCTCGACCCGCCCACCGCGTGGATTGGCCAGGGGGAGCTTGCCGCGTATCTGGACGATCCTGGGGTTCTCGGCCTCCGGGTCGATAAACAGCAGCGCGCGATCGAGCGTCTCAGACCCAATGCGCGTCACGACCAGCTCTCCGGCGATCTCCTTAATGGGGTTCACGGGCTGCTGTTCGCCCTCCGCGGCGGGCGCGCGGATCCCGACCTCTGCGTGTACGTTGCCGCTCAGCGATGCGTCCCCCTTGATGTCTCTCAGGTGAGGCGGCAACATCCGCCGCATGTCCAGCCCGTCGAACTCGCCCTCCGCCCGGACCTCGTAGACGTCGCCGGCGCGCCATGAGCCCATGCGCCCGACAACGCGGCCGCCGAGCGCCCCCACAGTGAGGCGCGGAACGCTGAGACTCTCTCCCTCGATGCTGAGGCTGACCGCCAGGTCCCTCAGGACCTCACGCCCAAGCAGCGACACAGAGCGCACCTTGAGGCTCTCGGCGGGCTCCAGCAGCCTGTCAACGGCCAGCGTGAGGCCGCGCTGCTCCCATCCGGCGCCCGACACCTGCGTCGCCCCCGGGGGCAGTCCCGCGGGGTCAGCCAGGACACGCTCGCTCAGGAGCGCGCCCTCCTCGGCCTGCTGTGGGGTGAGGAGACGCCAGCGCTTGGCAAGCGGCACGCGACAGGTCAGCCCCTCGACGCTCAGCAGACCGCTGCGCGCGACACTCAGCTCGTCGAGCCACCCGGCCCCGCCCACCTCGAGGCTCTGACCGGCCACGAGCCTCAACGACAGATCTGCGCCTGCGCCGCCTTCCGCGGTCCAGCCTGCCAGGGCTTTGATCGCTGTCGGGTCCACCCGCAGCCGCCCGCCGCCGGACGCGCTCAGGTCCTTGAGGAGTGAGGCCGGCGTAGGCACCGCACGAAGCCCCGACAGCCCGCTGACCTCACCCGCCGCGGCGCACGTGACAACGCCGTTGAGAGCGGAGAACGCGACGTCCTGCACGCTCAACCGGTCGAACCCGTCAAGCCGACAGCGACCGGACAGCCGGAAATCCCGAAGGGGCCACGCAAGCGGCGATACGCGCAGCGCGGGCAGCGCAAATGCAAACTCGCCGTCGAGGGCGCCGTCACGCAGACTGAAGCTGGTCTGACTCGACAGCCCCTCGAGGGCTACGCTGAGGTTGCCGGTTATGCGGTGGCGCACGGATACGTCCCGAAGCTCAAGTGCGCCCGAACCTGACAGTGGCACGGCGTTCTCGTAGAATCTGCTCAGAGGGAACAGGCGAAGCTCGGGCCACGGCTCGCCGCGCGCCAGGGACGAGAGGACGTTCTGCTTCAAGGTCTGCAATGGCGCGCCTTCGCGCAGGGCCGTCACGATGCGCGCGGCGGGAGGCACACTGCCGTCGGCCTCGCCGCGGAGCGCCACTGCGCCCGACACCTCGGGGAGCACCTCGCGCAGTCTCTCCGGCAGCATTGCCATGATCGAACTCAGGTCGGGCACGTCCAGCGCAGCCCGGGCATTCACGCGCTTTACCCCGAAGCCCTCGACCCTCAGCAGCGCGTCGCTCAGGGTGGCGACGCCGGGGATGTGGACCTTCACGTCCTCCAGGGCGAGGTCGCCCTGCATCGTGTTCGCGCGGGCGGATGCGCTCGCCTCGACGTCGAGAGGGCCAAGCTGGTACAGCACGACTTCCTCGCCTGGCTGCGGCGGGGAGGAAACAACCCGGCAGGCCAACCCGTGAAGCCGGCATGAGGCATTATCCAGCGCGAACTCCCCGCTCCTGATGTCGGCGCGGGCGGATGCACCCGCCTCAACGTCGAAGGGACCGACCTCGAACGATGCCCCCTCCCCTCCCGCCGGCAGGCTGGCTGCGATCCCGTGAGAGGATGTCCGAAACTCGCACGAGACGTCTGTGAGGTCGCGGCCGGAGGCGGCGGAGATTGTGAAGCCGGCGTCTTCCACGCTCGCCGAGGCCTGGCCGGCGGTTGCCGCGGCTGAACTCGCCGTAATGGCCGTTTGGCCCCGCACGCCGACCGGCATGAAGCCGGGCCCGAGCCCAAGAGCGCACTCGAAGTTCGCATTGACCCCCCGTGCGGCCGCGCCGAACTCCTCTCGCCACAGGCCCACGCTGGGCAGTGAGGCGGCGGCCCTCAGCGCTACGTCAAGCCCCGCGTCGCCCCCTGCATGAGGCAGCGCCCCCGCGACCTCGAACCGGGCGATGCCCCAGCCCTCGGCCTCCGCGCCGCGTATCATCTCCTTCAAGTTGTCCGTCAAGCCGTCCGCCAGCGCGAGGGCTTCCTTAAGGCGCACGACGGCCCCGCCGCCCACGCGCAGCGACCCCGCGCCGTAGCCTTCCAGGACGCCTTCTATCCGGCAGTCGGGCAGCGCCGGGCCCAGCGAGCCGGAGATGCCTTCCAGGACCACCAGGCTCTCGGCAGGGTCGGCCAGGTTGCGACCTCTCACGTCAAGGGTCAGATCCACCGGCAGCTCTACCCGGCCGAGCATCGGCGACTCGACTGCGAGGCTGCCCGCTGAGAGGGCGGCCGAGACGGCGATGTTGACAGGGTCGGGAAGCAAGTCCGCCGCCGTGCCGCGCGCGAAGATGTCATTGCATTTGACCGTTGCGAGGTCTCCGGCGTGGAGCGCAACAGTCGAGATCGCCAGGTTGAAATCGTCCATCGTATATACTGCCAGTTTATCTTTCATGGCGACCTGTGCGGCGTGGTGCCACAGCACGTCGAGGCCGCTCATCTCGGCTGCCAGTTCAAAGCCGTCGTTCCCGGGACGCGGGAGGCCGAGCCGCACGGCGAAGCCGATGTTATTGCCCGTGATCCGGTTGCTCACGACGGCCCTCGCGCGCATCGGCGGCCCCGGCGAGATGCTGCCCTCGATCACGCTGCGGATCTCGGCCGCGCCATCCAGCGAGAGAGATCGCAGGTGCGCGGCCGGCGCCGCGTCGGTGCTGGTTCGCGGCGTTGTCGGAGTATCATCAGCGAGTGGTCCAAGCGCCGAGAAATTGACGACCAGGGAGTTATCCGCCTGGAAATCCCAGCCCTCCGGCCGCGTGACCGAGAAGGCAAGGTGGTCCCCGAGAACCCCCGGCACCGTGAACGATGCATTCGCCCCGAGAACCGCAAAGCGCGCGAGGTCAAGCGTCGCGTTCAGGTCGCCCCGGGTGGCGATAGGCGTCCTCGACGCCGCGCCTCCCACACTCGCCCGGCCCCCACGCGTCCAGAGCGTGCCGTTCAGAGTTGCCTTATGTAAGTCCTCGCAAGACAAGGACATACATGCACCAAGCTGCGTCTCAAACCCCGCTGCAACGGGGTCGGACACGCTGGCGCTGACCTTCTCGGCGACGCACACCAGCCCTGCGGTGCCCCTCAGGCGCCGGTCAAGACGCGCGAACAAAGCGCCGCTCATCGGCCCCACCTCGGCGAGCTGGCCGTTCTCCCGCGCCACCCGGATCGTAACGTCTCTGGCGCAGATGCCGCCCATCTGGACGTCCAGCGGCAGCTTGACCCGGGAAAGGTCGGGGATTCGAAACGGCTCGCCAGCTGGTAGAACCGCCATGACATTCCACTTTCCCGCGCGCTCTTCGATCTGCACGGAAACACCACTGACCTCCAAGTACGTCACCGCCAGCCTGCCGTCCAGCAGATCGAGCGGACTCCAGTCGCAGACGACCTTGTCAATGGACAGCACGGGCCGATCGGGATGCCCCTTCGGGGCGAGGCGCAGGCCCTCGATGACGAGCAGTCGGCTGTCAAGCGGCGCCAGCCGCAGCGTCCTAAGCTCCACCACCGCGTCGTTCAAGCCCCCCGAGATCGCCCTCCTGACAAGGTTCTTGACAGGCCGTGAGTTGGTGATGTGGGGCAGGGCGAACACGAGCACAACGACGAACACCACGAGCAGAAAGATGCACCGGCACACCCACCCCAGCAGCCTCCACCAGAGGGGCCGCCGGCGTTTCGGCCTGCTACCCTTTGCTGCGCTGCCCTCTTTCATAGCGGGACCTCTCGATCGAGCGTTCCTTCCAGCAGACGAGCGCCTTCCCGCAACATCATTCTATTGACCTTTGGAAAAGGAATCCAACACAGGATCAGGATGTACGGAGGCACGCCGCCCCTTTTCGGTGGACGCGTCCGCCTCCTCCGCCATAGAATAGCCTTCACGTGCGGCTCAGGAGCCGGGACTGTCAAAGCGGGACGTGACACCTATACGCGAGTGCGACATGAGCAAGCAGCCGAAGGTAGCGGTCATAATGGGAAGCGAATCGGACCTCCCCGTCATGCAGTCGGCGACGGAGGTGCTGAAGGCGTTCGGCGTGGCGTTCGAGATGCGCGCACTCAGCGCGCACCGCTCGCCCGATGCCACGCACGACTTCGCGAGGAATGCCGAGCGACAGGGTTTCAGCGTGGTGATTGCGGGGGCAGGCGGCGCCGCTCATCTGGCCGGCGTGGTGGCTTCGCTGACGACGCTTCCCGTCATCGGGGTGCCGATGCCGACCGAGCGGATGGGGGGGATGGACTCGCTGCTTTCGACGGTTCAGATGCCGAAGGGCGTGCCCGTTGCCACGATGGGGATTGGCAAGTCGGGTGCGGCGAATGCCGCCTTACTTGCGGTTCAGATACTCGCTCTGTCCGACGAGGAGCTAGGGAAGAAGTTCCGCGCCTATAAGTCCCGCATGGCGGCATCCGTAGGCGACGCTGACGCGCGGGTGAAGGAGACGCGCACCATAAGTGAGTGAGGAGGACCAAGATTGACGCATGCAGAGGAACTACTCGAGCAGGCAGTAAGCCGTCTCCGAGAGGCCGCCAGACCGGAGCGAATCGTCCTTTTCGGCAGCCGGGCCCGCACAGATAGCCGTCCGGGAAGCGATTTCGACCTCCTTGTGATAGCCGACTCGGCCGAACCCCGCTACCGGCGCGCGGCCCCCCTCTACCGCATCCTGGCGGATCTGCCGGCGGAGATCGAGGTCATGGTCTATACGCCCGAAGAGGTGCGTGAATGGAGCGCCGTGCCACAGGCGTTTGTGACCACGGCGATGCGCGAAGGGAAGGTGTTGTATGAAAAAGAAGACTGACCTCGTGCGGGGCTGGCTTCGCAAGGCGCAAAGCGACATGGTGGCAATGGACGCGTCTCTGAATGCTGGCGCGCTCGATGCGGCGTGTTTCCATGCCCAGCAGGCAGCAGAGAAATACCTGAAGGCGTACCTCATCCAGGCCGACGTGGAGTTCCCGCCCACGCACAACCTCGTGAAGCTGGCTGATCTTTGCCGTGAAGTGGAGAGCTCGTTTGAGTCTCTGCTGCCGGTTGTCGAGCCTCTCACGCCGTACGCGGTCGAACTCAGGTATGATGCCGATTTCTGGCCCTCCGTGGGAGTGGCGAACGAAGCGCGCTCCTGCGCTTCCACCGTGAGAGCCTTAGTTCTGAAGCTGTTGCCGCCACATCTGTAGGACCGGGGGGAAAGCCGTCACGCAGGGAACGCTCATGGAGAACAACGGCGACGTACAAATCCTCCGCGAGCTGGCGAGGAAGTACGCCGAGATCGCCGCTAAGCCGATCCAGGACGAGCGACGGGACCTGTGGCGGGACCACAACAGCCTGGTGCGCACCAGGCCGCCTATCTACGTGCGATGGTTTGCCGCGTGGCAGGAGGCGCCCGAGTCGAAACTCCAGTGCGTTGATCCGTTCTACCAGGAGCACGAGACCTTCCTGCGCCAGATGATCGTCCAGGACACCATCGGCGACGACTTCATCATCGAGCCGTGGATAACGCAGCGCGCGTCCGTAGCGACCCCGCCGGACGGGCCGTGGGGCCTGAAACACGACCGCATCCCCAGCCCCGAGCCGGGCGGTGCATGGAAGTACGATCCCCCCATAAAGACACTCGAAGATGCGCGGAAGATGGTCAAGGCCCGCCACTCAATTGACGAAGAGGCTACGGCGCGCAACGTTGCGAGGTTGCAGGACGCCGTCGGCGATATCCTCGAAGTGAACGTGAACCGCGTGCCCTTCTACAGCCACTGGCACGCCGACATCTCCTCGGACCTGGGATTCCTGAGGGATATCGGCCAGGTGATGTGGGACATGGTGGACAACCCGGGGTGGCTGCACCGCGTGGTGCGATTCATGAGCGAGAGCATCATGGAGGCGCAGGACGACGCCGAGGCCGTAGGCGACTGGAACCTGTCCAACCACGAAAACCAGGCCATGCCTTACGCCCTGGAACTTTCCGACAGGCAGGCCAACAGCGGATCCGTCACGCGAGACAAGCTCTGGGTGTTCATGGCCGCGCAGGAGATGGCCCAGGTCTCGCCGGCCATGCACGAGGAGTTCATCCTTCAGTATCAGCTTCCCATCCTGAAAAGGTTCGGGCTCGTCGCCTACGGGTGCTGCGAGGACCTGACGCACAAGATAGACATGCTGCGCAAGATACCCAACCTGCGCCGCATCGCCGTCACGCCCGTTGCGAACGTTGACAGGTGCGCCGAGCAGATCGGCGAGGACTACGTCTTCTCCTGGCGGCCCAATCCGTCGCTCATGATCTGCTGCGGTTTCGACCCGGATCTCATCCGCAAGGTCATCATGAATGGGATGGAGGCGAGCAAGGGCTGCCACGTGGACATCACGCTCAAGGACGTGCAGACCGTCCAGCACAACCCTGGGAATCTCAGGAAGTGGGTGCAGATCGTGCGCAGCATCTCGGACGAGTACGTCTAAGAGCCTTTGACATAGTGAGTCGAACCGCGCGCAGTTGTCATTCTGAGTTCGCCTCCGCCGTACGGCGCGACGGCGAACGAAGAATCTGTGCTGTTGGGACTGGGGAGGGTAGATCCTTCGCCCGCCCTGAGGCGGGCTCAGGATGACGTTGATTCTGTTAGGCGCTCTTGGGCAAGAACCACAGGCTGGAGCAGAAAGAGATGAGAATCGTCATACGCGCAGGTGGAGTGGGGACGCGGCTCTGGCCGTGGAGCAGGTCGGACTGCCCCAAGCAGTTCCTGCCCATGTTCGACGGGCGAAGCTGCGTCCAGATGGCCTACGACAGGTTCACCGGGAGCGGGCTGGCGAGCGCCGACGACGTCTACGTCTCGGTCACCAGGGCGCATGAACGGCTTGCCAGGCATCAACTCCCCCGGCTGGGCGCCGACCACTTCATAGTCGAGCCGGCAAAGATGGACACGGCGGCCGCTATCGGGCTGGAGACGATAGTGGTGGCGGGCGAGGACAGCGACGTCATCATCGCCAGCCTGGGCAGTGACCACTACGTGGCCAGGCCGGACGAGTTCGTGCGCGCGCTGCGCGCGGCGGAGCGGTTCCTGACGGCCAACCCCGAGCGCCTTCTCGCCATAGCGTGCAGGCCTTCGAGGGTGGAAACCAACTACGGGCACGTGAAGACGGGGGACGCGCTGGGTGAGTTCGGGGGGATGGCGGTCCATGCCGTTGACGAGTTCGCCGAGAAGCCCGACCTCGAGACGGCGCGACGCTACACCGAGAGCGGCCAGTACCTGTGGAACGCGAACTTCTTCGTGTGGCGAGCGGGGACGCTGATCGAGCAGTTCAGGGAGTTCGAGCCCGAGATGCACGCGACGCTCATGGAGATCCTCTCCGCGCGCGGAACGGACTGGTTCCCTGAGGTGCTGGAAGAGAAGTATCCCACATTTAAGAGGATTGCGATAGACTACGCCGTGCTTGAGCCGGCGGCGGCCAGGGGGCGACTGGCCGTCGTGCCCGTGGCGATGGGGTGGAGCGACATCGGGAGCTGGGCGACGCTGACCGACGCCTTCCCGCCCGACGAGGACGGCAACCTGCTGATCGGTCCGGTGCTGGCGAGGGACACGAAGGACAGCACGATCTACGTGGCCAATCCAAGCCGGAAGCTCATCGCCGCCATCGGTGTCGAAGGCCTGGCGGTGGTTGACACTGAGGACGCGCTTCTCATCTGCCCCAAGGAGCTCTCCGGCCGGGTCAAGGAGCTGGTCGAGGAGCTCAAGCGAAGCACGGAACACAACAAGCTCACCTAGGGGCCGTAGAGCCTGCGTGGGGCGACGCCTGCGCAATTGACCGTGCTTCTCATAAACTGTAGAATGGGGGGCCTTAAAGCCGGGCTTTCAGCAGGACCTGACGATGGTGAAGACACGCAAGACGCCTGAGGGATACGTCGTGCCGGTGCTGGTGTCGCCGGGCGCGAGCCGCAGCCGGCTGCTCGGCGAGCACAACGGCATGGTGAAGGTGTCCCTCACCGCGCCGCCCGAGAAGGGCAAGGCGAACAAGGCGCTGTGCGATTTTCTCGCCGCAGAGCTCGGCGTCAGCCGCTCACAGGTGCGAATACTTTCCGGCCGTGCGTCGCGGCACAAGGAGGTGCTGTTCGAGCGCGTTCCCAAAAGCGCGCTCGACGGCATTATAGCCTGAGCGCCGGCCCTTCCCTCTTAGAGCCTCTAACAAAATGCCGCGTGAGTCGCGTTGCGCCTCCGGCCGGATGAATGCAAGGAAGGGCGACGACGCCGTGCCAGGGTCAGGCACGGTGAGGAACCCTGACGCCGCAGACGCCGGCCCGAGGCGCAACCCGAAGGGACGGGGCGTCTTTGGCTGCATGCCTGTGTCGCTGAGGCTCCGCGCATCGGACTCCTTATGCGCCGTCGCCCACGCTCCTTCGCCTGCAGCGAAATACACCCCGTCGCGGCCACGGGTCATTCTGTTAGAGGCTCTTACAGTGCGGGATGAGCGTGCGTTTTCGCCCGCCGCCCCCTGCGAGAGGCCGCGAAGTCTTGCCTCCGAATCACCTTTACTCATTCCTGCAAGGCAACACGAATGGATTACAAAGACACCATCAATCTCCCCAAGACAAAGTTCTCCATGCAGGCCCGCCTGGCCCAGCTCGAACCCGAGATGCAGCGCAGGTGGGACGAGATGGGTCTGTATGACAGGATCAGAGGGGCGCGCAAGGGCGGCGAAAAATACGTCCTCCACGACGGCCCCCCCTATCCCACCGGCGACCTGCACATCGGCACGGGCCTGAACAAGGTGCTCAAGGACCTGTTCATACGTTACCGCACGATGTGCGGATACGACGCGCCGTACGTCCCCGGCTGGGATTGTCACGGGCTGCCCATCGAAGTGAAGGTCCTGGAAGACCTCGGTGACGCGCGAGAGACGACCCCCACGGCGCGCATCCGCGAGATGTGCCGCGACTACGCCCTCAAGTTCGTCGAGAAGCAGAAGCAGCAGTTCAAGTCGCTCGGCGTCAGTGGCGACTGGGACAATCCCTACCTCACAATCTCCCACGGGTATGAAGCCGGCGTCCTGGAGGTGTTCGCAGAGATGGTCGGCAAGGGGATGGTCTATCGCGAGCTCAAACCGGTCCACTGGTGCTACCACTGCGGCACCGTCCTGGCCGAGGCGGAACTCGAATACGTGGACATCCCGGGCCCGTCCATCTTCGTCAACTTCCCTGTGGCCGACGCCGAAGAGGCACGTAGGCTGGCCGAGCTGTTCGGCGTCGGCGAGTCGGACGATGCCCATATTCTAATCTGGACGACGACGCCCTGGACGCTGCCGGCGAACCTTGCCGTGGCCGTCCATCCCGACGCGGACTACGTCGCAGCCCGCTATGAGCATCCCGCCACGGGCCGAACCATCGTCAGCATCCTCGCCGAAACGCCGGCCGATTCCGTGCTGCGGCTTATCGGCGTGGAGAAGTACGAGCTGCTCGGCCCCGTCAAAGGCGCCGAGCTGGTGGGGCTCCACTATCGGCATCCGTTCATCGATAGGGTCTGTCCCGTCGTGCCCGCGCAGTATGTGACGCTTGAGGACGGCACCGGGTGCGTGCACACCGCGCCCGGCCACGGGCTGGAGGATTACCGCACCGGCCTCCAGCACGGTCTGCGCCCCCTGAGCCCCGTGGATGAGAAGGGCGTGTTCACGGATGAGGCCGGCCCGTTCGCCGGCCAGCACATCGAGCAGGGCGACGACAGCATCGTTGAGCACCTGAAGTCCGAAGGCTTCCTGCTGCGCCGCGAGGAGACGATGCACTCCTATCCCCATTGCTGGCGCTGCCACCAGCCGGTAATCTTCCGAGCCACGGACCAGTGGTTCGTTCGGATGGACCACGAGGGGTTTCGCGAGCGGGCGCTGGAAGCCGTCGGCAGCACGCGATGGGTGCCCGAATGGGGCGAGCAGCGCATGAGTGCAATGATCGCGGAACGCCCCGACTGGTGCATCTCGCGTCAGAAGTCGTGGGGTGTGCCGATCCCCGCGTTCTACTGCGCGCGGTGCGGCAAGGTGCTGCTGACGCGCGAGGTCGTCCTGCACGTGGCGGGGGTCTTCGCCGAGTCGGGAGCCGAGAGTTGGTTCCAGACCGACGACGCGGCGCCCTTCATGCCGACCCGAACGCGCTGCCCGGAGTGCGGCTCGCAGAGCTGGCTCAAAGAGACCGACATCTTCGACGTCTGGTTCGAGGCCGGCTCCTCGCACAACAGCGTCTGCCGCAGGCACCCCGATCTCAGGTTCCCGGCCGACCTTTACCTGGAGGGCACCGACCAGTACCGGGGCTGGTTCCAGCTCTCGCTGCTGCCGTCACTGGCGGCCTGGGGCCAGGCGCCCTACAAGACGGTCCTCACCCACGGCTTCGTGGTGGACGAGGAGGGGCGCAAGATGGCCAAGTCGCTCGGCAACTTCATCAGCGTCGAGCAAGGCGTCGAGATGTTTCGCGCCGAGATCCTTCGCCTCTGGATCCTCAGCGTGGACTACCGCCACGAGATCAGCGTGACCGCCGACTACATCCGGCACAACATGGTGGACGCCTATCGCCGGATGCGGAACACCTTCCGCTACCTGCTGGGCAACCTGTCGGACTTCGATCCCGCCGCTCACAGCGTGCCTTACGAGGAGCTGGGCGAGATGGACCGCTGGGCGCTCGATGAAACCGCCCGGCTTGTCCAGCGCGTCGGGCGGGCGTGGGAAGATTACGAGCTGCACCATGTATATACTCTGTTGCATAACTTCTGCACCGTTCAGATGAGTTCGGTCTATTTGGATGTGCTCAAGGACCGGCTCTATTGCTCGGCCGCGGACTGGAAGGAACGCCGCGCCGCCCAGACCGTCCTTCGCAGCGTCCTGCTGACGCTCGTCAAGCTGTCCGCACCGGTGCTCGTCCACACCACCGAGGAGGTCTGGTCGCACGTCAGGCACCGCGACGAGGAGGTTGAGAGCGTGCACCTGGCCCACTGGCCCGAGCCGCCGCAGGAGTGGCTGGACGACGAGCTTCACGAGCGGTGGACGCGAATACTGGCCGTGCGCGACGACGTCTCCCGCGCCATCGAGACCCTGCGCGAGCAGAAGGCCGTCTCCAACGCCATGGAAGCGAAGTTGACGCTGTGGTCGGGGAGCAAGGCGCTCCAGGCCGTCTTCAGGCAGCACCATGAGACCCTCCAGGAGCTGCTCATGGTGAGCGAGCTTACCCTGCCTGAGACTGAGCCGCCGGAGGAAGCGCTGGCGAAGATGGTCTGCGGGGAGAAGGAGCCGGGACTGATGATCGGCGCTACGCCGTCGGACTATCCCAAGTGCGCCCGCTGCTGGAACCTGCGCCGCACAGTCGGCCGGTCCGCTGAGCACCCTGAGCTTTGCGAGCGCTGCGTGCGAGCGGTAAGCCCGCAGTCATGAACCGCCGCGCCTTGCCGAACCTGCCGCGCCGCGGATGGCGATTGACTCCGCAACGGCGCTTACCAGCAGCGCCGGCACGATGATGCACACATACGCCGATGCGCGCGGCGTCAGAGCGACAGCATAGCGGGCGCCTGCCTGCTGCACGTGCGTCGCGAGACCCATCCCCATCCCGAGCGCATAGAAAAAGCACGGCAGCTCCAAGAGCAGCACGGCCGCCCCGCACACGGCTGTGAGCTGCTTCGACGGCAGCCATTGCCCCGCATCGGGCCGCGCGAACTCGGCAAAGAGCGGGGCGCCGTCGCCGCCGGCGTGCGCCACCATGAGACCGATGTTCAGCCCCGTCCAGAAGGCGAATATCATGGGGAAGGCCGCGAGGAAGCCGCTCGCCATGTAGACGAACATGGCGGAGGAATTGAAAAGCCAGATGACGATGGCCATGCGCGCCAGAGCGGGCGCCCGTCCCATCAGCCGCATGACCAGCCGCATCAGCCGGAGTGGAAGCCACTCCAACGCGCTGAGCCGATAGCGCGCCACGGGCACTGAGGCAAGGAGGCCCGCGGCGAAAAGGATGCCGGCGACCAGCGCGAGCCGGAAATGCCCGATCAGGACGTATTCAACCAGTGACACTGCCGCCGAAGCCCAGCCAAGAGAGGTAAGGAGATTCTGCGTTGATGGAAATCGCGGCAAGTATAGCGCAGGGAATGGGTTGCGTCAAACGAGGGCCGCAGGAGGTTCTTGCGAAGACTGGCTGGGCGGCTGGCGACGAAGGGAACCGCCACGGACCGCGTGGCCGCTTACCGTTTCCAGTCGTCCTCCCATGTACCGAGCACCATCGGGGGATTCACCTGGTCCGGCGATCTCTCTGAGGCACGCTTTCTCTCCTCCCAGCGCACGCCGAGAGACAGGTAGATCAAGGCCGCCCTTGCCATCTTGAGCATCGTTAGCCCGCAAGCGATGAAGTCGTCCCGGTACAGCGAATAAGCGAGCGTGTCAGCAAGGGCGCGCCCAACGCGGTCCTCTGGAAGCGGAAGACCCGGCCAGAGCGACTCATGGACTTTGAGGTACTTGTGCTCCAGGTGATTCCTGATGTTAGCCAGTTCGCGCGCCTCCGGCTGAATTGACTCGCGAAAGCCGGGCGTATCCTCGTGCAGATCCTTGGAGAGCCAGAACAGACCTCGTAGAGGCCAGTTCCGCATCGAGGCGAAATTGGCGCGAAGAGCCTTCTGCCCATCCCGGTTCTCATACCACAGTGTCCTGAAGGTCACCTGACGCTCTGGAATGCCAAGGCGCATGTAATGGTTCAGAAAGAAAGCGACCTTGTCCAGGATCGAGTATGCCGCGCGGAATGCAAGCTTCTGCTTCTCAAGGGCCAAACAGTACACCGGATAGTCCATTGTGTTGAACAAGACAACGCCTCTGTCGGAGTAATGCGGCTCGCGTGTTTGTGCTCCTTCGAAGAAGAGGAGTCGTGCCGACACGTACTCCTGCTTAATCTGATTGAAAAAGCCCTGATAATAGGGGCCTTCCGTAGTCGGTACGACGACCGAATGCATGCTGACAAGGTCCCGTGCGGCCCCAGCATATGGCCCAAGGTCGTTGAGGGGATTCAAGAATAACCGGTGCTCAAGGCACCATCGCCGGTATTTCCTTTCCTCTTCACTGTCCCCGAGCGATGCTGCGTTAACGTCCACCGGCCTGTCGTCCTCGAGGAACCCAGGCTTCAATCTTGTCCGGATTTTCGACATCAGGCGCTCGAAATCCATACGAGCCCCAGTGCCCACGCCCATGTTCACCGCGCGAGCCATGAGCCTGTAGGCGTACCACCAGAACAGCGCGGATTGACCCTGGTCATACAACGAAGCACCATAGTGGAACAAGGCATAGCCCTTGTTGCCGACAGCCATGGGGAACTCTGGTTCCAAAGCAAGGGCCAGATCGTAGTAGTCAACTGCCTCTGCGAAACGCCCTATCTCGTCGAACAGATTCCCCAAGTTTGTCAGAATCTGACATCGTCTGAGCTTCGGGAAGGCGGGGACCTGTGCTGCTGCCCTGAGTGCCTGTCGGAACGCAACGATCTCCCCTTCGTATCCTTCGAATCTCCATCCTGATTCATCCCCATCGCGTACTATCCGTACGTGCCTCATGCCGGTCTGAGCATTGCCGAGGAAGTAGTAAGCCAATGCTCTCTGTTCTGGCGGCAGATCCCGCTCAAGCAGTGCTTGAAGCAATTCAGCCGCGCGCTGCAAACCGTCATACCTTCGCAGTGAATCAGAGACATCGACAAGCTGGCCCGCGAGCTTGAGCGCGTCCTCGGCGCGAAAGCCCGAGAGGTCAGCATGTGACATCAGCTGGTCATAGGTTACTTCCGTCATCGCTAGCAGCCTGTCAGCAAGTGGTGAAGCCATGGTAGCGGTTATCCGTGTCAATGGCAACAATGGTGGGGTATGACCCCATTACGCGACTGAAGCTCGGTCCCTTCGCTGCTGCCATCGGTTCACTCAAGTGGCGCGACATCCGCGATGAGTCAAGAGACGGGAGCCAGTGGGTGGCCTGAACGCTAGACGACCGCTACCGAGAGGGCCGGGGCTGATGGCTGAATGGCATCACAGGTGGCACCATGCTGGTCGGTGTTGTGAGTCTGGATGCCGGACGGCCAGACTGTCGCCCGGTGTTGTTCTCAGCCCCCATTATCTGAGGTCGCCGAAGGTAGCGCAAGACCTATACGAGAAGGTCGTAAGAGGAAACTGCGCTACCCGGGCACCTCAACTCCTGGCCAACCCGACAGATCTCGTGGCTCAGCAGTCTGCAGGCGCTCAACTGGCCGCCTTCTGTTCGCCCCTTCGTCGTGCCTTATAGTTGCGACAAGCGATCCGATGCCAGGACTTCACGAGGCGCCACCAGCAGAATACTGCCAAGCCACTCAAGAACAAGAGCGCAGGGATGACAAACCATGGACACCAATGACCTGTAACGATGCAGTAGACCCAGACGCTAATAGCTATCAACGCAAAGTTCCATGCGGTTGCCCTGGCGATACGCACCCTGTGCCTGTAGTAGGTGAACAGTTCGCCCTCCGCGCCTACAGCAGAAAGTGTATACAGTCGAAGCAGAGTGTACTTCTCCTGACGGTTGGCCTCCGTGACCTCTTCGCCCAGGATGTCGCGCAAAGCCGTGTCGCGGATGGCGTACTCCCAGTTCCGAAACCCGAGGTAGTCGAATGCACGGTCCAATACTACACCAAGAGTATAGCAGAGAAGCAGCGCACCCACCCACACGAGAGGCGTATTCAGATCCTTGAGCACCGTAGCGGAAGGCCAGCCGGTAGCACTGAGTACGAGAAGTCCGATCCAGACGATTCCCTGCGCACCAATCACGACAAGTTCCACGAATAAGCTTGTTGTGCTCATGCCAGCGTTTCCTCCATCGACGGTTTCCGGGCTTGAGACCGCGCCTACCATAGTCACACCTCGCCCAGCGAGCAAGTGGTTTCTGCAGTACCTTGCCTCGCCGCAACTGTGATAGCCCGAGCCGCTTCCAGTCGCTTTGCGGCTGGACGGCGGCGGCGATGCGGTCGACACCCTACGTAGAGCCAGCTGCGGCGCACTCCACCAGGCAGTCCCGCCAGCGGTTGTCCGGCTTGTGGGCTAGCAGCTTCCACTCGTCCACGGTGCGGCCGCGGCCATCGGTGCGAATATGGTACTCTGCTGTCAAGTGGTCTGCAAGTAAACGATGCTGGACAGCCTTCCGGCCGGAGATAGAAAGGTACCCCGGATCGCCCATAGCCGTCCCCAGGCGCTGCGGGGAAGCTTCATCTCGCGCTCACGACCTCGTCGCGCACCAGGTGGAGCCGAATGACCTTCGGGGGCGTGGAGTCAAAGTAGTAGCCCTTGACGGCCTCCATCGCGTTCTGGCGAAGCTCGTCCCACGTGTCGCCCTCGGTGAAGATATCTTCGCCCAGGCACTCAGCGGTATAGCCGCCGTCCGGTTCCTGGGTTATCTCGAATACCAGCTCGTTCATATCTAATTGCTCCCGCCGTGCAGTTAGACGGTTGCTCCCCTACCTCAAGCATTATCGCAGAAACGCAGGACCGCCGCAATCCGGTGGCAATCAAAAATCCGAGATCAAAAATCAAAAATCTCCTCTAGCTCTGCCGCCTGGCGCACTCCACCGTGTTGCGCAGCAGCATGGCCGTCGTAACCAGCCCCACCCCGCCCGGAACCGGCGTGATGGCGGACGCAACCTCTTTGGCGGCATCGAACTCCACGTCCCCGACGATCTTCGTCTTCGTCTTGCCGCCCTCTTCAACCTTTACCCTGTTGATGCCGACGTCTATAACGACAGCGCCCGTCTTGACCATGTCCCCGCGCACAAGGCCGGCCTTGCCGGCCGCGACGATCAGGACCTCCGCCCGCCTGGTGTGGAAGGCCAGGTCGCGGGTGGCGATGTGGCAGCACGTGACCGTGGGCGACTCCATCAACGACTGGAGCAGCATGATCAGGGTGGGCTTGCCCACGATCTCGCTGTGCCCCACAACCACGGTCTCCTTGCCCTTCAGCTCGACGCCGCTCTCCCTGAGCATCGTGACCACTGCGTGGGGGGTGCAGGGCGCAAGGGAGAAATCGCCGTAGAACAGGCGTCCGATGTTCGTCGGATGGACGCCTTCCACGTCCTTCTCCGGGGCGATCGCAAGCTGCACCTCGCGCGCGTTGACGCCTTCGGGCACGGGCATGAGCAGGATGATGCCGCTGAGGCCGGGGTCTGCATTCAGCGTGCGCACGTAATCCTTCATGTCCTCGCTCGTGCTCAGGGGACCGGTCTTCTCGGGGTCGTGCAGCTCGTACTCGATGCCCACCTCAGCGCAGGCCGACTCCTGGCTCTTGGCGTAGAACTTGGCTCCCGGGTTGTCGGTCGCCAGCACGGCGGCCAACGTCGGCGGCGCGGACATCCGGGCAACGGCTTGTCGGACTTCTTCCTTGATCCGGTCGGCGATCTGTTCGCCATCGATCAGCTTTGCGCTCATGTCGTCTCCTCGCAAGAAAAGGACGTCCTATCCCTGAGCCAGGACCTTCTTGAGTTCTTCCTCGATCCAGATGCGTCCACATGAGAGGCAGAAAGGCCCGTGACCGGGGTAGAGCACGTCCGGGGGGTTGTCCAGGAGCATCTCCAACGACGCGACGTATGCTTCCCAGTTGTAGTCGAGCCGGTCCCGGAAGGATTCCAGAAGTGGGCTGCGGACCACGTCGCCGCAGAACAGGATGCGCTGCCCCTCCGCAACCATCTCGTAGCCCACGCAGCCTGAAGAATGCCCCGGAAGATACAGGGCCTTCAGGCCTACGCCTCCAACCACAATCTCCTCGCCGTCGTCCACGACCGTCATCTGTTCACAGGGCGTGAACTTGCGGTGATAGTGGTATGCGGCAGTGTGGATATCGCCGCTTCTTACCGCCTCTGCGGCCGCCTCGCCGCCGACAACTTCCACGTCCATCTTCCGCACGGCTTCGGCCGCGCCGGCGTGCGGGAGATGCTCGTGCGTGAGCAACAGGTGGCTGATGTCCCGCGGGTCGAACTCCATCTGCTTCACGTTTTGCAGGATGCCGGGAAGGCTTTCGCCGCAGCCGCAGTCCACCATCACGAACGTGTCCCCCGTGTTCACAAGATAGACGTTGGCGTCATTGGCGGGCCAATCCAGGTAGACCATGTTGTAGTCTTGCCCCCCGATCAGGAATACCGGCCCCAGCAGTCGCATTGCCATAGTGCAGCACTCCTCAGGACGGCAGGGATGGCGCCGAGCGGAACGATCAGGAGAGGGCTATTTAAGGCGAATGCGGGCGCGCTGTCAAGCGCAGGGGGTTCAGCCGTTGTCCACGATAGCTTTGGCGATCCGGTTCTCGATGTCCTTCATCGTCCTGTTGCCGCCCTCGCCCTTGAAGTTGTTGATCAGGATGGAGAAGGCGACACGTATTCCGCTGCGCGTCTCCGCGTATCCGCTCAAGGCCCCCACACCCCTCAGATAGCCAGTCTTGGCGTGAACCCTGTCCCTGTAGTCGGGGTCGGACAGGCGCCTGGCGAGCGAGCCGTCCGTCCCCGATGAGGGCAGGAGCACGCGGAAGGTATCACCGGACTCCGACCTGTCCATCGCGACCAGCACTGCGCAGATGAGCGAAGACGGAAGACGGTTGTTGCGCGACATGCCGCTGCCGTCGGCGAGCTCGAACTCATCCGCGTTGAAGTGGAGCTCCTTGAGCATCGCCTCTGCGCGCGCCAGCCCGGCCGCCCACGAGCCCCGGCCGCCCTTCACGGCCCCCACCGTCTTGATCACGTGCTCGGCGTACACGTTGTTGCTTTGCTTGAGCATGATCTCAAGCACGCCCACAAGCGGCGTGCGGCGCGAAGCGAGCCGCTGCCACTGGGATCTGCGCTCAAGATCGGCGCCGGCCGCAAGCCGAACCTTCCCTGCGACCTCGATCCCGCTGCGCTTCAGCACGCCCGCAAACACGTCGCCGGCGAAGAGCGCCGGCTCGGGCACCGTCACTTGCCCCGAGTAGCCGCCTGACTTGTGCTTGACCTGCCCGCCCACCTCGATGATCAGGGAGTCGGGGGCGCGCGTAAACCAGATGGTCTGCTGCTTCGAACTCGTCGTGCACCGGTTAGCCACCTTCAGGAAGCGAGGGGCCGGCGTGAGTGCGACAACCGCCGGATCGCCGACATTCGCGCCGGGCTTCACGCTGACCGTGACGCAGTTGTCATTCAGCGAGAGCGCGGAGACGGGGGCGCAATAGGGATGATAAAGCTGCACCCGCGGCCAGTCGGGGTGGACGTGGCGCCGGTCCAGGAACGTGTCGTCCACCACCATGTCGCCGCTGACGCGCTGTACACCATCGCTGCGCAACAACTCGGCCCACCGCTCGAACTGCTCGAGAGGCTCCTCGCCGGCCGAGGGGCTTCCCAGCGTGGGGTCGGCGCCGCCGCGCAGGATGAGGTCACCATCGAACACGCCCTCACTTACGCTCAGCGGCGTCGAGGCGAAAAGGCTCGTCTCGAACTCGTAGCCGGGACCAAGTTCGCGCAGCGCGACGGCGGCGGTCACGATCTTCTGGTTCGACGCCACGATCAGCCTGGCCATGTTGTTGCGGGCGTAAAGCACCCGCCCCGAAGCCGGCGCCACAACGCTCACGCCCACCTCGGCACCCCCGAGCCCTTCATCGGCCAGCACAGCGTCTATCTCCGTGGCCAGGCGGTCGGGCTCCTCAGCCACCGGAGACACCAACGCTCCAATCGCGACCTGGCACAGTATGAGAGCCAGGATGATCAATCGGGCACCCGGTGAGCCGGCAGGACGAGCGGCAGCGCTTGTGCGCCCCTCCCGCCTGCGGCGCCCCGTATGACGATGGGCCTGTAAGATCCGCATGAGAGCATTTTTCCCGAAATGCCGACTACGTTTCAATGCGAATACGTAAATCATTCCCGCGCCCCCGCTTATGGAGAACCAAGTCCGGACGGGAAATCGGCGTCGGCGCGGCAGGGCGCGCCCCGTGAGGCGCGGCGCGGGTTCTGCTATAATGTCTTGTTCAAATCTGTGAACCACTTGGGAAGTTCCCCAGCATGATGAACCCCGAAAACATCGTGCGCCTCGTCAGATCCCGGCGCTACAGCCCCATGACTTCGGAAGAGCTGGCTGCGCGTTTCTCGGTCGCTCA
>Ga0315274_10003297_pt1 | contig 24056 bp, 18 predicted proteins | sample YL17G02_20_MG_FD_203700 | JGI IMG/M metagenome (GOLD analysis project Ga0315274, IMG submission 203700) | Sediment microbial communities from Yellowstone Lake, YNP, Wyoming, USA - YL17G02_20 | ecosystem: Environmental > Aquatic > Freshwater > Lake > Sediment | place: USA: Wyoming | collected...
AACTCGTGTACGAACACATTACTGGCTTTTATGAGGATTCCATCTGACGAGCTTCCCGGCTTGGCATGGCTTCCATCAATTACTGTGGTAGCCTCGTCCTCTCCTACGAGCTCTATACTCCTTGTTATAATGACGCTTTCGTAGTAAGTTCTTTGTCCCGTAACAAAAACAACATCATATGGATTTGCTGCATTGATTCCTTCTTGAATTGTCGAATAATCTCGCGGGATTTCAATAACTTGCCTTCCCAAAATCTCATCGACGTACGCAACAGGCAGGAACAAGCCATCTTTACTAGAGGTCTCATTGATAACTATCCTATTGAGTTGGGTACAAGCTCCCAGAAAACTCGCATTGACCGCCTCCAAATGGTCATTGACATAAACGTTGTAAACGTTACGCGGAACATTCAAGATTAGTCTAATTGTATACCATCTGTCGGGAACGTAGGGTAAAGGGAATATGTATCCATACTTTTGGCGGTACCCTATTTTGCCATCCTTGAAAATTATGCTTGCACCATTAAAGTTGCCGTCATCAACGAATATTTCGACGATCGTTTCGCTGCCTGAATTGTTGGTCGGTCGTAGCGCAAAAGATATTCCAATGGTTTTTGTTTGTTCTTCGAAGTACCTGTATGGACCTGGGTAGCCAACGCTCGAGTTGTCTATGATCATCGCCGATTTTCGTGTGCTACCATACCCATCATTGGCAACAGTGATGTTTCCATATTGCGAATTCGCAATGTACCAACCATCTGGAATCCTGCCAATAGTTTCAATGTCAAAAGTCTGGGAAAGGAATACTCGATCCGGCGGATATACTGTAGTTGACATTTCCCACGAATCGGCGTTCTTTCCAGTATTGCCTGAAAACACAACCACCTGACTGACATCAGGTATGACCACTAGCATACTCATGAGAAATGCTATTAGGATCCATCTCAAGGCTGGCTTCACACTGGACGTGACTCTCAACTCAATGTGATTTTGTGCGAAGTTAACACTTGCGAAACGCTTTTCTAGAAGTAAGTTCTACAGGCGCGCGCCACGTTCAGGTTGACTGCTGCTTTCTCTTCAACATGTTCTCCAGAAAAGGCTTCATCTTGGCGTTTTCCGCCGTAATCTTCTCTTTACCCAAAGCCTTCATCTGCCCCGTTATTTCACGAACGACCTCAGCAAACTTGATACCCTCTGCCGCCGAAACGTACTCAACCCGCAAACGCTCAGGACTCATACCGAGCTTCTGCAACATCGGTGCCAACGCATCCATCCGAGCCTTCATCTTATAATTCCCACTTATATAGTGACAGTCATACGGCAAATGACAAGCACCAACCATAACCATGCCGGCCCCTAACCTAAACGCTTCAAAAATAAAATCGCGGTCCACTCGTCCTGAGCACATGACCCTGATCGGCCGAATCACAGGCGGATATTCAAAACGACTCGTCCCCGCAAGGTCGGCACCGGCATAGCTGCACCAGTTGCATAAGAACGCCAAAATCTTACCCTCAGGGTCCGTTTCCAAAGCCGCCCGAATCTGCGCCACAATCTGCGCATCAGTAAAATGCTTCTGAGTAATCGCGTCAACAGGACACTCGGCGACACAAGTGCCACAACCATGGCACATTGCACTCTCAGTCACAGCCACCTGACCCTCAGGCGCACGAATAGCACCGTAAGGGCAGGCTTTAGCACACAAACCACACTTCACCTTAGTGTTACGGCACCTCGCAGGGTCAACGACCGCCACGATCGGCTGAATCTTGTACGTAGGCTTCGAAAGAATAGTCGCGGCACGAGCCGCCGTGCCCATACCTTGAGAAACACTGTAAGGGACATCTTTCGGCCCCTGACAGCCTCCGGCAACAAAAACACCGTCCGAAGGCGTGTCAATCGGCTTAAGCTTCGGATGACTCTCCATGAAAAACCCGTCACTACCACGGCTGATGTTAAAGACCCTCGCAACTTCCTCAGAGCCCTGACAGGGAATCGCAGCCGTCGCGAGGACAACCATGTCACTCTTCACCTGAACTGGCTCACCATTCTCTCTCTCGGCACAAACAACCAGCTTCTTCGTCACCGGGTCCTCAGTCACGTTTTTGTTCGTCAGCTTGACCCTAATGAAGTTGACACCGAGCTTCCGAGCCTTATTGAAAAGCTCTTCATATCCCTTCTTGTTGGCCCGCATATCGGTATACAACACGTTGATCTTCAGTTTGTCACCATACTTCTCCTTGAGAAAGACTGCGCTCTTCAGAGTCAGCATGCAACAGAAGCCCGAACAATACTCAAACTTGTTGATGTCACGAGAGCCCACACACTGAATGTAAGTCATGCTTTCAGGCATCTTGCCGTCTGAAGGCCTCCAGAGCTCGCCTAAAACCTGCGTGTTGGAATCAATGATCCGTTCAAGCTGCAAAGCCGTTATGACGTCCTTGTACTTGCCGTAACCATAATTCGGAAGGTCATTCGGCTCATAAATGTCATAGCCCGTGGCAACAACCATGCAACCGACCTCAAGCTTCTCCTCACTGGGTTTCTGCTCAAAATCCACGGCGGCAACAGGACAGACTTCTTGACACTTCCTGCAACTTCCATCCTTGAAGAACAGGCAAGTCTCCCTGTCTATCGTGTACGTGTTAGGCGTGGCATTCGGAAAAGGCAAATAAACGGCTTTACGCTTCCTCATTCCAGCATCAAACTTGTTAACCGTTTCAACTGGACAGACCTCACAACATCTCCCGCAGCTTGTACACTTCTCTTCATCAACAAACCGCGGCTTCCTCGAGACCGTGACCTTGTAGCTGCCGATGACACCCTCGACCTGCCTCACATCGGAATTAGTAAGCAACTTGATCTTCGGATGGACAGCAACTGCCCCGATCCTCGTAGCCACGCAAGAGAACCTTGAACAGTGAATCTGCTGTGGACAGTTCGAACACTCAAAAACAGGAAACGTCTTTCCCAACTGAGCCATGTGACCCCCGATAATCTCCGCGCGATCAACCAAGTAAACTTGATAACCCATCTCGGCAAGGTCAAAAGCAGCACTTGCTCCTGCAACGCCAGCGCCGACAACAAGAGCCCTGTTTGAAACAGGAACCTCAATCACGTCCAGAGGCTCAAGCAGTTTGACCTTTGCAACAGCCATCTTCACGAGTTCTTTAGCCTTCTCAGTGGCATCCTTAGGCGTGCCCTGATGACACCAAGATGAAAACTCCCGAATGTTAGCCATCTCATAAACAAACGGGTTCAACCCAGCCTCCGAAACAGTCCGCCGAAACGTCGGCTCATGCATCCTAGGCGAACACGCAGCGACAACAACCCGATCCAACTTGTAATCCCGAATGCCCTTCCGAATCTCTTCCTGCCCAGGGTCGGCACACGTATAACGATTCGTCTTAACATAAACCACTCCGGGCAATTTACGCGCATACTCAGCTACATCTTCAACATCAACGGTTCCAGCAATGTTAAGCCCACAGTAACAGACAAACACACCGATACGAGGCTCGCCAGCCGTCTGAGCAGCTTGCGAAACCGATTGTACGCTCATCTAGACTTCACCTTCTTCTCCACAACGGCCTGAATCTGAGCAACCATTTGGCCGTCGGAATAGTTCGGCATCGTTATCGCATCCATCGGACAGGCAGAACCGCATATTCCGCAACCATGACACAAGCCTTCAGCAATTTTCGCAACAGACTTCTCGCCAATTTTCTCAAAGTTGATCGCGTGGAAGCCGCAGGCTGACTCGCATATCCTGCAGCCACTGCACAAATCTTCATCCACCTTGGCCACCAAAGGCTCGACTGTCCAACTTTCCTTACTCAAGACAGACGCGACCTGAGCTGCAGCAGCACTTCCTTGTGCCACACTGTAGGGAATATCCTTCAAACCCTGACAAGCACCTGCAATGAAAATTCCAGGCACCGAGGTGTCTGTGGGTCTGATTTTGGGTTGGCATTCCACGAAGAAACCATCTTTGCCCAGCGGAATGTCCAGGATCTTGGCCAATTCAGGCGCGGTTCCCGTTGGAATCGCGGCGTTCGCCAAAATGACCATTTCGACGTGTGCCGAAACGGGCTTTCCGTCTTCTGTTTCGCCATAAACTGTGAGGTCGTTGGTCTTCGGGTCTTCGGACACACGACGGTTTTCAAGTTTGACCCGTATGAACTTGACTCCTGATTTTTGGGCGCGGTTGAAAAATTCCTCGTAACCTTTGAAGTTGCTCCTCATGTCGTTGTAAAACACGTAAACCTCGATAGCGTCCCGATACTTCTCTTTAAGCATGACCGCATGCTTCAATGTGTACATACAGCAGAAGCTTGAGCAGTACTCGTACCTATTGATGTCCCGTGAACCAACACATTGGATGAAAGCTACAGAATGAGGTTTCTGACCGTCCGAAGCCCGAACAACTTTTCCGCCTGTTGGACCCGCTGCGAGTATGAGCCTTTCAAACTCCAAAGCCGTGAACACGTTCGTGTATTTGCCGTAGCCAGTCCATTCTAAGTCTTTGGGGTTGTACATGTCATAACCGACGCTGAGAATTATGGCTCCAACGTTGACATCGACTTCTTCGGGTTTCTGGTCAAAATTGATCGCCTGACGAGCTCCACATGCGTCTACGCACCTGTAGCATTCGATGCAGTAGTCGCGGTTTATCGTGTGCGTGAGCGGAACAGCCTGGCCAAACGGGATGGATATTGCTTTTCGTACGCCTAAGTACATGTCGGCATAGTTTGGATACTCGATTGGGCACGCGTCTCGGCATTCGCCGCACCCTGTGCAGTTGGCAGCGATGACGTAGCGTGGGTTTTTACGGATCTTAACATGGAAGTTGCCAACGTTGCCCGTGACCTTCAGCACGTCTGCGTAGGAGATTATCTCGATGTTGGGGTGTCTGCCGACGTCGACCATTTTTGGCCCTTCGATGCAGATGCTGCAGTCGAGGGTAGGGAACGTCTTATCCAAAAGCGCCATGTACCCGCCTATGGTCTCAGTTTTCTCGACCATATAAACTTTGAAGCCCATGTCGGCAAGGTCAAGGGCAGCATTGATCCCTGCGATTCCTCCGCCGATAACCATGACTTTCTTTGTCATGGGCAATTCTATCGGTTTTAACGGTTCGAGAAGCCTAGCTTTTGCGACAGCCATTCTTACCGTATCTTTTGCTTTTTCAGTCGCCTCTTCAGGTTTGGTTTTGTGGCAGTAGGATGCGAACTCGCGGATGTTCGCCATCTCGAAGAGCCACGGATTCAGCTCTGCTTGGGAAACGCAGCTTTGAAAAGTAGGCTCGTAAAGTCTCGGTGAACAGCCGGCAACAATAACGCGATCGAGCTTATTGGCCCTTATTGCTTTTTTTATCCCGTCTTGACCTTGACGACTGCACGGGTAATCCATATCTTCCGCATAAACAACGTTTGACAGGGTTCTTGCGTACTTTGTTAGTGCGTCAACGTCTACGACGGATGCTATGCTTGAGCCGCAGTGGCAGACGAACACTCCGATTCTTGGGCCTTCAACTTTAGAAGCGGCTTTTTTCTGTGTAAGCTTCCTTTGTTTCTTGCGAGCTTCCGGCTTCTTTTTGGCGGGCGTCCTAGGCAACTTGTCGCGCCTCCGGAACCATTCTTTTTCTTACGGCTTCTCTTGCTTTTTGAGAGCCCTTCGTCTTGAGTTCTTTTGTCAAGTCTGTGGGTGAGGTCAGTCTTTCGAGGGCTTTGTTCCAAGCTCCTGAGCGTACGGGTGAGTGGATGACGCGAGTTCGCTTCAAATCTAATGCATCGCCAACTGGGCAGACCGTCTTGCATGCTCCGCAGTAGACACAGAACGTTTCGTCCGCATGCACTTTTTTGTCTTCGTTTGATAGGTACAGTGCGCCTGTGATTGGGCAGACGTCTAGACAATCTGTGCATCCGTCGAGGCATTTGGATGTGTTGATTGTCAGTTTTCCCGTCAGGAACTTTCGGACACGCATCGCCTTGTCGGGGAGTTTCGCTTCGCATACCGTGCAGCACGGACAGTGGTCTTTATCGATGTTAATGGTTGTCTTGTACCAGCTTCGTTCAGGTTCACTCAGTGTTTTTGGGTTTTCGATTGGTTTTCCATCTGCTGTCGAATAGGATACTGTGATAAGCCCGAGGGGGCAGGCGTCTTTGCTTGTTCTTGGGTCGATTGGGAATTTAGTTGGGTCAGGCTTAACGTCGCGTACAAGCGACGGAAAGCTTTCTTTTTCGACGACTGAGAGCATGTGCTTGCCGTCGACAGTCAGCTTGATTGCTCCGTACGGGCATAGGACGTCGCATATTCCGCAGAAGTTGCATTTTGCCAGGTCTATGTCGACTTTGGCTTTCTGAGCCTTCTTGCCTTGCGTTTTGACGTGGTTTGTGGTTTTGATGGCTTCTTTGGGGCAGGCTAGGCTGCAGATCTGGCAGCCCGTGCATCTTGTTTTGTCCAAGTCGAGTCTGTAGTTTTTGATATGCAGAACCCATTCTAGCGATAGTGTATCGGCCGTTTCTTTTTTTATTGTTTTCAACGGCACTTATTATTCACACCCAGTAAGTTTGACATCAGAGGGAGACCGTCGGCAAATGTTGACAATCTTCCTCTGTCTGAAATCAGGTTTGAGGCAAAACATGCGATATAAGCATTGCTTGTTAAACGTTGTGAAATCTACGAGTGCCTTCAAGTGTTGGGGACGTGTACAACTACTTGTTAAGTTGGCTGGAAGAATCTGAACATAAGGAACTGTCTGGCTGGGCCTGTGGTGTTACTGTTTTCTGCGTTTGATTGCGAATAATCCGAGTGCTGTGACGGAGGCTGTTGCCATGAGTATTGGAGCGGGTTCTGGGACGATGAATCCCGGTTTGCATGGGCCCACTCGCATGTTGAAGAAGGGTGTGCACACGCCTGATCTTGCTATGGCGAGGACGAGCATTCGGGGGTGGGTTGACGGCAGGGTCACGGTGAATTGTCTGGGGATTCGTCCTATGGCGCTTCCGCCTAGGAATGGCCCGAAATTGTAGAACAACGAGTTTTGGCTTGTGCCGTTTACACCCAAGCGCTGCTTGAGGTCTGACACCATGTATCTTCCAGAGTCGAAGGGTGTGACTGTCTGATCAGGCACATAGCCAGTGGTGACTGCTTGAAAACCCATTTTGGGAAATACCGATTGATTAGTTTGTCCTGACGTGCCGATCCAGGTTACGGTTACGGGCCCCGTGAGGCCGTCATATGATGCTTTCGTCATAACAAGCACGACGTTTGGAAAGATGCCTGTTGTGGAGTTTACAGATTCTATGGTGAAGGTTGCAGGGCTCGAGAGCATAATAGGAAGCGGGTAGTAGCTACCGTGTGGGTTGACCAAGAGTTCTCCGCTTGGGCAGACGGCGTAAGCGCTACTAGCGAAAAGTGCTGCGAAGCCCAAAGCCAATGCTAGTGGCAGGCTTTTCATGTCTCCCTTCTCATAAGAGAAACGCCGTTCATGTGATATAAGAGTGTATGTATTCTACTCCTAGAAGAGATTTCTATTCATTTGTGAGTCAATCGCGCACGCGCGCGGTCAGGAACAGAAAAGCGTACGTTCCTGAATTGCAGATCAAATTGGCTGATCTGATTATGTTATAGAAGGACTGTATAGACATCTGTTCCTCACGCGTGTATAAAATTCGCTGCTGAATTTTCATCAGTAGCGCGCGCGAAAAGGCGGAGCGCACGCAAAGAACAGCGCGCTAAGAAACAAATGCACAATTGAAAAATCAGGTTTGCCCGCTTATGATTGTTTGCTTGTCTGATTTCAGTGATGATTGATATTCTCTGATGACGGCTGTCGTGGCAAACGTCAAAGTTAAGACGGCGAGGCTCAGAGTTATCGGAGCAAGACGAATACCCCAGGGTGTGTAATTCAACAGTAACCCCACTAGTGGCACAAGCGCCAAACTCATTCCGAAGCTTAGGACCACGCGTTCAATCAGATCTAGGTTTCTGTCATTTGTTTTGAGTGGAAGTTCCCTCGGGAAGAGTGCTTTGATGAAAGTGTAACCGGGAAGCCAAAGGATGAAGACTGAGCCGAGCACATAACGAAGAGCCACGAATGGGTAGGCGCCTTCTGGGATTGCAAAGACTGACACTGTTGCAGCGATAGCAATGGCAAAAGTGACCCAGTACCACAAAGCTGCGTTTGTCCTAAGGAACGGTATGAGACTATGAGGCAATGCGTGTTTTGGTGCGAATTGGAGTTTTCCTTCCTTCTGGAGTTCGAGCATGGCCTCGACGATTACTTTCTCCGTGACTGATGGAAATTGTTCGTGCATTTCCTTGACGAGTTGGTCAGCCGTTTTCGGTTTGTGCTCTCTGGTTGTTGCGAGAATTGCTTCTTTTAGCATTTGTTCTGGATGCTTTTCAGTCAAAGCATGTCGGTCCTCAATAGTTTATGGTTTTGTGTGGAAGGATATAAAGTGATTACAGAAATATATAGTGCGCACTGCTTCTGCAGTTGCGCCTTTTCTAATAGTCTCGTCGGTCTATTTTCTTCGGCGTTTGACCGCGTGTATTGCCAGAGCGCTGAATGATCCCAGTGATAGCAGTGCGGGTACGAGTTCAGGTACTACTAGTCCCGGCTGGGTGTTTGGCACTTTGTTATTGAGCGGGGCTGTGGGGCTGTTTTCCCGACCTATGGCATAGACGAGCATTCTGAGTGCAGTTGAGGATGCTGTGATTGTGAATTCTTGCTTTGTAGAGTCTATTGGGTTTGCCAAGAATGCTCCGAAGGCGTAGTAGACATCGTTGCCTGAGACGCCTAAGTGGTCGGCACAAGATGCAACCGTGTAGTCTGCCGTGACGCCTGGAGGTATCTTGTTTCCTCCTCCAAATGTCCCCAGCACGAAATCGGCTTTGGGGAAGGTTATTGATCCGCCTGTCCAGCTCACGACCACGTCGCCTGATAGACCGTTGTATGAAGCGACAGTCATGACTAGGAGTATGTGTGGGTCATAGTCTGTTTTTGAAACGTCCGAAATGTTGAAGGTTGCTGGGCTTGTCAGCATCACAGCGTTCGGATAAGTGGAGCTGTGTGGGTCGATCCGTATTGTGGCGGCGAAGACAGGACCTGCTATTGCGAGCAAAGCGATGATTGCTAGCGATATGAACACTATCTTTTTCATCTTCTCCGTTCTCCTATTGTTAAGTGCGTTGGCGCCGAATCTTATATACTGTTAAGGAATTTGACAACAGAAGTTACGTCTAGAAGATTGTGACAATTGTTCTATGCAGTTGTACTGCGAACGTTCTTCAGGAAATTCCGTAGATCATTGTTGCTATTCGAATGGCAACCGTAGTTAGAAACAGAATCGATGTTGCCATGGCCGCATTTTTCAATCTTTTCTTACTGATCTTCAAGTTTGCAGGACCGTAGTAGGGCGAGAGAATTTCGGATGTGGTGAGTAGAATGATGGCTGTTACAGCTAGGACTAGGCTGACATCCCACGGACCAAGAGGAAATGCGGGAGTCATGCGACTGGCTCCTCGATGATGGTGTATTCTGTTCCGTTTGTTTCGCCGTCTTCGCTTATTTGTTGTGTTTTGATCATTATGGGATTACCCGTGGCTTTGGAGAATGCGATTGCAAGGGCGCTTGATAGTGGACATCCTATGTTTGAAAATATAGTAGGCAGACGCGCGGCTCGTTTGCAGGTGTCTCTGTAGACAGTCGTGGTGAATTTGACGAAAATCTCGCTTTGATTTGTCTGATCGTTTTCTTCTGATTTTTCAGTTCTTTTTTTTGCGAATAGTTGGATTTCGCAGTCATTCACGATTTCGAGGTCTTCTATGAGCGTTTTGGGAAGTCGTCGTAAAAGGTCTTCAAGGTTTATTCTGAGTAGGCTTGTTCCTAGTTCAGTTTCCAAGAGTCTTGCCAGTTCAGCGCCTGCAGGAGTGATCAGAATACCTTGAGGGCTTTTCTGAGTGGGCTGCATTTCGAGTTGCTGTGTTGTCTCAGGTGAAGGCAATGTGCTGGTTTCCAGTTTGGGCACGTAGACCTTAGTAGATTCTGGGTCGTTGAGGTATTTTGGGGGCAGGTATATGGCTTTGCCCTTGCAATCGAGTGTGCGGAGCGTTTCGTCTAGTGCTGTTAGAAGCGTTATTGATGTCGAGTTGAGGATTGTTTTCTTCACGTACTCATCCGATTGAATATAGGAGACGATTATTCCCCAAAAAACCAGTCCAAGACCTATTAACGCAAGAATGGAAGATGAATATACAATGGCTGCAAGTAGGCTTGCTGCGCCTAAGACTAGGAGTATGAGACCGATGGTTTTTGGAAAATTGATCGATATTCTCAAGGTGTTTTCCAGCTATGATTTTAGCGTTTTCTGTGACGCCTATTTTGTCTTCTTAGTTTTTAGTCTTTTCTCTGAGATGAATCGTCTTAAGCTTTCCATGTTCTGGTCGGTTCGTCTCGGTTGTTAACGATCGTGTTTTTGACCAGTCCGATTTTGCTGAGTTCGGTGAGTTTCTGTTCGACCTGTTCAGTGGTGAGATCAGTGTTCGTGGTTTCTTGATATGTGTCTCTTATTCTTTGAATGGTTGAAGGAGTTGTTTGCCGGATTTTTCGTATTGTTTCGACAAGCTGCTGGTCTCGGGTTGCCAGTTTTCTGTATGCATCCATTCGGGTTTTCTGTTGTCTTTTCCTCTGGAAGAAATATGTGGCAACGGTTATGACTAGGAAAGCGGTGGTTCCAAGGGCGAGGTTTAGGCCATTTTGGCTTATGGTCATGCTGACCAGTGCCCATGTTTTGATCGGTTGCCAGTAGTTGGCTATCGCTTCTGCTATTGGCAGGATTTCGTTTTCCATGTTTGACACCTTTTCAGGTGTTCCTGGGAAGGTGATTAGGCTGATTTTGACTTGTTTTTGTTGTGCTGTGCCGCTTATTGTAAAGATGCTGGTTTCATACCAGTAGAGGACGAGTTGTGTTTGGCTGTCTTGTAGATTCTGGAAGGCGAAGTATCTTGCCATTACTGGTGGGTTGTCGAGGATCTGTATGTCTCTTAGGTCGAGTTGGGCGACTCTGGGTGTTTGGGGCCAAGAGACAAGGCAGATTTCCCATCGGTGTAGGCTGCTTGTTGTGGGGGCGATTTCCAGGCCTATCCATACCCAGGTTTTGTTTTCGTCCGTTGGCATGTATAAGAACCTGAGAGAATAGTCTTGTTTAGATATTCTTTCGAAGTATGTGTCACGGTCCCAGAATGAAAGTTCATAGCCTGTGATGTTGGGGAAGAGTAGTGGATTGCCGATTTCGCCGTTGGGTGTTTGGACTAGGACAGGTGCAGGGCTATGAGTTGTGGCGAAGACGGGCATTTGTATCCATAGTAGCAGTATCATTACGCTGAGAATTGTGATCATTTTTGCGGAGTCTCTCAAATTGAATCTCAGAGGTTTGTGTTTTGTAATTCTTCCGCAGTTGGTGCAGTAGTTTTGTGTTGTGTTTGTTGTGTTAGGTGAGGTGCAGTCGGGGCAGGTGTTCTTGTTTTTTTTGGTGAACAGGTTGATTCTCAGTATTTTTTCGCTGATTGCAAGCAGTAGCAGTGTACCTATGAAGATTAGTACCCATCCGCCGAGGAGGTGGAAGATGTCGAGAGCAAGTTGTTCGCCCATATTGTAGCCTATGGCGATTATGGTTGTGATACGTATAATGTTGAGGAAGTAGATGAGGGGGAACCCCATTGCGAAGAGGGCTGCTTTTTTCCATGGTTTGTCTCGTGCTATGTAGACTATGAATGTGGCGAAGACGAGGAAGCCAAGAAGACTGTATATGCCTGAACAGGCGACATCGACGCTGAAGTTCATGCTTGACAGGTCAGGTCGTGTTATGAGGATTATGGGAGTTCCGTATTCGCTTGTTAGTGTTGCGGGTATCCCGATGAGTCGTGTGAGGGCGGTTGAGGCTTCGCTGCTGTATACGCTTAGTGCTGAGCCGAGGGTGTAGAATATTTCGTTCGGTGGGGGTGTGAGGAATATGAGGAAGATTATGGGGAAGAGGGCTTGCCTTAGTGTTTGTGGGTTGAATAGTATTAGTGCTAACCCTGCTGTGAATATGGGCAGGGTGAATAGGTGGTATTCCAGGGGTGTGAAGGTGTAGCTTCCTGTCCAGTAGACCAGTATGGCAATTATGCACAGTAGGATTCCGCTCACCAGAGAGTAGTATCGTGTGTGTTCGGGTTGGTTTTCTGTAATGGTGTCGGTGATGGCGGCGGTGAGCATTTTTCTTTTGCGGTATATGAGGTAGCTGAGGATGAATGGGATTATGAGGATGTAGCTTGTGGCTTCGTTGGTCAAGGCGTCGCCGAAGACGAGGGTTAAGTCTTGGTAGTAGAAGGCGATTATCGCGATTGTTAGTATGGCGGGTTTGAGGCCGAGGGCTAGCGTGGTGTTGATTTTGGTAATGTCGAATGGTGACGGTCGTTTGAGCTTGAGCATGTCGTAGGTCATCTTTTGTTGTTTTGAGAGAGTGATGTTGCCTGTTTGATTGACACGACTCGGCGGTGCACTTAAGAGTTATTCCTGTTTTTGGAAAAAGGGATGGGTTCGGCGCTCAAGCTGGTTTCATGTTTTCAGCGTGATTGTTGAAGCATCAAGACTGTTCGACATAGGATAATGATGGGATTGGAAAAAAGGTGAGGGGCAAGGGTACTGACTTGAGGGCTGTTTGTGGTTGCTAGATGTTTCCTGCTATGATGGTCGTGCAGGTGAAGTCGGTGAAGCCGTTGACGTTTGCCGATATGGACAGAACAAGAAGAGCTGAGACGCTGTTTCCCTGCGAGAGAATAGTGCCTTGTCGGTTCCAAGTCAATGTGATACATGATGCTGCGGCAGACGGGTTCCACGATGTGACCGTCATGTTCAGTGTTACTGCGGCGTTGCCCGTGTTTTTGACGTAGATTGTTCTGTTGGCTGATGTGCCTGGTCTCAGTTTTCCCCAGTTCAAGGTTGATAGAGATTGTGTGCAGGCGCTGTCTTGGAAGACGCGTACGTTTAGTGTTTCTATGGTTCCGTTGTGAGTGAGGGGGGCGCTGGACTGAAGCAGTGAGAGGGCGTTAGTCATCATTACTGTAACTATTATTATGGCGGCAATGACAGTTCCTGCGACTACCTTCCGCAACGACACGTTTTCCACCGAGCCTTATCCCAGTTTCGTGAGTCGTAATAAACGTTTCCGAATTCCTGTTCCACAAAAATACACATTTACCAGAAAGCTATCCTGGATTGTGGTTCGAATCGTGCGCAGGCGGCAAAAATGGTCAGGTCATGAATGGGTTTGTTATCTCCATGATTTTCCAAAGTTCATTGAAAGCAGTAATGCGTCAAATATGTCGATTATCCCGTCTTCTTGGAGGTCGAATTTGGATTCCCATGCTGGATCAGCCGCGCTCACGTAGAACTTGTCTGCAAGCAAAAGAGAGTCATAGACGTTGACAGTCTTGTCGCCGTTAAGGTCGCCTGGAAGCACGAGCGCGCATATGCGGTCGATTGCATCTTCGGCGGGTTTGATGAGTTTGTCTGCTTGATTCTGGGTTAGATCATGTTCTCTGACGAGACGATTGACTTGGTTAATGAATTCTTCAATATGGTTTATGGCTTCCCCGTACTTGCCATCCGAGAAGTTATCGATGGCGTTGTCGAGTTGATTTGTCAACGTTTTTCCTTGTCGTCCACTCAAGGTCCTATCGGAAACTAGAGTCATGACTTCGTATTTTATAGCCTGAATTTGCTGTACAATCGTGAGCTGTGGGGCTTGAGTTGTGAATGTGAACGTCGTTGCATTACAGAGTTCGCCGTCCGTGACGTTTACTGTCCACGAGTAAGTTGTCGAATAGCTAAGACCGCTTACATGAATGCTGTATCTGTCGTCGATCACGTTAGTGCCGCTGCCACTGCCTATGTTGGGTGTCGTAGAGACGGTATAGTTCACAGGTTTAACTTGGAAGTTCGTCAAATCGAAGGACAATGTTGACAGTGAAATTGCTACGCCTGTCGCTTCGTCGGGTGGCGACTCAGAGGAAATCAGTGATCCGATGTTGACGTCTGGAGGTGGCTGAACGGTAGTGAAGGAAAAGGTTGTGGCATTCGAATTCTTGCCATCAGTGACGTTTACGGTCCAAGAGTAGGTTGTCGAATAGGATAAGTTGGCTATCAAGACGTTGTATCTTCCGTTTGGTAGGTTAGTCCCGCTTGCTTCCCCTATGTTCGGGGTCGTCGTGACTGAATAATTCATTGGGTCTCTTTGGTAATCAAACAAGTCGACGGATAGCGTTGAGAGGTTGGTTGGCAGGTCTATGGCACTGTTTACTGGTGATGGCGCGCGTATCTGTGGTGCTTTTGGACCTGGCGGTTCGACATATTCGGCGACTCCGAGCCTGTATTCGCTGTAGAAGGCGACGTTGGACCTCGGTGAAGGGTTGAGTGCTAATGCAGGCGTGCCATAGCAGTACACTGTTCCACTGCGACTGGTCATCAGTAGCTCGTTGTATCCGTCACCGTCTACGTCTTGAACGAGAGTGAAAGCGCTAGGGTCGGATGAGCCTAAAGTTATGTTATCTACTTCTTGGAAGTTCTGGTTGTAGACATGAACTGTGCTTGATTTATCAACTGCTATGATGCCCATTTGTTGGTCAGCAGTGACGCGTCCCATTTTTGGAGGTTCAAAGCAGGTTACGTTGAGCGTGGCCGTCAAATTCCAGGCCTTCAAGTTCCATATTTTGGGGTTTGAGTCATGGCAGGTTACTAGTTGAGGTTCTCCTTTTGAGTCGAAGTAGATTGTGGGTTGTGAATGGGAATTCAAGCTGACATTGCCGTCTTTCCTGTAAATGCCGTCGTTGCTCAGCACGGTGCCGTTGAGGGCGTTATACACGGCCAGACCAGTGTCTTGCATGGTAGCTACGACTTCAAGAACGCTGTCTCCGTTGACATCTACGAGCATCGGGATGTTGCTGCTGGTGATAACGCTGGAATCGTTCCAGATTGTAGTAAGAGTGTTTGGGTCAAGCACTCGCACTCCCCAGCCGCCGTACTTGTATGTATCGTTCTCGGGATTGTAGTAAGTTGATCTGTCACCCTGAACGAGTATGAGGGTTCCGTTGAAGTAGGGATCTCCAATCGCAAGACCCCCCCAGCATGGGTGCCAGCTCTCTGTCTGAACCAGTATCTGTCCGTCATGGGACAGCTCAGTTAGGTAGTCTACTCCTACGTACGGGGCGTTCCCTGAGCAGACGAATACCTCGGGATATCCGTCGTCGTTGACGTCAGCCACTACTGGATAGTTGAAGTAGGAGGGGGCGGCAGTGTTCTTCCAGTATGTGCTTCCATTGTTGCCATAAAGAACCAACGTGTTTTCCAAGTTAGCCACGACTATCTCCATGATGCCGTCATTGTTTAAATCGGCAATCTCGAAGGGGCTGTGGTCTTGTATATTGCCTGGGTCCACCTTCCACATTATCGACCCGTCTGAACCGTTCAGTACAGCGACGCTTCCGTTGCGGAAGTCATGGTCAACTGGGGACACGCCCGTCACGACTATCTGCATTTCTTTGGTTCCGGGAATAAGGTATGTCGCAAGCGGACCGACGTAAGTTCCTAATCCAAGGTTTGCTGCCCATTCTAGCTGAAGCTCCGTTGTGGCGCGAACGTCGTTGACTGAGGTCAAGACCGAAAGACTACTGATGAGGAACGTAGTTACAAGTGCCACAACGAGTGAAGTCCTGAGCTTTCTCCTGACCGTGAACACACTGCCACCTGTCAAGTCTCTGTTGAAGTGTACGGTTAATTGTACTTAAACATAGCTGGACTAATATTCTATCTCAGGCAGCGAGTGCGAATAGACATGCGCGTCTAATCATAAGGGATAACTAGCCCACACAAAAGCATATTATATCGGAGGACTGGTCGGCTAGTTGGTCAACTTTATTCTTGTCATCGATCCAGATGTTCAGCGAAGACTCGCATTTATTGATAAGATACGAAATATTATCGCGCCAGTTGAAGGATTAACCGTTTCTTCCTACTTGAACAATGATTTTACTGCAATCTGGGCTGCAGGCGACTGGACACCAATTAGTAAAGTAAACGATCGAAAAGGTATCGGGATAATTTTCGGAGATGCCATAAAAGATTCTGGACCAGAACGATTAACCGCTGTAGAGCTTCGTCATTTATGGATGGATTCCAGTCTTCCTGAAGCTTTGGATGGGATTCATGTTGCTGTCGTATACCATCCAGAGAAAGGATTGACAGTCGGAGCCGACTTGCTTGGTTTATTTCCAGTATATTATTATGCTTCTGATGAAGTTTTACTTGTTGGACCTAGTCCAAGACTCTTTCAGTTTCATCCGTCTTTCAAAGCCATTCTGAACCTTGAAGGTCTAGTAGGGATCTTTCTTACAAAATGTATTCTTGACGGTCAGACAATTCTGTCTGGCGTCGAAAGATTGCGTGCTGGATGTCTTCTAAGAGGTGGCAATGGAAAACAACCAGAAGAACTCCTTCAGTTCAGGATTCCGGTATCTGAACGATATTTCAACCTGAATCTTGCTGAACAAATAGAAGTCGTACATCAGACTTTCAACGAAGCTGTTTCCCGTCACGTTTTAAAGAGTGCCAAACACTGTTTGATGCTTTCAGGCGGCTTAGATTCAAGCCTGATTGGAGGATATCTTAGATATAACGCCTTCAACTCTATCGCGGTAACTGAGGGAATTCCCTCGGACAACGAGATGAAATGTGCCATATCAATGGCTAGAACATTAGGTTCTGAACACGTAAGATTCGATGTCGGTTATCAAGATTATATTCGGTTTGCAGACTTGTCAGCAACTTGGCAGCATGTATTGGATGGACTAATAGGACTACCCGCGTGGGGTCTTTATCCGCATCTTCGTAGAATCGCCTCAAGAGTGGTTAATGGTTTCTTAGGGGATGGAGTTTTCGGAAGCGTCATTGGTTGGGCAATTTCAAAAAGGGGAGAAGCAGTTTCCTTCGACTTGTATTTAAGAAGACTAAGTAATTGGGCTTTTAAACCAGAAACATTGCGAAAACTTCTGAAAGATGAGAACGCTAAGAATCTGGTCGATAAAGTTCTTGGAACGACGAGAGAAGTATACGAAAATTATGACGGCCAAGACTTTCAGAGAATATGGAGTTATAGTCTTAACCATATCCATAGATTTCATGATGGCAATGGATTGTGGACACTTTCTTTTGGCTCATGGCCTGTGCTGCCGTTTGTAGATCGGAAGATTTTGAAGGTTCTTGGAGGTATGCCACTTGAGGCAATGAGTGATCGTTGCCTTGAAAAGGAGTTGTTCAAAAACAAGTTTCCAGAGCTGGCTAAACTCCCCCTGAGCAGTAACGACTTCGGTGCCACGTATCTTGCGCCAACGTTCCAACAAAAGGCCATGGATCAAATCTATGGTAACAATGGAATATGGCGATATAAACCACTACATGATCTGCGAACTGTTCTATTATTGGCGCTGAAAGGTGAGAGGCGTTATTGGCGACGCACAGCAACTGGATTCTATGCTCCAGGCTGGAAGCAAGTACGGAAAATGGCAGAACCACACTTCAAGGCTCCCTTGCCTCCTCTGGATCCTGAGATAGTTCGAAAAATTATGCCTTCTGCTGATTCCTCTTTCCTAGATGTTCAGTGGAGAATCATGCAAGGAGGAGTTGAGCAGGTTTCTAGTCTGAAGCTTCTAATGCAATTCGCAACATGGTTAGCAAGAAACCGTGAAATACTTGCGCTGGGTGTTCAACAGAAGTAGCACAGAATCAGGTAGTGCGCGTCCAGAAAATCCTGAAGGAAATGGCATGAAACAGGAAAAAAGAATGGAGGTGTTAAGCCATGAGCGAATCTAAAAGATGTGTCAAATGCAGGGGAAGAATGATTAGGAAACCTTTGGAGATAGGAACGTCGGAAGGTGGAGTTCCGTATTGGGGAATATACGGGTGCTAAACCGGTGGCTTATGTCTGCAACAAGTGCGGTTTCATAGAGCTTTACGACAAAGAAAGAATGACTCAAGAAAAAGTGAAGAGAAAGAAGGCGTTAAGCCATTAAGATCAATTTTAGAAACAAGTTGAGCGGCAAGACCGTTTTTGCTCTTGGGATAGTGTTCACTGTGATAGGGGCAAGTCTGTGGGCTTATGCAGGGCTCAACATACTAACACGTGAGCAGATATTGAATGATACAAACTTGAGTATAGAAGAAAGGTGGCGTGTCGAGGGTTCGCTTCGATGGTGGAGAGATTCCTTTGCCCGTTTGTATCCTCTTGCGGCTGGATTATCGATTGTGGGTCTGTTTACAATTGCTTTGTCGGACCACTTCCAAGGGAAGAGAAAGCCAACGACTATTGTCGCAACGCCTATGCTTTTGACTTCTTTCGGTTTTCAGTCCAGATAATGCTCCAATCTACAAGCCGTTCTACGACCCCGATGGGCGGGACGAATAGCTTGCGAAGCGGTTTTCGCAATTTGACACCAACCAGACGTTACTGGTGATGAAGCGTTTTCTTATGGTTTCTTGTTAAGCGCAGTTCACCCAAATAGTCAATTGCACTTCGCAAGCGCGCATCCATCACGCACTGACGTACGGTCATGCGTCATTGCCCCCGTAATCTTAGCGCGCGCTAGGCTTTCGCATAGAACATATCTCTTGTGTTCTTTGTCTAAAGCGCGAATTATATATGACGTGTGTTTAAGTAGTCAATGTCTACGTGAAACCGAATGGCATTTCATATACTGGAGACACTGTCAAATCTGTGGAACAATCTCTTCCTTGAAGGGCCAAAGCTCGGAAAACTGCAGTGGAAGAAGCTCAAGCCACTTTTGAAACATTCATACGAAAATGTGCCATTCTACCACCGGAAATTTGATCAAGCAAAGATCAAGCCTGATGATATTCGAACACTTGAGGACTTGGGCAAGATCCCTTTCACGACCAAGGCTGAACTACAGAGATTGCCACTTGAATATTTGACTGCCAGTAACATTGACCTGGAAACCTGCATAAAAACCCGCACTTCGGGGTCGACAGGCACGCCCTTAAATCTGCTCTTGGACAGAAGAACAGTTGATCATAGTGGCCACTTGTGGGCCAGAATGTACATGAGAAACGGCCTACGAATCTGGGACAAGATGGTTGTCATAAGAGACCCGAATTACTTTCCAAAGAAGTCCCGGCTTCAGAATCTGCAGGACCACTTGATAAAAAGGAAATACATCTCGGCCTTTGAAGATGCCGAGCATCATATCAGGATTCTGAAGCAATATCGCCCTGAAGCCATAAAGGGCTATTCGTCGTCGCTGGGGGAGATAGCCCGTGTTTTGAAAGATCGAGGGGAACATATTAGGCCGAGACTCGTCTTCACAGGCGCCGCAATTCTAACAAGGTTAGCCAGAAGTCTAATTGGCGAATCATTTGGAGTTGAGCCATTTGACAATTATGGGACAATGGAGTTCAGTCTCCTCGCATGGGAATGTAAAAAGCATATAGGCTATCATGTTAACGCCGACAGCGTGGTGATGGAGTTTATTCATGAAGACGAGAATGTTGCTGCTGGGGAGCGAGGAGAAGTAGTCTGCACGGGGCTGACTAACTATGCCATGCCCTTAATCAGGTACAAACTTGATGACGTTGCCATTCCAATCGATGAAGAATGCTCGTGTGGTGTTAAACTTCCATTGCTAAAGAGCGTAGAAGGACGACTGAATGATTTTTTGATTGCTACGAATGGTCGGCGAATTCCACCGTCGAGATTCTATCCTTTCCCTTTCGATGACTATGTGGGCATAAGACAGTTCAAAGTGACCCAGACTGGGAGCGACAGATTAGTGGTTCAGTTGGCAGTCGAAAAAGATTTTGATTTCTCTCGCTTGGAAAAGGCGCGGCTGAAAATTCAGGAGCTCTTTGGCGTGGATATGCAGGTGAGATTTGATATTGTCGAAAAAATTGAAATAGACAAGACGGGCAAGATTAGACCTATTTCCCGCTTGTTCTAGTTGCTCGCAATTTAGCAGGTGCTATGTTGCCAGATCGCATAGTCTAGTAATGCTTTCTGTTGCTTTCGATTTCTAGAAGATTTATAAGCGCGGTTGCAGGTGTCTGGTTTTTTTGGCGTAGATCAGGCCGATGGATATGGCTGTCAGTGTGAGGATTGTAATGGCTATCGTTGGGTATTCTGGGATGACTGGGACTGTTACTTCGATTATGCTGATTTGCACGGGGTTGAGCGGGAGAAATATGACTGGATTGCAGATGACAGCTACGGTTTCGCTTGGTGCTGGAATATAACCTGTTCCGTTTGCGAGAGCATCCTCGATGATGGCCCAAGCAATGGTTTGATTGGTTGGCGGCGTTTCTGTTTCGCTGTCAAAGTGGATGAAGTACCACATTGCGGCTTGGATGTCGTCTGCGGTCCCTTGTTTGTGGTTGAGAATGTAGTTGACAATGTCCCATCTTTGGTCTTTGAGTGTTCCATTTGGCGGATCGAGGCTTGAGTATAACACTACTTGGTGGGTTGCTGGGCTTCGACCCATTTGTGCGTCGACGTCGATACACCAGCCAAGATAGGTTGTGTTGGTTACGTCATAGCCAGATGGGACGTCAGTCAATGTTGTCAGAAAGTAGCTGGAAGTACCATCTACGACTTCTATGGTGACCATTGTGGGCGATGGAGGTACGCTTATTCCATCTGTTGCTCTAACGCTGTACACCGTGATTGAAGAGAGTGCAAAAAAGACTATTATTGCAATGGTCAGGGTGTGCTGGACAATTTTGGTCGGTTTCATTTTGTACGCTTCCTTCAGGTGGAGTTGTTAACTAATGGTGTCGCGAGAAGGAACTAATAAGACTTATTCTGGCGTCGGAATTCATTGAAACATTTTGGATTCTGTTTCGTGTGTGATGGGAGAAGTGAAAGATTAGTCAACATGGTTTTCGGGTTTAATAAAGTCCGAGACATAATGGTTTTTTCGGTTTTCTCTTGTGCACCCCATTCAAAGGAGTTTTGTCTGTAGTTAGGCTGTCTTTTTGAGCGTTATTCCGCATTTCCGCAGTGAAATTTCATGCATAAAATCGTTGTCAATGGAGAGCAAAGCCGAGAGTCATGTAGACGTCCATAGGAGGCGTGCACTCTTCGACTCAGGCGAAACTGTTAACTTGGACGGCACAGTGGATATTTCGAAGCAGGTCTGAAAAAGAATTGAGTTAGGTTCATGCAGATATGGTCGTCGATGAAGAGAATGTCTCAAGAATACTAGTAATCCTATCTCACCAGATTAGAAGAGAGATCTTGCTGATTCTTGACGAAAAGAGTGAGCAGTCTTTCACCGATCTGATGGTCGCTCTAAATATCGACACTGGAAAATTGAGCTTTCATATTCGAAGTCTCGGCGGACTCATTGAACCAACGCAGGCTGGCAAGTATAGACTCACAAGGTCGGGTCAGCACGCAGTAGGACTGATTAAAGACCTGGAAATCTGGGCCATTGAGGCCGACGTGGAGAGAAAAGCCTCTGCCTTCCAACTCGCCAGTTTGAAGAAACGGACCTATGCATATCTGATAGATTTTGCAGTTGTTTCGTCTATTTTTCTGATGGCAGCAATCATGACCAATATTCTATCAACTTTTCTTGGAAGCAAAGGAGTAGGATATGAAGTCAACATTGTTCTTTATGTGAGCATTTTCTGGATATATTCTACGCTTCTCGAAGGATTTGCGGGACAAAGCCTGGGAAAACGAATTATCGGACTCTTCGTTGTCAGGATTGATGGCAAAAAAGTCCTCTACGACAATGCGGGTGTAAGAAACATTGGCAAGATTTTCATATTGTTACCGTTCGATCTGCTTGTTGGAACCCAATTAAGGGACAAACGATTTACCAGATATTTCGACAAGTTTGCTGGTACAACAGTTGTCGACTCCAGATTTCGCGTTTCTGATCCGGAACCTGAAGACAAAACGGAGACAGCAAGTGGCAACTGATTTCTGAAGCGCGCGCTAATGCCGTAGTTCCAGAAATCGTCATGAATCTAGTCGCGGAACAAGCAAGATTCATCGACAAGCACATGTTTCATGCAAAGCACGCGCTATATGGCGACCAAGACTCAGATCTATTTCAGCTCGCGCACAAGCAGTATAGCATCATATACGTCTACCACGCCATCACCATTTATGTCCGCGGCAACATTCCAATTGGCGCTGCTTGGTCTTGAAAGCCATGCTGCCGCAAGTTCCATAGCGTCGTAGATGTCGACTGTTCCGTCTTGATTGATATCCGTGCGCGTTCCAAGAGCTCCTTGCTTTTCGCATTCTTGGCTGAGGACGGCCGCGACTGATATGAACCTAGGTAAAAGTAAAGAGTCAATCTGAGAAAGAGATAGATCGGTAGTCCAATCCATGACTTCAAAGAGATAACTCGTGATCCCCCGAACAGCAGCGTCGGTCATGGCGAAACCCGGACCAGACATTGTCGTGTGCGGGTATGGTGTTACCTTCAAGGAGTTGCTGAGTTCGGTCATTTTTCTCGACAATAGTGTGTAGTATGTTCCATTTCCATAGTGATTCTCGTAGAGCACCGAGCCTCCTCTATGTACGTTGACGTAGAACTTGGGTTTGTAGGTTTGAAATATTCTTATGATTGCTTGAGATTCTGGTTCGCTGAGTGGGCTTGGTCCATGGTAGTACCAATCGTTTGGGTCCGAGCTTCCACTGTATTGCCAGTCGGTTGCGAAGTTTCTGTTGAGGTCGACGTGGTGTGCGTTTGTTCTCACGATATTATACTCGTCAGCGTCGAGCGATGGAACAATAAGGGTGCACGTGCCAGCGAGGATTTCGTTCGCGAGGGGGGCGTTGCTTGTCACTAGCCATTTTGCGTAAGAGTACAGTAGTTCTCCTCCGAGGCTTTCTTCTCCATGAATTGCGCCATCGAAGAGTATTTTTCCGCCGTCTGGGTTGCCGATCGTGAACATTATGATGCTTCTGTTTTCAACCGTTTTCCCTACAGTCCGGTAGCTTATCATTGAGGGGTATTGTTTTGCTAAGTCTATGAATGCCTTCATGAATGTATCGTAATCGCGATATGTGCCGCCTTCTGCTTTTGAAACTGGGACTGAACTTACTGAAACCAGCAGAATGACTATGATGATTAGAAGTGGAATCTTGCCGATTCTCATCTCTCTTCATGTGGATAGAAAGGTGACTATGATAAAAGATTTACGGAAACATTGTTCTAGAAAGATAAATCTCCGCGTTGTTGAGGTTTGACGTATGGTTCGAGGGCTTGCGCTCTGGGTGTTATCGTGCAAGAGAGGATGGATGACGCGTTCGGGCGGGTTTTAGGGTGTTTGGCTGTGTTTTGAGTTGGAAAGCAGGGCCTCCCCCCTCCCCCTAGGTTTTTTTCGTGCAAGGGATTGTGTGCGGGGTTTCTGTGGGGTCTGAGGGTGGTTGCTTGGGCGCTTTTTCAGCTGAATGCATGTTGAGTGTGTGCGGGGTGGAAAACGTGAGGGGTTATGTGGGTTATGGTGTGAGTTCTTGGATTTTTGCGACTGGTATTTTGCTTTCGTTTATCTGTTGGATGCACCAGCTGAAGTTGCCGGGAGTAATTGATGCGCTGTCGCCTGCTGATACGACTTTATGGAAGAGTAGGACAACGGTTTTCCCTGAAGCCTTAGCCATGTTGATTGCGGTGGGAATGTTGTATGCATAGTTGCTGTTTGCTATTGTAATACTGGGTATTTCGTAGCTTATGCTGTTGTTCCAAACGCTGCTTTGCCACGCCCACCAACTGCTTGTTCTTGCGTTACGATAATATTGCGCGACTACGTCGATGACTGAAGAGTTGCTGGTTGAATGGGGATAAGCAAAACTCGTCACAGATGTTCCGAGATACTGTTCTAACAAGATTTTGCTGTTCAAGATTTCGTATAAGAGTCTATCACCAGGCAAGAGTGTTAAGTCGAGGGGATGGGACATGCTGTGGCTGCCGATTTCCCAACCTTTT